>Ga0114129_10003059_pt1 | contig 23455 bp, 25 predicted proteins | sample RhiMetdeltSRZDD1_FD_80071 | JGI IMG/M metagenome (GOLD analysis project Ga0114129, IMG submission 80071) | Populus rhizosphere microbial communities from Tennessee, USA - Rhizosphere MetaG P. deltoides SRZDD1 (version 2) (version 2) | ecosystem: Host-associated > Plants > Roots > Rhizosphere >...
ATTTCGGCGAGCGTTCCAACGGCCTCGCGCTCCTCCTCGCTGAGCCGCGGCGCCACATCGTTCGTGAGGCGATCAAGGAGTCTCGCGACGTCACTTCCGACGATGACCTGTGCGTCAGTAAACGTGTTCATCATGAACACGTCATTGCCATCGGTATGGGGGCCATCGTCGAGGGGAACACGCACGTTGAAAATCGACGGCTGCATAAGCTCTCCTTCTGCAATTACGCGACAGAAATTCGCGGAATGATGTGTTCTGAGTCCAGGGTGTGCTGACCGTCAGACGGTGCAGCAACGTCAATCGTGCAACCGATATTCCGGTAGGACACGGGTAGGACCAAAGAGTCCTATGCGTTCGGCGCTTCAGGCGGCGCCCTCTCGAAATGCGTTTCATAGAACGGACTCTTTGGTACGCGGTTACCGAGTGCGAGTGAGTCGAAAGCGCGCACACGTACCGCACACGGCTCTCGACCGGCTAAGTGGTTGGCTGGTACGGCCAAAAATCAGACCGCACGAAAGCACGAGAATCGGCTCAGGCGCCCCGTATCTTACGGGCGAGGTCCCGCAGATCGAGCCGCGCCATCTTGTGCTTGAGAGTGCTGAGAGGAATGCCCAGGTATCGCGCGGTGGCGGTGACGTTCCAGTCCGCGCGCTCGAGCGCGCGCAGGATGAAGTTCCGTTCGAACGTGTCGCACGCTTCCTGGAACAGGGCTTCGCTGGTGGTCGGGCCCGAGTCGAGCTTCGCGAAGTGGTACTCGAGCGGCAGATCCTCGTCGGTAATCCACTCGTTGTCGTTAACCGCCACGAGCCGTTCCATCAGGTTCTCGAGCTCGCGAATATTCCCCGGCCAGCGATAGGAAGAAAGGATGCGTAGCGCCGAATCGGCGATCCCGCGAACCGGCTTGCGGAATTTCGTGCGGTAGCGCGCGATGAAGAACCGGGTCAGCTCGGGCAGATCCTCGAGCCGTTCGCGCAGCGGCGGCATGCGAAGCGGGATGACGTTGATGCGGTAATAGAGATCCTCGCGGAACCGTCCATCCCTGACCGCCTTGTCGAGGTCGACGTTCGTGGCGACGACGAGACGGAAGCTCGTGCGAATCGGTTTGTCCCCGCCGACGCGTTCGATCTCGCTTTCCTGGATCGCTCGCAGCAATTTGGCCTGCAGGTCCAGGCGGAGGTCGCCGATTTCATCCAGGAACAGCGTGCCGCCGGCCGCGAGCTCGAACTTGCCGAGCTGTTGCTTGTGCGCGCCGGTGAAGGCGCCCTTCTCGTGACCGAACAGCGTGCTCTCTACCAGCTCGTGAGGAATGGCGGAGAGGTTCACGGCGATGAATGGAGCCTCGCCCTTCCCTGACTCGCGGTGGATGAGCCGCGCGAGCAGCTCCTTGCCCGTCCCGCTCTCGCCCAGAATCAACACCGTCGCGGACAGGCGGGCGACTTTGTTGACCAGTTCGACGATGTCGCGGATCTGACGGCTGGGACCGATCAGGAACTCACGCTCGCTCTGTTCGGCCACCTGCGCGCTCAGCGTGATGACGCGGCGGTTCAGGTCCTTGCGCTCGCAGGCATTCTTGACGAGCGATCGCAGCTCGTCGTAATCGAAGTCCTTGGTGATGTAGTGATACGCACCGTACTTCATCGCCTGCACGGCCGTCTCAACTTCGTTGATCGCCGAGATCATGATGCACTCGACGAGGGCGTAGTTCTCCTTGACGATCCGGAGCACGTCGAAGCCGTTGATACCGGGGAGGCGCAGGTCGAGGAGGATGACGTCCACTTCCTCGTGGCGCAGGAGGGCGAGCGCCGCCTCGCCACTGTCGACTGTGAGCACACGGTAGTCGCGCCCCAGGATTGCAGCGAGCGTGTCGCGCATTCCCAGGTCGTCGTCGCAGATGAGGACGGTCTTGGCGGCAGCGGCCATCGGGGTAAGCGGCGATTGTATCAAGCCCCGGCCTGGATTGGACGGAGTGGACGGAGCCACGGAACTAGCTTCAACTCGGAGACGCGGAGGAACGGAGGCAAAAAGGCGGTTGTGATGGGGTACGCCGATGCCGCCGCTCGCTCGGCCCGGCCTCTGGCAGCCTCTGGCCGGGCCGGCATCGGCCGGTGAGCCGTAACCTGTATTGGTGTGCGCCAGCCGGTCCACGTTCCCCGGTCCCTGCCAGGCCGCGTTGCCCTTCGTGGCTCCGTGTCTCCGAGTTGAAGCTTGTTCCGTTGCCCCCGTCCCCTCCGTCCCTATCGTGTCCCCCGCATTGACACCCTCCGAACCGAACCGGTAAGTTAAGTCGGTTGTGGTCCTCTGGGCACTCGCCGTCCTTGCTCTGCTCGTCGCGCTGCTTGCGGTAGCTCACGCCAGGCGCCTGTCACGCAAGCTCGACGCGCTGACGCAGTCGTACTGGGAACTGCGCTACGACTATACGCGGCTGCGATCGCAGGTCGCCCGCCTGGACCCGGAGCAGGCCGCCGAGGCCGCTGATACCGCGGCCGCTCCCGTCGGGACCGCGCAGGCGCCTCCCTCGGTGTCGTTCGTCCCGCTTTCGTCAATCAAGAGGAAAGAGCAGTAGCTGTCGAGACTATGGCCAACGAATTCGATGTCATCGTGATTGGATCGGGAACCGGCGGGTACGTCGCCGCCATCCGTGCCGCTCAACTCGGCCTCAAGACCGCCGTCGTCGAACGAGCGCCGGTTCTCGGCGGCACCTGCCTGAACTGGGGTTGCATTCCGACGAAAGCGCTGCTCGAGCACGCCCATGCCCTCAAGGTCGCGCAGGACTGGAAGGAGTGGGGACTGACGCTGGGACAGGCGGCAATTGGTCTCGACATGAATCAGGTGCACGCCCGAAAGGACAAGATCGTCAAGGGGCTCACCGGCGGGATCGAGCTGCTCTTCCGCAAGAACAAGATCGAGTGGATCAAGGGCAGCGGCCGGCTGACGGGCAAGGGTGGCGTCGAAGTCACCGAGGGACAGAAACAGACGATGACGGCGAAGAAGGAAATCATCGTCGCCACCGGTTCTGCGCCCCGGAGCGTTCCCGGGATCGAGATCGATCGCAAGCGGATCATCACGAGCGACGAGGCGATTCACCTCAAGGAAGTTCCGCGCTCGATCGTGATCATGGGAAGCGGGGCCGTCGGCGTGGAGTTCGGGTCGATATTCCGGCGCTTCGGGAGCGAGGTCACGATCATCGAACTGCTGCCTCGACTGGTGCCTGTGGAAGACGAAGCGGTGTCGGCAGAGCTCGAGCGGTCGTTCAAAAAGCAGGGTATCAAGGTAATGACCGGCACGAAGGTCACGAGCGCCAAGTCGGGCGCCAGCGGGGTCACGCTGGAAGCGCAGGGTGCCGACGGCAAGTCGACCAGGATTGAGGCGGAAATCCTGCTGGTCGCGACTGGACGCGGACCGGTCACGAGCGGCCTCGGCGCGGAAGACGTCGGGCTCCAGATGGATCGCGGCTACATCAGGGTGGACGCTTCGTACCGGACCAGTGTGCCGGGCATCTCCGCCGTCGGCGACGTCATCACCTTCGAGAAGCCCGGACATCAGCAACTGGCGCACCTGTCGTCCGCCGAAGGCATCGCGCTCGCGGAACGTATCGCCGGCAAGGAGTTCCGGCCGCTCAACTACGAACAGGTGCCGGGCTGCACGTACTGTGATCCCGAGATCGGAAGCGTCGGGCTGACCGAGAAGACCGCGAAAGAACGCGGCTTCGACGTCACGGTGGGGACCTTCAAGTTCGGCGTGCTCGCGCGCGCGCGGATCGCCAACGAAATCGAGGGATTCGTCAAGATCGTTGCCGACAAGAAGTACGACGAGGTGCGGGGCGTGCACATGATAAGGCCGCGCGCCACCGAACTGGTCGCGGAGGCGACGCTGGCGCTGCGCCTGGAATGCACGGTCGAAGAGCTGATCCGGACCATTCATGCGCATCCGACGATGTCGGAGGCTGTCGGCGAAGCGGCGCACGCCGCGCACGGCGCCGCAATCCACGCGTAGGAGCGGCGGGTGCACGACAAGGGAACGATCATGACTCCGACTTCGGCGACCACCGCAACCGCTCGGCCGTCGGACGCGCTCACGCGCGATCAACGGCTGGAGATGTACTACTTTGCACGCCTCGCAAGGGACATCGAGGAGCGCCTGGTCATCCTCTTCAGGCAGAGCAAGGTGATCGGCGGCTTGTATCGAAGCCTGGGCCAGGAAGGCGAGTCCGTCGGTACCGCATACGCGCTCCAGCGAACGGACGCGATTCTGCCGCTCATTCGCAACATGGGCGCGCTCATGACGATGGGCGTGCGGCCGAAGGAAATCTTCCTGCAGTACATGGCCAAGGCGGAATCGAACTCCCGCGGCCGCGATCTCAACATCCACATCGTCAATCTTCCTGCGTTCGACGCGGACGAACCGGTCATCGTCGGTCCAATCAGCATGCTCGGCGATTCGATCCCGGTCGCGGCGGGCATCGCCATGGGCGCGCGGATGCGCGGCCGCAATCTCGTCGCCATGGCGTGGATTGGCGAAGGCGCTACCAGCACGGGTGCGTTCCACGAGGGCCTGAACTTTGCGGCCGTTCAGAAGATTCCGCTGGTGGTGGTGGCCGAAGACAACAAGTACGCGTACTCGACGCCGATTTCAAAGCAGATGGCCATCACCCGCATCGATGAGCGCGCGGCGGCATACGGGATTCCCCACGAGCTCGTCGATGGAAACGACATGCTCGCCGTCTACGACGTAGCGCGGCGCATGGTCGACCGCGCCCGCGCCGGGGAAGGTGCGTCGCTCATCGGCATCGATACGATGCGCATGCAGGGACACGCGCAGCACGACGATGCCCGCTACGTGCCGAAAGATCTCGTCGCCGCGTGGGCTGACAAAGATCCGATTACCAGATTCCGCCGTCATCTCGTCGAGACGAGCACAGCGACCGAGAAGGACCTCGACGACATCGATGCGATGGCGAAGAGCTTTGCCGCCGATGAAGCGCGCCTCGCCGAGGAATCACCGATGCCGGATCCTGCGACGGTGGCGCGCGGCGTCTATGCCGGAGATGACTTTGCGGTGCCGACGGTCGAGCTCGTGAAATCCCCGTTCAGGACGTAGGTTCGGGACGAGGGTTCACACAAAGGTTCACGCAGGGGTTCACGACGAGGTTTCATGGCTGTCATTACGTACCTGGAGGCGATTCGCCACGCGCTCGTCGACGAGATGGCGCGCGATGAGCGGGTGTTCCTGCTCGGCGAAGATATCGGCGCGTACGGCGGAGCGTTCAAGGTCACCGACGGCCTGCAGGAGCGTTTCGGAGAGGCGCGCGTCGTGGATACGCCGATTTCGGAAGCAGCGATCGTCGGTTCCGCGATCGGTGCGTCCTATATGGGCATGCGTCCGGTGGCCGAGATACAGTTCATCGACTTCATCGCATGTTGTTTCGACATGCTCACCAACTTCGCCGCGACGAGCCGCTACCGCAATGGCGCCGGTGTGCCGATCGTCGTACGCGGACCATGCGGGGGTGGTGTCAGCGGGGGGCCGTTTCACTCCTTGAACCCGGAGTCGTTCTTCCTGAACACGCCAGGGTTGAAGATGGTGGAACCCTCGACTGCGTACGACGCGAAGGGCTTGCTCAAGGCCGCGATTCGCGACGACGACCCGGTGCTCTATTTCGAGCACAAATACCTCTACCGCCGCATCAAGGACGAGGTGCCGGACGAAGACTACGTCGTGCCGATTGGCAAGGCGGCGATTCGGCGGGAAGGTGGCGATCTCTCGATCATCACGTTCGGGGCGATGGTCTATATGGCGCTCGATGCGGCGAAACAGCTGGCCGAGCAGGGCGTGGAGGCCGAGGTGCTCGACCTGAGGAGTCTCGCGCCGCTCGATCGAGAGGCGGTGCTGACATCCGTGTCGAAGACCAGCCGCGCGCTGCTGCTGCACGAGGCCACGCTGACCGGCGGCATCGGTGGAGAGCTCGCGGCGATCATCGCGGAAGAGGCGTTCGAGTATCTCGACGCGCCGGTCATGCGCGTCGCCTCCCTGGATTCGCCGGTGCCGTACTCGCCGCCGCTCGAAGCGGCGTTCCTGCCGAACGTCGAGAAGGTGGTCGCGGCGGCCAAACGTTTGGTCGCTTATTGAGGTGAAGGAGGGCGTGGCTTCAGCCGCGCCGTTGAACGATGGCAACCAATGTCGTGATGCCCCAGATGGGTGAGTCGATCGCCGAGGGGACGATAGTCCGATGGATCAAGAAGGTTGGCGACGCGGTTGACCGCGATGAACCGCTCTTCGAGATTTCGACTGACAAGGTCGATGCCGAGATTCCGTCGCCGGCCGCCGGCGTCCTCACCGACATCAAGGTCAAGGAAGGCGAAACGGTTCCGGTCAACAGCGTCGTCGCAGTGATCGGCGCTGACGGCGAGAAACCGAGCGCTCAGCCCGCGCAGGCACAGCCCTCGGCCGCTGCGCCGCCGGCAGCCACGTCCGTGGACACGTCGACGCCGATGCCGGCCGCTGCTGTCGGACAGCCGGAAACTGCGACGACCGCTGCCGCGCCGGCTGCGGCAGGTGGCGTGTTGTCGAAGGAAGAGCTCAGGCGCCAGAAGTCCTCGCCGCTCGTGCGGCGGATCGCGCGCGATCACGACGTCGACATCCGCCAGATTCAGGGCACCGGCATCAGCGGACGCGTCACCAAGCGCGACATCCTCGGTTACCTCGAGTCTGGCGCTCCGAAGCAGGCGCCGGCGCCGTCGTTGGCACGGGCGCTGCCGACGCCAGGCCCTGCGTACCGGCCCGGTGAGCGCGTCCAGATCGTGCCGATGAGTGTCATGCGCAAGAAGATCGCCGAGCACATGGTGCTCAGCGCGCATACCTCTCCGCACGTCTACTCGGTGTACGAGGTGAATTTCGGGCGCGTGGCCGCGCTGCGCGACAAGCGCAAGGGTGAGTACGAAGCCGCTGGTGCGAAGCTCACGTTCACGGGGTTCATCGCGAAGGCGATCATCGATGCGCTTCGTCAGTTCCCGATCGTCAACGCGTCGGTGGACGGCGACAACATCGTTTACAAGAAGGACATCAACCTCGGCATTGCCGTCGCCCTCGACAACGGGTTGATCGTTCCGGTCATTCGAAACGCTGATGAGAAGAACCTTCTGGGGTTGAGCCGGGCCATCAACGATCTCGCGGCGCGTGCACGATCGAAGAAGCTCAATCCCGAGGAAGTCCAGGGTGGGACCTTCACCATCACCAATCCTGGAATCTTCGGTGCACTGTATGGTCTTCCCCTGATCAACCAGCCGCAGGTCGCAATCCTTGGCGTGGGCGGCATCGAGAAGCGCGCGGTCGTGATTGACGATGCGATCGCGATTCGGCCGGTGTGTCACATCACGCTCGGCTACGACCACCGGCTGGTTGACGGCGCCGACGCCGGACGCTTCCTTTCGTTCGTGAAGGAGCGTCTCGAAAACTTCGAGGAAGGATGGATGTAGCCCGCGAGATGCAGGTCCGCCGGCTCGGACTCCTGCCCTACGGGGAGGCGCTGGAGCTTCAGGCGCAGCTCGTCGAAGATCGCAAGGCCGGGCGTGTTCCCGATCAGCTCCTCCTCCTCGAGCATCCGCCGGTCATCACGCTTGGCGTGAAGGCCCGGAAGGATCGCTCCAACGTCCTGGCCACTCCCGAGTCGCTCTCCGCAGCCGGCGTCGAATTATTCGAAACCGGCCGTGGCGGGGACGTCACGTATCACGGTCCAGGACAGCTCGTCGGCTATCCGATTCTTGATTTGCGTCCCGATCGCTGCGACGTGCATCGCTACGTGCGAGACCTCGAGGAGGCGTTGATCCTTGCCGCCGCAACCCTTGGCGTGACCTCGGGACGCCTGGAGGGCCTCACGGGCACGTGGGTCGGTACCGAGAAGCTTGCCGCGATTGGGGTCAGGATCTCGCGCTGGGTGACGAGTCATGGGTTCGCGCTGAACGTGAGCACAAACCTCAGCCATTTCGATTTGATTGTCCCTTGCGGCATCGCCGACAAGGGCGTGACCTCGCTGGAGCGCCTGACCGGTTCGCACTGGGCTATGGATCGAGTCGAGGACTCCATAATCGAGGCCATGAGCCGCGTTTTCGAGCGCGTTCCCGTCCGCAAGGCCGGTCATGTGGCCTCGGAAGTTTCAGTTAAACAGCTCTAAATCAACTGTTTACAGCTCCACTTTGGAGCCGCGCTGGCTGGGAATAAGCGAGTCGGTTTTGGTGTTGTGTCCCATACGGAGGCCAAAGAGATGCGTCAGCCAAGTCTGGAACGCCAGCTCATCGGCCGCATGCAGGCAGGGGACACCTCGGCGGTTGCCGAGTTGGCGTCCACATACGGACCGAGAATTCAGCAGCTAGCGTTTCGCTACGTGAAGAACTGGGAAGATGCCGAAGAGGTGACCCAGGATGTTTTGATGAAGGTTTACCGGAAGATCGACGCGTTCCGCGGCGACGCGGCACTCTCATCCTGGATCTACCGGATTACGTTCAATACGGCGATGTCTCGCCTGCGCAGCTCGCGTGTGAGCCGGCAGGTCGAGGTTCAGACCCCGGAGTCTGTAAACAGCGAGAACGTCGAGCGGTCGATGCCGGAGCCGGCCGACTGGTCAGCGCTCGCCGACGATCACGTCCACCGGACCCAGATGCGAACGCGGTTGATTGAAGCGCTGACGCACCTGCCGGCGGTGTATCGCATTCCGGTGATTCTGCGGGACATCCAGGGGCTCTCGACGGAAGAAGCGAGCGCGGTCCTTCGCGTCAAGCCGCAGACCTTGAAGTCGCGGCTGCATCGCGGCCGTCTGATTCTCCGGGAACACCTGGCGGACTTCGCGGGCGGGGTGATGCTCCACGTCCGCGATTCGATCAACTAACCGGGGGGCTTCGCCCCGCCGGACCCCATCGCCATCGCTCGCGGGGCCCCTTCGCCCCGCTCCACTCCGGCGGGCGCGCGCACGCACACGCGCACTCGCGCACTTGCGCACTCGCGCACTCGCTACGCCTTCTCCAACGCGTTTTCGAGCATGGTCCGCTCCTGCCGCGTCAGGGCGGGCTCGAGAACGCGGGCCACTCCACCCTCGCGCAACTCGACCGGCATCGCCGTCACCGCTGCGCGCACGGGTCCCGATTGCATCGCCACGAAACAGGTGAAGCGGCGGCGCGAGCCGAACGTCATCGCTTCGACGATGCGCGCTGCCGCAGTTCCGAGCGCATACGGACCTGGCGGCCACAGCCCGGCTATCTTCGAGCTCAGTTGGGCGATCGTGTGGGCGGGCAACTGCGAAGTGAGCGGTTGACCGCCTGCCGTCGCTTCCTCCCAGGCGACGACGGCGGAACGCGGGGGCACGCCGACGACCGAGAGAGTCACCTCGGTACCCGATCTATCGAGCGCCACGCCGGTCAGGGCGCGAAGCGCTGACTCGAGCGCCAGCGGCGCCGATCCCACGATGCGCGATCCCGTCACGCGCAGCTCCGTCACGGCGCGTGCGATCAGCTCGCGATGGCCCGCGCCCGCACACACCACTGGTGCGTCCGCTCCCGATGCGATCAGCGTTCGAAGCAGTGCAAGGCCCGCCTCACCGTCGTGTTCGGCGCTATCCGTTGCGCGATCGGCGATCACGATGACGCGTGCGCCAACGGCCGCCGCGATCGAATCAGCCGCGGTGACGCGCGTGCTAAAGTGCTCGATCGGTGACGACTGGAGCATGTCGAGCGCTTTGCCAGCCGCAACGGATCCGGACGAATCGATCAGACGTACCTCCGGCACCCGATCGCGTCTGGCGATCGCGTGTGCCACCGCACCGCCAAGTGCACCGGCGCCGATGATTGCAATGAAGGCCATCAGAAGGCGTGGAGTATTCTAATCCCTGACCTCGTTTCTGTTGGATAGCCGAACAGATGGCCGACGCCCTGACACTTGCTGGCCGCATCGCCGTGATAACAGGCGGCTCACGCGGCATTGGAAACGCTATTGCTCGTGCGTTTGTTGGCGGCGGCGCGCGGGTACTGATCACCGGCCGCTCGAGCTCCGATCTCGACGCCGCAGCGAAGGGGCTTCGCAGCGTGCCAGGCGCCGCGAGCGAGGCCGTGCAGGTATTTCGCGCTGATGTCCGGCGCTCGGCTGAGGCGACGTCAGCGATTGACGCAGCGGTAAGCCGGTTCGGCGGTCTCGACGTCCTCGTGAACAACGCCGGTGTCGGGCTGTTCGCGCCGGTCGCAGACATGTCAGTGGACGACTGGCAGCAGATTCTCGAAACGAACCTCAACGGCGCGTTTTACTGCTCGCACGCGGCGATTCCTCACCTGAAAGAGCGCGGGGGCGGGTGGATCATCAACATCAGCAGCCTGGCGGGGAAAAATCCGTTTGCGGGCGGTGCCGCCTACTGCGCCTCGAAGGCCGGCCTCAACGCGTTCAGCGAGGCCCTGATGCAGGAAGTGCGCTACGACAACATCCGGGTCAGCTACATCATGCCGGGATCGGTCTCGACCGGTTTCGGTGGCCGCGGAGCCGATGGCGAGGCCGACTGGAAGATCGCGGCCGAGGACGTTGCCGAGCTCGTGACGGAGCTGGTGACGTTTCCGTCTCGCAGCCTGCCGAGCCGGATCGAGCTCAGGCCTTCCAGGCCCAAGAAATGATTGTGATGCCCAGGAGATGACGTCCAGGACATGAGCCTGCCTCCCGAAACTCCCACGTCCATCGCCCACTACAACCTGCTCGAACAAATCGGCCACGGTGGGTTGGGCGAGGTCTATCGCGCGCGGGACACGAAGGTCGGGCGGACCGTTGCGCTGAGGCTGGTCCCATCAAGTGTCTTCGGTGACGAAGCCGGGAAGACCGGGTTTCGCCAGTCGCTGAAAGAGGCAGCGGCGCTTTCGCATCCGAACATCGCTACGCTCTTCGATTTCGGCGAAACCGGCGATCGGTTGTACGTGGCGCACGAGTTCGTGGCCGGCATCACGCTCCGCCAGGAGATGGCCGGACGGCCGGTCAACCCGCGCCGGGCCCTCGAGCTCGCGGTTCAACTGGCTGACGCGCTGGCGGAAGCGCATTCACGGGACATCGTGCACGGCGATTTGCGGCCGGACACGCTCATGGTGACCGGCAAAGGAAGCGCGAAGATCCTGGAGTTTGGTCTTTCGCGCTGGACGGCCGGCGGGCGCGCGCGCACCGCGGTTGCCAGATCGCCGGAGGCCATTGGCGCCGATCCCGCCGGCGTCGCGGCGTATCTCTCGCCGGAGCAGGCGCTCGGCAACGTCATCGATCCGCGAAGCGACCTGTTTTCGGTTGGCTCGATCGTCTACGAAATGCTGATTGGCCGCGCGCCGTTTGCGGCCGCAATGCCATCGGCCGCGGTGATGAACGTGATCCGGATGTCACCGATGCGCGCGTCGAGCCTCAATCCGAATCTGCCGGTGGAGCTCGACGCTATCATCTCCCGCGCGCTGGCCAAGGGATTGGACGACCGCTATCAGAGCGCCGCCTCACTCGCCGCGGAGCTGCGAAGCGTTGAGGCTGTGCTGGATGTGCGGTCGGGTGAGACGGCCCTGTCGGACTTGATTCCGCTCGACGAGGAACGGTCGAACGGCAAGTGGATCGGTCTCTTCGTGGCGATTGTGATTGCGGCCGTCGTGTGGTGGTACCTGATGTCGGGCTGAGTCCGGTCCGTCTAGAGGAGCCATCGCAACACGGACGGGTCCACATTCGCTCCCGAGACCACCACAGCGACAGGAGCACCGCTCGACACGATCTTGCGCGAGAGCAGGGCAGCGACGCCCACGGCACCTGCTCCCTCGGCGACCAGTTTCTCCTTCAAAACCAGACCGGCCATCGCGGTCTTCAATTCATCTTCCGTGACCACGGCAATCTGTGGCACCAGCTTCTGAACGATGTCGAAGGTGACGGTTTCGGGATCGAGGTTGCCAGCGAGTCCATCGGCGAGCGTAGGACCGACGTCGATCGTGACGATTCTTCCAGCGGCACGCCCGTGCGTGAATGGCGACGACGCTTCGACTTCGACGCCGCAGACGTTTGACGTCCCCCCGCGGCGTGCCGCGGCGGCGATCGCGATGCCGCTGATCAATCCGCCCCCTCCGATCGGCACGACGATCGTGGCGTCCGGTTGCTCATCCAGGATCTCGAGCGCGACGGTCCCGGCACCCGCGATGACGTCGGGATGCGAATACGGTGAAACGTAGATTGCGTCCCGGCTCTTCGCATCCTCCTTCGCGCGCCGTTCGGCATCGTCGTAGTCGACACACGGGCGAAGGTCTGCGCCGGTGGCGCGAATGGCGTCCAGTTTGGTACGTGGGGCCCGTTCGGGCACGTAGACCGTGAGCTTCATGCCCGCCCGCATGGCGGCTTCCGCGAGGGCGCGTCCGTGATTACCGGCAGATGCGGTCACCAGCTCTGGCACGAGTGCTCCGTGTCGTTCCGACAGCCGGATGACCGCGTTTGTCGCGCCACGGATCTTGTAGGAGAACGTCGGCTGCAGGGATTCGAGCTTGAGATAGACGTCAACACCGCAGACGCGAGACAGCCATTCGGAGCGGCGGAGCGGGGTCCGAAGGACGCGGCCGCTGATGCGCTGAGCCGCCTGACCGATGTCGTCGATGGTGGTCAGGATCGCTTCGCCCCGTCAACCTGAAGGATCTCGGCAAGGTTGCCGGCGAAAGCGGATCTCGCCATCACGTCATCGGCACCTGCCTGCCTGGCGGCCGCGATGAGCTCGGTGTGCACGTGCGAAACGAACCCGATCGTTCGGATGGACGACGTCGCAGGGTCGCGCTTCAGCGCCGCGATCGTTTCAATCGGTTCGGCTTTCGCGCTGTTGAGATCGATGATGAGCATCGACGGCTTGCCAGTCCGTGCTTGCTCCAGGATCTCCGGTGGTGTTCGGGCAAACGTCAAATCGGCGCCCACCTGTTTGCCCGTTGCGCGGATCTTCGAGCTGAAGAGCAAGTCGTCGACTGCAACCAGAATCATCGGACAAGTTTAGTTCACTTGCCGTGGTTCGTGGTTCGCCCGCCGTCGCCTGTCGTGGAACTCTCCGGCGACAGGCTTTGGCGAGGCCTCGCCGAAGCGCGCCCAGAGATAGCGCGCGCGAAGGCGGGTGGTCCGTGTCTCGCCGGGCGTTCGTTGTGATGTGTTCTTTCGTTACGGCGCCGGAAGGATCGCAACCTGACGATTTGTGTTGTTGGCCTTGCGCCGGGCGGCAGCGGGGAGCGGTTCCGCGCGATAGAGCGTCCGTGTGTTGCCGATTGCCGCAACGGTCGCCGTCATCAACAGCCCCGCAATGGCGATCGCGCCACCGACGTCGAACAGGAGGTAGCGGGATCCAAACAGCGTCACCTCCGGCGACCGCAGCAGCTGCAGCGTTCCGGCGGCGAGCAGGATTCTCAGCTCTGTCGGGCCGAACTTCCAATACGAAATCCGGAACGTGCCGACAGTGTGCGTGGCCAGCGCGATCTCGATGGTCAGCAGGTAATAGGCAATGAGGAAGCCGGCGCCGATGGCCAGGCTCATGAAACCGGCGAGCACGAGCCCCCCGATCACGAAGAGGATGCCGACCGCGTCCAGGACATGATCGAGATAGAAACCGTAGCGCGGGCGTTCGTGGCCCCGTACGCGCGCCAGGGTGCCGTCGAGGCTGTCCCCGAACCAGTTGACCGCGAGCAACAGCACGCCCAACACAAGGGCCCACGGGCGCTGCGGGGCGGCCCCGTAACACAGGCACAAGAGCGGCATGGCGAGCGCACCAAGAGCGGTCAGGTGATCCGAGTTGACGGCCGGTGGAATTCGACGGGCCATCCAAATCAGGCAGCGCTTCTCGATTGCCGCCAGCAGGCTGGTATGGACGCGTTTTTCGCGCTGGTTCTCCATGCAGTATCTCCTGCTGGGTAATGCGAAAATGGGGGGATGAAGGGCTCAAAGCACTGATGATTCTCGAAATCAGGGCAGTTCCCCCGTTCATGAAGAACGGCTTCGTCGTCGGGTGCGAGGAAACCCGGGAGGGTATCGTCATCGACCCGGGCGACGACGTTGATCTCCTGCTCGAGGCTGTCGACGAACATTCGCTGTCAATCAAGTACATCCTGCTGACCCACGCGCACCTCGATCACATCACCGGGGTGGGTACGGCGAAGAAGGCCCTGAAAGTGCCGGTCGTGCTGCACAAAGACGACGATTTCCTCTACAGCAGCGTTGTGCAGCAGGGTCGAATGTTCGGATTCGACGTCGAGCCGCAGCCACCAGTCGATTTCTTCTATGACGGTGAGGGTCCGTGGCGATTCGGGCGTTACGGGGCGTGGGTCCACCACACACCTGGACATTGTCCCGGTGGCGTCTGCCTCGCTGTCGGCCGCGACGGCGAAGCCAGTCGCACGCTCTTCGTAGGCGACACGCTGTTTGCGGGATCGATCGGGCGGACGGATCTGCCAGGCGGAGACTTACCCACGTTGCTGCAATCGATCCGTAGAGTGCTGTTCAGTTTTCCGGACGAGACCGTCGTGCACTCCGGGCATGGCGAACCGACGACGATCGGCCGCGAGCGCAGGACGAATCCGTTTCTGACGTGAAAAGAGCCCGGCCGGTCGTCGCGAAAGAACGACCCGGCGCGGGCCCCTGAAGCGTGGCAGTCGTTGACCGCTGCTACTTGACCTCGAGGTTGTTCACGACGTCCTTGACCCCGGGAACCTGCTTCACGCGTTCGGTGACGCGGTTCTTGACGGCTTCCGATGGTGCGTCACCCGTGATCGTTACGACACCAGCCTTGGAGTCGAACGTGAGGTCCAGCTTGTCGCGGTCCCATTGATCGTCTTCCTTGAAGGCTCGATCGAGCAGTTCTTCGATTCGATCGTCGACGGCCTCGGCGTTGGTGCCCTCCACCTTCACTTCGTTGACCACGCGGCCGCTGGTTCCGACGACCTGTTTCGCCAACTCTTCTGCTCGCGCCTTGTCAGCTGCGGACTCGGCGTCACCGGTCAGGTGCAGCGCCTGCTCGTCCTTTTTCCAGTCAGCCTTGATGTTCTCGATCTGCGCATTCTTCAGGCTGTCGTTGACTTTCGCCTGGTAATCGGGCGTTGCTGTGCGGTTTTCGCACGCAGTCACCATCGATCCCGCGGCAATGAGCCCAACGATTGCCCACGAACTGAACACCTTCTTCACACTCGCCTCCTTTTGAAGCTCCCCGGTGGTTGCTTCGCAAGGAGCTCGCCAACTTAAGCCTGAGCGGAAGCTGAACTGCGACTGACGAGGAAGAGCACTTTGCCTACGCCGAGCTTATCGCCGACCTTGAGCGCGGCTCGCTCGACGCGCTGCCCGTTCACGTACGTGCCGTTGGTGCTGTCGAGGTCGACAACTTCCAGCTCAGTCGCGCCCGCGCTGAGACGGCAGTGCAGCCGCGAGACCAGGGTCGCCTCGACGATGAAATCGGCTTGCGTTGCACGCCCGACGGTCTTGATGCTGCCAGGGAGGATTCGGAAGGTGAACGGTGAAGCGTCGCCTTCTTCAGTACTGATGACCCACATCGGCTCTCTATTATCAGCGATCAGATGGACACGTGATTCAGCCGAGCAGCTCCCGGACGCGCGGATGCACGACCGCACCGTCGTGCGTGAGGAGCGTCTCTTTCGTGATTTCGTCGGCCGGATCGATCGGCAGCTTTGGTTGTTTGGCGCCTTCCTTGCCGAGCAGGTGGAGCAGGAAGGTGATGATGTTCTTCGAGTACATCTGGCTCGCGTGGTAGGGGACGAGCGCGGCCGGGTTCGTCGGGCCGAGGACGATTACGCCGTGGTGGACCACGCGTTCGTCGGGCCGGGTGACCTCGCAATTGCCCCCACGCTCCGCGGCCAGATCGACGATCACCGATCCTGGCTGCATTGCTTCCACCATCTCGGTCGTAATCAGGATCGGCGCGCGCTTGCCAGGAATCAGCGCCGTGGTGATGACGACGTCGCAGCCGGCGACGACCTTGAGCATCATCTCCCGCTGACGGCGGTAGAACGACTCGTCCTGAGCCTTGGCGTATCCTCCCTTGTCTTCGGCGTCAGCTGACTCGAGCGGAAGCTCGACGAACTTCGCTCCAAGGCTCTGAACCTGTTCCTTCACGGCCGGTCTGACGTCGTAGGCTTCCACCTTTGCGCCCAGACGGCGGGCGGAGGAGATGGCTTGCAGTCCGGCAACGCCGGCGCCGACGACGAACACGCGCGCCGGCGAAATCGTTCCTGCGGCGGTCATGAGCATGGGGAACATGCGCGGCAGCGCGTCCGCAGCAAGCAGCACGCCCTTGTACCCGGCGACCGTCGCCATGGACGACAGTGCGTCCATGCTCTGGGCGCGCGTGATTCTCGGCATCATCTCCATCGACAGCATCGTCAGACCACGTGACGCGACGTCACGGAGCGGCTGCGGATCGCCGAGCGGATCGGCGAAGCCTATGACGGTCTGGCCTGGGCGAACGCCATTGGTCGTCGGCATTGCGCGGACCTTGAGCAGGATGTCAGATTGGCCGTACAGCTCGCTTGCAGAGACGATCTGCGCGCCTTGGGCCGAGTACGTCGAGTCAGGGAACCCGGCGGCATCGCCCGCTCCTGTCTCGACCGAGACGTCCAGTCCGGCCTTGCGCAGCGTCGCCACACCCGCAGGTATCACCGATACCCGCGTTTCACCCGCAAACGTCTCACGCGGAATCCCGACTCTCATGGGACTGAGAGTCTAGTCGATCGGCCAAACCCGGAAAAGGTGGTCGGACGGTGCGTCAGCGTTTCAGCCAGTCCGCGATCGTCGTCGGCAGGTCGGCGACGACGCGCTTGTCGGGGAGATCGGGATACTCGTTCACCTCGCCCGTCTTCGCTTTCACGAAGAGGTGATTGACGCTCGGGATGTGAACGACCTCGACGGCGCCGGCTTTCTTCCGTTGACGGGCCAGCTCCCCGAGCTTGTCCGCGTGGTGGGGCGGGACCTGGACGTCCAGGTCCCCCTGAATCACCAGGACAGGCTGTTTGAACTTTGACATCTGGACAGCCGGATCGAACATCAGCAGACTTCGAAACCACGGAATGTCGGCCTGCTTCCGCAACTCGGCCGGTATTTCGTCCCAGCCCTTGCCGGTGACGACCGCCTGCTGAATCTTCTCTTGTAGCGCAACTTTGTCCTGCTTTTCAGCATCCGTGACGCCTGCCAGCGATAACTGATGTTGCTGCTGCTCGAGAATCAGCTGTGCACCCGATGTCCCAGGCGACGCCGCCAGCACCACCGATCCGATCTTTTTCTCGCGCGCAGCCGCCAGCATGGCAACAAGGCCGCCCTCGCTGTGTCCCACCACCGCAATCCGGCGAGTATCCACATCGTCGCGTTTTGCGAGCCACTTGACGATTGAGACCAGGTCGTCGCCGTAGTCCTGCAAGGTCGCGGTTTCGGTACGGCCGCCGCTCTGGCCGATGCCCCGTTTGTCATACCGGAGAACGAGGAACCCACGCTCGGCGAGGGCGCCCGCGAGCTGGGTGAAGACGGGAATGCCCGCGACGGTTTCATCGCGATCGATGGGACCGGAGCCGGCGACCAGGACGATCGTCGGGTGACGCAGCCGGCCCATGGCTGCCGGTGAGGTCAACGTCCCTGCGATATTGAAGCCATTGGCCGGGATCGTGACGTCCGAGTCCGTCGGGTTGCGCGCGGTCTGCGTGCGCACAGCCACGCTGGCGAGATCGCTGCGCACGACCGCCAACGCTGCGGCCGGGATATCGAGCCGCGCAAACCTCGCTTTGTCGTCGACCGAGACAATCGCTTCCATGACGCCGCTAGGGTTGTGGACCCTCACCGAGTAGCGGCGTGTGACGACTGTTCCCGAAGGCGTCTGCACCTGTTCGGCTTCAGCGCCTGTGACGATCAGCTTGACCTCGGTCTGCGGTGCGACGTAGACGGGAAACTCCGCGCCAAGCTGAGCCCCCGCCAGCCTGGCCGCGAGGCCCTCGTAAGCCGCGTAGAAGTTGTTCGGCAAGACGATCGTCCGCGCAGACACCTGATCGGTCTTCGCGTTGGTGACACCATTGTTGGTGATCTCGTTGATCGCGGTGGTCACCCCGAACGACGTGGCGAGCTGCATCTTGCGATCGCCCTGGGTCGCCTCTATGCGCAGGTCGACTGGCTGCCAGTCGACGGTGTATTTCAATTCGAAACGGTTGACGATGAGATCCCCGACCCTGCCTGTGGACGTGATGATCCAGTTGGAGCCGGATCGCTGAACGCTGACCTGCTCGCGGCCCACATCTCGGCCACGGATGAAGATATTGAACGTTGCCTCTCCGGGCGCTGGCGCGGGCGCCGGTGCGGGTGGCGTCTGCGCCAGCGCCGCGCTGCGCATTGAGAGCGCCAGGAATGCGGCAGTACAATAGCCAAAGGGCCGCATTGGTCGAGCTATCTGCATCTTCTGAGAATATCAGCAGGACCCACGTGTTTTCACGGGAACAGTACGACGCGCTGAGGAAAGGGGCCGGAACCTTCGCTCGTGAGGACCGCCGGGTCATCGGTCTTTCCGGCAGCGATCGGTTGACCTATCTCCAGGGGTTGCTGACCAACGATATCGCGGCTCTCACGCCAGGCACCGGCTGCTACGCGGCACTTCTGACCGCGCAAGGCCGCATGATCGCGGACATGAGGGTTCTGGAAACCGGCGAGCGCGTCCTGATCGATCTGCACAAGGACGCCGCCCCTCCCGTCAAGGACAAGCTCGAACAGTTCATCTTCAGCGAGGACGTGCAAGTCGAGGATTTGACCGGCCGACTGGCCGTCATCGGGGTATACGGTCCGCAAGCCGCGACGATTGCCGTGCGCGCCTTCGATAGTCATGAGTCGCTCGACTCCCTGGTACTCTTCGAGAACCGCGGGCTGGCGACCAGTGCCGGCCCCATCACCATCGTTCGCAGCGATGATCTTGGCGTCGACGGCTTCGACATCCTCGTAGACAAGGGCACGGCCGCCGCGGTGATGGGAGCCTTGGAGCGGGCAGGCGCAATTCCCGTCGGTCACGACACCGCCGAGATCACGCGTGTCGAAGCGGGCCGTCCGGCATGGCACCAGGACATGGATGAAACCACTATTCCGCTCGAAGCGGGGATCGAGGACCGTGCGATCAGTCTGACTAAAGGGTGCTACGTCGGTCAGGAAATCATCATCCGCGTGCTTCATCGGGGCCACGGGCGGGTCGCGAAGCGCCTCGTGGGCCTACGCATGACGGCTAAGGATGTGGTTCCAGGACCGGGCGACGCCATTCGCGCAGGGGACCGCGAAGTCGGTGCGGTCACGAGCGCTGTGTTCTCACCAGCCGCGCAAGGTCCGCTCGCGCTGGGTTACGTGCATCGCGATTTCGTCGAGCCGTCGACGGCCCTCGCCATCCTTCATGACGGCCAGATGCTCGACGCCACCGTCATCGACAGACCGCTAGGCGAGATTCTGCAGCAGCCTGATTAGTTCCGCGTCCGCCGGCGGCAGATCGAGTGACGCCAGTTCCGCGCGGTCAACCCACCGAATCTCTTGATTCAACACCGGGCGTGGGTCTTCGTCGAGGACGCAGGTAAAGAAATGCAGTTCAACGGTCCGCTCGGGATACTCGTGCGTGACCGAGAGCAGTTCCCGGTCGACACGAACGGCCGTGCCCAGCTCCTCGAGAATCTCGCGTTGCAGACAATCCGCGAGCGTTTCGTCCGCTTCGCACTTGCCGCCCGGAAACTCCCAGCATCCTTCGAGGTGGACGCCGCGAGGCCGCCGCGTGACGAGAAACCGATCGCCACGGCGTACGACAGCCGCGGTGACGACGATGTGAGGCGGGACGGCTGGCCGGGTCACGCGTCAGCCCGCTCGTTGTCGGGATTGAAGGGATACGCTGAGCAGCCCCGCTGCATCGGACACACGAGACACTTGGGCTTGCGTGCCGTGCACATCGTGGCGCCGAAATCCATCAAGGCCTGATTGAAATCGAACACGTGCCGTTGTGGCAGCACGGTCCGCGACACGTCCCAGAGATGACGCCGCATCGCGTGCGCTCGTGGGTTGCCACGCCCGATGAAGATGCGGAAGAGCACGCGCGCGACGTTGGTGTCGAGGATCGCGGCGCGCTGTCCGAATGCGAAGCTGCGGACGGCTCCTGCGGTATACGCGCCGATCCCCTTGAAAGAGCGCAGCGTTGCCTCGTCGGAGGGTAGCGTGCCGCCGAATCGGGCGACCGACTCGCGCGCGATCGCATGCAGCCGCTGCGGCCGGATGTTGTAGCCGAGTGGCCGCCACGTGTGCGTGACGTCCGATTCCGGCGCCTGCGCAAGCGACTCCAGAGTCGGATACTTCTCGAGCCACTCGTGATACTTCGGCAGCACCCGCTCGACCTGCGTCTGTTGCAGCATCACCTCGGACACGAGGATGTGATACGGATCGGTGGTGTTCCGCCAGGGCAGGTCGCGGCCGTTCCGCCGGTACCAGTCAAGCAGCCTCCGGCGGAATCGTTGTCTGTCTGAGGGTTCGGGAAGTGTACCCGTTTGTCGCGCGCGACTCATCGGCGACGGCCGGGCGAACACAGCGGACCTATAATCATTCAGTGAAAATCTATACCAAGACGGGCGACGCTGGTGAGACGAGCTTGTTCGGCGGCCGACGGGTGTCGAAAGCGGACGCCCGTGTGGCGGCGTACGGCGACGTCGACGAGCTGAACGCCTGGCTCGGGTTCGTGCGCTCGAATCTGTCGGACGGACAGCTTGGCGAGATGCTCGAGCATCTGCAACGGGATCTCTTCGCCCTCGGAGCCCGGCTTGCCGATCCCGGTCACAAGATCGCGGAACGCGTCGTCAAGGCGGCGGTGACCGATGCCGACATCACGCGGCTCGAAGGCTGGATCGATCAGCTCGAGTCTGAACTCCAGCCCCTGCGCCGCTTCATACTGGCCGGCGGCTGTCCAGCGGGCGCTGCGCTGCATGTGGCGCGAACGGTCTGCCGGCGCGCGGAGCGCAGCGTCGTATCCCTTGGTCCCGACGCCGTCGAGACCGAACTGCTCGTCTACATCAATCGACTGTCCGACCTGCTGTTCGTCATGGCGCGCGTCACGAACCATCGCGCGAATCAACCCGAGACCGAGTGGTGACGGAAGGCCTGGCGCTCGAGCGGGCCTACGCGCATTGCGAGCGCGTCGCCCGGGACCACTACGAGAACTTCCCGGTGGCCTCCCGGCTTCTGCCTCGGTCTGCGCGGCCGCACATTGCGGCGATCTACGCCTTCGCGCGCCGTGCTGACGACTACGCCGACGAACCGGGATTCGAGGCCGCCGAGCGCCTGCGATTGCTGGATGAGTGGGAGTCGCGCCTTCAGCGGACCGTGGAAAGTCGCGGCTCGGCCCCGATGGTCGCGGACGACCCGCAGCCGGACGAGATGGTGTTCATGGCGCTCGGCGAGACCATTCGACGCCATGCGCTGCCGCCGTCGCTGTTTATGGATCTCTTGAGCGCCTTTCGGCAGGATGTGACGACGACTCGATACGCTACATGGGCGGAGGTGCTGGACTATTGCCGCCGGTCTGCCAATCCCGTCGGCAGGCTCGTGTTGCGTGTCGCGGGCTACAACGATTCCGCGCTGGATCGATCCTCGGACGCCGTCTGCACGGCGCTCCAGCTCACGAATTTCTGGCAGGACCTCGGCAGGGATTGGGAACAGGGACGCCTCTACGTTCCTACGGACGATCTCGCGCGAGCGGCTGCCAGGGAATCAGACCTGACATCCGGCACTATCACCCTGGAGTGGAAGAGCGTCATGGTGACGGTGATTCAGCGCACGCGGCAACTGTTCGAGCGGGGACGCGAGGTCTGCGACGGCGTGCACGGCCGTCTCAAGTGGGAACTTCGGCTGACGTGGCTCGGAGGATCGCGAGTGCTCGCGAAGGTTGCACACGCACGTCAGCACAGTCTTCTCGATCGCCCGACGCTCGGCCCCGCCGACGTTCCGGTACTAGTTCGCGACGCTCTGTTGTGGAAAATGGGCCGCGGCGGCACCACGACCGCGCCTATCGCCGGATGAGCCGAGACACCAACTTTTACTATTCGTTCCTCGTGCTGCCGCGCGAGAAGCGTGATGCCATCGTGGCGGTCTGGGACTTCTGCCGGGCTGTCGACGACGCCGCAGACGACGCCGCATCGTCCGATTCTGCCCGCGCGGCCGACGAAGTGAGGAGCTGGAGACGTGAGCTGGCGGCCTGCTTCGAGGGCGGCCAGCCAACCACCCGTCAGGCGCTTGCGCTCGTGCCGCTGACCAAACGGTTCAACCTGCCACGTGACGCTTTCGAGGCGCTGATCGACGGCGTCGAGATGGACGTGCAGCCGCGACGCTACGAGACGTTCGACGACCTGTACGAGTACTGCATCAGGGTTGCTTCTGCCGTCGGCCTGATCTGCCTCGAGATCTTCGGGTATCGCGAGCCGATGGCGAAGCAGTACGCCACCGATCTCGGTGTGGCCCTCCAGCTCACCAACATCCTCCGCGACGTTCCTGAAGATCTCGCGCGCGGGCGTATCTACATCCCGCAGGAAGACCTGCGCGCGTTCGGTTGCAGTGAGCAGGATCTTCGGCGCGAAACTGAATCGTCGGGTGGCATCCACTCGGCCGCCGTGAAAGCGCTGCTGAGGCATCAGGCTCAGCGCGCGCGCGACTACTACGGACGCGCGGCACGGGCCCTGCCAGCCGAGGATGCGCGCAGCCTCGTCGCCGCCGAGATCATGGGCGCGATCTATCAGGCAATTCTCGACAGGATCGAGATGCTCGACTACGACGTCTTCTCCGCCGTCGTGCGCATCCCCAGGCCCCGCCGTGCGCTGGTCGCAGCGTCGACGTGGGCACGAACGTTCTTCTTACGATGAGCCAGCCGAGTTTCACCGACGTCGTGGTCGTGGGCGCGGGGTTCGCCGGGCTCAGCGCGGCGAGCGCGCTCGCCGCTGCGGGCCTGCGGGTGACGGTCCTCGAGGCGCGCCCCCAGCTCGGCGGCCGGGCCACCGCATTCAACGATCGCGAGAGCGGCGAGCTGGTCGACAACGGCCAGCATGTGTTGTTCGGCTGTTATCGCGAGACGTTTGCGTTCCTCCGGCGGATCGGTGCCGACGCGAACGTCCTTCTTCAGTCGTCGCTGATCGTTCCCTTCGTCGATGCGGTCGGCCGTCGGTCCGAACTGCGCTGTCCGCCGTTGCCGTCGCCGCTTCACCTGCTTGCGGCCGTGCTCGACTGGGATGCGATGCCCTGGTCGGAACGCCTCTCCGTGCTGCGCCTCGCGCGGCCCTTGCTGGCGGCCCGTCGCGAGCTGGCCGCAACAGGACGAGTGACGACGACACCTGGGACGCTGACAGTCTCCGAATGGCTGCGGCTGCATCGGCAGGGTTCGCGGCTGCGAAGCTGGCTGTGGGAGCCCCTGGCTGTCGCGGCATTGAATCAG
>Ga0114129_10003061_pt1 | contig 23447 bp, 36 predicted proteins | sample RhiMetdeltSRZDD1_FD_80071 | JGI IMG/M metagenome (GOLD analysis project Ga0114129, IMG submission 80071) | Populus rhizosphere microbial communities from Tennessee, USA - Rhizosphere MetaG P. deltoides SRZDD1 (version 2) (version 2) | ecosystem: Host-associated > Plants > Roots > Rhizosphere >...
CGGCGCGACGGCCGGTCACGTAGTAGTAGAGCCAGCCCGCGCCGCCGCCCACGACGATGGCTGCGAACAGCCCGATCGCGAGCCCGTAGCGGCGCGACACGCTGGCACGCGGGGCCGAGGCGCCGCCGCCGAGCGACAAGCGGGCTACGGCGTCGCGGGCGCCCGCCTCGCGTGCGACCCGGGTCGTGCGCAGCGACGCGTCGGAACCAGGTCCGGACGCGGGCCTGGGGACGGGCGTCGGCAGGGGGACGGGGGCCGGCAGGGGCTGACTCGAGTGCTTTGGCTCGGGCAGGGTCGGCGCGGGAACCTCCGTCGGCAGCGCCGCAAGCGCGTCCGTGGCGGGAGCCTGAGGTGTACCCGCGTCGTAAGGCTCGGTGCGCGCGGGCAGGGCCGCGGGCCCCTTCGCGGCCTCTTCCGCCATGAACTCGCGGTAATCGCCCGCGCGGGCGTCGTCGAAGGCGCGGGCGTCGCGCTCGACCTCGTCGCGGAAGAGCGTGTGCATGAAGAACGCGAGATCGAAGGTGGTGGGCGTGAAGTCGCCGGAGAACAATAGCGCGTCGATGGCCTTGCGCAGCTCTACCATGCTCACGAAGCGTGCGGCCGGGTCCGGGGCGAGCGCCCGCCGCAAAAGCTCGCCGAGCGGGCGCGGCAGTGGGCTGCCCTCGCCGCCCGGGCTCGCGAGGCGCGCCTTAGCGACCCGCTCGAGCGGGTCGCTCGCGTCCGTGGGCTGCCCGCTCAGGGCCTCGAGCAGCACGAGGCCGAGCGCGTAGATGTCCGAGCGCGCATCGCCGCGTTGCTCGGCCTGCTCCGGTGCGAGGTAGCCGCGCTCTTCGGAAGCCAGAAGCTCGGTGCTGCCGAGCGCGGACCACAGGCCCAGGCCCTTCAGCTTGACCTCGCCGTCGAAGGCCACCACCAGGTGGCGCGGTGACACCAGGCCGTGGAACAGCGGCCGGCCGGCTTCGTCCTTGCGGCTGTGGAGCAGCTCCAATCCGGCCGCGGCGCGGCTCGTGATCATCAGCCCGTGATCGGCGCCGAACGGAAAGCCCTCCTCGCGGCAGCAGTTGAGGACCGTCCGCAAGCTGCGGCCTTCCACAAGCTCGGTCGAGACGTAGAAGGACGGACCCACCCGGCCGACGCCCAGCACGCGCACGATCCCGGAGTTGTGGATCTGGGCTGCGAGCCTGGCCTCCTCGACGAGCCGCTTCGAGGCCTCGGCGTGGGCGGACACCGTGGGCGAGAAGCGCAGCACGGTGACCAGGCGATCGAAGCCGGAGGGGCCGAGCCGGGCGGCCCGGTACTCGTTGCCGAGCTGGCCCGAATCCGTCTCCTCGAGGAGAACCAGCCTGCCGAACTTCTCCCGCAGGGCCATGCTGTCTCGGCGAAACGCTGCGGACGATAACACACAAAAGCGCGCGAGGGCCGCTCCCGCTCGCGCTTCAGGGCAGGCTGAGCCGCTCCTCGCTACCGTCACGACGCCGGATGCGGACCCCTTCTTCGCCCACTTCCAGGACGCTCACGTCGCCCTTCGTCTCGCCCGGCCCCAGCAGTACGACATCCCCGTCGACCGCGAAGGCGGCCAGCAGCCGTCCCTCCCGCCGCACGAGCCCGACCAGCCGGAACGGCTCAGGCGGGGCTAAAGCGCCCGTCACCGCCGGCTCGGGCGTGCGCTCGACGCGGGGTACCCTCACGGGCGGGCGCTCGACGAAGTGGAACAAGTCGCGGATCGTGCCCGGGTCGATGGTCGGCTCGACTCGGATCGGCTGCGGAGGCAGAACGCTCGCCCCGGAAGCCGCGGCGGGAACGGGTGGCGCCGCCTCCCGGCGAGTCACCAGCACCAGGCTCGCGATCGCCAGGGCAGCGAGCAGAAGCGCGCCGCTCCGGGTCACGGCCCGTCTCCGGATGGCGTTCCCGCTGCCCTGGGCGCCGGACTGGCATTAGGGGCCAAGCCCGACCTCACGCTGATCGCCTCCGCCTCCAGCCGGACCCGCCCGGAGTGCAGCGCGAGCTCGAGGCGCTCGAGCATCACACCCGAGTCGGGCGCCGCTAGACGGCCAGCCACGCCCAGGACGTCCGCCTGGCGGCCCGTGGCCATCAGTCTGCCGCGAGCCGCCGCACCACCCCCGCGCTCCGGGCGCGCCGCGATCTGCACGTCGCCGATGGTCAGGCCGTGAGTCGCGGCGAGCAGCGCGCTCCGCAGTGCGCGCGCTGCGGCGGCGTCGCCGTCGGGAGCGCTCGGGCGCGCAACCGAGGCGCGTCGCTCGAGGCGCACGATGCGGCTCCGCAGGCGCTCGCGCTCCTCGCGCTGGCGCGCGAATGCCTCACGCGCGGCGTCGCGGGTCCGGCGCGCGGGAAGCGTGACTCCCAGGTGGACAAGGCCGGCGATGACCAGCAGCCCGAGCCCGACCAGCCGGCGCGTCATCATGGGCCCGCCGCCCAGCGGGCGCGCACCAGGCTGCGCACTTCGGCGGCGCGCGCCTCGGGCCCAGGCTCCAATTCGCGGATCCGCTGGGCGGCCTCGAGCTGCTGCAGCAGCCGGTCCCACGCGCGGGCGTCGCGGGCCACCACCACGAGCTCGAGCACGCCCCCGCGCCGGTAGTCGATCGCGATCCGCTCGAGGCGGACGTCATCCGGCAGCAGCGAGGCCACCTCCGCGACGATTCGCGACGGTGGAGCCTCTTCCGGGGCCAGCATCCCCGCCCAAGCGGCTCGCGCGTGCGTTTCGAACGCCTGCACGCGCCCCCTGGCCGCGTCGACCTCTCGGCTGACCTCCGCGAGGCGGCGCGTGGCGGCTTGCGCCTCTCCGCGCGCCTGGTAGGCCAGGAACGCCGCCGCGATCGCGGCGAGAGCGCAGGCCGCGAGTGACAGGCTCTGAAACAACGAGACGCGAGACGTGCGGGGCGCGCTCGAGAAGTCCGGCTGGCGCGTCACGTCACGAGACCCAGAAGCCAGCTCGCTTCGCCCGCGCCACTCGCAAGCGTGGGGAAAGGCGCCGTCGCGGTAGGGGCCGCGCCCTCGAGATCGGGCCGCAGGCCGGGCGCATCCGAGCCGCTCACCGCGAGCGGCACGCTCCCGTTGCCGTTCGCGACCTGGGAAGCCAGCCGCACGAGCTCCGCGCGCAGCCTCGAGGCTTCCCCTTGCGAGCGGTCACGCCGGCGGCTGCGCAAGGCCAGGATTCCGCCCTCGCGCACGAACGCCAGGCACATGGCCACGTCGCCGAGGAGCGCGTGCACCTCGTCCGTGTGCCGCCGCCGCAGCAGGCCGGCGAGGCCCAAAAGCGGGGCGAGATGCACCTGCTCGACGTTTGCCCCTGAAGCACTCGCGACTTCTTCGTACTCTGCAACCGTCGCGCGACGCACGGCGGCGCCGACCACGCGTCCCGATCCGGCGTCGAGCGCGTCAAAGACGCCTTCGGCCGCGGGCCAGGGCAGCGACGCCGCCAGGCGGTAGCGGAGATAGTCCCGCGCGAGCACGCCGCGCGGCGGCTCGACGAGCGCGATGCGTGCGACGCCGTCGGGTAGCACCAGCGTGATCCGCGCGCGGCTCACGTCGCCGAGAACGCGCGCGACGGCTGCGCGGACGGCATCGGCGGCCGCGAAGTTCGGACCCGCTGGTCCCGGCATCACGGCGCCTTGCGGAAGCGGCTCGTGTGCAAGCGTCCGGAGCCGCTGGCCCTTGACGCTCTCCGCGATTTCAGCGGCCGTCACCGAGGACGCATCGATAGCCAGGTAGGTCCTGGTCCCGAGCAGCGCCACGCCCCATGTTAACGCCGTTGTATGATCGAAACGCATCCGGAGGAGCTTGATCATGAAGGTGTACGACGCCCTGAACATCCGAAACGTGGCCATCGTGGGCCACGGCGGCAGCGGCAAGACATCGCTGGCATCGGCCTTGCTGTTCGACGCGGGTGCGGTGAACCGGCTCGGGCGCGTGGACGACGGCACCACGGTGACGGACTTCGACCCGGACGAGATCGATAGAAAGATCAGCCTGCTCGCCGCGCTCGCCTTCGCCGAGTGGAAGAAGACCAAGATCAACCTGATCGACGCCCCGGGTTACGCGAACTTCCTGTCCGAGGCACGCTCGGCGCTGCGCGTCACCGAGGCCGCGCTCGTCGTGATCGACGCGGTGGCAGGCGTCGAGGTGCAGACCGAGAAGGTGTGGGGCTATGCGCAGGAGGGCGACGTTGCCCGCATCATCGTCGTCAACCGCATGGACCGCGACAACGCCTCCTTCGAGCGGGCGCTCGAGGGGATCCAGAAGGCGTTTGGGCGCGCCGCAGTGCCGCTCGGAGTGCCGGTCGGGGAGGGCAAGGCGTTCAAGGGCACGGTCGACCTCGTCTCGGCCAAGGCCCGCCTCTACAGCGACGACGCCGACGGCAAGTTCCAGGTGGTAGAGATTCCCGCGGCCCAGGCGGAGACGGCGAAGACCTGGCGCGAGAAGCTCGTCGAGATGGTCGCCGAGAGCAACGAAGAGCTGATGGAGGAGTTCTTCGAGAAGGGGACCCTCTCGGAGGAGCAGTTGGCGAAGGGGCTGCGCCGCGCCGTGGGCGCCGGCAAGCTCTACCCCGTGCTGCCGGCTTCCTCGCTGCTGAATGTGGGCGTGCACGCGATTCTCGACGCGATCGTGGACCTCTTGCCGTCGCCCGCGGACCGGGACGAAGTGAAGGGAACGCAAGTCAAGGGAAAGGATGCCGCGCAGGCGGAGCTCGCGCGAAAGCCGGTCGCCGACGCGCCGGCGTCGGCATTCGTGTGGAAGACGCTCGTGGACCCTCACGCCGGGCGGATCAGCCTGCTCCGCGTGTACTCGGGCACGCTCAAGTCCGACTCGGCGATCCACAATGCGACGCGGGACGCGGCCGAGCGGCTTGGCTCCCTGCTGCTGCTGCAGGGCAAGGCCCAGACCTCCGTGCCCGAGATCCAGGCCGGAGACATCGGCGCCGTGGCCAAGCTCAAGGACACCCAGACCGGCGACACGCTCGCGGACAAGGCCCACCCGATCGTCTACGCGCCGGTCGTCTTCGCCGAGCCTGCCACGACCTTCGCGATCGAGCCCAAGACGCGCGGCGATGACGACAAGATCTCGACTGCGCTGCAGCGGCTGCTGGAGGAAGACCCGGTGCTGCGCGTCTCACGTGACGCGCAGACCCACGAGATGCTGCTCTCGGGCGTGGGCCAGCTGCACATCGAGGTGGTCGTGGCCCGCCTGCGCAAGCGCTACAAGGTCGAGGTCAATCTCAAGAAGCCGAAGATACCGTACCGCGAGACGATCAAGTCCGCGGCCGAAGGTCACGGCCGCCACAAGAAGCAGACTGGCGGCCACGGGCAGTTCGGCGACTGCAGGATCCGCATGAAGCCGCTCGCGCGCGGCGAGGACTTCAAGTTCGTCGACGACATCTTCGGCGGCTCGATTCCCAGGAACTTCATTCCAGCGGTCGAGAAGGGGATCCAGGATGCGCGCCTCAAGGGCGTGCTCGCGGGCTTCCCGATGGTGGACTTCCAGGTCGAGCTCTACGACGGCCAGTACCACGACGTCGACAGCTCCGAGATGTCGTTCAAGATCGCGGGCTCGCTTGCGTTCAAGGACGCCGTCCCCAAGTGTCGCCCCACGATCCTCGAGCCGGTGATGAGCGTCGAGATCGCGGTGCCCGACGAGTACGCCGGGGCGGTGATGGGCGACCTGTCGAGCCGGCGCGGGCGGCCCCAGGGCATGGAGCCCAGGGGCGGCGTGCAGGTGATCCAGGCCGAGGTCCCGCTCGCGGAGATGCTGTCCTATGACGCCGAGCTCACCTCGATGACGGGCGGCCGCGGCTCCTACCACATGGAGCTCGATCATTACGACGAGGTACCTGGACACCTCCAGGAAAAGGTGATCGCGACGGCCAGGGCCGAGCGGGGCGACGTGAAGGAAGAGGAGTAGACTGATTTCATGAGATCCGCGAAGGCCCGCCCGCTCGCGGTGGCGCTGCTGGTCGCAATATGCGGAACGGCTCCGCTCTCTGCCCAGGAAGAGGTGCTCACGGCGGGCGGCGAGGGAGTACCGGTCCCCAAGAAGACCAAGCACGTCCAGCCCGCCTACCCGGCGGAGGCGCTCGCCCAGGGCATCCGCGGGATCGTGATCCTGGACATCGTGGTCGACGGTCGGGGCAAGGTCGCCTCGACCAGCGTGCTTCGCAGCGTGGCGGGGCTCGACGAGGCCGCGATCGCCGCTGCCCAGCAATGGGAATACGAGCCCACCAAGGTCGACGGAAAGCCGGTGAGCGTCCGCCTGACTGTGCCGATCACCTTCTCGCTGGCGTTGCCGCGGCTGCTGCGACAGACCGGCGTGCCGGAGCTGCGGCAGGGTGTGGCGCCAGTCTTTCCGGCGGGGGATGCCGGCGGTGGGACCGCGACCGCAGAGGTTACGCTCGAGCCCGACGGCCGCATCGCCGACGCGAGTCTGCTCTCGGGAGAGCGGCCGTGGTCGGATGCGCTGCTCGCGGCGCTCCGGACGTGGCGGTTCACTCCGCCGCCGGACGACGCCGTGGTCTCGTTCCGGGTGGAGGCCGAGTTCGTCAAGGGCAGGGGCTCCGAGCCGAACAGCGTGGTGCTCAAGGCCAGCGGCCTGCAGCGCTCGGACTTGCTCGCGGGCGCCGGGACGCCGCCTTTGCCGCCAAGCGCGCCGCAGACGCCCCCGACCGCTGACCCGCAGGCGCCCGCCACCCCGGTGCAGCAGAACCCGGCGCAGCCGCCGCAGCCGGTGCCGCCAGCTCCCGTCCCCACGCCGGCGACACCCGTGGAGCGCAGCCCGGAGCCTCAGCCGGCGGCGCCCGAAGCACCGGCCGCGGCTACCCCAGCGGCTGGCAGTGCCCCGCCACCCCAGGCTCCCCCCGCGCCGCCGCCCGCGACACCCCCGGCAGAGGCACCCGGCGCGACTGTGCCAGCAGCACCGCCCGTCGAAGTCATCACGGCCCCTGCTCCCGCGCCGCCGCCGGAAAGCGGCGTTTCGGCGGTCCGCGACGTGACGCTCGAGCCCGGCGTGCCTGACCTGGCTCGCGGACGACGCCCGGTGGCGCCGCCATTCGCCCGAATGAGCGGGACGACGGGCTCGGTCGAGGTATCGTTCTCGGTGAGCGCCGGAGGCACGACGGCGCTTCAGACCGCGACGGGGCCGGACGTGCTCCGCTACTCCGCAGAGCAGACGGTTGCGTCGTGGCAGTTCCGGCGCACGCGAGCCGATCGGGCCTACCTGGTCGCGGTCTTCGACTTCGGTGGCGACAAGGTAACGGCCGTCGTGCGGCCCCAGGGGGCACCCGCCGCCGCTCCGGGAGAGGCTCCAGCGTCCGTCCCGGCCTCCTCGATCCCGCCTCCGGTAACGCCGCCGCCCTCGGCATCGCCGCCGGGGGCCGCTCCGCAGGCTCCCGGCGCAGCGAGGTAGGAAGACCGCTTACCCGGCCTTCGCTTCCGAGGCCTTCTTCCGTGCCGGCTTCTTGCCCTCGGACTTCTTGGCCTCGGACTTCTTCGCCTCGCCCTTGCGGGCTCCAGACTTCTTGGCCTCGGCCTTCTTCTCGGCCTTGGGCGCGGCTTCCTTCTTCTCGTCCTTGGGGGCGTCCTTGCGAGCCGCCTTGTCGGTCTTGCCGGCGGGCTTGTACTCGTAGCCGACCAGCTCCAGGTAGGCCATCTCGGCGCCGTCGCCGTGGCGCGTGCCGAGGCGCAGGATCCGGGTGTAGCCGCCCGGACGGCTCGCGAAGCGGGCGCCGATGGTGTCGAACAACTTCTGCACGATGATCGGGTCCTGGAGCTGACGCGCGGCCTGGCGCCGCGCGTGCAGCCGCCCGTCCTCGCGCTTGGCAAGCGTGATCAGCTTCTCGGCGAACGGGCGCAGCTCCTTGGCCTTCGGCAAGGTGGTGCGGATGCGCTCACGCTCGAAGAGCGCGGTGGCGAGGTTGCGCAAGAGCGCCGTCCGGTGAGGGGTGGTCCGCCCCAGCTTGCGATGCGCGACGCGGTGTCTCATGGCGTGCTCCCCCGGGCGAAGCCCTTGCTACTTCTGGGCCTGCGGCCAGCCGTCGAGCTTCATCCCGAGCGAGAGCCCCATCGACGACAGGATCTCCTTGATCTCGTTGAGCGACTTGCGGCCGAAGTTCTTGGTCTTGAGCATCTCGACCTCGGTCTTCTGGACGAGCTCACCGATGGTGCGGATGTTCGCGTTCTTGAGGCAGTTGTACGAGCGCACCGAGAGCTCCATCTCGTCGACGCTCTTGGCGAGACGCTCGTAGAGGACGCCCTTCTCCTCGTCGGAGACCTCGACCGGGACGCTCGGCTCGCCCTCCTCGTCGTCCTCTTCGTCGATGTTGATGAAGATCTGCAAGTGGTCTTTCATCAGCTTGGCGGCGAGGCCGACCGCGTCGCGCGGCGACACGGCGGCGTTCGTCCAGACCTCGAGCGTGAGCTTCTCGTAGTCGGTCGCCTGGCCGACGCGCGCCTGCTCGACGAAGTAGTTGACCTTCTTGACCGGCGAGTGCACCGAGTCGAGCGGAATCCAGCCGATCGAGAGGTCCTCGTCGAAGTTCTTGTCGGCCGAGACGTAGCCGCGGCCGTGCTTGACGCGCATCTCGACGGCGAGCGTCGAGCCAGCGCCGAGCGTCGCGATGTAGGCCTCGGGGTCGAGCACCTCGATGTCCGCGTCGGGCGTGATGTGCTTGGCGCGCACCTCGCCCGGCTCGGACGTGCGCAAGGTCAGCATCTTCGGGTGGTCCACGTGCATCTTGAGCGGCACCCGCTTCAAGTTGAGGATCAGGTCGGTGGTGTCTTCCATCGCGCCCGGGATCGGGGAGAACTCGTGGAGCACTCCTTCGACGCGGACCGCGGTCACCGCCGCTCCCTCGATGCTCGAGAGCAGCACGCGCCGGAGTGCGTTACCCACAGTGGTCGCGAACCCGCGCTCGAACGGCTGGGCGGAGAAGCGCCCGTAATGGTCGGTCGCGGTGTCGCGATCCGCCTCGAGCCGCTTCGGCTTCTGGAAACCCTTCCAAAGCATGTCTTCAAGTCCTCCGCGGCCCGGGGGGCGAAACGCCCGCTTTGGCCGCCTATTGCTACTTCGAGTACAGCTCGACGATCAGCTGCTCCTGGATCGGGAAGCCGACGTCTTCACGCGCCGGCAGCGCCAGCACCTTGCCGCTCAGGTTGGCGGCGTCGAGCTCGAGCCAGCGCGGCACGCCGCGCCCCTTCACGGCCTCGACCGAGGCCAAGACCAGGCTGTTCTTGGTCGCCCGGTTGGACAGCGTAATCACCTCGCCGACCTTGACCTGATACGACGGGATGTCGATCTTGTGGCCGTTCACCAGCACGTGGCCGTGACGCACCAGCTGGCGGCCCTGGGCCTGCGAGCTGCCGAGCCCGAGCCGGTACACCACGTTGCAGAGGCGGCGCTCGAGCTTCTGCAGCAAGAGCTCGCCCGAGACACCCTTCTCCTGGCTGGCGCGCTTGAAGGTCAGCGCGAACTGCCCCTCGAGCATGCCGTATAGGCGCTTCACCTTCTGCTTCTCGCGCAGCTGCAGGCCGTAACCCTGCGCCTGCTTCTTGATGCGTCCGCCCTTGCCGTGCTGGCCCGGGGCATAGTTGCGCTTCTCGATCGCGCACTTCTCGGTGAAGCAGCGGTCGGCCTTCAAGAACAGCTTCATCCCCTCGCGACGGCAGAGGCGACAGACGGAACCAGTGTATCGTGCCACGAGCTTCGACTCCTTAGACCCGGCGCCGCTTCGGGGGGCGGCAGCCGTTGTGGGGGATGGGGGTCACGTCGCGGATCGACTTGATCTCGATCCCGGCGCCCTGCAGCGCGCGGATCGCGGACTCGCGTCCGCTGCCCGGTCCCTTGACCCGGATGTCGATCGAGCGCAGCCCGTGCTCGCGGGCGTTGCCGGCGGCCGTGGTGGCAGCCTGCTGTGCCGCAAAGGGCGTGCCCTTGCGCGAGCCCTTGAAGCCGAGCGTTCCCGCACTCGACCAGGAGACCACGTTGCCCTCGAGATCGGTGATGGTCACGATCGTGTTGTTGAAGGAGGCGTGCACGTGCGCGATCCCGTGCACCACGTGCTTCTTCTCCTTCTTGCCCTTCCTGGCTCCGACGACCTTCGTTGTGCTGCTCATCTATTCCGCTCCTAGACCTTCTTGGCGCGGATCATCGCGCGCCGCGGCCCCTTGCGGGTGCGGGCGTTCGTGTGGGTGCGCTGGCCCCGCACGGGCAGGTTCCTGCGGTGGCGGCCGCCACGGTAGGACCCGATCTCCATCAGACGCTTGATGTTCATGGCGGTGTCCTTGCGGAGATCGCCCTCTACGCTTCCCTCGCCGTCGAGGATCCTGGCGATGCGGCTCACCTCCTCTTCGGAAAGGTCCTTGACCCGCACCGCCCTCTCGATTCCGGCCTGCTCCAGGATCCGGTTCGAGCGGGTGACGCCGATCCCATAGATGTAGGTGAGTGCGATCTCGACCCGCTTCTGGCGCGGAAGGTCGACCCCTGCAATACGAGCCATCTGCTACCCCTGCCTCTGCTTGTGCTTCTGGTTCGGGCAGATGATCCTCACCACCCCGTGGCGGCGAATCACCTTGCATTTCACGCACATCTTCTTGACCGACGACCTGACTTTCACGTTAATCCGTTCTCCTTGCGCCTACCGCCGTCTCACGATCCGGCCCCGCCCGGCGTCGTAAGCCGCGAGCTCCACCACCACCTGCTCCCCCGGCCGCAGCCGAAGCAAGCTCGACTCGCCCGCCACGTGCGCCACGACCGAGCCCTTCGAGCCGCTCGCGAGCTCGACGCGGAAGAGCGCGTTCGGCAGCGCCTCCCGCACCGTGGCCTCCACCTCGAGCACCTCGCGGCCGGCGGCCTCAGGCATTCGCCGCCTCTGCGCGCTCGTAGGGATAGGGGTCCGACAGGATCCACGGCCCGAACTCGGTCACCGCCACGGACAGCTCGAAATGCGCCGACAGGCTGCCGTCCCGCGTCACCGCGGTCCAGCCGTCTGCCAGCACTTCGACCTCCGGCCGGCCGACGTTGACCATCGGCTCGATCGCCAGGCACATGCCGGGGACGAGCCGCTCGCGCCGGCCCGCGGGACCGTAGTTCGGGACCTGTGGCTCCTCGTGCAGGCTCGTGCCGATACCGTGGCCGACGAAGTCCTTGACTACAGAATAGCCGAAGCTCTCGGCGTGTGTCTGCACCGCGTGCCCGATATCCCCCACGCGCTTGCCCGGGCGGCACATGTCGATCCCCGCAAAGAGCGCCTCGCGCGTGACCTTCATCAGGCGCTCGGCCTCTGGAGCGATGCTGCCCACGGCGACGGTGCGGGCCGCGTCGCCGTAAAAGCCCTCCACGATGCAGCCCAGGTCGAGCCCGACGATATCCCCGTCCTTGAGCCGCTTCGGGCCCGGGATGCCGTGCACGATCTCCTCGTTCACCGAGATGCACAGGGTCGCCGGGTAGTCGCGGTAGCCGAGGAATGCCGGACGCGCGCCGGCCTTCTCGATCGCCTCGCGCGCCACGCGGTCGAGCTCCTTGGTCGTGACGCCCGGCTGCGCCGCCGCCTCCAAGAGGTCGAGCGTCTCGACCACGATCCGGCAGGCACGCGCCATCGTCAGGAGCTCGCTCCAGGACTTCTGGATGCTCATGCGCGCACCTCCACCGCGGTGAGCAGGTCCTGGAACACGGTGTCCTGCGGGCGGTTGCCGTCGATCGCCCGCACGCGCGCGCGCGACCGGTAGTACTCGATCAGCGGAAAGGTGCGCTCGTCGTACTCGCGCAGGCGCTCCTCGACCACGTCCTCGAGGTCGTCCTCGCGCTGCACCAGCTCGGTTCCGCACACGTCGCACTGCATCGGGCGCTTCGGGGGATCATAGGCCACGTGATACGTCGCCTGGCACGACGGGCACCAGCGCCGGCCCGAGAGCCGCCGCATCAACTCTTCGCGCGGGACCTTGAAGTCGAACACGATGAAGCCCTTCGGGTCGCCCCCCGGCATCAGCTCCAGGCCCGTGGCCTGCGGCAAGGTGCGCGGAAAGCCGTCGAGCACGAAGCCCACGCGGCAGTCGGCCTCCGCCGTGCGCTCCCCGATCAGCTTCACCAGCAGGTCGTCGGGCACTAGCCGGCCCAGCTCCATCAGCGGGTGCGCCTCCCGCCCGAGCGGCGTGTTCTTCGCGATCGCGGTACGCAGCATCTCTCCCGTCGAGATTTTGGGCACGCCCAGGTGCTTCGCCAGCCGCACAGCCTGCGTGCCCTTCCCGGCCCCCGGGGGTCCGAGAAAGATGACGCGGACGGCATCGTGCGCGGTGCGCGTGCTAGCGGCGGCCACGGATTCTCTTGCCTCCCCGCCCGGTGAAGCCGTCGTAGTGCCGCATCACGAGCTGCGCCTCGACCTGTGCCACGGTGTCCATCGCCACGCCTACCACGATCAAAAGCGAGGTGCCGCCGAAGTAGAAGTTGAGGTGCAGCCCTTCCGTGATCCAGCCCAGGTTGTTGTTCGAGAGGAAGCTGTCGAGCGGCGGCCCGATCACGGGAATCGGTGCGACGCGCATCCCCGTGATCAGGAACTCGGGCAGGATCGCCACCAGCGCCAGATAGATGGCGCCACCGAAGGTGATCCGGGCGAGGATGTGATCGAGGTACTCGGAGGTGCGCTTGCCGGGACGGATGCCGGGGATGAAGCCGCCGTACTTGCGCATGTTGTCGGCCACGTCGTCGGGGTTGAAGACGATCGCCGTGTAGAAGTAGCAGAAGAACAGGATGAAGGCGACGTAGAGCAGGTTGTAGAGCGGCATCCCCCACTGCAACTGCTCGGAAACCGACTGCATCCAGGGGTTGTTGCCGCCGAGCCAGGATGCGACGGTCTGCGGGAAGGCGATGATCGACGAGGCGAAGATCACCGGGATCACGCCGGCGGTGTTGACGCGCAGCGGCAGATGCGTCGTCTGCCCGCCGTACATGCGACGGCCGACCATGCGCTTGGCGTACTGGACCGGGATGCGGCGCTGGCCGCGCTCGACGAACACGATCGCCGCCACCACCGCCACCATCGCCACGAGCAGCAAGAGCGCCGCCAGCAGACTCAGCTCGCCGCGCTCGATCATCTGGAAGGTGTCGAGCACCGCGCGCGGGAAGCCCACCACGATCCCGGCGAAGATGATCAAGCTCATCCCGTTGCCCACGCCGCGCTCGGTGATCTGCTCGCCCAGCCACATGATGAAGGCGGTGCCGGTGGTGAGCGTCAGCACGGTCATCAGCCGGAAGCCCCAGCCGGGCGACTCGACGATCTTGAACTGGTTGGCGAGCGTCAGCCGCTCGAGGTACACGGCGATCGTGAAGGACTGGACGACCGAGAGCAGCACCGTGCCGTAGCGGGTGTATTGAGTGATCTTGCGCCGCCCGAGCTCGCCCTCCTTGGAGAGCTTCTCGAGGTAGGGCCAGACCACGGTCAAAAGCTGCAGGATGATCGAGGCGGAGATGTACGGCATGATCCCGAGCGCGAAGATCGTCACCTTCGCGAGGTTGCCGCCCGAGAACATGTCGACGAGACCGAACCAGTTGCCGCGGTTCTGCTCGAAGAAGTCGATCAGCGACTGCGCGTTGATCCCCGGTGTCGGGACGTGGTTGCCGATGCGGTAGACCGCGAGCAGACCGAGGGTGAACAGCACCCGCTTCCGGAGGTCCGGCACGTCCCAGATGTTTCTGAGCGCCTGCAGCATGGAACTCCTACCCCTGGATCAGCTCGGCCTTGCCGCCGAGCCCGGCGATCCGCTCCTGCGCCTTGCCGCTGAAGCGGTGGGCATGGACGGTCAGGGCTTTGGTGAGCTCGCCGTCGGCCAGCACCTTGACGCCATCTCGCAGCTTCTTGACGATGCCATGCTTCACGAGCAGCTCCGGCGTCACGATCGTGCCAGCCTCGAAAACCTCGAGCCGCCCCAGGTTCACGCACGCGAACTCTTTGCGGAAGCGGGCGTTGCTGAAGCCGCGCTTGGGCAGCCTGCGGTGCAGCGGCATCTGGCCGCCCTCGAAGCCGGGCTTGCGAGCAAAGCCGCTGCGGCTCTTCTGCCCCTTCTCGCCCCGTCCCGCGGTCTTGCCGAGCCCGCTGCCTGGGCCGCGCCCCACGCGCTTGCGGTTCCGGACGCTGCCCTTCGCCGGCTTGAGATTATGAAGACCCACTGGCGCTTCCCTTCCGCTACTCGACCACCGCAACCAGGTGCGGGACCTTGCCGATCATGCCGCGCACCATCGGCGTGTCCTGCCGCTCGACCACCTGGTGGATCCGGCGCAGGCCGAGGCCGCGCACGCAGGCGCGCTGGTTGTCGGTGCAGCCGATCAGGCTGCCGATCTGCTTGATCTTGACGACCGTGGTGGCGGCCTTTGCCGCCTTCCCGCTGGCTTTCGCCATGCTCGGCTTCCTCCTAGCTTTCCGCCGGCGCGGCCGAGCTCGATACCGCCGTGGCCGGCGGCGCTGCCGGCTTCGGCTCCTTGGGCTCGATGCCCAGAATCTCCTCGACGGCGCGGCCGCGCAGGTGCGCCACACGTTGCGGTGCCTTCAGGCGCAGCAGCGCGTCGATCGTGGCCTTGACGACGTTGTGCGCGGTGGTCGAGCCCAGGCTCTTGGTCAGGATGTTCTGGATGCCCGCGGCGGTGATCACCGCGCGCACGGCGCCGCCGGCGATGACGCCGGTGCCCTCCGAGGCGGGCTTGAGCAGCACCATCCCCGAGCCGAAGCGGCCGGTCACGGTGTGCGGGATCGTGAAGCCCTTCTCCGTCATCGGGACGCGCACCACGTTCTTCTTGGCCGCCTCGACGCCCTTCTTGATCGCCGACGACACCTCGCGCGCCTTGCCCATCCCGTAGCCCACGTGCCCGCCGCTGTCGCCGACCACGACGAGAGCCGAGAACGACAGGTTCTTGCCGCCCTTGACCACCTTGGTCACGCGGTTGATGGACACCACCTGGTCCTTGAGCTCCAGGCTAGCGACGTCGATCTTCTCCGCAATGAATCTCATTGGCTCACTCGATCCCCGACGACCTCAAAACTTCAGCCCGGCCTCGCGCGCGGCGTCGGCGAGGGCCTTGATACGGCCGTGATACTGGAAGCCGCCGCGATCGAAAACGACTAGCTCGATGCCCTTCTGCTTGGCTCGGCTTGCGACCAGGCTGCCGACTTCCTTCGCCGCCGCCAGGTTGCCGCCGCGCTTGTGCTTCGACCGGACGTCCTTGTCGAGCGAGCAGGCCGCCACCAGGGTCTGCCCCGCGTCGTCGTCGATCACCTGCGCGTAGATGTGACCCTGGCTGCGATGCACGGCGAGGCGAGGCCGGGCCTCGCTGCCGCGAATCTTCTTGCGGATGCGGTGGTGCAACCGCTGCCGGATCTGTTCTTTCGTCCTCGTGCTCATCTCTCGCTCCGGCGGGCGTTCCCGGGGGCCATTCGCCCCCGGCGTCCCCGCCGCTCCTGGCTCGTTCTACTTGGCTCCGGTGGCTCCGGCCTTGCCCGCCTTCTTCTTCAGCACTTCGCCCACGTAGCGGATCCCCTTCTGCTTGTAGGGATCCGGCCGGCGCAGCTCGCGGATCTCGGCCGCCACCTGACCGACCTGCTGGCGATCGATCCCCGATACCGTCAAGCGCGTCTGCTTCTCGATCGCGATCTTGATCCCGTCGGGGACCTTGAATTCGACCGGATGCGAGAAGCCGAGCGCGAAAACGACCTTGCTGCCCTCCAGCTGAGCGCGATACCCGACGCCCACGATGTCGAGGTCCTTTGAGAAGCCCTCGGTCACGCCCTTGATCGCGTTCTGCGCGAGCGCCCGCGCCATGCCGTGGAAGGCGCGCAGCTTCTGCTCGTCGTTCGAGCGCAGGCAGCTGAGCTTTTCGCCCTCGAGCGAGAACTTGATCCCCGGCGGCACCGGGGTGCTGAGCTTGCCCTTGGGCCCCTGCACCGAGAGCGCGCTCGGAGAAACCTCGACCTTGACTCCGGCGGGCACGACGATGACTTTGCGTCCGACCCGGGACATCGTGGCTCCTTACCAGACGTTGCAGAGGATCTCGCCGCCCACGCCGGTCTTCGCGGCCTGTCGGCCGGTCATGACCCCGCGCGAGGTGGACAGGATGTTGATGCCGAGTCCGCCGTACACACGCGGGATCTCGCCCTTGCCGCAGTAGATGCGGCAGCCGGGTTTGCTCACGCGCTGCAGGTCGGTGATCACCCGCTCCCAGCCCGGGCCGTAGCGCAGGAAGATGCGCAGCGCCCCCTGCCGGCCGTCGTCGACGCGCCGGTAGTTGGCGATATAGCCCTCGTCCTTCAGGATGCGGGCGATCTCGGCCTTCAGCTTGGAAGCCGGCACGTCGATCTTGAGCAGTCTCGCCCGCACGCCATTTCGGATGCGGGTGATCATGTCCGCGACGGGATCCGTCATGTTCATCGCACTTACCTCTCCGGCCGCTACCAGCTCGCCTTGATCACGCCCGGAATCTCGCCCGCCAGGGCCAGCTTCCGGAAGCAGATCCGGCACATCTCGAACTTGCGAATGTAGGCGCGGGGCCGGCCGCACAGGCGGCACCGGGTGTAGGCGCGCACCGCGAACTTCGGCTTGCGCTTCGCCTTGGCGATCATCGACAACTTGGCCACTCGCCTGCCTCCTACTGATTCCGGAACGGCATGCCGAGGGCCGCGAGGAGCGCTTTCGATTCCTCGTCGGTCCGGGCTGTCGTCACGAAAGTCACGTTCATGCCGCGCATCTTGTCGACCTTGGCGTAGTCGATCTCGGGGAACAGAATCTGATCCTTGAGGCCGAGCGTGTAGTTGCCGCGACCGTCGAAGGCGTTCGTCGGCACCCCGCGGAAGTCGCGCACACGCGGCAACGCCACGTTGAACAGGCGGTCCACGAACTCGTACATGCGGTCGCCGCGCAGGGTCACGCTGGCGGCGATCGGCATCCCTTCACGAAGACGAAAAGCCGCGATCGACTTCTTGGCGCGGCGCGTCGCCGGGCGCTGGCCCGTGATGCGGCCGAGCTCTTCCATCGCCGTGTCGAGCAGCTTGATGTTCTGCGTGGCTTCGCCGATTCCCATGTTGACCACTACCTTGCTGAGCCGTGGCACGGCCATGACGCTCTTGTAGCTGCGCTCCTTCATCAAGAGCGGCACTACCTGCTTCTGGTACGCCTCTTTCACGCGGGGCACGGCCTTCGTTTCACTCACTTGTCCAACACCTCGCCGCTGCGGCGGCCGATCCTGACGCGCTCTCCGTCGGGCAGGAGCTTCGACCCGATGCGCGTGGGCTTGTCGTCGTCGGGCGAGACGATCATCACGTTCGAGACGTGGATCGAGGCCTCGCGCTCGGCGATTCCACCCTTGATGTTGCGCTGCGGGTTGGGCCGCGTGTGGCGCTTGATGAAGTTGACGCCCTGCACGATCACGCGTCCCTTATCGGGCAGCACCGTCAGCACCTTGCCGCGTTTGCCGCGATCGCGGCCGCTGATGACCTCGACCAGGTCGTTCTTCCTGAGGCGGATCCGGATCCGGGTCCGCGGCTCTCGCTGTTTCGCCATGGCGTTACAGCACCTCCGGGGCCAGCGATACGATCTTCATGAACCGCTTGTCGCGGAGCTCCCGTGCCACGGGGCCGAAGACGCGGGTGCCCACCGGCTCGCCGTCTTCCTTGATCAGGACGGCGGCGTTCTCGTCGAAACGGATGTAGCTGCCGTCGCGGCGGCGCTGCTCCTTGCGGCAGCGTACGATCACCGCCTTCACCACCTTGCCCTTGCGCACGCCCTCGGGCGCTTCGGGCGCCGATTCCTTGACGTTGGCGGTGATCACGTCGCCGAGCCGGGCGTAGCGGCCGGTCGATCCGCCGATCGGCAGGATGCAGGAGATCTTCCGGGCGCCGCTGTTGTCGGCCACCTGGAGGATGGTTCGCATCTGGATCATGAGCTGGTCTCCCTGCTCCTCAAACCCGGGCCGCTTCGGCCGCAGCGGCCTCCACGATGGCCCGCTCGAGGATCTCGGTCACGCGCCAGCGCTTGCGTGCCGAGAGCGGGCGGGCCTCGACGATCCGCACCCGGTCCCCGGCCCTGGCGCCGAGCTCGTCGTGAGCCATGAAGGTGGAGGTGCGCCTTATCGTCTTGCCGTAGAAGGCGTGGCGCACCAGGCGCTCCACCTTGACCACGACGGTCTTCTGCATCTTGGCTGTCTTCACCACTCCGACGCGGCCCTGGCGGCGGCCGGCTGCGGCCTCTGGCTTGCTGTCCGTCATCGCGACACCTGCTTCTCTCGGAGCACCGTTTTCACCCGCGCGATCTCGCGCCGGGTCTCACGCAGCTTGATGCCGTTGTCGAGCTGGCCGATCGACTGCTGCACGCGCAGCCGGAACAGCTGCTCCTGGAGCTCGCGCTGCTTGGTCTTCAGCTCTTCCGGCCCCATCTCACGCACCTTTGCGGGCTTCATCAGGCTCCCTCCGCTCGCGTCACGAAGCGGGTGATGATCGACAGCTTGTGCGCAGCCAGCCGCAGCGCTTCGCGCGCCTCCGTCTCCGGCACGCCTTCCATCTCGTACAGGATGCGGCCCGGCTTCACCACCATCACCCAGCCCTCGGGGGCTCCCTTGCCCTTGCCCATTCGCGTTTCCTGCGGCTTCTTGGTGAACGGCTTGTCGGGGAACATGCGGATCCAGATCCGGCCGTTGCGTTTGATGAAGCGGGTGATCGCGATCCGGCCCGCCTCGATCTCGCGTGCCGTCACCCAGCCGCACTCCATCGCCTTCAAGCCGTAGTCCCCGAAGGCGATCGTCCCCCCGGACCAGGCCTTGCCGCTCATGCGACCGCGCTGCTGCTTCCGAAACTTGACCTTCTTGGGCATCAACATGGCGGCTTCTTCCTATGCGAGCGCCCGAGCGGGGCGTGCGGCGTCGGTCTCGCCGCGGTAGATCCAGGTCTTGACGCCGATCTGGCCGAAGGTGGTGTGCGCCTCGTGGAAGCCGAAATCGATGTCGGCGCGCAAGGTGTGCAGCGGCAGCTGACCGTGCAGGTACCATTCGGAGCGCGCGATCTCGGCCCCGTTCAGCCGCCCGGAGACGCGGATCTTGATCCCGCGTGCCCCGAAGCGCAGTGCCGCGTCGACCGCCTTGCGCATGGCGCGGCGGAAGGCGATGCGCTTCTCGAGCTGCAGCGCCACGGACTCCGAGACGAGCTGCGCGTCGAGCTCGGGCTTCAGGATCTCCTGGATGTTGATGAAGACCTCCTTGCCCGTGCGCTTCTGGACCTCCTGCTTGAGCTTGTCCACCTCCTGCCCCTTGCGCCCGATGATGATCCCGGGACGCGAGGTGTGGATGGTGATCTTGAGCTTGTTCGCCGCGCGCTCGATCTCGACGCGGCTGACGCCTGCGTGGGCGAAGCGCTTCTTGAGGTCCTTCTTGAGCGCCAGGTCCTCGTGCAGCAGCCCCGCGTATTCCTTCTCGGCGTACCAGCGGCTGCGCCAGGTCTTGGTGAACCCGAGCCGGAACCCGACAGGATGGACTTTCTGACCCATCGTCCCTGCTACTCCTTTTCCGCCACCTGGACGGTGATGTGTGCGGTGCGCTTGATCACGCGGTAAGCGCGACCCATCGGGGCGGGCCTGACCCGCTTCTGCGACGGGCCCTGGCCGGCGAAGCACGCGCTCACCACCAGGTCCTCCTCGTCGAGTCTCCGCTTCTGGTTGCGGTCCGCCACCAGCACCGCGTTGGCGATCGCGGAGCGCAGCGTTTTCTCGATCTCACGGGCGACCGATTTCTTGGTGAAGCGCAGGATGCTCAGCGCATCGGCGGCCTTCTTGCCGCGAATCAGGTCCAGCACCAGCTTGGCCTTCTGGGCCGAGGTCCGCACGTATCGGTTCTCGGCGCGGGCTTCGAGCGTCGGCATCTCCGCCTCCCTAGCCCTTCGCCGGCGGTGCGGCAGCCGGAGCCGCCGCCGGAGCGCCGGGCGCGCCAGGCGCGCCGGGCATGCCGGCCTTGGTGGCCACCTTCTCGACCTTGGAGGAGTGGCCCTTGAACTGCCGCGTGGGCGAGAACTCGCCGAGCTTGTGCCCGACCATGTTCTCGGTCACATAGACCGGCACGAACTTCTTCCCGTTGTAGACGGCGAGCGTGTGGCCGACCATCTCGGGGATCACGGTCGAGCGGCGCGACCAGGTCTTGATGACCTTCTTGTCCCCCGCGGAGTTCATTGCCGCCACCTTCTTCAGCAGGTGATCGTCCACGAACGGGCCCTTCTTCAGCGACCTTGCCATGGCTACTTCCGCCTCTTCACGATGAAGCGCTGGGTTCTCTTGTTATTGCGCGTCTTGGCGCCCTTCGTGGGCTTGCCCCACGGAGTCACCGGGTGGCGGCCGCCCGAGGTGCGGCCCTCGCCGCCGCCGTGCGGGTGGTCGATCGGGTTCATCGACACGCCGCGGTTGTGGGGCTTCTTCCCAAGCCAGCGCTTCCTGCCCGCCTTGCCGAACGAGACGTTCTTGTGGTCGATGTTGCCCACCTGGCCGACCGTCGCCATGCAGTCGACGTGAAGCTTGCGCACCTCGCCGGAAGGCAGCTTGACCTGGGCGTACTCGCCTTCCTTTGCCACGAGCTGCGCGGCGGCCCCGGCGCTGCGCACGAGCTGGGCGCCTTTGCCCGTCCTGAGCTCGAGGTTGTGGATCATGGTGCCGGCGGGGATCATCTTGAGCGGCAGCGCGTTGCCGGGCAGGATGTCGGCACCTTCGCCGGCCACGACCGTCTGGCCGAGCTTCAACCCCTCGGGCGCCAGGATGTAGCGCTTGTCACCGTCGGCGTAGTGCAGGAGTGCGATCCGCGCGGAGCGGTTGGGGTCGTATTCGAGTGCCGCGACCTTGGCGGGCACGTTGCGCTTGTCGCGGCGGAAGTCGACGATGCGATAGGCCCGCTTGTGCCCGCCGCCACGGAACCAGATCGTGATGCGGCCCTTGTTGTTGCGGCCGCCGGAGCGCCGCAACGGCTCGGTCAGTGCGCGCTCGGGACGCTTCTTCGAAAGGTCCGTGAAGTCGAGCGTCGTCATGAAGCGCCGGCCGGGCGACGTCGGGTTGTACTGCTTCATTGGCATCGTCGTTTCGCTCCTACGCCTGCTCGAAGAACTCGACCGACTTCTCGCCCTTCTTCAGAACGACGAAGGCCTTCTTCCAGTCGGGCCGCTGCCCCGCGTAGCGTCCCTGGCGCTTCACCTTGCCGTGCATCCGCGCCACGCGAACGTCCGCAACCTTGCGCTCGAACAAAAGCTCGAAGGCCTTCTTGATCTCGGGCTTGGTGGCGTCGCGGTGCACCTCGAACACCAAGGTCTGCTGCGATTCCTTGAGCAGCGCCGACTTCTCGGTCAAAAGCGGGCGGCGGATCACTTCGTAGAGGTTCTTCACCTTTTACCCCCGCACCGGCGGCGTCAGCCGCTCCTCGAGCTTGTCGATCGCCTCCTGGCTCATCACCAGCTGCTGGCAGTCCATGACGTCGTAGGCGGTCAGGTGCGACTCGGCCACGACCGTGACGCCGGGCAGGTTTCGGCTCGAGAGCACCAGGTATTCCGCCGGCTGGTGATCGACCACGACCGCCTTGCCGACGACTCCGAGCCTTGTGAGCAGCCCCTTCAGCAGCTTGGTCTTCGGCTGCTCGACCTCGAAGCCCTCGACGATCTTCAAGGCGCCCTCGATCACGCGCTGGCTGAGCGCCGCGCGGAGCGCGGCCGCGCGCGCCTTGCGCGGCATCGCCCAGGAGTAGTCGCGGGGCTGCGGACCGAAGACCGTGCCGCCGTGGCGCCAAAGCGGGTTGCGCGTTTCGCCGGCGCGCGCACGCCCGGTGCCCTTCTGCCGCCAGGGTTTCTTGCCCGAGCCGGAGACGAGCGCCCGGTTCTTCGTCATGTGTGTGCCGCGCCGTCCCGCCGCCCGATAATGCTTGACTGCCTCGTACACCAGGTGAGGACCCGGCTTCGCCGCGAAGACCAGGGGCGAGAGCTGGATCTCGCGAATCGTCTCGCCCGCGGCGTTGACGACTGCCATCTTGGGGGAGCGGCTCCTGTTGTCCGTGGCGGGCTGGCCCGGAGCTGGCGTCGCCGCCTTGGGACCCCCAGCTGCGGTTGGGGGAGCCGGCGCTCTACGCGGGCTGGCTTCCATGGCTTTCCCGGGCTGGCTGTCCGCCGCGGCGTGCTCCGTCCTGCGCCGCGGGCCTTTGTCGCCCGCGCGCCCTGCCGCGGCCTTCTTTGCGACCGGCTTGCGCTTCTTCTCGGCCATACTCAGCTCTTCCTGATCACGACGATCGAGCCGCCCGAGCCCGGCACCGAGCCGCGCACGACCAGCAGGTTGTTGGAGGCGTCGACGCGCACGACGCGGACGCTCTTGACCGTGACCCGCTCGCTGCCCATGTGGCCCGCGCCCCGCATCCCCTTGAGCGTGCGGGACGGGAACGCCGAAGCGCCGATCGAGCCCGGGGCGCGGTGGAACATCGAGCCGTGCGTGGCGGCGCCGCCGCGGAAGTGGTGGCGCTTCACGACGCCCTGGAAGCCGTGACCGCGGCTCGTGCCGGTCACCGTGAGCTCGTCTCCCGCCGCGAACTGGTCGACGGACACCTTGTCGCCGACCTTCGGCTCGTCGCCGTTCATCACCCGGAACTCGCGCAGGATGCGGCAGGGCGGCAGCCCCGCCTTGTCGAAGTGCCCCTTCATCGCCTTCGTGACGTGCTTCAGCTTGCGAGCCTCGACCAGGCCGAGTTGCACGGCGATGTAGCCGTCCTTGTCCTTCGACTTGCGCTGCACGACCACGCACGGCCCCGCCTGGATCACGGTCACGGGAAACGCCCGCCCGTCCTCGGCGTAGACCTGCGTCATTCCGACCTTCCTGCCGATGATTCCTGCTACCGACATCGCGTTAGTGCCCTTCAATCTTTCTCAAGGCCAACAGCTTCTCGAGGTCGCCTGCCGGCGTTGCCTCTCGCTGCGTTGCCTTGCGCCGGGGGGCGCTAATCGCCCCCCCGGCACCCCCCCGATTACTTCTGATGCTCCTTGCCGAATGCTTTGATCTCGACGTCGACGCCCGCGGGCAGATCGAGCTTCATGAGAGCGTCGACCGTCTGCGGCGTGGGCTCGAAGATGTCGAGCAGGCGCCGGTGCGTGCGCACCTCGAACTGCTCGCGGCTCTTCTTGTCGACGTGCGGCGAGCGGTTCACCGTCCAGCGGTTCTTCATCGTCGGCAACGGGATCGGCCCGGCCACGCGCGCTCCCGTGCGCTTGGCCGTGTCTACGATCTCGCCGGTCGACTGGTCGAGGATCCGGTAGTCGTAAGCCTTGAGTCGGATCCGGATCTTCTCGTTCAGCATCATGACGCGCCGCCTACTCCAGGATCTCTGTAACGGTGCCGGAGCCGACGGTGCGGCCGCCCTCGCGGATCGCGAAGCGCAGCCCCTTCTCCATCGCGATCGGCGTGATCAGCTCGACC
>Ga0114129_10003065_pt1 | contig 23441 bp, 37 predicted proteins | sample RhiMetdeltSRZDD1_FD_80071 | JGI IMG/M metagenome (GOLD analysis project Ga0114129, IMG submission 80071) | Populus rhizosphere microbial communities from Tennessee, USA - Rhizosphere MetaG P. deltoides SRZDD1 (version 2) (version 2) | ecosystem: Host-associated > Plants > Roots > Rhizosphere >...
GAATGTGGTTGCTTTGCGGTCTTTTAGGTCAGTCGGCATACGTAACCCCCTATGAATAATTGAGAACATCTATTGGCGTGAGGGTTATAGTTGTTATAAACTACGTAAGCCCCTTCGCCTCGTGCTATGTTTGGTACAACCTAGCCGCAGTACCCGCCTAAGGAAGTGCGACTAGGTGTGTGTGGAGGGGCGTCCTGTCAACCAGTTCGACAAGTTCGCCCATCTCGCAATTGAGAAACTTACAGAGCCGTGACACTGCTACAGCGTCTATGCGGTCAACTTCACTTTTCCACCAACGGTCAATCGTCGTGTACGCCAATTCGGTTTCTCTGGCGATTTCCGCTTTCGTGATTTGCCGCCCTAGCTCCTTTTGTTTCTCAAGTACGAGTTCGAGCAGGTGGCTTTTGAACTTTGCCATCGCTCACCTCCTATAGATAAGTATATAGCACTAGTGCTATGATTGCAAGTATGAATAATGAAACAATCGTGCTACTCTGTATTCCGCGCGGCAATATGGGCATCATTCAATCTTTGCAGGCGTCTGGTAGGGTAGCTGAGGCGGGTGTCTTTCATGTCGGCATCGCAGCGCCAACCCTTTTCTATCCGATGGCGCATCGCTTCTCGTGTAATCCCAATTGCCGCCGCCGCTTGTCCCATTGAGCGATAAGCAGTACCGTTCCAGACACAAGGCTTACTCACTTCCCACCTCGCCAATTCTTGCGATACTCCGCTTCCAGCGCGGCAATCAAGTCCTCACGGGCGACGACCAGCGCCGTGACCTTTTCGCCGAAATCATCCGGCAACTGCTGGAAGTGGTCTCGATACCCGGTCAATTCTTCGCGCTGCAAACGCAATCGCTGCGCCAGTTCCAGTACGGCGCGGTCGTAGCCGTTGCTGGGTGGGGTGTAGATGCGCTTGCGTGTGCCTGCCGTGCGGGTCATGATTGCGTCCTAATAGCTCGCGTGTTCTTACAATTTAGCATGATTTTAGTTTGAAAAGTGGGACATTTGTCCCCAATTCCATGAAGAATGTAAATTCGGCTGGTTAGATAAACGGCGTCTCGACCACTGCATACCCGGCGGCTTGCATCGCCAGACGGCAGTCTTCCAAGCGTCGGGCGGTAATGGCGGCCTCGCGCTGCCAGTCGAGACGGTGGTTCTGTTCAATGATGCGCTGCGTGATTCCGGTCAGGCGGTAACAGCGGACGGGTGCTAGGACTTGTAAGCGTGTGGCGTGCTGCGGTAACGGCGTTGCAAACATAGTTTCCCCTTATCTAATTCCATTTGCCCATTGAGGTTCGAGGCGGGCACCGGATCGCATTTTGGGTTGCTTGGGAACTTCCCCGCGCCCGCCTTTCCCCTATAAAGTATTCCGTACAGCGTCTTGAGAGTACTACGCTAAAAGCCCAAGATACTCCTTTCGATTGCTGGACGTTGTGCGGCGTCAAGGAATTGAACCTTAACGTCTTCCTGTCGAGTTGACAGGCGTGCGACCCAACTTACACTATCGCCGCGTGTTGCTTAGATTGTTAAAGGTTGTGCGTGTGGAGATGCGCACCCCCTCCCTACTTGTTATATGGTGTCCTCGGCTAGGCCGGGTTGTTCTCGGTTTACCGCCAAAGTAGGAAAACCAGACGGTACACCTCCATGAGCATAAGCGGGTCATACGTCCGCAATCACCGCTTGTCACCTTGTTAAAGGTGGGCGGGGAGCATCACTAGCCTCCCCGCCCTGTCGGGTATCGCGCCCGATCTCACCCGCTTTTGGACACTTGCGGCTGTGTACTGCCCGGAACAGATTTATAAAAATGTGCCGACGGAGATGGACTCGAACCATCACAACCCGCTCGTCTAAAGGGACGAGGCTCTACCATTGAGCTATCGTGGCAGGTACGCCAGCTTGCCGTCTACCAATTGGTTACGAGGCCGTGACTCACAGCCGTCTCGGTCAAGCTAGCGATGTTGCTTTTGGTAAGTTGCTCCTCGTGGGGCTGGGGAGACCACCAGCCCTGCGAAGTATTGAGATGAGTTCGATGTAGGTGTGCGATATACTTAGGTTGGTTGATGTTTCAGAGGCTTTTCCCGTAGGTGGGTTAAGTCCTCTTAGTGCTTATTTTGTAGTGTAACAGAAGCAATTCAATTTGTCAAGCTACGTTGACATGAAACCTTTGTTCTGTTATACTTTCAGAAAGGAAATTGAAAGGTGGCTAGGGTGAGGACACGCATCCTTGAGTTGCTGTCACAGATGCAGATTGATAGAGGGGAACGTATCTCGGTCACAGAAATACACCGGGCGACGGGTATATCTCGACAAACTATCCATAGATGGATGAATAACGATTTAAGCCGCTTTGATGAGGATACAGTCATCGCGTTTTGCGATTTCTTCGACTGTACATTGAATGACCTGTTGTACGTGGATCGGGAGGCGAAATGAAGTCGATTGTCTATTTTCTTCAACGTGAGAACGGGGACATCAAGATAGGTACGACGACGAATTACCCTATACGTTATCTGGCGCTCTGTAAACAGCATGGCGACCTGAAACTGCTTGGTGTCAGGACTGGCAGCATCGCCCTCGAAAACGAGCTTCATAAGCAATTTGCCCAATACCGAGTCAAGGGCGAATTCTATAGCGCCGCTGAGAAATTGCTGGACTACATCAGGATTTACACGTCGTTGAATGCTCCTACAGAGCGCGTAGATCGCGGCACACGTATGGCTACAAAAGAAAGAACTACGCTCGCCGTCTATATGATTGCTGAGAAACTTCAAGCTAATTCTATTACGAAGGTATCGGCTGATACGGTTATCTGGGATGCAATTATAAGGCTGTATCCTGACGTGGCTCGTAAAGCTCTCGCGGCTCTCGCGGAGGGAAAAACTGAGGATACTGAGGGGGACGATGAAGGCAGCGATGACTAAGAATAAAGAAGTCATAAGCCTATTTCGCCTAACTGTTTCAGTTATTATATGACGACCTGTGACAAAGCCGCAATATCTGTTTATGAAATTCGTATGAACTTGCCCGCTAACGTTAGGGTTGAGTTACAATGTGGTTGGTAGAGGGTACGAATGTTGAGAGAGGATAAGACCAATTATGGAATTCAATCTCGTGACTAACGAAATGCCCGACGCGCCGGAATGGGAACGGGTCGCCAGTGTCAAGGCGGAACTAAGCGACCTTGTCTACACCATTGAAACCATCATCTATGCAGCGGCGTATCTCAAACTCAATACCGCGAACCTGACGGCTGTTTTATGGCTGATTGATAAGACGTGGGCGGAGTGGAAAGAAAAGGAACAGGCACTGCTCGAAGTGGCTTTTCCAAGCGAGAGTGATGAGGGTAAGTAGACGCCCGTTCTATGGTGGAGTGCGTTCTTTCAAGCCATAATCGCTGCATCGTCCGTGAGTACGGGGGTTGTGGCGATGGCAAAGCGAGGGGCAAGTTCTCAGGAGACTTCGCAGGCGATTGCGGTTTTGATTGTTTTGGTGGTGCTGGGGGTTATCCTTGTGCCGCCGCTGCTGCGCGACCGGGCAAATCAGGAAGCGACGAAAGCACCGACCCCTGTTCCAACGGCAGCGCAAGAACCCACGTCCATCTTGACGCCGAATCCGGGTGAGTATATGGCGCTAGAGCCGAAGACCTATTATGTGGAGGCAGGCGGGGCGAATGTGCGGACGTGTGCGAGACGGGATTGTGCGCTCATGGTGGACTTGCCGACGGGCGCGCCCGTCACCGTGACAGGGGCGATCAACGGGGACAATGTAGAGCCGGGCAATGTCATCTGGTACGTGATCGACATGGGCGGCGACAAGGTGGGGTATGTGTACAGTGGGTTGGTGTCGCTGGTTGCGCCCGTGAGTGTGCAAAGTGTTCAACCGACCCGTAACCCGGTGTCGCCTTTTGGGTGTAATGGGCAGGATGATTTGAACTGCTCACACTTCGATACGATTGGACAGAACGCGAATGCCCATCTTGCACAGTGCGGTGATGAGGATAAACTAGACGCCGACGGGGATGGTCAGGCATGTGAGCAAGCACCATAAAAGGCAACACCCCACGAGGGGGCGTTGTGTCGAAGGTGCGTGAAGGGATAAGCGCACGTTGCTAGTATAACACGAAAGTTGAGGGATGTATGAAAGTGATTGCATTGTCCAATCGCAAGGGCGGCGTCGGCAAGAGTACCATGTCTACCCATATCGCGGCTGGCCTCGCCATTCAAGGTTGGCGGGTGGCGCTGGTAGACACCGACCCACAAGGACATAGCGGCAGAATGCTGGGTCAACCTAAAGAAGATGGCTTGTACAAAGTGATGATTGAGAAAGTGCCGATGGAGCAGGTGGTGCGGCTCATCGCGCCGGAAACCTACAGCCCGGCAGATCACCCCGCCACTGGCACGCTCTACCTTTTGCCGTCCAGTGAACTCACGCACCGTGTTCCGAAGTTGATGGAAGAGTATGAAACGTTCCTCTTCTTCGATACCTTAGAGGCGATGGGGTCACTCTATAACCTTGACGCGGTGGTGATCGACACCAACCCCACCCTGACGCTGTTTGATGGCTCGATTTATCTGGCGACAGACGCCTTCATTTATGTGACTGAATGTGAAGACTTGTCCTTTGATGGCGTGCAGGCGGCGATTGAGCAGGTGCAAAACTTTGCGAAAATCCGGCGGCGTTACAGCGGGCGCGAGAGTCGTATTATCGGGATTATCCCCAACAAAGTCCGGGCCGGGACGTATGTCCATCGCCACAATCTCGCCGAACTCACCAATGCTTACAAGGAACTGGTGTGGCCGCCCGTCACCCTACGAACCATCTGGACAGAAATCACCAACGCCCGCGAATTGATTTACACCTATGCGCCCTCCGGCCAAGAGGCGGTTGACGCATGGGATAAGGTAGAGCGTACACGAAAGGCAATTGAGACATGGGTGGCCGAAGAGACAAGATAGCCAACAGTAAGCCGATACGTGACAACCGCACACCCTCGCAAACTGCGCTCATGAATGCGATGCTGGGGCGCGATTTACTGCATTTGTTTAAGGTCACGGCGACGGGTTTAGAAATTGACAAGGGCGCGACCCAGGAGGATTGGATAGCTTACGGCCTACTCCTTGCCAACATGACGGGCGCGCTGCAATGGAGTATTGGGGACTGGATTGTACATGGGGAAACGGCGCGTTTTGCAGTGGAGCGTCAGGAGGTGGCCGACCACTTCAATTTAGAACTGCATACGCTGGATAACTATGCGTCCATTGCGCGCAAATTTCCCCTGGCCCGACGTCGGGAGTCTCTCAGTTTTGGACATCATGACTCGGTAGCCGGACTGAGCGAAGCCGACCAGAAAGCGTTTTTAGACAATGCCGAACAAGCGGGTTGGTCAGTGGCGCGATTGCGCGCGGCGATTAAACGCAAGTATCCCCCTGCCCTATCGAATGGCGTCGGGGTTGACGAGGATGAGTCGCCCCCTGCGATGTTGAAAAGAATTCACGTTATGGCCTTGAGAGGGCAGGGGGGTGATCGCAAGGCGCGCGACAAAACGTTGTCCAAAATATCCCAAATTCGCACATGGCTGGATTGGCTAGAGAAGATAGCAAAGGGGCAAGGGTGATGACTGACTACACGATTTGGGCTGGTGATGTTGTGCAGTTTGAAGCGGGCGATATTGACCCAATGCGGACTGACCTTTACGGCATAGCATTAGCCACGGTAGAGGAAGGGGAGGTCGATATTTTGTTGAGTGGTGGAGCCATCGTCAAAAAACCTGTGACGGCGCTTTATCGGCCTCAAGAGGGCAGTCGGTTGTCGAAATATCTGCAACAAGAGGCGATGAAGATAATCAACTCGCAGCGCAGCTTGCGTGATATATGGAATGACCCACGCTTTCCGGGTTGACGTTTGGTTTTCCCGTGAGCAAACCCAAAACACCCCCCTACCAAATGGAATTACCCCTCTTTTCCAGTAGGGGGGTCGAGTTTGCGAGGGGGGTATTAGGGGTGTAAATTTGGGTAACTTGGGATAGTTGACCGCCGCGAAATTCTGTTCTAAAATGGATGGTATCAGCCCTCTGCCCCCGTGAGGCTGTGAGCAAGCGAATGCGTTGGGATTCACAAGAGCATCCACCCTCGGATGCTTTTGTGTTGGAAAACATTACCCAAATATCGCAGGTTTCTCTGTACAAGAATAGAATTTCCGTGCTATAATAGAAGAGTCTAAGCAATCAAACGTAGCACATTTGGCGCACATCAACTATACTGAAAACAAACCCCTTTCCTGCCGTGCGATTGCTTAGACACCAACCGCCATTGGGAGAGGGGTTTTGCGTTCTAAGGAGGCGCAATGTACAACATCAATTGCAGTATCATGGGAACGGCGGCGCTCTTGCAGCACGCTTTCGGGCAAGGTCAATTGGACAAATTACAGGAGTCAGCGAAGAAGCGGACAGGCACGCCGGATTACAGCATGGAATGGATGACCACCATGTATCGAACAGCGGACGGTTTCTTGTGCCAACCCGCCGCGCATCTTGAGGGTGCAATGGTTAAGGCCGGGACGATGTTCAAAATCAAAGGGCAGCGAACCAAAACCTATAAGGACGCGGTGCGTGCTTTCGTCTACGTTTGCCCCGACGATGTAATCCACTATCGCAGCGGCGAACCCGTGCCAGTGCCGGATGAAACACTTCTCACAGACCCTACGCCTTTCCTCTCAGTAAGCATCATGAGAGTCGTCGTGCAGCGTTCAGCCGTCGCCCGCTCACGCCTGTTGATTGCGTCCGGCTGGGAGCTTCATTTCACCCTACAGGTATTGGAAGAACAGATTGAGCCGCGCGCCTTGAAAGAAATCCTGGAGACGGCGGGGCAATCGGTAGGCATTGGGGATTTTCGCCCGCGCTATGGACGGTTTCAGGTGACACGGTTTCAGGTGGCCTAGCAGTAGCTTGAGGCTTGGTATGGTAAGGTCAGTCGCGGCACGCCTTGATGAGGCCGGGTGATGTGGGGCGAGGTGTGACAAGGCTTGGTTCGCAGTAGCTTTATGGTATGGTCGGGTGCGGTGCTGTGTGGCGTGATAGGGTCGGATTGGGTCCGGCGTGGTGGGGCTTGGCTTTGCAGTAGCTTCGGGTTGGGTCGGGTGCGGTTCGATCAGGTGCGACTTGGTGAGGCTTGGTGGGGTGAGGTCTGGTTGGGTAAGGTAAGGCTTGGCTCTATCCATCAAAGGAGTCGCTATGAAACTTCCATATTTGCAAGCACGCGGCGAGGCTTGGGACAAGGCACGGATGCGCGCCCTTGTTCGAGATGATTTCACCTGCCAATTCGCGGCGCTTGGATTGCCTGAAATCAAAGGCGGTTGTACCCATCAGTTGCCTGAGAGCCGCTTACGTCATTTGGTTGTCCATCACAAAGAACAGCGCCAGCATGGGGGAACACATGACCTTGATAATCTGATTACCGTGTGCCATGCCCATCATGCTGAGATACACCCACATCTGCGCTTTGAACTGGAAACAAAGGAGCGCGGCTTAGAAGGGTGGGCGCTGCGAGAGCTATAGCCTGTGGTCTGCTTTTGTGTTGGATAAGTGTTTGACAACGTGGGATAATGTGCGATAATATCCTTTAGAACAACTGTCCTTGCATTCATGAGGTAGACTGTGCTGGCGAGAGTCAACGGTTCGGAACATTCCCCACTGGCATTTGAACATTTCAACATTACGGAAGTCGGCTTATGCAGCGACGATACCCCTACGCAAAACGAATGGTACGAGGTCGGGCGCGTGCTGCAACGGATTGGCAGCGGCATTCAATGGCTGTGGGGCGACTGGATTGAGAAGGGCGAGAAGGTGTGGGGCAAGACCTATGCCGAGGCCGTAGAGATTAGCGGACTGGATTCGCAAACCCTGCAAGATTACGCATGGGTAGCACGGCATGTACACCAGTCTTTACGGAAAAGAGAATTATCGTTCAATCACCATAAAGTAATAGCGCATCTAAGCGAGGCCGATCAGGTATACTGGCTTAATGAGGCGCTTGAAAAGAAGTGGACGGTCGCCGAGATGAGGGCGGAAATCAACCCCAGGCAACTCACGGCGTCCGACTTCCCGGCCTATGACCACCTGAAGCGCAAGCTGCTCATCTTCAAACAACTCAAGCGCGAGGAATTGCAACCGCACTCGGAGGACGAGCGCGCTCTGATGATTGAATTGTTCTATGACCATATCCACACGGTCAATTCGTTAATCAACACGGTGAAGGGCATCCATGACGCTGTTTGAAGAAGACATTCTGAAGACCATCCAGGAGGTCTACCGTCGGACGCTAAATCCGGTGCGAACCATGTCGCTGGCGGTGCATCTGGACGCTTATGACCGGACGCTGCGCCTGCATCTGGTGAAGATGGAACAGCGCGGCGTTGTCCAGCGCAAAGGGCAGCGGGGCGGGTGGTTGCCTGCGAAGGTGGCGTGATGGCAAAGCGTAAAGTCAAAGACTACACCCCCGACCCTAGCAACGCCAACATCGGCACGGAACGCGGCCTGCGCGCCCTTGACGACAGCTTATCCAAGTACGGCGCGGGGCGGTCTATCCTCGTAGACAAAAACGGCTATGTCATTGCCGGAAACAAAACACTGGAACGCGCCGCCGACCTGGGCATGGATGATGTCATCGAAGTCGAGACAGACGGCCACCAGATTGTTGCCGTCAAGCGCACCGACCTAGACCTGCTCACGGATGATAAGGCAAGACTGTTGGCATACGCTGACAATCGTGTTGCCCAACTCGACCTGGAGTGGGACGCAGAACGGCTGCTGGCTGACCTCAACGCCGGGATAGATATACGCGGGCTATGGGGTGACGATGCGCACCTAGAGGAATTGCTGCGAAGCATCACGGGTGACGACCCGACACCGGACGCGGGCGCACAGATTGACCGCGCCGCCGAGTTGCAGGAAACATGGCAGGTACAGCCGGGCGACCTGTGGACAATCGGCAAGCACAAATTACTTTGTGGCGACAGCACGAAGGCCGACGATGTCGCGCGGGTGATGGGTGATGATAAGCCTTTACTGATGGTTACAGACCCTCCGTATGGTGTTGAGTACGATGCAACATGGCGTGAAGAATATGACGACTTTCAACGCCACTCAGTAGGCAAGGTGGTCAATGATGACCGCGCCAACTGGCTTGAAGCCTATCAACTATTTCAGGGCGATGTAGCATATGTCTGGCACGCATCGCTGCGATGCGTGCCAGTTGGACATGATTTAATAGAGGCGGGGTTTGAACTTCGCTATCAACTTATCTGGCGAAAGCAGCACTTCGTATTTTCACGAGGTCATTACCACTGGCAACATGAGCCATGTTGGTATGTTGTCCGCAAGGGAACTACAGCCAACTTTGTAGGTACACGCGACCAATCAACTATTTGGGATATTCCGAATTTGAACCGCCCATCGGGTTCAAATTCGGAAGAGGTAACTGGTCATGGGACTCAAAAGCCAGTTGAATGTATGGCGCGACCCATTCGTAACCACGATGCTGCGATTGTCTACGACCCCTTCGGCGGCTCTGGTACAACGATGGTCGCCTGTGAGCAGTTAGGCCGCCAGTGCCGCATGATTGAAATCAGCGAAAAATATTGCGCGGTTATCCTTCAGCGCATGAGTGACATAGGGCTTACGCCTCAACGAGTGAGTTAAGGCTTCTTGCCCGTCTTATGATATTCCGGCGTATTGAGCCAGCGCATCAACTCGGTTTCTTCAACCAGCCACGTCTTGCCGTACTTGGTCGCGCGCAGGTGGCCTCGATCCGCAGCATAACGCAGCGTAGAGGGGTTATGCCCCGTACGCTGCGCAGCTTGTGTAAAGGTGATGAGTGAGTTGGTCACGAGTTATTCCTTGACCGCTACGTTGTACCCCATGTTCGACAAGTTAACGATGATGCTGCGTAGGGCGCGGTCAAGGTTGCTGGTGGCGACGGGGACAATCTTGAAACTCATTGACCGCTTAATCGTGATGCTGCTCATATTGCCGTTGGTTCGGGTAATCAATGTTACGTTCATTTTGTTCTCCTTATCCTTTACTATATACCCATTATAAGCGTTACCGTGAACAATGTCAAGCAATCCAACCCCCAATAATTAGGGGGTATGAGAGCAAATTCAATGCCAGGACGCAAGACAAAATACACGCCTCAGAAGGCACAAGAACTTATCAAACTCCTTTCCGGCGGCGCAACCATTCGAGACGCCTGCGCTTATGTGGGTATCACGGACGATACCCTGTTGAATTGGTGTAAACGCGATTCGGAATTTTCGGCGTCTATAGAAAAAGCGCGGTCAACAGGCAAGATTGAATGTGCTGCGCTGGTTCGACAGGCCGCCCGTTCCAACTGGCAAGCCGCCGCGTGGTTTCTGGAACGCAGCGACCCGGAACATTGGGGACGGCGCACCTATGCGAAAATCGAAGGGCTGGACGAACTCCTCAAGCTGGCGCAACTCAAGGGCATCAACGCCAGCGACTTGTTTAATAGCATGATTGCGGAATTGGCAGCCGTTGACACTAGCACAGACGATAGCGAAGCGGGCGGCTAGGCGGTTAAGGCCGCCCACAGACAAGGCGCAATCGTCTGTTTGGACGTGGGAAACCCGCCACCAGGACGGCAGCTACCCCCCTTACCTCATCGACAAGGCACAGCGCCATGTCGTTTTTTATTTGCATGACGGCCAGCAACCCGCGTGGGATTCAGAACGTCAATACGTCGCCGTCATTGCGGGCAAGCAGGCCGGGAAAACCCTGCTCTTGCCGGAATTGCTGTGGCGTGAAATCCAGATGCGCGGGCCGGGAGATTATCTGGCGGTCAGCGCCAACTATAAACTGTTCAGCCGCAACTTCTTGCCCGCCATGAAACAGTTCTTCGTCGCCGACATGGGCATGGCACGCTATTGGGCAGCGGACAACAAACTCGAATTGTGCGACCCGGCAACCGGCGCATTTGGCGCAACCTTTAGCCATGAAGATGAAAAGATGTGGGGGCGTATTCTGCTGGGCAGTGCCGACAGCGAGGCGAGTTTGCAATCCACTACCGGACTCGCCGCGTTGATGGATGAGGCGGGTTTGTACACGGCGACGGCCTTTAAGGACATCCGGGCGCGGCTGGCGGTGGCGAATGGGCGCATCTTCATTGGCACCAGTATCTATGACCTGGGCTGGCTCAAACAACAAATCTTTGACCCCTGGATGGACGGCAACCCGGAGATCGATGTCATTCAATTTTCCTCGAAGGTCAACCCCTTCTTTGGCGAGGAAGCCTATGAACGGGAACGGCGCTTGCTTCCGGCATGGCAGTTTCGGATGGATTATGATGCCGAGTTTGGACGCCCACCCGCCGCGATTTATGAGGATTTTATCGACACCTTGCGCGAGGACGGCGGACACCTGTATGACCATCAGTTTCAAATCCCTATCGACTGGCCGCGTTATGTCGCCATTGACCCCGGCGTGATTAATCCGGGCAAGTTGTGGGTGGCGCATGATGTGACGAAAGACACCTATTACATTTATCGCGCCGAAAAGGGCGGGGAGCGGCGCACCAGTAAAGAACATGCGACCTTTGACATTACACGGGCGGCGAACAATCGGGAGCGCGTGATTGCCTGGGCGATTGGGGCAAAATCAGAGAAGTATTGGCGCGAGGATTATCAGCGTGCCGGGGCGCTGAATGTCCGTGAGCCAAACACGCCCAATGTCGAAGAAGGCATTGACCGCTTCGGGCTGCTCATTCGGCAGCATCGGGTGTTGGTGGCCGACGACCTCACGGACTTTCGAGATGAGATTTTGCGGTATGCGCGAGAAATCAAGGACGGGCAGGTAACAGACAACATCAAGGACAAAAGCAATTTTCACCTGATGGACGCGGCGCGATATTTTGGCGTGTTGGTGGTCAAGCCGCCCGTGTCGAAGCCGGATATTGGGACGGTCAGGTGGGCTTAGTCGCCTTATAGAACAGTCATGCCATTTATACTAATGATAACGGAAATTATCATGGAGAAATCGGTTTACCCACGTTCGTCGTAGCGGTCAGGTTCGTGGTAGAAAGCGGGTTCGTCTTCTTCCTTAAGAAGGAATTCATAGGCCGCTGTCCAATTCTTCCCCAACAGGCGGTAGTGATTTTCACCACCCACCACAACCCCGTGACACGCCTCCTCGAAATGCAGGGATTGATGGTTTTCATCCGGCCATAGCGCCCGCGCACGCTCTAACATCTCAAGGTACTGTGCCAGTTGTGCTTCTGTGGGCGCGTTAGCAATCTCTACACGCAAATCTCCGATGACTTCCTTTAAGCGGTCAATGACGCCGGGCGACAGAGTCGAGGCGGCAATAATCCTGAAAATCTCGTTGACCTCGGCATTCAAGGACTCTACAGTTCTTATCGGCATTTGCTCGGTGTTGGTGTTTTTATCCATGCCTCTCATTATAGCACAAATAGGCGTTACCGATAGAAGCCCCTTACCTATCCACAATGGGAAGGTAGGACGCAACGTTGTCGAGGCCGCATGAGTCTATCGGAAATCCTGAATGCCTTAAGTGAAAATCTCCCCCTCTCCCGGCAAATGTCCGTTACGGCATGGGCAGCCGACCAGGAGATGATGGGTCAAAAGGTGGCGCTGTTCCGGCAGTACAAGGACGGCGACCATCGCTCATTTCTCACGCCTGAAATGCGCCGCTTGCTGCGCCTGACCAACGCCAACTTCCCCAACGGCGGCGCCAACACCATGACCGAATTCAACGACAACTATTGCGATGTGGTGGTGCAAACGCTGGCAGACCGCTTGCAGGTAACGACCATCGAGGCTACAGCGGTTAAAGAAAGCGAGACCGAAAAGCTGCAAGTGTGGGTGGATAGCGTGCTGGAAAGCAACCGTTTTGACGGGATGCAAATGGACACGCACGACTCGACCATCACGGACGGCAATACCTATGTGATGGTGAGTTGGGACAACCCCACCGACCGCTATCCAGAGGGGCGGGTATGCTTCACCCTCGAACCGGCCTATGACGGCGACCAGGGCATGATTGTTTTATATCGTGAGCCGGGGCAATTGGCGGCGGCCTTGAAAATCTGGAACGTGACCAGCGTGGGCGGTCAGACAGCGGACAGCAAGCGCATCAACATTTACTACCCTGACCGGGTGGAGAAGTTTATCGCCAAAGAAGGCGGCACACCTGCCCCCTACATCGACGATGGCAAACGTGAGAACGTGGAAAAGTATGTGACGGTGGACGGTAAGCCCATCGGTATTCCGGTTGTGCCGTTCCGCAACCGCCGCAGCAAATACCATGATTTCGGCATTAGCGAACTGGAAAACGCCATCCCATTGCAGGACGCGCTCAATCGTAATCTGATTAGCGTGGTCATGGCGACGGAGTTGACGGCCTTTCAAATCCGTTGGGCAAAGGGCATGAAGCCGCCCGCGGATGTCACGCCGGGTATGTGGGTGTATTTCAATCTGCCGGACCCAACAGCCGACGCCATTGAATGGCTGAAAGCAGTAGAGTTTGGGACGCTGGAACAAGGCGACGTGACCCCCTTACTGGACGCGGCACGATGGTTGAAACAAGAGATTAGCAACACCACGCGCACGCCCGCCCCGGAGTTTATGGGCGCGGACGACAGCAGCGGCGAAGCCCTCAAGCAGCGCGAGAGCGGGCTGATCGGCAAAGCCCGGCGCTTCCATATTTCCGGCGGCAACAGTTGGGAAGATGTAATCATGCTGGCACATAAAGTGCAGACGGCCTTTGGCAAAACCAAGCCGCCCGCCTACCAACGCTTTTATACGCGCTGGCGTGACCCGGAAATTCGCAATGAGAAGGACGAGATTGAACTCGCGCTCAAGGCGGCGGATCGGATTGGTGAGGAGAAGTTCCTGGAGATTTTCGGCAAGCGCTATGAATGGGACGCGGACACGGTGCAGGACATCATCGACGCCAACCAGAAACGCAGCGCCGAGAAGTTTGAACAGGCACAACAGCAGTTTAACGCCTTCCCGCAAGCGAAGAATGGCAACGGGGCGGGTATCGAAAACGGGTTAGCACGCCGCACCAGTGAAGTGTCGGCGATGAGCATTTATTAGAGAGGATAAGCAATGGCAGACATCAGTGTAACCGCCGGGAGTGTGGTGGCGGGCGCAAATGCGGTTATCAACACGGGCACGGCGGGGGCAACCATTACCGCCGGGCAGGCTTTGTATTTGGACAGCGTAACGGGCACGTTGAAATTGGCCGATGCCAACGCCAGCACCGCTACCGCCGATTGCGTGGGGATTGCCCTGCACGGCGCATCGAGTGGACAGCCCATTCGCTACGACACCGAGGACGACGATTTCACACCGGGCGCAACCTTGAGTCTGAGTGTGGCGGCGGACAGCGGTGTGTATGTGCTGAGTGGCACGGCGGGCGGCATTGCGCCGATGGACGACCTCGCGTCGGGCATGTATCCAGTGGTGCTGTTTGTGGCGAAGTCCACTACCAAAGCGCGCTTAAAAATCGTCAAGAGTATAACGACGGCGCTGACCGCCTAATGGACATCTACGCCGAATTCAAGGCACGCTTGGAGCGAGACGTGGCGCGGGCATTGCGCCACTGTCAAGTCTCCGGCCTGGATGTGACCGCGCTCAATGGCGAGACGCGGCTCACGATTGCCGATGGGCAGTTGGTGCACGTGGAGATGCCGGGGGATGTCGAAGCGGTTGACCCGTATGAGGATGCACCAACGGGTGTCTACGAATACGAGACGCCGAAACCCAAGCGCAAGAAATAACTAAATGACCCTCAACATCCCGAACCTGCCCCGCCCGGCGGAACTGCTGAGTGACTTACTGGACAGCGGTTACACGCAGGCAGCGCGTCAGGTTATCGGGGCGATTACCTCCACCACCGAAGACGGCCTGATTGCCCGGCGGCTGCGCGAGTTCGATGCCCGCGCGCGAGAACTGGCCGACGCGGGCTTGTCCGTAGATGCCAACGACCCAGTCTTGCGGGCGCTATTGGCTGATTTTGGCGACGAACTGCGAAAACAAGCGGTGCTGATTAACCGTGCCGCGCCCGATCTGGTGGACTTGGGCATAGACGCGGCGGGCAAGTTTGTACGGCAAACCGCGCTCCCCGGCTTCGGCGACGAGGATGTGTTGGCAACCTTTGGCGTGCAGTGGAACACCCCCGACCCGGAGGCCGTGAACGCGGCGGTCAACTACACGGCAGGCGCGGCATGGGAGACCGAGTTAGACCGCTACGCGCTGGGGGTGGAACAGCAGGTGCGCGAGATAGCCTTACGCGGGATTGTCTCAGGGCGTGGGCCGCTGGCGATTGCGCGGGATATTCGAGACGCGGTTGAAAGTATCCCCACGTTTCAAGCGAATAATTTAATGCGTACTCTTGAACTGGTCTCCTTCCGGCAGGGCAACGCCATTCATCAAGTCGCCAACAGCGATATTTTAGCCTACCAAATCCGTTACGCCGCCCTCGATAGTCGGACTTGTCTGGCCTGTATTGCGCTGCATGGTACGCGAGTGCCCATCGGTCAAGCCATTATTGACCATTGGAGCGGGCGCTGTGTCGGGATTGCCGTCGTCAGGGGCTTACCTGACCGTGAGATTGAGACGGGGATTGAATGGTTCGGCAGTCTCTCAGAGGAACGCCAGCGCCAGCAGATGGGACATGCCAACTTTGAGGCATGGAAAGCGGGCATTGTGCAACTACCGGACTTTGTCCACCACCAAGACGACCCGCTCTTTGGGGACATGCTGCGTGAAAACTCGCTCAAAGGCATACTAGGGGACTCGGCGCGGATGTTTTACAAACGCTGATTTGTGCTATAATTAAAGAGAGAAAAGACGTGTCTCTGCGCTGCGGAAACAGCCAGAGACGTGAGTAACCGTTGGAGCGGTCACTATGGAAAGTGTACCACACAAACATTGTCTAGGTTGCGGTGTCCTTAAGCCGATAACCGAATTCACCAAAGAGAAACGCGGCAAGTATGGTGTCAAAAGCCGTTGTCGTGAATGTAAGAAGTTATATCAACAATCCCCGCAACGAAAGATTGTCACAAAACGCTATCGTCAATCCGATAAGGGTAAGCAAAAACGGCGAGAAGTGCAGCGTAATTACAATCACTCAGAGAAAGGGCAGCAATGCCGCAAGGAATACTACGCTGACCCTGATGTTAAAGAGGCACGGCGTGCTTATCAACAATCCCCTAAATTTAAGATGGAACAAAAGAGGTATCAACAATCCGCTAAAGGACGGTTGGTACAAAGAGCAACAAGCGCCCGCCGCCGCGCTCGTAAACAAGGTTGCTCTAGTGCTTTTACCAAAGATGATGTCGTGGTACAATATCAGAGTCAGAAAGGTTTATGTTGGTGGTGCAGTAAGCCGTTGAATGGAAAGTACCACGTTGACCACCGCATAGCCCTCAATAAGGGCGGCGCAAACGATGCGAGAAACATTGTCTGTGCATGTGCTGAATGTAACTACAGTAAAGGCGCGAAAATGTCTTGGGAGTGGAACGGACGATTGCTATGAACGACGGCGCATGGGTATATTGCCAGAGTGACGACCCGAAAGCACCGCCCGCTGCATGGCATTTCAAGGTAGGCCGTGAACTCATAAAAAGCATTCTCGTCGCCGCCTAATCCCCTTTTACCGATAGTGTCCCACGATACTGCTACCTTCAAGGTAGCATTTTTGTGTTTAAACCCTCGTCTCGGCGACGTAAAACCCCGAAGGATCACACATGCAGCAAGACGGCAACAGCGAACAGCCCGCAGCACCCACTCCCCCCACGCCTGACGGGGCGCAAAACACGGACAGCACAGGGAGCGCCAACACCGTACCGTATGACCGCTTCAAGCAAGTGAACGACGAACGCAAGCAGCTTGAGGCCAGACTTGCAAAATACGAAGCAGAGGAAAAGAAACGTCAGGAGAAGGAAGCGATAGAGGCCGGGGAGTTTGAGAAGGTCATTGCCGACTTGAGACCTCAGGCCGAAAGAGCGGCCAAACTCGAAAAGACGCTGCTAGAGTATCTGCAAAAAGAACTGGACGGCATACCGGAAGCGATGCGGGGCTTAGTCCCCGACGGCGACGCAGCGGCCAAACTGGCATGGATTAACCAGGCCAAAGCCGCCGGACTGTTCAACCCAGCGACCGCGCCCAACTTAGACGCGGGCGTGCGCGGGGACAGCCGGATCGTCATCAAAACGACCCCTGAGCAAGAGCGCATGGCCGCGCTTGCGAAGGAACATGGATACGATGTGAAGCCGGATGCACTGACCAAGCGCGCCCTCGAACTGGAGGAGCAGCGTCAGCGCAGACCGCAGCAGCACAAAGACAAGGAGTAAGGCATGGCCTTTGAATGGGCTTTTAACATCAGCGGTACTGCTCCTCACATTCAGGAGTTTATCGTCAAAGCATCCGCCGTCATCTCCAAAGGCGAGATGTGCAACCTTGAAAGCGGTGAAGCCGACGCAGGCGCAAGCAATGACACGGCATTTATTGGCATTGCCGTGCATGACGTGGACAACACAGTGGACGGCCATACCGTGCGCTGCATTGTCAACCGTGACGCGGTGTATTCGGTAGTGGATGCTAATGCGCGCGTGGTCGGGGTGCAGCTTGACCTCGCTTCCGGCGGGCAGGGTGTAACCACCGACAGCAATCATGATTTCGTCGTATTCCGGGATAGCTCGGCAAGCGAGGCCACGCTGGTCTACATCGCGCCGGGTGAACACTGGTTGGATGCGTAAGGGGATAACCAATGACATTAGTAGGCGAAAGTTTTACTCAACTCACCGACCTGGACCCGGTACTGACCGAGATTTTCTATCAGCATTACCGGCAGATTGTCCCCAAACGCACCGAGATTTTCGGGATGCGCACCAGCAAGAAAGCCAAAGAAACCGATCTGCGCATTGACAGTTTCGGCGACCCGGTGGAATTCAAGGGCAAGGTGGAATACGAGTCGCCTGACCGCGATTACGAAGTCACCTACACCCACACCGAATTCGCCAAAGGCTTCACCATTGAGCGCAAACTGCTGGACGACATGCAGTATGAAAACATTTTCAGTAGCGCCTCGAATATGGGGACGGCCTTCGCCCGCAAGGTGGAGAAAGATGCCGCCAGCGTCTTTAACAATGCGTTCAGTGGGGTTTTGGGTTATGACGGCAAGGTTCTGGTGGCCGATGACCATCCCCGCAGCAGCACGGATAGCACGTCTGTGGATAACAAGGCAACCCTGGCCTTGAGTGCCGCGAATTTGGAAACCGCCATTCTGCAACTGCAAGGGTTGAAAGACGATCAGGGCGAAGAAATCAGCATCATGCCCGACACCCTGCTGGTGCCGCGTGCGCTGCGGAAGACCGGGTTGGAACTGACGGGATCCCAACTCAATCCCGAAACCGCCAACAACGCGACGAATGTTCACAGCGGCTTGCGCCTGATTGTGTGGGAATACCTGTCCGATACCAACGCCTGGTTTGTCCTCGACAGCGTGATGGCAAAGCGTTATCTGAAATGGTATGACCGCGTGCCAGTGGAATTCGCTGCAACCGACGATTTTGATACCCTCATTCGTAAGTATCGCGGCTACATGCGCTACTCGTTCGGGTGGAGTGATTTCCGTTGGGTGGTCGGCTCGAACCCCAGCTAACCTGACCTCCTGAAACAAGGGGCGACCTATGCGCCGCCCCTTTATAGGAGATGGTTAAGGAGACAAGACGATGACAAATCCAACTCGGTTCACTGACCTTGACGTGACGGGTACATTCAGCAAAAACGGAACAACTGTCGATGCGGCGGTGCTGTTGGGCACCGGCGAGGCGGTGGACTTGAACGGCGAAGCGGCGGGCATCATCCTGGACGCGGACGCCAACACCTCCATTAGTGCGCCAACAGATAATCAAATCGACATCGAAGTCAACGGGGCGGATGATTTTCAGATTACCGCCAATACCCTCACGGCGCTGAGTGGCAGCACGATTGCCACCAATACGATTGCCGAGACGACAGCGGCCAGCGGTGTGACCATTGACGGGCTGCTCATCAAAGATGGCATCTGGGGAACAATCCAGGCCATTACAGGCGACGGCGCAATCACTATTCAAAACGCGATTGTGGTTGCCAGCAAAGGCAGTGCGGCGGCGTTAACACTGGCCGCCCCTACAGCGGGCACGCATGACGGAATTCGCATTACTGTAGTGGCGATTAGCGCACAAGCGCACGTCATTACGGGCAGCGTGGATGGCTTCAATGCCAAAGGCGCGAGTGGCACCGCCACCTTCGGCGGCGCGAAAGGAGACAGCGTGACCTTTGTCGCCCATAACGGACACTGGTACACCGCCTCCAAAGTGAACGTGACGATTGCCTAGTGACGAAAAGGGGCAGGCTCTTTCCCTACCCCTTTTTTGGAAAGAGGACACCATGATTGACAAGGTCAGGGTTACGGTCACAACGACAGGGGTCGCAGGCTCGGCATCGGGCAACGCCTTGACGCCGCGCCCGGTGAATGGCCGCCTGATCGCGGTGCATTTCGATTGGACATCCCAACCCGCCACGACGGACACGACGGTGACGATGGAAGGGACACCCTCGCGCACGCTACTCACGCTCACCGACACCAACACCGACGGTTGGTATTATCCGCGCACGCTGCTACACGGCGAGACCGGGAGCGCCCTGACGGGCACGGCGGGTGGCGACCGGGAGCCGTATGTGGTGGAGGATTACCTGAAAGTCGCCATTGCCCAGGGTGACGCCCACGCGGCGGCGGTGGTCGCTACCTTCTATATCGAGTGCTAGTATGACCTTCACCTACACCGAAGACCTGACCATTGCCCGCGATTACGTGCGCTTTCATAGTGGCGACACGGTAGAGGCATCCTCGTTTCTGAGTGACGCCATTATCGCGTCCCTGATTACCCTTGAAGGTAGCAACGACGCGGCGGTGATTGCGGCGCTGCGCTACATCATTACCAAACTCAGCCAACCGGACTTCAAAGCCGACTGGCTTCAGGTGTCGAACTCGACAGCACGTGAGGGGTATCAATACATCCTCGGCGAAAAGAAGCGCGAGTTTGGCCTATCAGATGCCGACACGGGCAGCGTCCACACCTACCGCAAGGACAGCTACCAGACCGAAGAACCAACCTATGACCCGACTACCGAAGCGCTGGAGTCGGGCTGGCCGTTGTGGTGGTGGGGTTAAGACATGGTCTCGAACCAAATCCTGGCGGCGTTACGGGCGACGGCTGAGGAATATCTCACCGACACCTGCACGCTCAAAAAGCGGACGGTTGTCACAGGCCCCATCGGCGACACCAAGAATGAATACACCGTTGTGGCGACGGGCGTGGCTTGTCGGCTGATTAAGGTCGGCCAGCAAGCGCAATCGCAGGTGCAGGACGCGGCGGCGCAAGACACGCTGCGCGAGATGTACAAGATTGCCTTTCCCGCCAGTACGACCATCGGCAATGAGTATCAGGTGGTCGTCAACAGTGTGACCTATGACGTGGTACAGGTGGAAAAAGCGCTGACCGACAAGTTTTTTGTGAGTGTGATTGCCGTGAGGCGGTTATGAGCGACATTACCTGGCGGTTGGACACGCGCAAACTGGATGACCTGATTGCCAACCTGCCCGGCAAACTGGACGCCATGATGCGCGGGGTGGCGCAAGAGATGACCAATGATGTCATCGTGAGCTTTAACACCTCCCCGCCGGGGCGCACCTACACGCGCGGCGGCGTGACCCACGTTGCCAGCGCGCCGGGCTATCCGCCCAATGTAGACACGGGCGCGCTGCGGGCGAGTGTCCACTGGCAGGTTGCCGGACGGCTGCATTATCAGATTATGGACGGCGTAGAATACGGCTATTGGCTGGAAGTGGGCACGGAGGCGATTCAACCGCGTCCCTTCATGACGCCTGTGTTCGAGGAATGGAAGCAGCGCCGTTTTATGCAATACGTGGCGAGTAACCCGATTATATGAAAACCGCACCCGGCGCGCTCCGCATCAGCGTGTATCAAGCCCTCACCTCCGGCGCGCCGCCCTGGGCGGGTCGCGTCTATCCCAACCGCGCCCGTTCCGATGCCACCCGTCCCTATGTGGTGGTGGTGTTTATGGGCGGCGGCGAGAGCAACCAGCGCCGTATCCAGGACGCCGAGCAGGTGCTGGGCATCAAGTGTGTGGCCGATGATTGGGAACAGGCCGAGGCCGGGTCACAGGAAATTACCACGCGCCTCAATGACAAGGGTCTGAATGACGTGGCAACAGGCTATCTGGACTCGACGGACTGGTGGATTATGACCAGCACGCAGGAACAGGCGATTAGCCAGCAATACGAAGTGGACAACCGGGATGTTTACGAAGAAGGGCATACCTTCCGCTTCGTGATGGAAACGAAATAATACCGATATTGTCCCTTGCCAACCGCACAATAGGGGCATGAAAAGGAGTACACAATGGCCGCACTGAATACCAATAACGCCTTCCTGACCTGGGGCGGCGTTGCCTTGCATGGCTACTTCACCGATGAAATCAGCTATGACCGGAGCATCGGCATTGAGGACATCAGCGCCGGTGCGGGGTTGGCACACGAACAATTGGCGGGTAAGCTGAAAAGCACCAACTTCAAATTCGCCATCATCCATGACCGCTCCGCCATTGACGGCATCAAAGCCAATCTAGAGCCGGGCACAACGGCGACGCTGGTGTGGGGGCCAGACGGCAACACCACCGGACGCCCCAAGCATGAGCAGTCGATGATTTTGGAGAAAATCGAAACCAAGCAAACCATCGACAAGGCCAAGCAGATGTTTACCCTGTCCTTTCGCGGGGCGGACACGCCGACCACGACCCTGACCGGCACAACCGCAGGGACGTTCTAAGCGATGAGCAAAAGCAACGGGCAACACCCGGTCTTCAACTTCGGCAAGGTCTCGTATGGCTGGGCGCGCGAGTTTATGCGCGTGCAAATGCGGATGAATAAGGCCGCCGAAACCAACGACATTGAAATGGCAGACGCCGCCTTAGATGATCGGGACAAACTGATTGTGCAACCGCTGGTCAGTGTGCCGGACTCATGGCTGGTTGAGGATGCGCCAAAGACCGTCAACTGGGGCGACCCGAAAAGTTTAGAGTATCTGCAAGCGCCCAAAGTCAAGGCGTTGATGGACGCGCTCACGGAAGCGCAGCAGGACGACGCAAAAAACTAGGGCTGGCGCTGTACATGCACGGTATAGCGCCAAGAAGCATCACTCTGGACGCGGACGACGTGCATCGCATTAACCGGGCGAATGCCGCGATACTCCTGCATATTGAGCCGGAGCGGGTGGACAAAATGCCACTGGCCGACGTGATGGACGTGTTGCAAGTCCACGACACCAACGAACGGCTGCGGAATGAGCCGCGCTAGCTACCGATGAAAACCCACAAGCCCCGTTATGGTGAGAAGAACGCGGGCTTTTTGATTGAGGCATTATGGCAGGCGTAAACGTCGCCTCATTGTTTGGCGAGATTAAACTCAAGGATGAGATGACCTCCGGCTTGAACAAGGCCAAGCGGGGGTTAACGTCGTTTGAGGACTCCTTAAAAAGCACCGGGCAAAAGGTCAAGAGTTTCGGCCAGGACTTATCCCTCATCATGGCCCCGTTTGCGCTGGCGATGGGCGCGAGTGTGGTGGCGGCGCGAGACTTTGACGAAGACGTGACGAATGTCGGCGCGGTGCTGGGCTTGACGCGCACGGAAATTGTTGACCTCAAAAGCAAACTGCTGGACATTGGCTCGACCACGCGCGCCGGGCCGCAAGCGGTGGCCGAAGCCTTCTATGACATCGTGGGCGGGGTGGCGGATGCCTCTACCCACATGGCGATTTTGAAAGCCGCCATTGCCACCTCCGAAGCGGGCAATTCTGACCTCGTTGCCACAGCCAACGCCCTCATTAGCGTCATGAACAGTTACAGCCTGACCGCCACCGATGCGGCGATGGTGAGTGATGTGTTGACGCGCACGGTTGCGGTGGGCGTGGGCACGATGGACGACTTTGCGGCAGCCCTACCCAACGTCACCGGGTTAGCCAACAGTTTAGGGATTAGCTTCAGCGACGTGGGCATGATGATGGCCTTCCTGACCACCAAAGGCAACAGTGCCAGCGAAGCGGCCACCCAACTGTCGGGCATGATGACCGCCATGCTCAACCCCAACGAAAAGATGAAAACGGCGTTGCATGAATTGGGCTTCGCCACCGGACAAGCCGCGATTGAACAACTCGGTCTGCTGGGTGCATATGAGGCGTTGGGTAGCACGCAGACGGCGCAAAGCGAGGGCATGGCGGAATTGGTAGGCCGTGCCGAAGCCCTGCGCGGCGTCACATCCTTTGCTGGGGATGAAATCCGC
>Ga0114129_10003066_pt1 | contig 23441 bp, 14 predicted proteins | sample RhiMetdeltSRZDD1_FD_80071 | JGI IMG/M metagenome (GOLD analysis project Ga0114129, IMG submission 80071) | Populus rhizosphere microbial communities from Tennessee, USA - Rhizosphere MetaG P. deltoides SRZDD1 (version 2) (version 2) | ecosystem: Host-associated > Plants > Roots > Rhizosphere >...
ACTTGAGCGCCGTCATGGGATCGATGCGCGCCGCGCGGCGCGCCGGCACGTACCCGGCGAGCAGACCGACGACGGTCATCAGCAGAACCGCCGCCGCCGTGGTCGCCGGATCGGTCGGCGCGATGCCGAACAGGAGGCTCTCGACGAGCTTCGATGTGGCGAGCGCCGCCGGCACGCCGATGGCGAATCCACCCGCGAGCAGCGCGAGCTCTTCCCGGAGCACCATCCAGACGACGCGACGGCGGGCGGCTCCGAGCGCCACGCGGATGGCCAGATCCTGCGTGCGGCGCGCGACCGAGTACGCCATCAGGCCGTAGAGCCCGATCGCCGCGAGGACGAGCGCGAACAGGCCGAACGCCGTCGCGAGCTGCGCGACGAACCGCTCGCGCGCGATCGACGCGTCGACGCGTTCGTCCAGGCCGAGCACGTACCGAACGAGCACCGCCGGATCGACCTCCCTGACCGCGCGGCGGATCGTGTCGGACAGCACGGCCCGATCCGCGTCGCTTCGGATCAGGAACGTCGTCTCGGGATTCATCGCGGCCTGAAACGCAGGAACGTAGAACGTCGGCGGCGCGGCCTCGCGAATCGATCGGTATTTCACGTCCTCGACGACGCCGACGATGGTCAGCGGCACGGCACCGCCCGCCGTGAAGACACGGCCGATCGGATCGCGATCGGCGAAATAGCGGTGGACCATCGCCTGGTTCACAACCGCCACGCGGCCCCGGCCGTCGGGACGCGGCTGCGCATCGTCGGACGTGAAGTCGCGCCCGCGCACGAGCGCCGTGCCGAGCGTCTCGAACAGGCGCGGCCCGCCGATTTGGCCGTTCACGCGCATGTTCTCGTCGGCTCGCGGCACATACCCGGGGATCGAGATGCGCTGGCCCCATCCGTTGTCGCTCAGCAACCCGAAGGTCGACAGGCTGGCGGCGCGAATCTCCGGCAGCACGGCCAGGCGATCGAGGACGCGCCGGAACAGGGCGTCGCGGCGCCTGCTGTCGTAGCCGCCAGCGTCGATTTGGAACGTCGTGACACGGTCGGCGTCGAAGCCCACGTCGAGGCGCCGCAGGTTGTGCAGGGTACGCAGAAACAATCCGGCGCCGACGAGCAGCAGCAGCGAAAAGGCGACCTGTGCGACGACCAGCGTGCGGTTGAGCACGAGCTGCGATCGGGCCGCCGTCAGCCCGGCGGCCTGCGCCTTGATGCGCGACACGACGTCGCCGGCCGCGGCGCGCAGCGACGGCACCAGGCCGAACGCCACGCCCGTGAGCATCGAGACGCCGGCGGTGAACGCGAGCACGCGGAGATCGATGCGCACGTCGAGCGACACGTCCTGCAGCGGGAAGTAGGCGAGCATCAGCCGCGCGAGAAACGGCGCGAGCATCGCGCCGAGCGCGCCGCCGATCGCCGCCAGCAGAAGGCTCTCGGTGAGCAGCTGCCGGACGATGCGCCCTCGGGCCGCGCCGATCGCCATCCGCACGGCAATCTCCTTCTGCCGCGCCGACGCGCGCGCGAGCAGCAGGTTCGCGACGTTCGCGCAGGCGATGAGCAGCACGAGGCTGACGGCCGTCATGACGATCGACAGCGGCCTCGTGAACGGCGGGCGCAGCCTCGTCCAGCCGGTCGCCCCGTCGTGGAGGCCGAGACGCTGCTCGAAGAACGCGCGGCGGTCGCCCGCCGTCCATTGCGCGCCGAGACGCGCGCCGCGCCTGGCGGCCTGCTCGTTCAGCTCGCGCTGAAACATCACGTCGATCTCGGCCTGAGCCCGTGCCGGGCTGATGTCCGGCCGCAGCCGGCCGACGACGCGCAGCCACGTCCAGCCGCGGTCGTTCAGGCTCGCGCCGGGCGCGTGCATCACCGACGGCAGCATCTGCAGCGGATACCAGACGTCCGGCGCCGCGCCGACCTCGAATCCGAAGAATCCCGGTCGCGCCACGCCGACGATCGTCAGCGGCGTGTCGTTGATCGTGACCGTCCTGCCGACGACACTGGAGTCGAGGCCGAAGCGGCGCTTCCAGAAGTCGTGCGCGAGAACCGCCACCGCGCGCGGGCCGTCGGCGCGATCGTCATCGTCGGCGAGCACGCGGCCGACCGCCGGACCCACGCCGAGCACGGAGAAGAAATTCCCCGATACCTTCTCCGCCCTCGCCGATTCGACGCCGCCGCCACCCTCGCCGTCGATCCGCAGGCGGACCGTGTTCGCGCCGCCTGACGCGCAGACGCCGGCCAGGACGTCGCTGTCGTTCCGATACTGCAGGTAGGCGGGGAACGAGAGGCTTTCGTCGCTGCCGCGCGGCGTGTCGATGCTGAAGAGAACCAGCCGGCCCGGGTCGGCCACCGGCAGCCGCCGCAGCAGCAGCGCGTCGACGATGCTGAAGATCGCCGTGGTGGCGCCGATGCCGAGCGCGAGCGACGCGACGGCGACGATGGTGAAGCCGGGGCTGCGGCGCATCAGACGCAGGCCGTAGCGCAGATCGCGCGCGAGCGTGTCCACGAGCGGCAGGCCGCGCTGGTCGCGATGCGTCTCTTTCATCTGCTCGATGCCGCCAAACTCGCGGCGAGCGGCAGCGCGAGCCGCGTCGGGCGGGAGGCCGCGGCGCTCGAAGTCGGCGGCGAGCAGGTCGAGATGCGCCTCGATGTCCTGGTGCAGATCGGCGTCTGCACGGCGGCCCCCGAAAAGGCCGCTGATACGCGAGGCGATGACGCGGAAGCTCATGCCAGCCACCGGCGTCTATTCGCACCGCAGCGCGACGAGCGGATCGACCGTCGCCGCGCGTCGCGACGGCACGTACGCCGCGACGAGCGCCGTTGCGCCGAGCACGGCGATCGCCAGTGCCAGCGTGAACGGATCGGTGGCGGTCAGCCCGTAGAGGATGCCGGCGACGAGCCGCGCGGCCGCGAAGGCCGCCGGCACGCCAACCAGCACGCCGGCGAGAACCAGACGCAGCGCGTCGCGGAGCATCAGCCGAATCACACCCGACGCCGTGGCGCCGAGCGCCAGGCGCACTCCGATTTCACGGGTCCGCTGCACCACGGCGTGCGACGTCACGCCGTAAAGGCCAATCGACGACAGCAGGAGCGCCAGCAGGCCGAAAAAGCTCGAGAGCGTCGACAACAGCCGCTCCTGCACGAGCACGGTGTCGATCTGCTGCGCCGCCGTCCGCACGCCGAGGATCGGCACGTCGCTCGCGACGGCCTGAATCTCGCGACGGATCGCCGACGCGAGGGAGAGGGGATCGATCGCCGTCCGGACTTGCAGAACCATCCGTTCCAGGCCGGGCGAGCCGCGTCCCTGCAAGTACGGCGTCGCGACGAAGCGCGGACTGTCCCGGCGGATGTAGAAATACTTCGCGTCGTGGACTACGCCGACAATCTCCAGCTCCTCGGGCGCGCCGGCGGCGAAGCCGAATCGCTTGCCGATCGCGTTCTGGCCGGGAAAGTACGCGAGCGCGAAGCGTTCGTTGACGACGGCGACCTTCGGCGCCGCGCCCGTGTCCCCCGATCCGAACTCGCGTCCGCTGACGAGCGCCATGCCGTTGGTCTCGAAGAAACGAGGACCGACGACGTTGATCGCAACGCTGGCGTCTCTGGGGGACGCCGGCGCGTAGCCCGGGATGAACACCCGGCGCGCGGAATAGCCAGCCCCCATCAGGCCGAACCGCGACACGCTCGCCGCCACGACGCCCGGAACCGCATTGACGCGCTCCAGCACCTGTTGATACAGCGACGTGAGACGCGCGCCCTTATAGCCGGCCAGCGTCGGCTCGATCGTCATCACCAGCACGTGATCGGGAACGAAGCCGAGGTCGCGCGTCCGGAGATTCTGCAGCGTCCTGACGAACAGGCCGGCGCCGACGAGCAGCAACAGTGACAGCGCGACTTGCAGCGCGACGAGCGCGCTCGTCAGCCGCAGCCGCGTGCCGCCCAGCCGCGCCGGGCGATCGTTGAGCGCCGGACCAGGATCCAGCCGCGACGCGTGGATCGCAGGAGCCATCGCGAACAGCAGTCCGGTCAGCAGCGAGACGCCGACCGTGAACGCGACGAGCCGGCCGTCCGCATGAAGCGACAAGTCGACCGGGATGCGGCCCTGCGACATCAGCGCCACGAGGAGGTTGCCGCTCCAGAGCGCGAACACCAGCCCCAGCGCGCCGCCGATGACCGACAGGCACAAGCCCTCGGTGAGAACCTGCCGCACCAGGCGGGAACGCGAGCTGCCGAGCGACAGCCGGACCGCGATTTCGCGCTGCCGCGCGCCGGCGCGGGCGAGCAGCAGGCTCGCCACGTTCGCGCACGCGAGCAGCAGCACGAAGCCCACGAGCCCCATCAGGATCGCCAGCGGGCGCGTCACTTCCCCACGGACGACCGACACGCCGCGCTCGCCCGGCTCGACCACGATGCGGTCGAAATGCACAGGCGCCGCGGGTTCGATCCCCATCGCCTGCTGCACGACCGGAAGCACCACATCGACGTTGGCCTGCGCCCGCTGCGGGGCGACGCCCGGTCGCAGCCGCGCCATGGCGGGCAGCCACCAGGTGGACGGATTCGCGTACAGCGAGTCGCCCCGCGCGAGGCGCGGCTCGATCGCCAGCGGCATCCACACGTCGGGCACCCATCCGACGGAAACCCCGAAAAACGGCGGCGGCATCACGCCGACGATGACAGCCCCCACGTCGTTGACGACGATCGTCGAGCCGACAGCGCTCGGTCTCGCGTCGAAGCGGCGCTTCCAGTATCCGTAGCTGAGGACCGCCACGGGCGGCGCCGACGGGTCGTCGTCGGCGGCAACGAGCGCGCGCCCGGCGATCGCGGGCACTCGAAGCGCCGAGAAGAAATTGCCGGTGACGAGCTGGCCGGCAGCGAGTTCTGACGCTCCACCAACCACGACGTTCCACTTCCCGCCTTCGGACGTGAACGTGAACACGTCCGAGAACGCGTCGCTGTGATCGCGCAGCGCCGCGAATCCGGCATACGAGAACGCGCCGTCGCCGCTGCGCCCTGCCGGTCGAAGCGTGACGAGCTCGGAGGGTCTGTCGACCGGAAGCGCCTTGAGCACGACCGCATCGATCAGCGCGAAGATGGCCGTGTTCGCGCCGATGGCAAGCGCAAGCGAGAGGATCACGACCGCGCTGAACACGGGCCCGCGTCGCATCGTCCGCAGGCCGTAGCGGATGTCCTGCGCCAGCGTGTCGAGGAACGGCAGCCCGCGTTGATCGCGCCAGGCGTCCTTCGTGCGCTCGACGCCGCCGAACTCTCGCCGGGCTGCGGCGCGGGCTTCGTCGGGCGTGAGGCCGCGGCGCTCGAAGTCCGCCGCGAGCAGGGCGAGATGCGCGTCGATCTCGTCGCGCAGATCGTCGCGGCGATTGACGAACGCGCGCACACGCGACCACCAAACGCGGATGATCATCTTATTTTAAGGCTCGTGGGGCCCCACATTTTCACTGCGGCCGGGGCCCCACCCCCGGCCGCGCTCGCCCTCGCGTTCGCTCGGGCTCGGGCTCAAGGCTGCCACTCGCCTCTCACGCTGGGATTGAATGCCTGGGCCCTTCGCGCTCGGCCTCGGGGTGTCGCACTCACTGTTCGTCGTGCAGGAGCCGATGGACGATGGCCACCGTCTTCGACCAGCTCTCGGCTTCGGCGGTCAGCTGCTTGCGGCCGGCACGCGTGATCGAGTAGAAGCGCGCGCGGCGGTTGTTCTCGCTCGTGCCCCACTCGCTCGTGATCCAGCCCTTCTGCTCGAGACGCAGCAGCGCCGGATAGATGGTCCCCTGGTTGAGCGCGAGCGAGCCCAGCGCGACCTGCTCGATGCGGCGGGCGATGCCGTAGCCATGGAGCGGGCCCATCGCCTGCAGTGTCTTGAGGACCATGAGATCGAGCGTGCCGTAGGGGACTTCCGCGTCGGCCATATGTGTTGCCTGTCAACATGAGCATGCCACAGCTTATGTAGAAAGGCAACACGAGAGGGTGCCTCAAGGTGCCTGAAGTGCCTCAGGTGCCTGGAGTGCCTACGGTGCTCGTATGATGTGGGGCGTGCTCGATATCGACGAGCCGTTTCCGCTGGATCCGTCAGCGCCGGCGTTCTATCGCGAGCACGGGTACGTCAAGCTGCGTGGCGTACTGAGCATCGGACTTCTCGCGCGGTATCGCGACGAGATCACGCGCGCGGTGCAGTCGCAGTCCGCCGATCGACCGCCGCTCGCGGCGCGGAGCCTCTACGACCGCGCCTTCCTGCAGGTGACGAACCTCTGGACCAGGAGCGCGCTCGTGCGCGAATTCGTGTTCGGCGCGCGCCTGGCACGAGCGGCGGCCGAGCTGATGGGGTGCCGCGGCGTGCGGCTGTGGCACGACCAGGCGCTCTACAAGGAGCCGGGCGGTGGCTTCACGCCGTGGCACGCGGATCAGTACTACTGGCCGCTGGCCTCCGATCGCAGCATCACCGCGTGGATTCCGTTGCAGGACACGCCATCGGCGATGGGACCGCTGGCGTTCGCGGACGGCAGCTTCCGGCTGCACGAGGGGCGCGATCTCGAGATCGGCGAAGAGAGCGAGCGCGTCCTGCAGCGCTCGCTTCGCGCGTGTCCGATAGACGAGGGTCCGTTCGCGCTTGGCGACGTGAGCTTCCACTCCGGCTGGACGTTCCACCGCGCCGGCCCGAACACCACGGCGCATCCGCGCGCCGTGATGACGATCATCTACATCGACGCCGACATGCGGCTCGCCGAGCCGCGCAACGCCAACCAGATCCGCGACTGGGACGCGTGGTGTCCCGATGTCAAGGTCGGGGAAGTCATTGACGCGCCGCTCACGCCCGTTCTGTACCGGTCCTCAACCGTGATCATCGCGTGAGCTTCACGCGCCGCAGATTGACATCCGCCGGCACGCCGTCGGCCAGCGTCACGCGCGTGGCGCCGCGGGACAGCTGCTCGAGGACGTCCGGGTCGCGTGAGGCCTCCGACTCGATATCGTCGACGGCGATGACGAAGTACTCGCCCGCCGGCATGCCCGACGCCGTCTCACGACCCGTCGTCCTGTTCGCGCCGGTGCCGACGACGCCGGCCGTCGCGCTCGCGGTCGCCGTCGCGCCGCTCGCCGCATCGGGGGGCGGAACAATCGTGCGGACGTAGCGATTCGTCGCGTCGGTCCAGCGCGCCTTGTCGACCGAGAACACGAGGCCCACGTACTCGCGCGTCGGCGTGCCGCTCTCGTCGGACACGTGGAACGTGAGCTCCGTGCGCTTGTCGGTCATGATGACCTCGACGTCGCGCATCTGCTGGCCGGGCGCGAACACGACCAGCTGGTCCATCAGGTCCCTGCCCTCGTGAACGATCCCCTTGACGAACCATCGCTGAAAGTTGCTGCTGTTGACCCGCGGCGTGCAGGCGCCGAAGACGCCCTCGACGGCAAACGTCCAGTCGGCGTGGATCGCGCCGCGTCCCGATCGACACTGCGCGCCCTCGCTCGACGTGAACATCACGGGGCCCGGACCGTTCGCGCTCGTCGGGACCGCGGGCAGCGGTGCCGTGCCGTCGAAGACGATGCGTCCCGTCACTCTGGCGCCGGCTCCGAGCTGAATGGTGAGACCGGTGACGTCGCCGGCGACGACAATCCGCGCCGATCCCAGCTGCTCGAGGCCCGGCTGCGGTCCGGCCGTGCCGATCGGCTGCGCGCGCGCCTCGAGGTCGTACTCGCCGGGCGGCAGCTTCATTTGAAACGTCCCGTCCGGTCGGACGCCGGTACCGGTCGCGCCGAACCCGCCGGGAAGATCCCTCAGAACCGGACGCACGTTCACCGAACCGCCGCGCGTCACCGGCTGGCCCGAGGCGTCGACGACGAGCCCGCTCACCTGCGAGACGATCGCGTCGATGAGCATGATGTCGACGCCGCCGGCCGTCGTGCCGCGCTCGACGTTGACGGCCTGCGCCTGATCGATCGAGACGACGCCCGGATAGAACGTCGGCGCGGACTGCATCTCCGCGACTTCGGGTGCCGGCTGGCCGGGGGGAACGTTCATGTCTCTCCGCTGCGGAAGGACGAACAGCACGTACCTGGCCGGATCGAGGCGCGCGATGCGGAACTCGCCGAGATCGTTCGACGACGTGCCGCCGCGCTGCTGCGGCCGCCCGCGGCCCGACTTCGGCAGCCGCAGCGCCTGCACCTGGGCGTACTCGACCGGATCGCCGTGCGCGTCGAGCACCCGGCCGGTGATCGCGCCGCCGTGGTACATCGCGATCACGACGTTGTCGACCGTCTGACCGTCGGCCAGCGTCAGCGCCCGCTGGCCGCTGCGCATCGTTTGTCCGCCTTCCGGAAAGCGGGCGGACAGATACGTCGACTTGTCGGCCGACAGCATGAACGAGCCGGCGGGCAGCGCGGTGAACTGGAACGATCCCGAGTCGTCGGTCGTCACGGGCGGCCGGGGAAGGGCGGCGCCCATCCAGTTCAGCCGGACGCGGGCGCGGGCCAGCGCCGTGCCGGTCTGCGCGTCGAGCACGCGGCCCTTGATCGTGCCGCGACCCACTGGCGGCGGCGGCGGGCCGTTCGGCCGATCGCGCGCCGGCGTCTGCACGACCTGCGCGGCGGCAACCGCGCCCGCCAGCGTGACCAACAGGACGATCGCGCGAAGCATCGCCACCTTAGACGCTACCACATGCGAAATGGGTGGCGACCTCGGCCTACAGCTCTCTCAGCACCACAATCGGATCGACCCGCGTCGCCGCCCGCGCCGGCACGTAGCACGCCGCGAGCGCCACGACCGACACCCCGGCGCACGTCGCCGCGAACACCGACGGATCGGTCGGGCTCACCTCGTACAACATCGTCCGCAGCACGCCCGTGAGCGCGAAGGCGCCGGCGGCGCCGAGCGCCACGCCTCCCGCGACGAGCAGCGCGCCGCGCGCGAGCACGACGCGCACGACTGCGGCCGCGTCGGCGCCCATCGCCATCCGGATGCCGATTTCCCGCGTCTGCTGGCTGACCGAGTAGGCCATGATCCCGTAGGTGCCGACCGCGGCGAGGAGCGCCGCGATCAGCGCGAAGAGCGCCGTCATCGACGACAGCAGACGGGGGCGCGCCGTCGACGTCCGCACGATCTCGTCCATGCTCCGCACCGCTGCGATCGGCTGCTGCGGATCGACGCCGGCGATCGCCTGGCGCGCCGACGCCGTCAGCGCCGCCGGATCCGCGGTCGTCCGGATGGCGAATGTCAGGCTCCGGTTCGGAAACTGCGTCTGCGCCACGTACGACTCGATGAGCGGCGCGCGCGACAGCTCCGCCGATCGGATCGACGACACGACGCCGACGATCTCGAACCAGTCGCCGCCGCCCAACTTCATGCGCCTGCCGACTGGATCGTCGGTGTCGAAATAGCGGCGCGCGACGGTGTCGTTGATGACGATCACGCGCGGCCCGCCTTCGACGTCGCGCTCGGTGAAGAGCCGGCCCCGCAGCAGCCGGATCCCCATCGCCTGGAAGTAATCGCCGGCGACGACGCGCTGCTCGATGAGGGGCGACTTGCCGTCCGGCCACGGCCGCCCCTCGATGGTGAAGTCGCCGTTGGTGCCCCAGTTGACGAGCGGCATGAGGTTGATCGCGCCGACGCGCTCCGCGCCCGGCACGGCGCGCAGCCGCGCGAGCGCCTGGTCGAAGAACGCCTTCACGCGCGCGTTGTCGGGATACGTGAGCCTCGGCAGCGTCACGTCGAACGTCAACAGCCGCTCGGTCACGAACCCGGCGTCCTGATGCTGGAGACGCAGCAGGCTTTTCACCATCAGGCCGGCGCCGACCAGGAGCACCAGCGACAGCGCGATCTCGAAGACGACGAGCGCGCCGCTCACGCGGCGGACGCCGCGGCTGCCGCCGCTTCGCGACTCTTCCTGCTTGAGCGCATCGCCGGGATTCTGCCGGAGCGCGTGGATCGCCGGCGCGAGACCGAACAGCAGGCCGGTCGCCACCGAGACGGCGAAGGTGAACCCGAGGACGCCGGCGTCGACCGCAATCGCCTGCACGCGCGGGAAATTGGCCGGCGCCATCGAGACGAACGCGCGCACGCCCCACCAGGCGAGCAGCACGCCGAGCGCGCCGCCGCCCAGCGCGAGCACGACGCTCTCGGTGACCAGCTGCCGCGCCAGTCGAGACCTCGCCGCACCGAGTGCGGCGCGGATGGAGATCTCCCGACGGCGGCCCGCGGCGCGCGCGAGCAGCAGGTTCGCGACGTTCGCGCACGCGATCAGCAGGACGAAGGCGACGCTGCCGAGCAGCACGAGCAGCGATCGGCCCGTGTCGCCGACGGACGCGTTGCGGTACGAGGCGACGTCGACGCCGTGGTTCGTCGAGTACTCCTTCGCCAGACGCGCGCCGAGCGCGACCATCTCGCGCTGCGCCGCCGCGACGCTGACGCCGCGCTTCAGCCGGGCGACGACCGGCAGGAAGTGGCTGCCGCGCGTCTTCGGATCGAGGGCTATCGCGAGCGGCGTCCACACCTGCGCGCGCCCGACTGTGAATTCGGGCGGCATGACGCCCACGATCGTGCGCGTGATCCCGTCCAGCTGAATCGTCTGGCCGACGACGTTCGGGTCGCGGCCGAACCGCTCCAGCCAGAAGCCGTAGCTCAGGAGGGCGACGGGTGTCGCGTCGGGCTTGTCCTCGTCGTCCGCGATCCAGCGGCCGGCGATCGGCGGCACCTGGAACACGCGGAACAACGTCGCGGTGACGCGCGCCGTGCGAATGCGCTCCGGTGTGCCCTTTCCGGTCATCACCGACGAGCCCGGCGAGTACCCGCCGACGGCGTCGAACACCGCGTTCTGGTCGCGCCAGTCGACGTACTTCGGGTACGAGGCCGGACAGGTCGCGCAGAACGGCTGCGTGTCGTAGACGAAGACGAGCGCGTCGGGGTTGGGGAACGGCAGCGGCTTGATCAGCACGGCATCGACGACGCTGAAAACGGCCGTGTTGGCGCCGATGCCGAGCGCGAGCGCGACGACCGCCAGCAGGGCAAAGCCGGGGTTGCGCGCGAAGAGGCGCAGCGCGAAGCGCAGGTCGTGCCGGAAGGTTTCCACGGTCCCTTTGACGGGATCGGTGTGACTCCGGTTGGTGGCTGCTACTTCCCGCCGGTCCCGTTCGTCGTCGTCCGTCCAGGCGGGCTCGCCCGCGGCGGTTTGACCGGCCGGACGCGCAGCATCGTCAGCGAGACGGCATCGCGCAGGCCGGCTTCCTCGATGCGGTCGATCTCGTACTCGCCGTCGCGCAGGAACTTGACGTGCGCCATCAGGAACGAGAACCCCGCTTTCGCGACGAGATTCAGCCAGTCGCCCTGCGCCGTCTCGTCGGGCGCTTCGGTCATGCCGACGTTGAACGTCACCTGCGGCCAGGCGGACATCGTGCCGCGGCCGCCTGCCCCGAGCGGCGTCGAGGGGCCGCCCGTCGGAGCGCGGCCGACCGGCACGCGGCGGCTGCCGCGCGCCTCGCCGGTCTCGAGATCGGTGAAATAGATCGCCGTATCCTTATAGATCTCCTGTCCGTAGATGAACGGACCGAATCCGTACGCCCACCGCCGGTAGCGCGACTGGTGCGTCAGGTTCATGTTCCGCACGTCGGCGTTGGAGTTGATCTCGCGGACGATCGATTCGCGCAGCGCCTCGGTCGCAGTGATCAGATCGGGGTACCGCGGATCGCGCACGCCGCCGAGCTGCGTATACCACCCGCGCGATGACAAGTAGATCCGGAACTGCGGCGGCACGTACCCCGCGAACTGCTGCACCCACTCGTGCGAGGGATAGCCGTGCGGGTTCAGATAGATGTCCGGCAGCCACTCGCGCCAGATCCTGCCGCGGACCGCGGACTCGGGAAGGAGTCCGCCCGCGGTGCTGCCGACGTCCTGACCGAGCGCGCTGTAGCGGCCGGCGTGGAGCATGTGGTGCGGCGTCAGCTTCTGGAGGTCGAACGCCATCTGCGCCCCGTCGGGGTTCTCGACCGGGTGCAGCACGACGTTCACTTTCCTGAGAATCGGCTTGTACGCCGGATCGGTCGCGAGCAATTCGGCGAGCTTCAGGATGTGGCTCGTCGACGACACCTCGTTCGCGTGCTGGCGCCCCGTGATGAAGATCGTCGGCTTGTAGGCCGAGTACTTCGCGATCGACGTGAGCTCGCTCTGCGTCGGCAGCGTGATCTCCATCACCGACACATCGCGGCCGCGATAGGAGTGTCCCGCTTTGTACGCCCTCACCTCGGGAAACGCCGTCAGCTTTCGAACGATCTCCTCCGACTCGTCCGGGCTGATGACGTGATCCCACGTGACGAGCGGCAGCGCCGGTTTGGCCGTCGTCGTGCGCACGTTCGACGCGGGCGCGGCGCCGGTCGACGCGAGGACGCGGCGCGGGCGCGCGTCCTTGAGCGCCAGCGTGACCGCGAGGCGGTCGACGTGCTCGTAGGAGAAATCCGTCTTGTAAAGGCCGGCCGCGTGCAGCCGCGCCAGGTTGTCGAGCGCGTCGGCCGCGCGCAGCCCTTCGCGCTCGTCCTTCGGCTCGGTCTGCAGCTCGATCTCCCTGACGCGATCCGCCGTGACGACCGCGCGCATCGCGACGGGCGTTGACGTGTCGATGCGCGTCAGCTCGCGGCTGATCTGCGTGGGGCGCTCGACGCCCTTCTCCTTGTAGGTGATGTCGAGCCGCGCGCGGGGCGACGCGTTGCCCGCGTACAGGATCCGCGCCGACGCGCCCCTGCCGTCGCGCGCGGGATGGATGATCGGGAACACCTTCCCGGGCGCCGCCAGCCGCGGGTTGCCGGTCGTGTTGCGGCCGATCGCGTTGAAGAAGTCGAGCGTGTCGAAATACAGATCCTCGTGCAGCGACTCGAGCGCCGACACCTGCTCTTCGTCGATGCCGATCCGGAAATCGGGCTCGCTCATCCACACCTCGATGTCGAGATCGCGGTGGAACGGCTGCTTGTCGGCCGTCGGGCGGTTGCCGGTGATCCGCATCACGTAGTCGTAGATCTTCGGCAGCGTCCTGCCCTGGTAGATGTCCCAGAAGCGCTCGGGATCGGTCTCGATCCGCGCGTCGACGACGGTCTTGCCGTCGACCGACGCGGTGATCCAGCCGGTCGTCACCTTGACCCGCGCCCAGCCGGGAAACTTCTCGAGATACTCGCGCTCGGCGACCTTCGGGCTGAACGCCGCGCGGTAGACGACCTGTCCCGCGCCGTTCAGCGCCTCGAGCGAGTAGACGTCCGCCGGCTTGTCGACCAGCTCCATGCCGAACGCCGACTTCGGGATCCCGAGCTGCTTCTCGAAGAGCTCGTCGGCGGGATACAGCTCGTGGAGCCAGCGGCTCGGCACTTCGTAGAAGCGGCGCTTCTTCGTCAGGTCCGGATCGTTCGACGCGATCCGGACGTGCACCGATTTGGCGCCCTTCCCTTTCAGATCGGGAATGACGACTTCGGTGAGCCAGAGCAGCCCCTGCTTGTACGCCGACAGCACGCGCACCTTCGATGCCTTGGCGCCGGCCTTCGTCAACTGCTCGCGGGCCTGATCGGCAATCGACTTGCGGATCTGCGGCGACTCGCTGAGACGCGTCTCGAGCTCGACCGACGATCCCGCTTTCACAGACGGCAGCACGTCGCTCTTGAACTTCGTCCAGAAGTCGTCGACCTCCCACGGAATCTCGAGCTTGTCTTCGAAGACCGGGACCGGATCCGTGATGCCCTGGCTCGCGGCGGTGACGGCCGCGTCCTTCAGCGTCTCCTTGACGCGCGCGGCGAGGAACCGATCGAATGCCGGGTTGGCCTGCTCGAGATACACCTTCGCGTCGAGCGATTCGATCGTCTTGCCGTCGAGCGTCTTCAGCACGGCCTCGAGCTCGCGAAGCGCCAGGCTCGCGTGAGCCGCGCCCGATTTCGCCGCGAGAAAGTCGGTCGCCTGCGCGATCAGATCGTCCAGCCTGAACGCGCCGCGCTGCACGTCCCACACGTACGGCACCCGCCTCGCCAGATACATCGCCGCGGCGTCGGTTCCTGCCGCGTCCGCCCCGGCGACGACTGTGGCCGTCGGTGCGCCGAAGGCTTTCGGCACGATCTGAACGACGCCCTCGCCCGGACCGAGATCGTCGAACCGCACCTTGCCCAGCTTCACCAGCTGCTGGACGAGATCGTTCTCGCGCCCGACGAGAATCGGATTCGGCTCGGTCGCGGCGTTCGTCGTCTTGCGCGCGCTGCGCGCGAGCGGCAGCGTGACGCCCGTCGACTCGAGCCCGAGCCGCGTCGCAATGTGCGCGGCGCCGAGCGATTCTTTCGCGTCGCCGACGAGGATCGCGGTCTCCAGGCGGTCCGGCAGCAGATCGACGTAGGTGTCGCCGAGCCAGCCGTCGATCGAGTACGCGGCGGCGAGATCGAACGTCTTCGCGGGAATCGGAATCGTCTGCACGCCGAACCCCGCGCCGCCTTCCGGCGCCTGGCCCTGCCCTTCGGGGCCGGCAGCCGAGGCGCCCGCCGCGGGCGGAGTCGAGGAGCCAGGTGCGTCCGCGGTGGCGGTCGCGTCGGGCGGAGGCGGTGTTTCGGTCGTCGCCGGTGGATTCGCGGCGGCACCTCCGGTGCCCGCGCCTCGGCCACTTGTCCCGAGCCCTCCACGACCTCCTTCCTCGTCCTGCGGCGGCGTCAGCGTGCGCGCGTTCAGACCCGACCGCCGCACGGTCGCCGACGTCTGACGCCTGCCGCCGGACCAGATTTCCACGTCGGTGGCCGCGGCGTTCGCGAAGTTCAGCGTGTCCGGCTCGAGCCCGCGGCGATGCGCCGTGTCGAGCGCCTCGATCTCGTGGGCCGCGCGCGCCGCGTCGGACGCCGGCACGTCGACGCGCAGCACGACGCGGGCGACGCCCCGGCGATCGCTGTCGACGACGAGCGCGGACACGCCGCGGCCGGTCGCGGCGATGCCGCCGCGCTTCAGGAATGCGACGGCCTGCGATTCGACCTGTCCGATCCGGCCGCCCGTCGCACCCCACAGCCGCGGCAGGTACGCCGCCAGCTCGTTCGCCGCGTTCAGCGTCCCCTCGTCGTCGCCGCCGACGATGGCGAGGCCGTCGCCGCCGCCGAGCGGCGACGAGACGACGGCCACCAGACCCTGGCCCGGCTTGAGCGCCTTCACGTCGATCGCGCCTCGGTCGACGAGCGGCCTGACGAGCGCGTTGCTGCGTCCGACGAGGATCGGGACGGCGATCGACGCGGGCTGCGCGACCTCGGTCGCTTTCACGACGATCGGCAGCGTGAGCGCGGTCGTCTCGAAGCCCAGTCGCGCGGCGATGTTCGTCGCCGCCTGCACGTCTTCGACCGTCGGCTCGGCGGGCACGATCACGCGCGCCGCGACGGCGTCGGCCAGCCCGTCGCCGTTGGTGTCGCGGACGACGCCCGCCGCGATGTCGTACAGCGACGCGAGCCCGCGGAGCTCGGCGCGCTGACCCTCGGCTGTGCCCCACGACCAGCTGGCAGACGCCAGACACAGCGCGCCAATGAGTGCGGTGTGCAGGATGAGGCGCTTCATGGTGAGCCGAAATGTACCCGATTTGCGCATTTACCGGTGGAGGAGATTTGGACGATATGCGCGCGAGTTTCATCCTGATCGTCGGCCTGCTGATCCCGGCGTCGGCCGCCGGGCAGCAGCCGCTCGCCCGGGCCGACTTCGTCGCGTCGATTGGCTCGTTCGGCGCGAATCACCGCGACGTCAGCGACCGCGACCAGTGGACGCACGATTGGTTTCGCGGCCTCGGTGCGGGCGTGTACTGGACCGAGCATCTGAAGGCGGAGATCGAGGTCGCGTGGACCGGCCGATCGGAGGTGTACGGCGTCGAGGATCTGCGCATCGCCGGCCTGCCCTTCGCGCGCGTGTACTCGGAGCACCGGTTTCAATATTTCAAGACGTCGATCGCGCAGACCTATCAGTTCGGCCGGAACGCCTGGGCGCATCCGTATCTCGGCGCAGGCGTCGATCTGGACCGCGAGCGGCACGAGATCGAGCGGGCGCAGCAGACGATCTCCGGCATCCGCGTGCCTGCGCTCGACCAGACGACCACGACGCTGCGCGCGCGCCCGTTCGTTCGCGGCGGTCTGAAGGCGTACTTCTCCGAGCGCGGATTCTTTCGAGGCGAAGTTCACGTCGGCGTCGGCAGCAGACCACAAGTCATCTGGAAAGCCGGACTCGGCTTCGACTTCTGAGACAGGGAGCCCATCATGAAACGCACATGCGCGTGCCTGCTCGTCGCGACGATCCTGTTTCCCAACTGTGCCGCCAGTACGATGCCGACGCGGACCTGGCAGGCGTCGCACGCCGCGCCGATGCCGCAGGCGTCGGCAGACGTGTGGCGGCGCTACGCCGAGAAGCTGCCGCCGGGGTCGACGGTGAAGATCCAGACGATCGACGGCGAGCGATTCACCGCAACGCTGCTCGAAGCGCGCGACACCGATCTCGTCGTCAAACCGAAGACGCGAATTCCCGAGCCCGTCCGTCAGCTCGCCTACGATCGTCTTGCGACGCTGGACCTCGCCACCACCACGACCGGCGCGAACGTCCTCAAGACCGCGGCGATCGGTGCGGGCATCGGCGCGGGCGTCTTCATGGGCCTGCTGCTGTGGGCGGCATCGCATTGGAACTGACCCCGACGCGGCGGCACGCGCGTCGAGTTCAGCTGCGACCTCCGCAGGATCTCGGTCCGCCGGTTTCAGGATAGGGAGCGAATTACACACCGAGTCGAGATTTCTACTCGGTCGGACATCGACGCTGACGTGAAACGTAGGTTGAGTGCGGGTGGTGTGCTGGATTGGTACCGGGGATTACGAAACTGACCTAGCCTCCGAAAAGGGCGGCAACTATCAGAATGGCGAGCCCGACGCCGGCCGCAAGCCCGAAAGATCTGACCAACAAGCTCGCGACGACCACCGTGGTCGCCGCATGATTGATGTGCCCCTGGTTCTCCATCGACCGCTCCCGTCCCGATTACGCTGCACAAACCTGGCCAGCGGGTCCGTGGCTGGCTCGGGCTCGAGCATGTCGCGCCGCCGCGACTGTTCGCTGCTTTTATCGGCGCGTGCCGCGCGAAACGTCACGGGGTTCTGGCGGCCGGAGCGTGCGCGGTGGCGGCTCTCTATTAGATGTTGGGTCAGACTGTCCGCACGCTGTGTCCCGGGTGACACAGAACGTCCGCGACGCGGGCACCGCCGGCGCGCCAGGCGGCGCGAGCGGGTCAGGCCGGCAGTGCGCGCAGATCCCGACCGCCGAGGCGGACGTACATCTCTTCCTCGCCGCCGCGCGCTTGGTCGACGCTGAGCGGCCAGGGTTCGTCCACCTGCATCAATGCCAGCGCGGCGCCGACGAGCGCCATGTTCTTCATGAACTGCGTCATCTCGGCCATTCGCTGAGCCGGCTCGTCGATTTCCCAGAAGCGATGCATCTGCAGCGAGACGGGCACGAGGAACGCGACGATTGCGGCAAGCCCCAGGCGCGGCTGAACGCCGGCGAGCACGCTCGCGCCGCCCGCGAGGATCAGGGCGCCCGACGCGGGCACGGCGGCGCCCGGCGCCGCGACGCCTTTGCTGGCGGCGTACTGGCTCAACGATTGTTCGGCGAGAAAATGCTGGAGCCCGTTCCAGAAAAAGAAGCCGCCGAAAAGTGCACGGCCGAGAAGGAACAGCGTGCGCATGGAGCCTCCCGCGCTACAGCTCGAAATGCAAGAACGCGTCCGCTGCGATCGTGCACGCTGTTTTTATCGACCGCCGTTTCTTTCTTGACGAAATTTTACCGACCGACTAGTGTCCGTTTCCCGCGACTGATCCGTTCCTACGTGCGCGTCCGGCGCGTGCAACGCAAGGAGTGGCCTCTATGCATCCGCTCAGGTTCCGTTCCTCCAAGCTGGCCGAGATCGCGCGAAAGAACCGACTCGAGATCGTCAAGGCCGGCCTTACACGGCGTGAGCTGTTCAAGCTCGGGCTGGTGACCAGCAGCGGGTATCTGGTCGCCAAGCGAGGCTTGAGCGCCTTGGGGGGCTGTAATCCCGGAGAGTGCCAGCTCGGATGCAGCCCTCCAACGACGCCGTTCGTGGATGCGCTGCCGATTCCGCCGGTCCTGCCGCAGCGCGTTTTGTCGGATCCGGGATTCCAGCCGCCGCCGAATCAGCAGCCGAGCGGAAATCCGAACGACGCCCGCACCGAGGCGCACCAGTTCCGCGAACGATTCCCGGCCCAGAAGTTCTTCATCACCCGGATGCGCCCGAATGCCGCCTTCAAGTTCAGCGAGGACGCGACGAACCTGCTGCGCATCGGTCCTCAGCTCATTTGGGGGTTCAATCAAGGCGCCCAGGCGACGAGCGACGTGGGACTTTTTCCCGGCCCGACCGTCGTCAGCAGATATGGCACGCCAATCGTCATTCGACGGTTCAACGAACTGGTGCCCGACAGCACCGGCTTCGGCGTGCCCGAAGTGTCGACGCACCTGCACAACTTCCACTCGGCGCCGGACAGCGACGGCGGCCCGTGCGATCCGGTCTTTACGCGTTTTTTCGGCACGGGCAAGTTCTACGACTACTTCCACAGCATGGCCCGGGCCGGGTTCGACACCAACCAGTTCCGCGCCACGAACGGCGACGTCAGGGAAACGCTGGGGACGCTCTGGTATCACGATCACCGCGTGGACCACACGGCCGAGAACGTGTACAAGGGTCTCGCCGGCTTTCACTTCATCTTCAACGACTTCGACACGGGGAACGAGGCGACGGGCTTCCATCTTCCGACCTTCCCGCAGTTCGATATCCCCTTGTTCCTGGCGGACAAGTTGTTCACGCCCGAAGGAGAGATCTGTTTCGATCCATTCGGGTTCGACGGTCTCGTTGGGGACAAGTTCACGGTGAACGGCCGCATCCAGCCGTTCTTCGAAGTGCAGAAGCGCCGTTACCGCTTCCGCATGCTCGACGGCGGACCGTCGCGGTTCTATCAGCTCTTCCTCACGAACCCGAGCAATCCGAGCCAGTCGATTCCTTTCTGGCAGATTGCCAACGACGGCAATCTGCTGCCGCGGCCGGTCGAGATCACGAGCACGCGAATCGGCGTCGCCGAGCGAATGGACGTGATCATCGATTTCAAGAAGATCTGGGATCGCTTCGGCCATCCGAGCCGAATCTGGCTCGAGAATCGCTTGGAGCAGCTGAATGGGCGCGCGCCGACCGACGTGATCCTGCCTCCGGGGAATCCCGCGAATGTCGTGCTGGAGTTCCGTCTCGTCGGCGTCGACAATCCGCCCGATGGCAGCCTCGATCCCGAGCCGGTCTCGTTCCCGCACGTGGCCTGCAGCCCGAACGACTGCGTGTTCTCGCCCATCTGCCTGCCGCTGCTGCCCAGTGACACCGCCCCGGCGCCGGAAGATCGGATCCGGTTGACGCGCAGCTTCCGGTTCGAGCGCGGCAACGGCCAGTGGCAGATCAACGGGCAGCTCATGGACTGCACGCGGTTCCGCTTCACCGTTCAACGCAACACGGCTGAGCGGTGGATCCTGCGCAACAATTCAGGCGGCTGGCAGCACCCGATTCATATCCACCTGGAGGAGTTCCGCATCATCCGGCGCAACGACCGGCAGATTCAGTGCGGCGACACCGAGTTCATTCGAAAGGACGTCGTGCGGCTGCAGTTCAACGAGGAGGTCGAGTTGGTCATGCGGTTCCGCGATTTCCGGGGCGGATATCCCATGCACTGCCACAACACCATCCACGAAGACCATCAGATGATGCTGCTCTGGCAGGTGCAGGATACAGGCGACAACCTCACCGAGCCGTAGCGATCGACCGAGAAAGGAGCGACGAAGCGATGGCGGTTGTAACGCGGCGCGCATGGCTGGCGACCCTGAGCTTGGCCCCAATCGCGGGCGGCGCGGCAGCGTGGGCCGAGAAGCGCCGCCCCGGGCGCCCGCCGCAGAAACTCTCCGGCCGGGAGCGAATCCAGCGACACCACCTGCCCAACGTCGAGTTGATTGCCCACGATGGACGACGGGTGCGTTTCTACGACGACCTCGTCAAAGACAAGAAGGTGATCATCAATTTCATGTACGCGAACTGCCAGGGCATTTGCGTGCCGGTGACCGCCAACCTGGTGCGGGTGCAAAAGCTGCTCGGCGATCGCGTGGGACGAGACATCTTCATCTACTCGATCACGTTGAAGCCGGAGGAAGACAAGGCCGACGATCTCCGCCACTACGCGGAGCATCATGGCGTCGGGCCAGGTTGGCTCCTGCTGACCGGCGCGCCGGCCGACGTCGATCATCTGCGGCGGGCGCTCGGCTACGCGTACGCCGATCCGGCGGAGGATGCCGACAAGTCGAATCACATCGGGATGCTCAGGTATGGCGTCGAGCCGCTCATGCGTTGGGGAGCGTGTCCCGGGATGGGCAGCCCACAACACATCGTTCGGTCGATCCTGTGGGATCTGGGATGAGCACACGAGGGAGAACGGCAATGAGAAGCGCAGCGGCAACGAGCAGCGGATTGGTCGTGCTCTGCCTGGCCGCAGTCGGTCTCGTGCGGTTGCACGCCCAGTCGATCCCGATGACGGAGATCTCGCTCGAGGGCGGTGCTGCCGGTGACGCGGCGATCGCCGCCGTGGCGGGCGGCGGCGGTGGAGGCCCCGAAGCCGTCGCCTTCGACGGCGCCAACGTCTGGGTCGCCAAGCAGTTCGCCAACAGCGTTACCAAGCTCGATCCCACGGGGGTGCGGCTCGGCACGGTCACCGTCGGCCGGCGGCCGGTCGCCCTTCTCAGGATAGGGACCAGCCTCTGGGTCGCCAACCTGGAGAGCGATACGCTCACCAAGCTGCGCACGAGCGACGGCGTCGTCTTGGGCACGTTCCGTGTCGGGGACGGTCCGGGAGGGCTGGCCTTCGACGGCGCCAATCTGTGGGTGGCGAATCGAAACAGCAATACCGTCAGCAAGGTCAGGCCGACCGACGGCGTGGTGCTCGCCACATTCGCGGTCGATCGACGGCCGCTGAACATGGCGTGGGACGGCGCGAACCTCTGGGTGGTCAACAACCTCGCCAACAGCGTCAGCAAGCTGCGTCCGAGCGACGGCGTCATCTTGGGAACCTTTCACGTCGGCAATGGCCCGTTCGGGATTCTGTACGATGGCGCGTCAATCTGGGTGTCCAATTTCTTCAGCGCCAACGTCATGAAGCTGCGGCCGAGTGACGGCGTCCTGCTGGCCACCTATCCCGTTGGCGACGGCCCCGCCGGGCTCGCCGCCGACGCTGCGACCGTGTGGGTCGCCAACAACGGCAGCAACACCGTGATGCGCCTCGATCGGACGACCGGCGCGATCCGCGCGACCTATACCTCCGGCAAGGGACCGTTCGGCGTGGCGTTTGACGGAACGAGCATCTGGGTCGCGAACTTCGGCAGCAGCTCCGTGTCGACGACCGTGGCGCAGTGAATCACCCCGGTCGCGACGCGTGAGTGGGTGGATCTAGGGAGTCGTCGCAGCCACAGTCAAGCCCTGCCGTATGTGCGCCGCGTGATGGCGGCAGTGCCACGCGTACATCGCGACCGCCTCGTCTATCGCGACGTTTCCCCACTCCGCGTGCTTGAAGGTGCGGCGGAACGTGTCGTGCGGCACCGCGCGCAGGAACGCGACCCACCGGCGGTGCAGCGCGTCGAGTAGATCGAGCGACATCGCGATCGGAGCGCTCCTCGCTTCGGGCAGCTCCGCCCACAGCTGTTCCTCGTACGTCCTGATCGTCGGCGCCTCTTCGGTCGCGGCCAGCTTCATTCTGATATACGCGTTCACGTGACTGTCGGGCACGTGATGCACGACCTGGCGGATCGTCCAGCCGCCGGGCCGATACGGCGTCTCGAGCTGCGCGTCCGTCAAGCCCGAGACGAGCGATCGGAATGTCGCCGGCGCGTCGGCGAGGACGCCGATGTACGACGCGCGCTCGCTCGCGTCGATCGGACGCGTGATGCGTTCGAACCGACCGACCGGATACCGGAGCGTTTCCAGGTCACTCATAGTTGAATCCTCTTCGCGTCTCGTGGTCTAAAATCCAGCCGCGAGGTTGATTATGCTACCGAGACCGCTCACATTCGTACTCGTCGTGTCGTTCGCGTCCCTCGCGCACGCGCAGGGCCGCGGCGGCGGCGGCCAGACGGCACCCACCGGACGCGCGCCGTCGATCGAGGAGCGCACGACTGGCCTGCAGAAGATCGACGGCTACTTTCCGCTGTACTGGGACGAGCGCGCCGGCACGCTGTATCTCGAGATCCCACGGTTCGACGCCGACTTCCTGCTCGCGACCGGCCTCTCGGCCGGTCTCGGCTCGAACGACATCGGCCTCGATCGCGGCCAGGAAGGCGGCGGACGCGTCGTCTGGTTCCATCGGATCGGACCCAAGGTGCTGCTGGTCCAGCCGAACCTGTCGTTCCGATCGACGAGCCGCAATCCCGCCGAGCGCAAAGCGGTGGCGGACTCCTTCGCCAGGTCGGTCATCTTCGGCTTCACCGTCGCGGCCGAGAGCAGCGGGCGCGTGCTGGTCGACGCGTCGGATTTCCTGGTGCGCGACTTCCACGGCGCGGCCGGCGCGCTGCGCCCCGGCCCCTACCGCGTCGATCGCACGCGCAGCGCGATCGACATGGCGGGCACGAAGGCGTTCCCGAAGAACACCGAGATCGACGTGCTGCTGACGTTCGCGGCCGAGGCGGCCGGCGGCCGCGGCGGCGGCGGCGGTCCTGCGCAAGGTCCGCCTGCAATCAGTGAAGGTCCCGCAATCGCGGGACGCGGCGGTCGCGGCGGCTTCGGCGGCGGCCTCTTCTCGGGGACCGTCGCGAGCGTCGCGCCGTCGGCCGACTCGGTGACGCTGCGCGAGCACATGTCGCTCGTCGAGCTGCCCGACGACAACTACAAGCCTCGCGACGACGACCCGCGCGCCGGCTACGGGGGCCTGAGCTTCGTCGACTACAGCGTGCCGATCGGCGATCCGATGGTGCACCGGTGGGTGCGCCGCCATCGCATCGAGAAGAAGGATCCGGGCGCCGCGTCCAGCGAGCCGGTGAAGCCGATCACGTACTACGTCGATCCGGGCGCGCCCGAAGACGTGAAGAAGGCGCTCCTCGAGGGCGCGAGCTGGTGGAACCAGGCGTTCGAGGCCGCCGGGTTCAGGAACGGCTTCAAGGTGGAAGTGCTGCCCGAAGGCGCCGACCCGATGGACATCCGCTACAACATGATCAACTGGGTCCACCGCTCGACGCGCGGCTGGAGCTCGGGCGCGACGGTCGCCGATCCGCGAACGGGCGAGATCCTCAAGGCGACGGTGACGCTCGGATCGCTGCGCGATCGCCAGGACTACATGATCTTCGAAGGCCTGCTCTCGCCGTACACGAACGGCACCGAGCGGCCGGCGGTGCTGTACGAGACCGCGCTGAAGCGGATCCGCCAGCT
>Ga0114129_10003067_pt1 | contig 23433 bp, 18 predicted proteins | sample RhiMetdeltSRZDD1_FD_80071 | JGI IMG/M metagenome (GOLD analysis project Ga0114129, IMG submission 80071) | Populus rhizosphere microbial communities from Tennessee, USA - Rhizosphere MetaG P. deltoides SRZDD1 (version 2) (version 2) | ecosystem: Host-associated > Plants > Roots > Rhizosphere >...
AGGCACCAGGGGGAGCAGCTCGGCGCGATCACGGTGTCGATGCACGCGAACGACCCCATGAATCCCACCAAGGAGAAGCTGATCAAGGACCTTGCCGGCCAGGCCGGCCTCGTCCTTCGCAACGTGCGCCTGATCGAGGAGCTGCGCGCGTCCCGCCGCCGGCTCGTGGCCGCACAGGACGCGGAACGGCGCCGCCTCGAACGCAACATCCACGACGGCGCGCAACAGCAGCTGGTCGCGCTCCAGATCAAGCAGCGCCTCGTCGAGGGCATGATCGAGCGTGACCCCGCCAAAGCGCGCGAGCTCATGACGCAGCTCCAAGGTGACACGGCGGAGGCGCTGAACGACCTGCGCGACCTGGCGCGCGGCATCTATCCGCCCCTGCTCGCCGACAAGGGCCTCTCGACCGCGCTGGAGTCGCAGGCCCGCAAGTCGCCGGTCCAGGTGACCGTGGAATCGGACTCGGTTGGCCGCTACTCACAGGAGGTCGAGGCGGCCGTGTACTTCTGCACGCTGGAGGCCATGAACAACCTCGCGAAGTACGCCCGGGCATCCGCGGCCACGGTGTCGCTCTCGCAGGTCGACGGGATGCTGACGTTCGAGGTTTCCGACGACGGCATCGGGTTCCCTCCCGGCGACGCCGCCGACGGGACCGGCCTGCAGGGGATGGCCGACCGGTTGGACGCGATCGGCGGGTCGCTCCAGATCCGTTCCAACCCCGGCGAGGGGACGACCGTCCTCGGGCGGGTCCCGGTCGACTAGCTCGCGGTCGACGCCGAGTCGGTCCCGGAGGCGGCTGACCAGGCCGATTCCAACCGGTCCGGCCCGAACACCGCCTTGGGGATGTAGGCGGCGGCGCCGCATTCGGCCGCCCGGGGCGCGTACTCCTCCTCTTCGTACGTGGACAGGAGGAGGACCACGACCGAATCGGACTGGTTCGAGAGGATCTGCCGGGTGGCGTCGAGCCCGTTGATGCCGGGCAGGTTCACATCCATCAGGACCAGGTCGGGCGCGAGCTCCCGCGCCATCTCGACCGACGCCTCGCCGGTTTCGGCCTCCCCGACCACGTCGAACCCGTCGGTGGCGTCCACCACCATCCGCGCCGCCAGCCGGAACGGCTCCTGGTCGTCCACGATGAGCACTCGAACCGTCATCGCCGTTGCCCTCCAGCACAAGCGTCCCATGGGCACCGGGCTCCGACAGTGATGCCAGCACCACTGTTCGGATGCCCCGAACGGGCGTGCTCCTACGAGGCTCCGGCGAGCCGAAGGAACGCCTGCTCGAGCACCAGGCGGGTGTTCAGGTTCAGGTCCTCGGCGAGCGCCGCCCGCGCCTCCTCGACGGCGGCCATCGCCCCGGTGGCGGAGGCCACGTCGGCCGCCTCGAGATCGAGGTCCGGGTTCATGAGCACGTCCGGGCCGCCACCCACCGCGACCGCCACGCGATCGCGGACCAGCGACGAGACACCTAGCAGCACCCGGTCGACGTAGTCGCGTTCGGCGCGCCGGACCTGCCGCTTGTGCCGCTCCTCGAGCCGCCGGATCGCTCCGCGATACGCGTCCTCGACGCGTCCCCGCTCGTCCAGGAACGGCGCGAGCTCGTTCTCCAGCTGCGTCCCGAGGTCCTTGCGGTAACGCTCGGCCGCCGCGAGCACGAGTTCGGCCGCCTCGATCGCGCCGGAGGGGCCGTGGGTGACGCGGTCGAGCGCTTCCCGGGCGGTCTCGCGGAACGACAGCCCGTCGGCGCCAGAGCCCAACCGGCGCGCCCGTCCGAGGTTGCCACCCGCCAGGCGGGCGGCGAGCACCGCTCGGCTCGCCTCGATCCCCTCGTCCTCGAGCGCCTGCGCGACGAACGACTCGGACAGAGGTCGGAACGAGACGACGTGGCAGCGGGACAGGATCGTCTCGGGCAGCTCGTCGGGCCGGGCCGAGAGCAGCATCAGAACGGCGTCGGCCGGCGGCTCCTCGAGCACCTTCAGCAGGACATCGGCCGCCGAGGGGTTGAGCCGGTCGGCCTCGCGGATCACGAAGACCTTGCGGCCCGGCTCGGGCGAGGTCCGATACGCCGGATGCCAGATCTCGGTGCGCACGGTCTCGACGTGGATGTCGCGGCCCTCGGGTTCGATCACGACCTCGTTGGGGTGGCGGTCCTCGAGTGCGAGCCGGCAGTCCCGGCACTCGCCGCACCCGCCGAGCTTGCAGAGCAACGCCGCGGCGAACGCGCGAGCGGCCTGTTGCTTGCCGCCGCCCTCCGGACCGGCGAAGAGGTAGGCGTGGTGCGGCCGGGCGGCGGCCTGGCGTAGGAACGCCGTCGCCAGCTCCTGGCCCGGCACCGTCCCGAGCACCTGGAACGCATCCTCAGTCATGCCGGTCATCCTCCCGCTCCTTGAGGACACGGGCGAGCGCCTCGATCACCTGCTCGTGCACCTGTTCGGGCGGGCGGTCCGCGTCCACCACCACGAACCGCTCCGGGTGCTCCTCGGCCATCCGCAGGTACGCGTCGGCGACCTTCGCGTGGAAGTCCTGCCCCTCGACCTCGATGCGGTCGGGCTCCTCGAGCGATCGCAGCAGTCCGGCCTCCGGCTCCAGGTGCAGCAGGAGCACCAGGTCGGGGAACAACCCCTGCGTCGCCCACACGTTCAGCGTCAGGACGTCCTGCTCCCCCAGCCCTCGCGCCGAACCCTGGTAGGCGAGCGAGGAGTCGATGTAGCGGTCACAGATCACGACGCGCCCCTCGGCGAGCGCCGGGCGGATGACGGAGGCCACGTGCTGGGCCCGGCTCGCTGCGAAGAGCAGGGCCTCGGTCCTCGGCTCGATGTGACCGGTCGCGTGGTCCAGGAGCACCTTGCGGAGCTCCTCGCCCACCGGCGTCCCGCCGGGTTCGCGAGTGACGAGCACCTTGACGCCTTGCTGCTCGAGCCACTCCTGCGCCAGTCGGATCTGGGTGCCCTTGCCCGAACCCTCCACGCCCTCGAAGGCGACGAAGAGCCCGTTGGTCGGCGGCCGCTTCAGCTTCGGTACCAAGGCCAGCGGAGTCTGGCGCCCCACGCGGAACCGTCGCAACCTACGGCGGGTGACGGCGCCCGCCAGCAGGGCACCGATGCCTGCCACCATCAGGGCCCCACGCGTCCCCGACAGGTCGAACGTGCGCTCGCCGATCGTCAGCGTGTGCGAACCGATCGCCCCGGCGAGCAGCGGGAACACGGTGAGCGACAGGAACAGGCCCAGGCGCGACAGGACGGTCAGCGCGCCGAACGTTCGGCCCCGGAACTCGTCGGTCACGTTCTCCTGGAGCAGGACGTACCCGCTCACCCACGCCGAACCGCAGAATGAGCCGAGCACCACGGTGATGACGGCGGCGAGCCCGATCCCCGCCATCGCGGCCAGCACGAGCAGCGTCGCGGCGGCCGCCATGATCGACCACACGAACACGTACTCGCGCTCGACGAACTCGACCACCTTGTTCGAGGTCGCCATGCCGATGCCCATGCCGATCCCGAACGACGTGACCAGGATCCCCCACCCCTGATCCCCCGCCCCCAGCGACGTCGTCGCGAGCACCGGCCCGAGCGCGAGGACAGCCCCGACCGCGGCGAACGCCGACACGATCCCCAACGTCATCGACGAGGCGAGCGAATCCTCTCTCAGGAAGCGGATCCCGTCGGCGATGTCCCGGCCGATGTGCGACAGGTTCAGGCGCGAGAACGTCGTCGGCGCAGGCTTGGAGATGGCGATCCGGCTCACCAACATCGCCGACAGGCCGAACGTGAACGCGTCGAGCCACAGAGCGAGGAACGCGGGATTGCTCGAGAGCCACGGGAGGAGGTCAGAGCCTCCGGACAGGAACGCGAACACCAGACCGCCGAGCGGCAGCGTCGCGTAGGTCACGATCAGCCCGAGCGAGTTGGCGTTGGCGAGCTGGCGACGCGGGACCAGGTTCGGCAGCGAGGCGTCGCGAGCCGGCGTCCAGAGCAGCGAGAAGCACTCGATCGCGAACGAGATGAGATAGATCGCCCACAGCGGCCCGAGGAAGGGCATCAGCGCGTACAGGGCGCCGCGCGAGATGTCGGCCGTGATCATCAGCGTCTTCCGGTTGAAGCGGTCGACGAACGCCCCCGCGATCGGCCCGAACAGCAAGGCCGGCAGCGTGCGGGCGGCCATCACGCCGGCGATCGCGTACGCGCCGCCCGTCTCCCCACCCTTGCTGACGACGAGCGACGTCACCGCCACGAACCCGACCCAGTCGCCGAACGAGCTGGCCGTCTGCGCGATCAGGAGCTTGCTGAACGACGGATGGGTGATGAGGTCCTTGAAGGTCGCCGGCCGCGTCCCCCGCAGCGCCGCGACCTCGTCGGCGAAGCTCGACACCTAGTGCTCCGAGACCGGGCTCTCCGGGACCGGGCTCTCGGCGATCGCGCCGTCGGCCGGCGCGGCGGCCGCGACCTCGGCGATCGCCGGGTCGGGAACGGGCTCCTGTGCGGCCGGCGCCTCTGCAACCCGACCGTTCCCGGCCACCGCCGCCGATGTGGCCGCGGCCGGCGAACGCTTCGCCGCCGTCGTTCGCGAGGTCGAGCGCTTGGCCGGCGTCTTCTTGGCCGTCGTCTTCTTGGCCGGGGTCTTCTTCGCCGCGGTCTTCTTGGCAGCCGAGCGCTTGCCCGTCGTCTTCTTGCTCGTCGTCGTGCGCTTCCTGGCCGCCGCTCGCGCCGCGCGGGCGGCGGCCTTGGCGGCGCGCGCCTCGGCCTCCGCCTCCGGATCCCCCGGCTTGGTGACGTTGAACTCCTGGTCCAGCTCGGCCCCGCAACCCCAGCACCGGATGCTCTTCGGGCGCCGGACCAGCAGCGAGCCGCATTCGGGGCACGGGTGGTCGCCGAGCGGCGGGTGGTTCACGGCGAAGTCGCAGTCGGGGTAGCGCTCGCACCCGTACATCAGCCCGAACCGCGTCCGCCGCTCTACGATCTCACCCTCCTTGCATTGCGGGCAGGTCACGCCGGTCGACTTCGGCGGGTCCCTCTTGATGTAGCGGCAGTCCGGGTACCCGGAGCACCCCACGAACGGCCCGAACCGGCCGAACTTGCGCTGTAGGGGCCGGCCGCACTCGGGGCAGGTCTCGTCGAGCATCTCGGGCTGGGGGCGCTCCTGCCCGTCGAGGTTGCGGATGTACTTGCACCCGCCGTCCTCCTCGGCGAACCGGGTGCATCCGATGAAGAAGCCGTAGCGCCCGAGCCGCTTCTGCAGACGTCCGGGCGGGGTACGTCCCTCCTCGATGCAACGCGGGCATTCCTCGTCGAGCTCCTCGACGTAGCGCTCGAACTTCTCCTCGGCGCGGTCGAGCGCCTCCGAGAACGGCCCGTAGAAGTCCCGCAACACCTGGACGCGCTGCAGGTCGCCCTCGGCGATCTCGTCCAGGTCGTCCTCCATCTCCGCGGTGAAGTTCACGTTCACGATGTCGGGGAAGTGCTCGACGAGCTTGTCGGTCACCACCTCGCCGACGTCGTTGGGGAAGAACCGCCGGTCCTCCAGCCGCACGTAGCCCCGGTCCTGGATCGTGGAGATGATCGAGGCGTACGTGGACGGGCGGCCGATGCCGAGCTCCTCGAGCGTCTTGACGAGCGAGGCCTCGGTGAACCGCGGAGGGGGCTGCGTGAAGTGCTGCTCGGGCAGCAGCTCGAGCAGCGACAGCACCTGCTCGGCCGTGAGCTCGGGCAGGCGGCGGTCGCCGTCCTCGTCGGCCGCGTCGTCCCGGCCCTCGGCGTACACGCGAAGGTGCCCGTCGAAGATCATCGTGCGGCCGGTGGCCCGCAGCCGGTAGCCGGCCGCCCCGGCCACCGCGTCGATGTCCACGCCCACCTGGTTGAAGCGCGCGGAGGCCATCTGCGTGGCCACGGTGCGCTGCCAGATCAGCGTGTACAAGCGGAGTTGGTCGCGGTCCAGGGCGGCCGCCACCCGGTCCGGTGTTCGGAACACCGATGTCGGGCGGATCGCCTCGTGTGCCTCCTGCGCGTTGCGCGAACGCGTCTTGAAGCGACGGGGCTCAGCCAGCGCATACCCGGCGCCGAACTCGGCCCGCACGAGCTCGCCGATCTCGCGCAGGGCGGCCTCGGCGATCGTGAGCGAGTCGGTCCGCATGTACGTGATCAACCCGACCGTGCCCTCGCCGGGCAGGTCGACTCCTTCATACAGGCGCTGCGCGAGCGTCATGGTCTTGCGGGCGCCGAATCCGAGCTTGCGCGCGGCCTCCTGCTGCAGGGTCGAGGTCTTGAACGGCGGCCTCGGGCCCTCCTTGCGCTCCTTGCTCTCGACCTTGGCGACGCGGTAGTCGGCCTCGCGCAGGCGTTCGACGTGCGCGGCCGCCTCGGTCTGGGTGCCCAGCAGCACACCCTTCTTGTCGGGCGCCGGAGCGAGCCGGCCCTCGGGCACGCTCACCACTCGGGCGAGGAACGGCTGGTCCTGCCCCTGGGGCGTGAGCCGCGCGTCCACGCTCCAGTACTCGACCGGGGTGAAGCCGCGGATCTCGCGCTCGCGCTCGACGATCAGCCGAAGCGCGACGGACTGGACGCGGCCGGCCGACAGCCCGGGCTGGACGCGGCGCCACAGCAGCGGCGAGATCTTGTAGCCGACCAGACGGTCGAGCACCCGCCGGGCCTCCTGCGCATCGAACAGCTTCAGGTCGATCTCGCGCGGCCGGGCGAACGCCTCAAGGATCGCGTCGCGGGTGATCTCGGTGAACGTCACGCGCTTGGCCTGCTCGGGGTCCACGCCCAGCAGGGTGGCCACGTGGTAGGCGATCGCCTCGCCCTCGCGGTCGTAGTCCGTGGCCAGGATCAGATCCTGATTGGCCCGCAGCGCCTTCTTCAGGGCCGTGACGTGTTTCTTGGAGTCCTCGGGCACCTCGTAGGTGACCTCGAACCCTTGGTCGACGTCCACGCCCAGATCGCTCTTGGGCAGGTCCCGGATGTGCCCATACGAGGCCCGGACGGCGTAGTCGCCGCCCAGGTACTTCTCGATCGTCTTCGCCTTGGCCGGGGACTCGACCACGACCAGCGTCTTGCTCATGACCTGCAGCTTTCCGTCTTCGGCGGGGAGGGGAAGGGTGGGAACGAACCCCGCGTGCCTACAGGGGCCTCCGCGGCGCAGGGTACCAGTACCCGTCGGCCCGACCGGACATCCCCGTTCGGATGGCATCGCGGCCGCGGAGCCTTTCCAGGAGATGCCAGAACGCCCTGCTAGGCTCGTTTCATTCCCGTTCTTCGGCCCGGACCCGGCGTCACACGGGGTCCCGACCGAGTCCGAACCCGCTGGAGACGACCCTGCTCGCACTGTTCACCGAGTTCGTCACGGGGGAGATCGCCCGATGGGGCTACCTCGCGATCTTCCTGCTCATGCTGCTCGAATCGGCCTGCATCCCGATCCCGTCCGAGGTCACGATGCTGTTCGGTGGGGCGCTGGTCACCGCCCCGTTCCTGGCGCCGGAGCAGCAACTGGAGTTCTGGCTCGTGGTGCTGGCAGGGACGCTGGGCAACCTCGTCGGGTCCTGGCTCGCCTACTGGGCGGGCTACTCGGGCGGGAGGCCGCTCATCGACCGGTGGGGCCGGTACCTGTTGATCCGGCCGCACGAGGTGGACCGGGCCCACGAGTGGTTCGAGCACCGGGGACAGGCAGCGGTGTTCGTCGGGCGGCTCCTGCCGGTGATCCGGACCTTCATCAGCCTGCCGGCCGGCGTCGTGCGGATGGGTTTCTGGCGGTTCACGCTCTACACGTTCCTCGGGTGTCTGCCCTGGTGCCTGCTGCTCACGTGGCTCGGCACGCTGCTCGGCGAGCGCTGGGACGAGGCCGAGCGCGTGATCCGGCCGTTCGCGTGGGCGATCGCCGGCATCCTGGTGCTCGGGTTTGCCGTGTTCGTCTGGCGCCGCATCCGCACGATCAAACTCGAGGAGGCGGGGCGGGCTGCGCGGGCGACCCCGCCGGGAACCGATCCGGCTCAGCAGCCGGGTGTGGCCGAGCGCGTGGACGAGTCGTGAGGACGCAGGCCCGTTAGCCGAGCTCGGCGCGCATCACCCAGGACTCGCCCTCGGCCTCCTCGCGCACGCGTTCGAACCCGGCCCGTTCGTACATCATGCGCGATCGGTTGTGCACGGCCACCGACAGTGACAGCGCCATGAAACCTTCCTCGCGCGCCTGCACCATCAGCGCGCGCAGAAGCGTCTCGCCGATCCCCTTGCGTCGGTGCAGCGGAACCACGGCGATGCCGAGCTCGGGCGTCTTCTCGTCGACGAACCCGTAGCCGGGCTCCTCGGCCGTGAACAGCCGGTACCACGCCGCGCCCACGGGCTCGCGGTCGAGCTCGGCGATCACGCCCGCGTCGCCGTCACGGCCCCAGTCGCGGTGGTAGCGCTCGACCATCGGGTCGGCCAGCGCGGCGATCATGCGCTCGCGCGGCCAGTCGGGGTTCCACGCGGCGGCCTCGTACAGCATCTCCCGCAGGAAGCCGTCGTCGTCGTGGGTGGCGGGGCGGATGTTCACGAGGTCCCCCATGCCATGCTGTCGAAGATGGCCACCCTAGCGCAGTCGCGCTGGATGTCGCTCGCGCGAGACGTCCACAGCCGCGTTCGAGTCGACGACCTGAGCACGCACGCTGCGGCGCTCGCATACCAGCTGTTCCTGTCGACGCTGGCGCTGTCGCTCGTCGGCCTCGCGCTGATCGGTCTGATCAGGGACCTCGTTCCCTTCGACCTTCCGGCCGGCACCGAGGAGCAGTTCGCGAACCTCACGAACGCCAGCGCCCCGCTCGGGATCGCGAGCTTCGGCGCGCTGCTGTGGACCGCCTCCTCGCTCTCGCGGCGCGCGACCCGGGCCCTGTCCGTGATCTTCCGGACCGGATCCGAGGGGGCCGTGCGCACGGGCATCCGGGCGCTCGCGACCACGCTCGGACTGATCGTGCTGGTCGGCGCGCTCCCCGTGATCACGGGAGTCCTCACGACGATCCGCGTGCGCACCGGGATCGAGGCGCCGGTGCGCATCCTCGGCTTCCTCGCGACGACCGCCCTGGAGTTCGGCGTGTTCCTGCTCGCGTACCTGGTCCTCACACCCGGTCACATCGGATGGCGGATCCACCTGCCCGGCGCGACGACGATGACGATCGGGTGGTCGCTGTTCAAGGTCGCCGGTGGCGTCCTGCTCGCCTCTTACGTGTCGAAGGCCACGCTTCTCTACGGAACCATCGGGGCGGTCGTCGGCCTCCTGTTGGTGCTCCGACTGGCGAGCGCGCTCTTCGTCTACTCGGCCGAACTCTCTGCGATCGTGGCCGAACGCCGAGCGGCCGCCCACCCCACCGGCTGATCCATCGTGGGCTGGACCGTCAGGGGAGGCGGTGGCATCCTCGGGCGGATGGGCGAGCGGCGGCGCGCGTTCCGAACCGTGATGACCGACCCGGATCTCCGGCGGGTCGAGTTGGCCTTCCTGGGCTTCAACATGACCGAGTTCGCGACCTGGATCGCGATCCTTGTCTATGCGTTCGAGGCGGGCGGCGCCGGGGCCGCGGGGGTGGTGGCGACGATCCTGTTGGTCCCCTCGGCGATCGTCGCGCCCTTCGCCGCCTACTCGGGCGACCGCTTCCGCCGCGACCGCGTGCTCCAGGTCGACTACCTCGTGCAGGGCATCGCGATCGGCGCGACGGCCGTGACGTTGTTCGTCGACGCGCCGTCGTGGGTCGTGTACGGGGCCGCGACCGTCATGTCGATCACGATCACGTTCAGCCGGCCGGCCCACAACGCGCTGCTCCCCTCGCTGGCGAGCACACCGCAGGACCTGACCGCCACCAACGTCGTCACCGGCGTGGTCGAGGGCACCGGGAAGATGCTCGGGCCGGTGATCGCCGGCGTCCTGCTGGCCGTGCGGGGGCCCGACGCGGTCTTCGCCGTGTTCTCGGTCGTGTCCCTCCTCGGCGCCTTCGCCGTTTCGGGGGTCCACCTCGAGGTCACCGGGGCGCGCGGCCCGGGTCGGATGGACGCGCGCGAGGTGCTGCGGGAGACGCTGCGCGGGTTCCGAACCCTGCACCGGCACCCTGAGCCGCGCCTGATCGTGCTCCTGCTCTCGTCGGGCGTCGTCGTGGTTGGGGCGCTCGACGTCCTGTTCGTCGCCACGGCGATCGACCTGCTCGACCTCGGATCGGGCGGCGCGGGGTTCCTCAGCGCGGCGTTCGGCCTGGGCGCCGTGCTCGGCGCTGCCTCGACGGCGGTGCTGGTCGGCCGGCGGCGGCTCACCCCGCCCCTGGCGGCCGGCGCCGTGATCTTCGGCGTGCCGATCGGACTGGTCGCCGTCGCGCCGTCCGCGGTGAGCGCACCCACGCTGTTCGCGTTCGCCGGAGCGGGCCGGGGTGTCGGCGACGTCGCCGGCCGCACGCTCCTGCAGCGCGTGTCGCCCAACGAGGTCCTGTCCCGCGTGTTCGGCGTCCTCGAGGGGCTGATGATGCTCGCGCTCGCGATCGGCTCGGTCGGCGCGGCGGTCCTGATCGAGGCGTTCGGCGTGCAGACGGCGCTCATCGTGATCGGGGCCTTCCTCCCGTTCGTCATCCTGGTGTCGTCGGGCCGACTGCTGTCGATCGACCGCCGGTCCGAGGCCCCCGACGCAGAGGTCCTCGTGCTCCTGCGCGCGATCCCGTTCTTCGCGCCGCTCCCCGCCCCCGCGCTCGAACGCGTGATGGCGGACCTGGTCCGCTCGGAGGCCGAACCCGGCACGCTCGTGATCCGCGAGGGCGACCGCGGCGACCGCTTCTACGTCATCGTGGAGGGCGAAGTCACCGTCACGCGGGGCGGCACGCACGTGCAGGATGTGGGCCCCGGCGGGTACGTCGGCGAGATCGCGCTGCTTCGCGATGTTCCGAGGACCGCGTCCGTGACCGCGAAGACCCACGTCGACCTGCTAGCGCTCGAACGCGAGCCCTTCCTGCTCGCGGTCACGGGCCACCCGCAGAGCCAGCAGGAGGCGCACGCCGTCGCCGAGGCCCGCACCCGCTAGGTTCGGAACGACAGGGCGGCCGACACCGCGAAGCCGAACGCGAGGGCCACGCCGACCGTCTTGTTGTGGTCCGTGTACTCGAACGCCTCGGGGATCATCTCGTCGGCCAGCATCGTCAGGATGGCGCCAGCGGAGAACGCTTGGATCCCCGACACCCAGTCACCCGACGCTCCCTTCAGCGCGGCGTATCCGAGACCGGCAGCGATCGTGCTAGCTCCGACCACGATCACCCACATCAGGAACACCCTGCCCCGCGACCACCCCTCGCGCAGGAGATCGCTGGAGGCGGCGACCGACTCCGGGACGTTGGACAGGAAGACCGCCACCACGACGGCGATGCTCGCCGAGTCCTCCTTGATCAGCGAGGCGCCGATCACCACCGACTCGGGGATCCCGTCCAGGACCGCGCCCAGGACGATCCCGAGCCCGCCCGGCTCCGACCCGCCTCCCTTCAGCCGCCTCTCGATCAGGATGTCGCCGCCCGCGAACACGAGCGCGCCGAGCGCGAACGAGCCGGCCACGACCCCCGGCGACGCCCCGAACCCGGCGGCCTCCTCCACCAGTTCGTAGGCGACCGCGCTGATCAGCACCCCCGCGCCGAACGCCAGGACGAAGCCGAGCAGCTGCTTGCCGATCGGCGCGACGAACGACAGGCCGGCGCCGATCAGCAGGGACGAGGCGCCCAGGAGCGCCCACGCCATGGCCTCCAGCACGCGAGCTACAGGCCGATCTCGGGAGCGACGCCCTGCAGGCCCTCGATCGACACGGCGAAGAACTCGTCGAGCGGCAGGCCGATCCCGTCCTCGACGCCCAGGACCTCCTCGCGGTTCACGCCGGGCGCGAAGGCCTTCTCCTTCAGCTTCTTCTTGACCGAGGACACCTTCATCCCCGTGGCCTTCTCGGGGCGCACGAGCGCGGCCGCGACGAGCAGGCCGGCGACGGCGTCGGCGTGCACCACCGCCATCGACATGAGGTCGGTGCGGTACTCGGGATAGGCGTGGGCGAGCACCCCGTTGATCACGCGCTCGTCGACGCCGGCCTCGCCGAGCCACCCGGCCGCAAGGCGCGCGTGGTTCGACGCGTCGTCGCCGGTGTGATCCTGGTCCAGGTCGTGGAACATGCCGGTCAGGCCCCACATGTCCTCGTCCTCGCCGAACCGCCGGGCGAGCGACCGCATCACGCCCTCCACCGAGATCAGGTGGCGGACCGTCGTCTCCTTCAGGCACTTCTCGCGGCAGAGCGCGACGGCCTGTTCGCGATCCATCAGCCCGATGGAACCATGTCGGGTTCGCGCTCGCCGCCCAAGACGTACGGGACGCTGGACAGAACCACGTTGGGCTCGAACAGGAACAGGCGCTTGACGAACAGCGCGTTCTGGTTGTGCAGCAGCACGTGCCACCAGCTGGACACGACGAGCTCCGGCAGGACGACGATCACGATCGTCCCCGGCCGGCCGGTGAAGCGCCGGACCTCCTCGAGCATCGGCCCCGTGAGGTCGCGGAACGGCGCCTCGACGATGTCCAGCGGGATCCGCATGCCCTCATCGACCCACCGCTCCTGCATCTCGCTCGCTTGCTCGGGGTCCAGGTCGAAGTAGATCGCCCGGGTCTCCGAGGCCTCGAGGGTCTCAGCGTAGTTGACGGCGCGCTTCGTCGCGTCGTTGACCGCCGACACGAACGCGAGCGCGACCGTCCGCGCGGGGATCAACGGGCGCACGGACGGCGTGTCGGACGGCCGGTCCTCGAGCACCACGGGCACGTCGGTCACGACGATATTGCGTTCACGCAGCAGGCTGGCCTTGAGGCGGACGAGCTCGGTCCGTCCGATCAGGTAGCGCAGGAGCGACGGGTGCACCATCTCGGGGATCACGACGTTGATGAAGTCCTCCGGCGCGCGCTCGATCCGCGACAGGTAGCCGCGCAATGCCCCGAGCAGCCCGCGGTCGCCCATCGGCAACGGCTCGAGCCGCGGCTCGCGCCCGGCGAACGTCCGCCAGGCCTCCTGCAGGTCGAACGGCACCAGGTCGCCCGGCCGCTCGACCGGATGCACCACGTGCAGCTCGGCCGGCCGGATCCCGCGGATCGCGCCGAGGGCCTCCGCCGTGGCCCGGTCGAGGTCGCGCACCAGCAGCACCATGTGGTTCACGCCGGTCTCGCCGGTGCGAACGGCATTGCGGCGCAGGTTGCCCCGGACCCCCACGTAATGGCGGTGGACGGCGAGGAACAGCATGACCAGGATCGTCATGAACAAGAGCGAGAGCCAGCCACCCGCGGTGAACTTCGAGACCGTGACCACCACCAGGACGACCCCGGTGGAGATGGCGCCGATCAGGTTGATCACGATCGAGCGACGCCGCTGGTGCGTCGGCGTGGTTCCCCGATGCTTCTCGCGCGTCCAGTGGACGATCATCCCGCTCTGGGACAACGTGAACGACATGAACACGCCGATCACGTAGAGCTGGATCAGACGGGTCAGGTCGGCCCCGAACGCGAAGATCATGATCGAGGCGGCGATCGCCAGCACGATGATGCCGTTGGAGAACACGAGGCGATCCCCGCGGTTCATGAACTGCCTGGGCATGTAGCGGTCGCGCGCCAGGATCGACGACAGCCTCGGGAAGTCCTGATAGGCCGTGTTCGCGGCCAGGATCAGGATCGCCGCCGTGAAGAACTGGACGACGTAGAACCCGAGCCCGCCCCCGAACACCGCGTACGCGATCTGCGCGGGGATCGAACGCTCGTCGCTCGCGATCGTCCCGGGGATGTGCACGGCGAGCCACGAGATGCCGATGAACATCGTGATCGCGATGACGCCCATGATGGCCAGCGTCTCCGCCGCGTTGCGGGCCTGGGGACGCCGGAACGCCGGGACCCCGTTGGAGATCGCCTCGACGCCCGTGAGCGCGGTCGCGCCGGAGGAGAAGGCCTTCAGCACGGCGAACAACCCGATCGCGGTGGCCGCCGTCGCCGCGTTCGCGATGGGCTCGACGGGCGGCGTGGGCGGGCAGCCGCCCACGCACCGGACCAGGCCGATCGTGATCGTGACCATGATCGCCCCGACGAACCCGTAGGTCGGGACCGCGAACAGCGTCCCGGACTCACGCGCGCCGCGGAGGTTCGCGATCGTCACGAGCCACACGAACCCGATCGACAGCAGCACCTTGTGGTCGTTGGCGGGTGGGTAGGCGGAGCCGATCGCGAAGACCCCGGCCACGATCGAGACCACCACGGTCATCATGTAGTCGACGAGCAGGGCGGCCGCGGCGATGAGCCCGGCCCACGCCCCGAGGTTGTCCTTGCTCACGATGTACGCGCCGCCGCCGGAGGGATAGGCGCGCACCGTCTGGCGGTACGAGATCACCACGATCGCCATCAGGGTCGCGATCGCGAGGGAGATCGGCAGGACGTAGCCCTTGAAGACGGTACTGACGATCGCGAGCTGGATGAAGATCTCGCCGGTCGCGTAGGCGACCGAGGACAGCGCGTCCGAGGCGAACACCGGCAGCGCCAGGACCTTGGGCAGCAGCGTGTGTTCGAGCTGGCTACTAGAGAACGCGCGCCCGACGACGATCCGCTTGAGGACCGAGCCGGTCGGTTCGGAGGTCCGGGTCGCGCTCATCGGCCGTCGCCCCTCAGGCGGCGGCCGACACCTCGATCGGCGCCGTCCGCAGGTGGAACGGCACGCTGGTGACCACGACCCCCGGCTCGAACAGCAGCAGACGCTTGATGTAGAACGCGGTCTGGTTGTGGAGCAGGTTCTCCCACCAGTGGGCCGGGATGAGCTCGGGCAGGACCACCGTGACGATCGTGTCCCCGCGGTGCGTCTGCTTGCGGATCTCCTCCAGCAGCGGGATGCCCAGGTCGCGGAAGGGCGACTCCACCATCACCAGGGGGATGTCCATCCCGCGCTCGTGCCAGGCATCCACCACCCCGGCGCCCTCCTCGGGGTCGCCCATGAAGAACAGGCCCTCGACGTGGCTGGGCCGCAAAGACTTCGCGTACACGACCGCCCGAACCGTCGCGTCGTGTACCCCCGAGACCGGGACGACCACCACGTGACGGACCACCTCGGTGGGGTGCTCGGCGTGCGAGGCGGCCGAGCGCTCGAGCTCCTCGGGCACCAGTGGGACGTCCGTCACCACGACGCCGGGTTCGAACAGCAGCGCGCTCTTGAGCAGCAGCGCGCGCCGGCGCCGCAGGAACTGGAGCCATGAGGTGGAGACCAGCAGCTCGGGGATCACCACGGTCACGAAGTCGCCCTCGCTCCTCGGCAGCTCCCGCAGGTACCGCTTCACGCCCCTGGACAGGTGGTCGCCGCCGCCGAGCAACTCGAGCTCGCCGAGCCTGGGCGCCACGTTCCGCCACGCAGCGGCGGTCTCCTCGTACCGGTCCTGCGGGCCGGTGAACAGCGGCACGACCTCCTCCGCGCGCACCGCCCGCAGGTAGCGGACCACGTCCAGGATCGCCGGCCCGAGGTCGTCCACCAGCACCAGGAAGATGTTGCGCGGCTCCGCGCGCGCGTCCAGCCGGCGTGCCCGCAGGATCGCGTGGACCTTCTCGTAGTGATGGTGCACTGCCATGAAGAAGCCGACGATGATCGGGATCGCGAGGATCACGATCCACGCCCCGCGCGCGAACTTCGTGATCGTGACGATCACCAGCACGATCCCCGTCGTGACCGCCCCGGTCCCGTTGATGAAGGCGTACCGCTGCCAGTTCGGCTCGCGCAGGCGCATCCAGCGGCGCACCATGCCCGTCTGTGACAGCGTGAACGCGGTGAACACGCCCACCACGTACAGCTGGATCAGGTGCGTGAGCTCCGCGTGGAACAGCCACACCAGGATCGAGGCCAACGTGGCCAGGACGATGACCCCGTTGGAGAACACCAGCCGGTCGCCGCGGTTGCGGAACTGCGAGGGCATGAACCGGTCCCGCGCCAGGATCGCCGAGAGCCGAGGGAAGTCCTGGAACGCGGTGTTGGCCGCCAGGATCAGGATCCCCGCCGTGAACGCCTGCAGCACGTAGAAGAGGAACCCGCCCCCGTACACGGTGTCGCCGATCTGGGCGAGCACCGAGGGCGCCTCGACGACTTCGCTCACGCGGATCCCCAGCGCCCGCGCGAGGATCGTGATCCCCAGGAACATCGAGATGCTGATGGCGCCGAGCACCGCGAGCGTCGTCGCCGCGTTGCGCGCCTGCGGTCTCCGGAACGCCTGCACGCCGTCGGCGATCGCCTCGACGCCCGTGAGCGCCGTCGCGCCCGAGGAGAACGCGCGTAACAGGACGAACAGCGTCAGCGCGTGGATCGCCGGGAGCGGCAGGTCCGCCGAATCGGCCACCGGGCACCCGCCGAGGCATCGCACCGCCCCGACGACCAGCGTCACGAACACCAGGAACACGAAGCCGTAGGTCGGGACCGCGAACAGCGTGCCGGCCTCCTTGACGCCCCGGAGGTTCAGCACGGTGATCAGCAGGATGAACGAGATCGCGATCTCGACCCGCCAGGGTTCGAGCGAGGGGGCCGCCGAGACGACCGCCACCGTCCCCGCCGTCACGCTGACGGCCACGGTCAGGACGTAGTCGGTCAGAATCGCCGCGGCCGCCACTAGGCCGGGCACGACCCCGAGGTTCTCCTTCGAGACGATGTAGGAGCCGCCGCCGCGCGGGTAGGCGCGCACCGTCTGGCGGTAAGAGGTCACGACGATCGCGAGGAGCACCGCGATCGCCGCCCCGATCGGCAGCATCGCGCTGAGCGCCGCGGCCCCGGCCAGCGCCAGGACGAGCATCATCTCCTCGGTCGCGTATGCCACCGAGGACAGCGCGTCCGAGGACAGGATCGGCAGCGCCAGCAGCTTGGGCAGCAGCTGGTGCTCCTGCTTGTGCGTCGCGAGTGCCCGCCCGAGTAGCAGGCGCTTGAACACGCCGTGGGAGGGTTGCGTTCGGGTCCCGGTCGCCATCGCGCCGGATTGTAGGCCGCGGCCCGGCGCTCATGACCCGATCGGGGTCTCCTGCCCGATCCACCGGTAGCCGACCGCGGGCTCGGTCAGGATCAGGCGCGGCGCGCTCGCGTGGTCCCCCAGCTTGCGACGGAGCGCCCGGACGTACACCCGCAGGTAGTGGCTCTCGTTCGCGTATCCGGGACCCCACACCTGTCGAAGCAGCCACTGGTGCGTGAGCAGCTTGCCCGGGTTGGTGACGAACGCCTCCAGCAGCGCGTACTCGGTCTTGGTGAGATGGACCCGCTCGCCCTCCAGCGACACGAGGCGCTTGCCCAGGTCGATCTGCAAGGGTCCGAACGCCAGCGTGGCGGGCTCGGTCTGCTCGGTCGGGCCGCGCCGGAGCGCCGCCCGCAACCGCGCGAGCACCTCTTCCATCCCGAACGGCTTGGTCACGTAGTCGTCGGCCCCGGCGTCGAGCGCCGCCACCTTGTCGTTCTGCCGGTCGCGGACGGACAGCACGATCACCGGCACCGGCGAGAACGAGCGGACACGCCGGATCACGTCGGTCCCGTCGATGTCGGGCAGGCCGAGGTCGAGGAACACCAGGTCCAGCCCGGACTCGGCCGCCGCGATGACCGCCTCCTCGCCGTTCGAGGCCGTCTGTACGTCGTAGCCGTGGGCTTCCAGGCTCGTCCGGAGCGCTCGCCGGATCTGGGGCTCGTCGTCGACGACCAGCACCCGCGTCACGTCCGCCGCTCCGAGCCGCCCCTGCCCGCATCCACCGCGGGCCGCGGCTCGGGCGGCGCCGGCTCCCCGCTCTCGGACGGCGGGACGGGCTCGGCGGCTGCGGGCGACGCGGGCTTCGCGGCGCCGGAGGTTGCGGCCGGCGCCACCGGTGCCACGCCGTCGGGGGTCGGCAGCTCGAACACGACCGAGACGCCACCGGTGGGCGACCCCTCCATCCGGATCCGCCCCCCGTGCGCCAGGACGATCGCCCGTGCGATCGTCAGGCCGAGCCCGCTGCCGACGTTGCCGCCGGCGTCACCCTGATAGAAGGCGTCGAACACGCGCTCCCGGTCTTCGGGCGAGATCCCGCGACCCTGATCAGAGATGCGTACCTGCACTGCCTTCTTCCAGGGCGTGATGGCGATCGCGATCTCGCCGTTCGGCGGCGAGAACCGCAGGGCGTTCTCGAGCAGGTTCGTGAACACCTGGTCGAGCTGGACGGGATCGGCCTGGATCTCCGGGGTGTCGCGGATCACCGTTCGGATCCGCACCGAGGACAGGCGCGGCTCCAGGCGGTGCAACACGGACGCGAGGATCTCGTCGACCGCGACCGGCTGCTTCGACGGCGTGAGGACGCCGGCCTCGAACCGCGCGAGGTCCAGCAGGTTGCCCAGCAACCGGTTGAGGCGGTCGGTCTCCTCGAGCACCGTTTGGAGCAGGTCCGCCCGCTGGGCCTCGTCGTGGGCGGCGTCGTCGTCGAGCAGGCTCGTGGCCGCGGCCTTGATCGAGGCGAGCGGCGTCCGAAGGTCGTGGGTCACCGCCGAGAACAACGCGGCGCGAGCCTGGTTGGTCTCTGCGTCCAGGCGGGCCACGGTCACCTGCGAGTCGAGCCGCGCGCGTTCGAGCGCGAGCGCGATCTGCCGGGCGGCCGCCTCGAGCAGCCGGAACTCGTCACGGCCCATCGGCGGCTGGTCGGCCTCGCGCACGACGGCGAGCGTTCCGAACACCTCGCCCCCGACGTCCAGCGGCAGATTGCGTTCCTCGCCGCCAGCCGCGCCCTCCCGCGACTGCACGACGTCGTAGGATCCGGTCCCGGTCCCCGCCCGGATCTCACATCGGGCCAGGTGGAGCGGACCCAGGAGCGACCCGGCGAAGTCCTCTAACACTCGCTCGAGCCGCTCGCCGGCAAGGACCTTCGTGGCGAGGTAGCTGAGCAGTTGGGACTCCCGCTCGCCGCGCGCGGCCCGGGCCCGCTCCTCCAGCGTGCGCGCCACCAGCGATCCCACGATCGCGGCGACCACCAGGAACGCCACCAGCGCCACGACGTCCTCGGAGTCGGTGACCCTGAACGTGTGGAGCGGTTCGGTGAAGAAATAGTTGATGCAGAACAGGCTGAGGACCGAGGCCACCAGGCCGCTCCACAGGCCGCCGACCGCGGCCGCGATCACCACGCCGAGCAGGTAGATCGAGATCGCGCCGAGCGCCCGGCCGGGCTGCAGGATCAACCCGAGGCCCGTCGCCGCGGCCGGCGCCAGCAACGCGACGGCTGCGCCGCGCGCCCACGGGGACCGCCGGAGCCTGCCGAGCGCGCTCATACCCAAACGCTACGGCTTCGCTACGGGTTCTTCACGGGCTGAGAGGAGGCTTTCACGGGACGTTTACGCAGGTCGTCGCACGCTTAGGGCATGAGCGCGACGATCAGGGCACCGGCGACCCGGGGCCCGGTCGCGGCGCCGCCGGGAACGGTTCCGGCGCCGCTGCCGCCGGGGACCGGCCACGCGATCAAGCGGCTCCTCCTCGGGCCCGCCCTTCCGACCGCGCACCTGAAGCACGAGCGCCTGGGCAAGCCGACCGCGCTCGCGGTGTTCGCGAGCGACAACCTGTCCTCGGTCGCCTACGCGACCGAGGAGATCCTCAAGGTCGCGGTCCCGGCCGTCGGGGTGCTGGCCTTCTCCCTGGTCATGCCCGTGACCCTCGGGATCCTTGCCGTCCTGGCGATCCTGCTCTTCTCCTACCGCCAGACGATCAAGGCGTACCCGAGCGCCGGTGGCGCCTACATCGTGACGAAGGACAACTTCGGGCTCTTGACCGCCCAGCTGGCCGGCGTGGCCCTGCTCACCGACTACGTGCTCACGGTCTCGGTCTCGGTGGCGGCGGGGGTGGCCGCGATCACGTCGGCCGCACCAGGCCTGTACCCGTACCGCGTGTGGCTCTCGGTCGCGTGCATCTGGATCATCGCGTGGGGCAACCTGCGGGGCGTCCGCGAGTCCGGGCGGATGTTCGCGGTCCCCACCTACTTCTTCATCGCGATGATGTTTCTGCTGCTGGGCGTTGGAGTGGTCCGGGCGTTCGCCGGCGACCTGCACCCGCTGCCGGTCTCCGCCGACGTCGCCCAGACCACGGGCGCGATCGGCATCTTCCTCGTGCTCCACGCGTTCGCGTCCGGCGGCGCCGCCGTGACCGGGGTCGAGGCGATCTCCAACGGCGTGCCCGCGTTCAAGCCGCCCGAATGGGTGCACGCGCGCACGACGCTGATGTGGATGGGCAGCCTCCTGGGCGTGATGTTCCTCGGCCTGTCGTTCCTGGCGATGAAGCTGCAGGTCGTTCCCACGGAGACCAAGACCGCGATCTCCGAGGTCGGGCGGGCGGTGTTCGGGAGCGGAGGCGCCGGCACGGCCCTGTTCCTGATGCTGCAGGTCGCGACCACGCTGATCTGATCCTGGCCGCGAACACGTCCTTCGCCGACTTCCCGCGACTGGCGAACTTCCACGCGCAAGACCACTTCATGCCGCGGCCCCTCACCAAGCGGGGTCACCGGCTCGTGTTCTCCAACGGCATCATCGGCCTCGCGATCGCGTCCACGTTCCTGGTCGTGGTGTTCCGGGCCGACGTGCATCGGCTGATCCCGCTGTACGCGATCGGCGTCTTCACGTCGTTCACGCTGTCGCAGGCCGGCATGGCCAAGCGGCACCTGCGCCTTCGCGAACCCGGCTGGCGCCACGGGCTCCTCATCAACGGCCTCGGCGCGATCACCACCGCGCTGGTGACCGTCGTGATCGCGATCACGAAGTTCGCGCACGGCGCATGGGCCGTGATGGTGTTCGTTCCGGTGATGGTCTGGCTGCTGGTCCGGATGAACCACCAGTACACCCGCGAGTATGCCGAGCTCGACGCCGGGGTCGAGCCCTTCGACCCCACCCCGATCCAGCACCCGACGGTCGTGGTGCTCGTGGACGAACTCGACCGAAAGGCGGTCCACGCCCTCCAGTACGCGAGGACGATCCGCTCGAGGGCGATCCGCGCCGTGCACGTGGACGTGGACCCGGCCAACGCGGCGAGACTGCGCGAGGCCTGGGAGCGACGGGGGTTCGACGTGCCGCTCGACCTGGTCCCGGCGCGCCAGGACCCGACCGAGACGCTGCTCGGATACGTCGGCGGCCTCTCGCTGAGCTCCGACGTGTCGCTGATCGTGCCGGGGCCTACGCAGATGGGACGCATCGAGCGGCTGCGGCGAGGTCGGACGGGCGCCCACCTGGCCCGGGAGCTGGCGCCCAACCCGCGGGTCCGCGTCACGCTCGTGCGCGACCACCCCGCGCCCGGCGGCCCCGACCGAGGGGAGCTGCGGGCGCTCCCCCGCGCGAACCACCACGTCGTGGTCCTCGTCGACGACGCGGACCGGGCCACGCTGCGGGCCGTCCGCTACGCGCTCTCGCTGGGTGCCGAGGACGTCGTCGCGGTGCACGCCGCGGCCGACCCCGACGCCCAGGAGGGGCTGATCGACCGGTGGATGGAGCTCCGCGTGCCCGTCGCCCTGGACCTGGTCGAATGCTGGGACCGCGACGTGGCGCGCACCGTCGAGCGGTACGTGGTCGAGCTCATGGGGGCCCGTTCAGAGGTCACCGTCGTGCTCCCGCGGCGCGACTTCCCGCATCTGCGCCAGCGCGTGCTCCACGACCGAACCAGCCGCGGCATCGCCCGGGCACTCGGCCGCTACGACCACGTTGACGTGGCCGTCGTGCCCTACTTCATCGGGGCCCCCAGCGAGGTGGCCAAGGCCAACGCGGCGCCGCCCGAGGCTGCGACCGCCCATCGGGCACGCTAAGGTAGCCAACCGTGCGCGTGATCATCATGGGCTGCGGTCGTGTCGGCATCCTGCTCACCCAGGAGCTGTCCAAGCAGGGCCAGGAGGTCACCGTGATCGACAAGAACGCGGCAGCCTTCTCGCGCCTGCCGCCGGGGTTCGAGGCGCGCACGATGGTCGGGCTCGGCTTCGACCGCGAGGTGCTCGAGGATGCCGGGATCAAGGAGGCGGACGCCTTCCTCGCGGTCTCGAGCGGCGACAACTCGAACATCCTGTCCGCCCGGGTCGCGCGAGAGACCTATCACGTGCCCAAGGTCATCGCCCGGATCTACGATCCGATGCGCGCCGACATCTACGAGCGGCTGAACATCCCCACGGTCTCGACGACGCGGTGGGGCGTCAAGCAGATGATCCTGATGCTCAAGCATCCCGGCGAGGAGATCAAGGAATCGCTCGCGGCCGGGGACCTGTTCCGCATGCGGATCGAGATCCCCGCGCACCTGGTCGGCAAGCCGGTCTCGTCCATCAATCTGGAGGGCAAGATCCTGGTGGCCGGCGTCGATCGCGGCGGCACGGGCTTCATCCCGGTCGCCTCCAGCACCTTCCAGGAGGGCGACTTCGCCGCGGTGATCGTGCAGAAGGACTCCGTCGACACGCTGGAGGAACTGCTCCAGCCACTCGCGGAGCACTGAGATGCGCGTCGTGATCAGCGGGGCCGGGGCAGTGGGTCGTCACCTCGCCTCCGACCTGGCCAAACGGGGCCACGGCGTGACGCTGATCGAGCAGGACCCCGCCGTGCTCGAGACGGCCAAGGAGTGGGCCCCAGACGTCGACCACATGATCGGCGACGCGTGCGAGCCCTGGGTGCTGGAGAAGGCGCAGCTCAACACAGCCGACGTCGTCGTGGCCGCGACCGGCGACGACGAGGACAACCTGGTCACGGCGCTGCTCGCCAAGCAGGAGTTCGGCGTGCCGCGAGTGCTCGCGCGCGTGAACCATCCCGACAACGAGTGGCTGTTCACCGAGCAGTGGGGCGTCGACGCCGCGGTCTCCCCGCCGCACCTCCTGACGGCGATGGTGGAGGAGGAGGTCACGGTCGGTGACCTCGTCCGGTTGCTGCCGCTGGAACGCGGAGGGATCGCGATCGTCGAGCTCACGATCCCGGCCGAGTCCCCGTCCGCCGGCCGGCCGCTCTACGAGCTGCGGCTCCCCCCTGACGCCGCGATCGTGGCGATCATCCGCGAGAGTCACGTCGTGATCCCCCAGCCCGAGACCGTGATCACCGACGGAGACGAGGTGATCGCGCTCACGGTCCCCGAGGCGGAGATCGCGCTCCGCGAGGCCGTCCTGGGGGGGGCGTCGACCCAGGCCTAAGCCGGGCAGCGCCTAGTGGCCGTTGCCCTTGCCGTTCCCGCCGGCGTTCCCGTGGCCGTTGCCGCCGGGGTTGCCGTGAGACGACCCGCTCTGACCGTGGGTCGAGTCCGATGTCTCGTCCTCGGATCCCTCGTCCTTCTCGCCCTCGTGCGGGTTGCCCTGCTCGCCCTCGTGCTTGCCCTCGTTCGCCTGGAGGTGATCGAGGGCGTTCTGCAGGCCCTCGTTGTCCGGGTGCACGACCAGGAGCGCCTCGTGCCGACAGATCGCGTTGTCGAGCCCGGTCATGCCCTCACAGGCACTGA
>Ga0114129_10003068_pt1 | contig 23430 bp, 19 predicted proteins | sample RhiMetdeltSRZDD1_FD_80071 | JGI IMG/M metagenome (GOLD analysis project Ga0114129, IMG submission 80071) | Populus rhizosphere microbial communities from Tennessee, USA - Rhizosphere MetaG P. deltoides SRZDD1 (version 2) (version 2) | ecosystem: Host-associated > Plants > Roots > Rhizosphere >...
AACTCCGCTCGCTCAGCTAAGGCCACGCGAATCTCGAGTGAGTTCGAAGGTGAATCGCGAACGGCTGCAATTGTGGGGAGAATGAATCGCAGGCAAAAGGAATTTTTGAAACGTCGTTTGCCCGCCGGAGACTTAACGGCTGATTCCCAGGTCGGCACATTTGTGACCAAGTTACCTCTCTTGACTCGTCCTGCCTTGCCAATAGTTACTTGGGCGGCTGATGAGCGCTTCGAGCAACGGAGCAAACAAAGATCTGAAGCAGTAAAGGAAGCGTTACGGCATCCTAGATGAGGGCTCCAGGACAAACTCTCATGAAGCTGGCCCAGGTCGACTTTGACACTCCCGAACATCTCCATCTCCCAGCGCGGAGCGCAGCATGAGTTTTTACGAGAGATCAAGAGATTTCTCGACGTCTAAAAATAATTGAAGAGAAGTTTGGCAGACTTTTGGCAGACTACGCCTGGAATCTAATCAATTTATGCAGCTTGAACGTGACTTCTCTAGCCGCTTTTGTTGATTTTTGTTGCCTTAGGAACGCATACGCGTTGTACGTGGCGCAGGGGAATACCTTGACACGGTAGGGGTCTGGGGTTCAAATCCGCACGCGCCTACCATACCTATCAATAACTTAGCGAGTCTAAGGTCATTTTCCGTTACGCCAAATTAAGCCATTTAGGAGTCGAGTAGTTGTGACCAATCGATTTCACTCGCGGCCGCTCAAACGCTCATCCGGACCTCTACGTTGAAGCTTGATTTCAGTTGGGCGGTCTCTGGCATGACCATCTCAAGAATTCCTTGTTGTGCCTCTCGCATCGCCCTGACTCTTACATAACTATAAATATACAGCGTGCTACGGAACTGTTTGCATATGGCATCAGCTCCTGGACTACCTTCACATTTTCACCATTCGCAATGAGTGTTGTTGAGTACGTGTGGCGGAATGTATGCCACCTGATCCTTTTCTTGATTCCCGCACGGAGGGCTGCTGGCTAGATGACTTTCGTGAGCACCGCGTCTGGCCCTCGTGAACCGTCTCCTTTGACGCGAGCGCTTGCGAAGACCCAATCATCGGGAACGGCGTAATTTGTAGTTCCTTCAACAACCAGAGACCTGCCGCGACCTCGAGTGATAGTGGATCGCCCTGCGTGATGCCTCAGTCTAATCGTTTGGAGAGAAGAAGCCGCTAGCGGTCGAAAAGATGGTCACAAGTTGGTCACAAACGAATTCCTGGTCTCGCCCTCACAGACCCGATTTCTCTTGCTCCAAAACACGCCATTTGAATCACCAAGTCTAAAAGATCACATCGAAATCCACCCTGAATCGGCGCCTGTTCTCCCCGAAGAACACCCCGAACTCTGGATCGGCGATGTTCGAGTGGACGGTTGCAGGATTGAAGTGATTAGTCAAATTGAAGCCGCTCACGGCAAACCGCAGCGTGTACTTGCTATTCACCTTGAAATCTTTCCATACGCGTGTATCCATCGAGTAGAAATTCGGGAACCGCGGTTTGTTTGGCGTTCCCACGTAATTCTGCGCGACATCAATCACTGAGTAGGGGAAGCCATTGCGATACTCGACTATCGGCGCGACGCCCATCTTCCAGGGCAGCTTCATCTCGCCCCAGGCGAGAAAACGATTTGGCAAATCACCCGGCAAGTTTGAAAACCTGTTCGGGCGAACTATGGGAAATGGAAAATTGCCGAGATAGGTATCGAACTCGTTGAGATCACCGCGCGCCCGGCTGCGCACGTAAGATAGGAAGAATTGCTGACCCTCTTTGAGAGTCAGTCGAGCTATCAGTTCCAACTGCCTGTAGTTGGATTTGCCGCCTCCGCGCTCCACCAGCGCGTCTCGACCCTGAATAGTCCTGGGGGTGATGATCGCCAAACCATCGGAATGGCTCTGGAGATAGTTGGCGCGGAGCAATACACGCGAGAAGGAGTGGTCAACCTCGATATTCCATGTAGCGGCGTACGGCACGAAGTTTCCAACTTTATTGCCCGCGTGCACGAACGGAAACCGTCTGGCCCCCGCCCGTAAGGTGATGTTTGCGAACCGGCGCGGCCCGTCAATTATCTCGCCGTTTGGCCCATAGGTCGTGATGACCTGCTCCGGATAGCTGTCGAAGGAAAAAACGTTCAGCGGCAAACGATCATAGAATAGACCGAAGCCGCCGCGAATGATCGTTTGCCGATTGTTGAATGGAGCCCAGGCCAGACCTACGCGCGGTCCGATACTAACTGTTCCAGTAATCCCCTCTCGCTCGAACCGGGTCCCCATATCTATTGAGAGCCTGGTGTTGATTTGCCAGTGATCCTGGCCGAAGAATGACAGTTCCAGATCGGAGCGATTGAATGGACCGCCGCCAACAAAGTCTATGCGCTTCACCAGCCGGTCTGTGGTGTCTTCGATATTGACCGGACGGGCTTTGAACTCGCCGCGATCAGTAGTGCGAGCGATGGCCGAACCGAATTTAAGGTTGTGCGCGCCGAAGCTGTTTATCGGCTTAAGCGAAAAAGTCTCAAGCCACTCGATCCGAGAACTCCGGCGGCGCTGCTCGCTAAAGTAGTTGCCGCGATTGCCTGTCGGCGACAGAATCATTTCATCCTGTCCCTGCCCCCACACACCGTTCCTCGATCGCGTGATCGCCACGAGGCTTTCGAGCAGATTGTGGCCAACCGTGATCCGGTCACTTACAGTCCCAGTGTAAACTTGAGCGCCGAACGTAGGTGTGACCGGCCGAGGGTTGAAGAAATCCAGGTTAACAAAGCTCGAGTGCAGCGGCGCAAAGTGGAACGTGCTTGTCAGCGAGTGTGTGGGCGAAAAGACGTAGTCAAATTGAGTAAAAGAGTTAACTGACTCTTCTTTGGTCTCATTGACGGGGAACGGCAACGTCCGCACAGGGCGTTGCTCAAGATCGTAGACAATGCCTTCCGAGAAGTATAAGCGTTTGGCCAAGAGCGGACCGTTGACGATCACGCGCGGCGAAAAGTCGCGTATCCCGCGCAGGTGTCCGCTGCGGATACGGAACTCTGGTAACGGATCATTGAGCTCAAAATCCCACTTGTCGCCCCCGCGCCGCGTCTCTACTGAGACGACACCTGCCGTGAAGCGCCCGTACTGAGCCAGGTACGGTGTCTTGAAAACGCTGATCATCTCGGTGCTGTCGACCGGCACGGTCGCTCCGAATTTCCCGGTTGCCGGATCGGTGACGTCGGCGGAATTGACAAGCAGAACGCTGCGGTGCTCACCGCTTCCCGAGATTTCGATCTCGCCTTCCGGCGAGCGCGCCACACCGGGAATGAGCGGCAGCGTGTCTGTGACCGTAGCGGGTTTGCTCGGAAGGCTCCTAACTTCGGTGCGCTGAAGCTCGGTAGCAGAGGAAGCCCCCTGCTCTATAACGGTACCCTCGCTTGCCTTGATCGTGACTGATTCTCTGATGGTCTTAGGAATCAGCTTAAGCTTCACCTCAACCGGCGCCCCTGACGTTACGGCGATCTGGCTCTGAGACAGGGTCTCAAACCCTTCCTTAGAGACAACAACCTCATAGGCGCCAGGCGCGAGATCCTTGAAGGCGGCTTCTCCTGCTTCGTCGGTTGTCGCCTTGCTAACGATTGCGCCCTTGAGCTTAAGTTCTACGCGAAGTGCTGCGACTGGATTTCCTGATTGGTCAGCGGCGGTAACACGGATACTTGCCTCAGCGAGGGATTGCTGAGCCAAGGTGCTTTGTGCGAAAACCAGCACCAGCACAGCACTGAGTCCTGCAAGAAGGAATGTCTTTTTGGCCTGGGCAATATTGCGGATCCGCATACCAAGAGCCGACTTCTTATTTCTCTTTTCTGGTAGGATTCGCAGGGTAAGAAGTTGGTCAACCATTGTGGGTAATAATTCACACACGCGCGCGTATGATTCTACCGGAAGTCAGCCAAAGCATAAAACCACCATAAAATCGGAATAAAATCAAATGTTTGCGCACTCTTCGATTACGCGATAGGTCGCGCGTTCGATTTCCGCCAAATGGTCAGGCAGCGTGCCCACCACGGCGGCTGCTACGACATATATGAGCGCTGCTGAAGAAGAGGCTCGTCAAGGCCTGACGAGTCGATTCTGTTCGGAGAGATTAGAGATCAAAAGCTTATCCCCATATTTGGCAACGACAAATTTTGCCTCTGGAATGATACTCGCCAGTCGTTCTTGCTTCGACTGATTGGTGACGAGGAAAACACGCCGGTCAGTCTCGCTCCACAACTTTTTCAACGCTTCGCTATCGAGAAACAATGGCGCCGCATCCGGGTAGCGTGAGCCATATTCTAGATTCGATGATCGTCCGTTATAGAGCATAACAGTGCGGCGCGTATAGAAGGCTACGCTGCAACCCTCCTCGTACTCGCCGTCTATGACGATAGTTGCGCGCTCGTCCGGACGGCGGTTGAGCTCGTCAGCGATTGGCTTTGAAGTGAGTCGGGGCGCGAAAGTCAGAAGACTGATTCCTGCTGCGACGAAAAAGATTGCCATTCCCAACGCCAGAACCGCAGCCTTTACCTCCGCCTTTTTGACAAAGTAGTGCAATGGAAGAGTAATGCCGAGGCCCAGCCCGGCCAGGAGCAGAGGTTTGCGCAGCGCGAACAAGCTCCCAGAGGTAAGATCGAAGAGGTGTCCGAGATAGAAAACATAAAGATTGGGATTGTCTTTGAGCGTGAGCCAGCCATCTGTAGCGCGCGCAGAAACGGACACCGCAATCGCGATGAACGAGGCTCCTATCAGAGCTCCGGCACAGGCGAGTACAGCCTCGGGCCCCTTACGTCCTCGCTCCCAAAACAATGCGCACTGCGCCCCTGCTAACAGTGCCAGCGCGGGCAGCGCAGGCATGGTGTAGTACTCTAGCCGCGTCGAGAAAGAAAAGAAGAGCAGAATTACTAACCCCCAGGCGAGCGGAAGTGCCAGGTTGCGCCCATACACGGCCCAAGCTCGCTTGAAGTGGCTCGGCCAGCACAACGTCAGCAAATAGACGGACCAAGGGAAAAGCCACACGACGTGCAATAACCAGAAAGGCACGAGTGGGACCGTCCCATAGTCCATCGGGTATCGCCTGCCCAAAAATCTAAACAATTGCTCGTTGACAAAGTAGAACCAGAAGAACCCCGGATTGCGCATTCCGATGAGGATGTGCCAGGGCGCGGCGATCACTAAGAAGAGTAGCGCCCCCTTTAGAGACAGCAACCGCGCCACGCTCTTTAGGCTTCCGGTTGCCAATAAAGTCACCAACAAAATTGCCGTTGGAAAGATCACGCCGACCAGGCCTCTGGCCATCACAGCAAGACCGGCAAGTGCATATATGCACAGAAGCGGCCCGGTCTTACGTTCGGCCCTCTGCCAGCGTAAGAAGCAGTAGAAGATAAGCGTCAGCAACAGTGTAAAGAGTGCATCAGGCAGGATTATGCGTGTGAAGAGAAACATTCCTACCGACGTCCCTAGCGCAAGTCCGGCGAATAGACCAGCGCGGAAACCGAACAAGAGCGTTCCTATCTTGAACGTTACGAAGACGAGAGCCGTGACGGCGAGTGCTGTTGGCAACCGCGCGGTGAAAGCATTTTCGGAGCTAAAGACGTGATAAGAGAGCGAGATCAGCCAATAGAACAGCGGCGGCTTTTCCAGAAATCGAATGGAGTTTGCGTAAGGGGTGATCCAGTCGTGCCGCAGGTTCATTTCACGCGCGACCTCAGCGTAAAACGAGTCGGCATCATCGAGCAACGCCGGAATGCCGGCGCCTCCCACGTAAACTGCGGCTGTCAAAACTATGAGAAATATCGGCCCCCAAGTCTTTAACGGGTTCTTCAAATGAGGGTGATTTGACACCATCTAATTTGCTTGAGGCTTCGGTTTACATCCAGAGGGTTTCGATTCAATTGAAATCTGCCATAACTAGGCAGCGCGATTCATTGCGTCACTATATTCCAAGTGGTGATTTCGATCCCCAAGCGCTTGATCTGGTTGAAGAGCGAAGGGTCGAGTAATGCTCGGCGCTCCCGGTTGCCTCTGAAATTATGGTAGGGTACTCCATCCTCAATGCTCGGATGGAGCGCCACCTCGATCAGCCCATCAGATGCCACCTGTAGGTCCGCGATCATCTCCGCGATACCGTAAGCCCCCGCGCGTCTGAAACCAAGGAAGCAGTCGTTGTGGCGCAGTGCCGTCCGTGGAGTGATCGCACGGGCAATGGAGAGCGACCTGCGGAGCGCGAATGAACTCATCTGCCGCATTGGCTTGACGCCGTTCTCACACGGCTGCCTGAGCGCAGGAATACGATACTCGTGGCAGAGCCTCACTGCACAGCGGTAAGCAGGGGGGAAGGCATGAAGGTGCTGGTGGCTGTCGGCGTGCGTCAGCCTTACATTGGATTGCAATATGCGCTCGATCTGCGCGCGCCATTCAGTTTCAATTGCGCGAGATACGGAAACGGGGTGGAGCATCCATCGCTTGAGCAGCGCGCCAAGTCCAACAAACGAGCCTTGATCTCCGATGATGGCTTTGACTGCAGGCGAGGCAGTGATTGGTGACCCTTCGACTGCATTGAGGTGTATACCTGCGCTCAACTCTGGGTGAAGGCGCAAGAACTCCACCGCTTGTGCCCACCATTCGCCGTTAGCGAGAACCGAGACTCCTCCAAGCAAGCTAGCCGTTGCTAATTGCTCGACTGCGGCGTTGACTTCGCGACAAATACCGTAATCATCCGCGTTTATGATCAATCTCTTCGACCAGTTCATGGACTGTGTTGTAGGAGCGTATCCCATACTGGCCCATTTCGACGAGGATGCCGACGATCACCCTTCCGCGCGAGAGCGTTGATCGTCCGCGCATGCGCGGGTAATAAGTGAGCGGGAACTCGGTGATGCCAAACCCTAATCGGCGGCATTCGAGCAACAACTCAGCATCAATAAAGGACCCTTCTGAGACGAGCCTCATCCCGAACAATGCGCGACGAGGAATCACCTTACAAGCAAAGTTTACGTCACGCACGCGCAGGCCAAGGGCCAAGCGGCAGAGCAGGTTATAGCTCTTTGATAAGAGCCAACGACGCATTCCTTCACCTCTATTAGCCCGACACCCAATGAGGACGTTGTCATGAGTAGCCAGAGAAACGAGTCGTGGGATGACTGCAAAGTCGAAGGGAAGATCGGCATCTGTGTAAAGTATCAGGTCTCCAGCGGCAGCTAGCAGGCCCGTTCTGATGGCTGCGCCCAGCCCTCGATTGCGTTCATGCCTGACCAGCCGGATGCGAGGTTCAAAGCCAGCCAGTTCGAGAATCATCGCGGCGGTGTGGTCGCGGCTTCCGTCATCTACAAAAAGTAGTTCTAAGAAATCAGGGTCCGCGGAGAGCACATCAAAGACCGCTTCGACGAGTGGATAGATGTTCTCTGCTTCGTTGTAAACGGGAATGACAATCGAGAGCGAGGGATGACGCATGCGGTTAAACACGGGTATAAGTTACCTTCCAAGAAAATGCGTTGAACCAACACGATGGGCCATGAATTTAACATAACTAGGCTTAGGCTAACAGTTTCTGCAAACGAAAAGATGGGCAACAAAATATAGTGGCATGCTCAATCAAGCCTTGCTTGGCCCCTGAAGTGCTTGCGGATCCGATTAACCGAAGGTATAAGGAAGGCGAGGCAATTATCAACTTGATACTGACAAATCAACAATGACAAGTCTGATCTTCGTTGCGATTCTTATTCTGTCACCAGTCTTGTCGCTGCCCTCTCAGGAAGACCAGATTCACCGAGCAGACAAGCTCTTTAACGGACGCGACAACATTGAAAATTTGAAGCAGGCGGTTTCGCTCGCTGAAGACTTTTGCGCGCACAATCCATCAAACTATGAAGCGCTTTGGCGCCTGGCGAAGTACAAATACTACGTGGCCGACCGCCAGAAAGATCAGGCCAACAGGACCAACCTCTTAGAGGCTGGAATTGAGGCTGCAAAGAAAGCGGTTCAGCTAAATGATAAACGTCCTGAAGGTCACTTCTGGCTTGGCGCGAACTACGGTGAATACGCCGATTCGAAGGGCGCATTCACAAGCCTCGGGTTGATTAAGACTATTCGCAAGGAATTCGAAACAGTTTTGAAGATCGACCCGACTTACGAGAATGGCGCTGCTTACCTTGCTTTAGGTGAGATGGATCTAAGCCTGCCAGGGCTTCTTGGTGGAAGTGAGCGGCGCGGCTTCGAGATGTTGGAAAATGGGCTTAGAGTAGGCCCGAATAATTCCGAGCTAAAGCTGGCGTTGGCCGGGCGCTACGCCAAGAATGGGAACAAAGATGAGGCCAGGAAGTTGCTTGAGAGTGTCCTCAGGGTGAATGACCCATGGAGGACTGCGGTTGAGCAAGAAGAACTGAGGAGTGAAGCGCGCAGTCAGCTTGAAAAACTGAAATAGAATGTACGCGGGCAGTCGAGAGGGCTGCCCGTGCCACGCTCTGGAGTTTGCGCGATGCTTGCAAATCTTGACCTCGTATTAACCCTGAGACGTCTTTTCAGTGGCGGCAGGGAACAAGGTTTATCGGTTCATCGAACGAAAGGATTACGATGAAGACGCTCTTGCTCAATCCCCCATCTTTTCCCCAATTCGATGGCGGAGCAAGCTCGCGATGGCCGGCGTCACGGGAAATCGCGTCGTACTGGTACCCGGTATGGCTTGCGTATCCTGCCGGAATGATAAAAGAGAGTCGCTTGCTTGATGCTCCGCCTCTTGAAGTGACTCCTGAGCAGACCGTCGAAATCTCCAAAGATTATGAACTCATCGCCCTTTATACCAGCACTGTCGGATTTAAAAACGATGTCCGGCTGGCTGAGAAAATGAAAGATGCCAAACCCGACCTGAAGATCGCTTTTGTTGGCCCGCCCGTCACCACTCAGCCTGAGCAAGCCCTCAAAGCATCCTGCGCAATTGATTTCGTCGTTAGAAAGGAAATTGACTATCCCCTGAGCGAATTTGCTGAGGGAAAGAAGCTAGAAGAGATCGCCGGCGTCAGCTTCAAGAAAGATGGGAAGCTTATTCATAATCCAGATCGCCCACCGCTCCATGATCTCGATGGCCTTCCCTTCGCCTCGGAAGTCTATAAGCGCGACCTCGACATAACGAAGTACAACGTACCCTTCTTGCTGCACCCATACATCGCCTTTTACACTTCGCGCGGCTGCCCGGCGCTGTGCACCTTCTGCCTCTGGCCCCAAACCATCAGCGGACATCCCTGGCGCACGCGCGGCATTGAAAACGTCACCGCCGAAGTGAAACTGGCGTGGGAACTATTTCCCAACCTGAAAGAAATTTTCTTTGACGACGACACGTTCGCGTGGGGCAAGCGCCGGACCATCGCCCTGTGTGAGAAACTGAAGCCGCTCAAGACCACATGGTCATGCACGTCGAGAGTGCATACAGATTACGAAACGCTCAAGGCGATGAAAGAGTCTGGCTGCCGGCTGTTGATCGTTGGGTTTGAATCGGGCGATCCGCAGATTCTCAAAAATATTAAGAAAGGCGCGACCGTCGAGCGGGCCATCGAATTCATGAAGGATTGTAAGAAGCTCGGCATACTCGTCCACGGCGATTTTATCATCGGTCTGCCGGGCGAAACCCCTGAGACGATAAAGCGCACCATCAAGTTTGCAGAGCAGCTCGATTGCGAAACGATTCAGGTCTCGATTGCTCACTCTTATCCCGGCACCGACTTTGATGATTGGCTGAGAAACAATAACTTTCTCACTGACGACGAGATGAGTGATGAGGTGGGCCATCAATTGCCGACGATCCAGTACCCCGGCCTGAGCAGAGCGGAGATCGTGGAGGCTGTCGAGTACTTCTACGACCGTTATTATTTCCGACCGAGGATAATCTTCCGAATAGTTCGCGGTGCAATGTTCAATGGCCACGAACGCAAGCGGCTATACAAGGAAGCGAAAGAGTTCCTCGCGCTTCGAACTAAAAGGAAACAGTTTGTCGCAAGTCAGCCCAGCCGATAAACGGAGATTTCCCAGGGAACGCTACTCATGGGGAGGGGGTGAGCTTGGGCGCTCTCGCGTCAAACATAAACAGACAACCCTAGTTCCGGCCAAAACTGTGAGGCGACTTAAGTTGATCGTCAACGCAGACGACTTTGGCATCTCCGAAGAGGTAAACGAATCGGTGGTGCGCGCTTTCAAACACGGAGTGTTGACAAGCTGCAGCTTGATGGTGACCGGAGCGGCTTTCGACCAGGCAGTCAAACTGGCCAGAGATAATCCAAAACTCAACGTCGGGATTCACGTTGTCACAGTGATGGGCCAATCCGTGCTTTCAAAGTCAGAAATTCCAACTCTCGTAGACGAGGAGAAAAACTTTTCAAACAACCCTACTGCCGCCGGATTCAAGTATTACTTCTCAAAACGAGCGCGCGTGGAACTTAGAAAAGAGCTGGCAGCCCAGTTCGAGAAGTTCAAATCGACCGGCTTGCCACTTTCACATATTGATGGGCACCTCCATATGCACGTTCACCCGGTCATATTCAATGCCGCGCTTGAGCTTGGCGCAGCCTACGGCGCGAAACGCATGAGAGTGCCGCAAGAAGAGCGCCATTTGGCCTTCAGTTTTGACGGCAATCAAGCATTCAAGAAAACAGTTCACACGCTGCTTTTCGGCGGACTAGCGTTGTACATGAAAAAGAAGCTCAAGCGGAGGGGCTTCACGTTTGCAGAACGAGTCTATGGAAATCTGCAAAGTGACCGTGTTAATGAACAGTATCTTCTATATATTCTGGACAACCTCCGAGCCGAGTTCAACGAGTTTTACTGTCATCCAGCAGTCTATGAGTCTGATCGCGTGCTCAACGACGAAGAGCGTCAGCATCTGAGAGAATTCCAAGCTTTAATGAGCGAAATCGTCATACAGCGCTTGACTGATCTCGGAATTGAGTTGACTAATTATTTCGACTTGGAAGCGAAACGATGAAGACTGCTGTTGTATTGACTTTAGCGATTGTTGCTCAAGCTGCGGGCAATGTTTACCTAAGCAAAGGAATGAGAGATATGGCTTCTGTAGGCCCGATCAGCGGTGGCGATCTGCCTTTGATCTTGCTTCGGGGTATCGAAAGTCCCGCGATCTGGTTCGGGACTGCTCTTCTGTTGGCTTTCTTTCTCCTTTATGCAGCCGCGCTTTCGTGGACGGATTTAAGCTTTGTGCTGCCCGCTACTGCTTTCGGTTACGCGGTCAATGTTGCGTGCGGTCATTACTTTTTGCACGAAGCAGTAACGCCTGCGAGATGGACCGGAGCGGCTCTGATTTCCGTCGGCGTGGTTCTTGTCGCGAGGTCTGGTCCTTCAGGGCTCGCAAAGCGAAAAAGAGATCATGCCGGCCAGGAGTGTCAATGAAGACAGCGACAGCGATAGCGATTGCGATAGTTGTGCTCGCTGGTTCAGCGGGCGACGTGTTTTTGACGAAAGGCATGAAGCAGGCCGGCGAGATTTCAACCATGCGCCCGCGCGCTCTTGCATTGATAGGAAAAAAGATTCTCGGCAATAAGTTCTTTCTCGTGGGGATTGTTTTCATGGCCGTCAGCTTTTTTGCTTTTCTGGCGGTGCTGTCTTGGGCCGACTTGAGTTTGATCATTCCTGCGACTTCGCTCAGCTTTGTGGTCAGCACCGTGGGCGCAAAGCTGATCTTGAAGGAACGGATAAGCAGCCTTAGATGGGCAGGTGCTTTGCTTGTTTCTTTGGGCGTTGCTCTGATCTCTTTACCCTGAATGCCAGCGATTATCATTGCTACAAAGTTTCTGCTCGTTAGCTTGACGCTGACCGCCGTCACCTATAACGCAATGTGCATCTTCGCCGCGGCGAGGTTCTTCTCCTCGCAGCCCGACAAACGGAACTTCGACCCTCTGCCAGTTACGATTATGATCCCGCTCCACGGAAGCGACTTCAAAGCCTATGAGAACTATTCCCAGTTCTGCCGTCAGGATTATCCTGAATACCAGATCGTTTTTGGAGTTCGTGATCACCGGGACTGTTCGATTCCGATTATTCAAAAGTTAATTGCCGACTTCACGGATAGAGACATCGAGCTTGTGATTTGCCCAGACACCATCGGACAGAACTATAAAGTGGGCAACCTGCAAAACATGCTTCGGCGAGTCAAACATGAGCAGATCGTTATCGTAGACAGCGATATTCGCGTGGGCCGTGACTATCTCCGCAGGATTATCCCGCCACTATCAAATGGGCGAGTGGGGCTCGTTACCTGCCTTTACCGGGCGGCTGAAGCGCCAACCTACGCCGCCAGAATTGAGGCAGTAGGCATAACGGCTGAGTTCGCTCCGGGTGTGCTTTCGGCCTGGCTGCTCGAAGGGGTGAGATTTGCTCTTGGGTCGACGATGGCAACGACTAGAACAAAGCTTGGAGCAACTGGAGGATTTCAAGCCATCGCTGATTACCTGGCCGATGATTTCATGCTTGGCAATTTGATATCAAAGGCTGGCTACGAAGTGCACCTTTCTGACTATGCAGTTGAGACAGTGCTGGCCGACATTGGATTCCTTGGTATGATTAAGCATCAGCTCCGCTGGGCTCGTTCAACGAGAAAGTCTCGCCCGATAGGTTACATGGGTTTGATTCTGACATACGGCACGGCGCTTTCGCTTCTTTATATTGTTGCCGATCACGCTTCGAAGCTTAGCGTTCTCCTTTTTGCCTCAGCGCTGATTGTGCGATTGACCATGGCGTGGCTGATAGGGGTCCACTGGCTCGGCGACAAGATATTGAAAAAGTATTTCTGGTTGGTCCCGGTCAAAGACATTCTGAGTTTTTTAATCTGGTGCCTTAGTCTCGTTGGCAGGAAGGTTGAATGGCGGGGGCGGCTTTTCGAGATCGTCGATGATGGAAAGATTGTGGAAGTTAGCTAAATCGAAACGCGCAAGATCCGGAACAACGGGATAGGCCCAAGAGATCGATTCGCCACAAGCGAGTCTTGAGGATTAAAGGATGGCGATTAGAAAGGTAGTCGTGGCTAGCCCCCGCGGGTTTTGTGCGGGGGTGGTGCGAGCGATAGATATCGTAGAGCGAGCGTTGGATTTATTCCCGCCACCGATTTATGTCTTTCACCAAATCGTTCACAACCGGTACGTCGTTGAAAACTTCAATAAACGTCACGTGATCTTCGTTGAGAGCCTCGAAGAGGTGCCCGATGATACTGTGTGTGTCTTCAGCGCACACGGGGTCTCGCCTCAAACCCATGAATTAGCGCGGCGGAAGCGCTTGCGCGTCATTGATGCTACCTGCCCTCTGGTCACTAAGGTTCATCTGGAAGCGCAACGCTACGCGCGCGAAGGATACTCGCTCCTTCTTGTAGGTCATCCCGACCACGAAGAAGTAGAAGGCACAATGGGTGAAGCGCCGATGCAACTTGTCACTGCGGTTGAGGACGTCGAGCACCTGGAAGTACAGGATCCCAATAAGATCGCTTGTCTCACGCAAACAACTCTCTCTCCCGATGACGTGGCGCAGATCATTGAGGCGTTAAAGCGCAAGTTCTCGAAATTGCAGCCGCCGCGAAAGGACGACGTTTGCTACGCCACACAAAACCGACAGAATGCAGTCAAACAGATGGCGAGGCTGGTGAATGTGTTGCTGGTCGTTGGCTCGCAGAACAGTTCGAACTCGCGGCGCTTGCGCGAGGTTTCAATCGCGGCAGGTGTGCCTGCTTATCTGGTTAATGATGAAATGGAGATTCACCCCGAATGGCTTAGCGGCGCGGAGGTTGTTGGCGTAACGGCTGGCGCGTCTGCGCCCGAAGAGCTCGTCATTCGTGTGTTAGAAAGTCTGCGCGCGATGGGCGCAACTGAATTTGAAGAACTCGAAGGCGAGCATGAGAATGTTAACTTTCCCCTGCCGAAAGAGCTTCGGGACCTGGAGAAACTTAAGTCTGCTTGAAAACCGTGGCGCCAACATCCTGTTGGCTGTATTGAAGCCATTTTGGCCTCAGCGGCGGTGGGCCAGATGCCGTCACCACAGCCGCTTGAACGGCGGCGCTAAGGTGCCTGAACTGGCTCACCATGAGATGAGTGACTCAAACAGGATTCTCACCTTGTCGTGTGGTTGGAGGTGCACGCGTTTGCTGAGCACGTCATATTTGCGCTGCTCTATGCATCGCAGAATTGTCTCATAAGTTCCAAACATCGCCCGGAAGGCTGGCCGGCTGTCCCTTTCAATCAACTCTGTAAGTGGACGCCCTTTGGCGTAAAAGGCGCGCGCACGCTCCGCTTCAAATTTCATCAGTTTTCGGAACCGCTCGTCCATCACCTCACGTCGAAGATCGTCCTCGGTGTACTTGAAGCGCTGCATGTCTTCGAGAGGTAGGTAAAGGCGGTTGCGTTGGAGGTCTTCTTTAATATCACGCAAAATGTTGGTAAGTTGAAAAGCAATACCGCAGGCTTCGGCATGCTGCTTAGCCTCTTCTTCCTGATATTCAAAGATGCAAATGCAAACCAGGCCGACCACGGAGGCCACCTGGTAGCAATAGCGGTATAAGTCATCAAACGTCGCGTAGCGCGTCGCCGTCAAATCCATCTCCGTTCCGTCAATCAGCTCATGAAAATAATTGACTGGAATATGGAAGGCTTGAACAGTATCGCGGAGCGCGGGCAGGGTAGGGTAATTAGTGTGCCCGCCTCGCATAGCCTTTTCAAATAGCGCTCGCCAGTCGGCGAACCGCTCTCGTTTCTCTTCGACGCTCCCTTCGTTGTCGCTTATGTCGTCGCACTGACGCATAAATGCGTAGACTGCGGAGAGGGCACGCCGCTTCTTCGAAGGAAGCAATCGGAATGCGTTGTAGAAATTGCTACCGCGCGCGACGCTTTCCGAGCGGCGATAAGAATCTTTGAGGTTTGTGACGGCTGTGGCCTGCACAAGTTAACTCACTTCTATTCTGAGTACCGGCGGGCGTAACCTTGCTTGACTCCGGTGTTAAGTTCTAGCTTGTGATGAATTATAATTGGGCCACCCGGGCTTTCAAAAACATTTCGTAACACAGACGCTACATTAATGGCCCCTGAGATGATCGCGCTAAGGCAAAGCCACGCTGCGTCAGCGCCAGTTGAGACGGATTTGCGGGCAGCTATATGCCGCGCAATTACGGCCGCTCAGCACTACTTGTTGCGAATTCAACATAAAGATGGCCACTGGCGCGGCGAACTCGAAGGCGACACCATCCTTGAATCCGAATACATTTTGACTATGCACTTCATCGGTCGGTCCGATTCGGATCGCGTGCGCAAAGCCGCGAATTACATTCGCGAAAAGGCGTTGTCTGAAGGCGGCTGGGCGATTTACAAGGGCGGCCCGCCTGAAGTTGCCTCGTCAGCCAAAGCTTACTTTGTGCTGAAGTTGCTCGGCGATGATATGGACGCGCCGCACATGAGACGGGCGCGAGAGGCGGTTTGTGACCTCGGCGGACTGGATGCGACCAACAGTTTCACACGGATTTATCTCGCTATCTTTGGACAATATCCTTGGGAGCGATGTCCCGCTGTGCCGCCAGAGATCATCCTGTTGCCCAGGTGGTCTCCCATTAACCTTTATGCAATGTCTTCGTGGACGCGCGGCATCGTCGTTCCGCTGTCGATCATCTGGGCTTACCGACCTCATTGTCCAGTTCCTGAGCGCGCGAACATCCGCGAGCTGTTGCTGGACGAACCGCCCAAGAGGGCTGAGGCTCGTGAATTCTGGACAAATTTTTTCAAGGCGACGGACGCAACGCTGAAGTTCATCGAACGGCGCCGATGGTTGCCCTTGCGGGGAAGAGCCCTGAAGGCTTGCGAGCAGTGGGTGGTTGAACGCTTCCGAAGGAGCGATGGCCTTGGGGCGATTTTCCCGCCAATCATCAACTCGATCATCGCTCTGCGTTGCCTTGGGTACGATAGCAACCACCCGCTGACTGCCTCCCAGATTCGTGAGCTTGAGAGACTGGGCATCGAGGAAGGCGACACGTTGCGTGTTGCGCCATGTTTTTCGCCGGTTTGGGATACAGCACTCGCGATGAATGCGCTCGTCGAGTCCGGCTTGCCCTCGGATCACGCCGCAATACTCGAGGCTGCCGAATGGGTGCTGAGTCATGAGGTCAAAGAAGTCGGAGATTGGAAGGTGAAGAACACCCAGGGACAACCGGGCGGCTGGTACTTTGAATACGCGAATGAGTTTTATCCTGATGTGGACGATACATTTCAAGTGCTCACATCGCTCAGTCGTGTTCGCTTCCCTAATGAAGAAGAAGAGAAGCGAAAGTGTGAAGCGATGGATCGCGCTGTACGCTGGGTGCTAACGATGCAGAATAAAGACGGCGGATGGGCGTCGTTTGATCACGATTGTGACGACGAGTTCCTTACGCAGATCCCATTCGCTGATCACAACGCCATGATCGATCCGAGCACGGTCGACATCACCGGGCGCGGCGTGGAGGCGTTGTCAAATTTGGGCTTCACGCGCGAGCACCCAGTCGTCCAAAAGGCGCTCGCATTTCTGAACAAAGAGCAAGAGCCGGACGGCTCTTGGTTCGGGCGCTGGGGGTGCAATTACATATACGGAACGTGGCTCGCGCTGTGCGGTTCGGAATGCATCGGTGAGGATATGGCAGAGCCTCGCCACCAAGCGGCGGCTTGCTGGTTGCGCTCGATCCAGAATGCTGATGGAGGATGGGGAGAACTACCCCTAAGTTATGACGATCCCGGCCACAAAGGCCAGGGGCCGAGTACTCCTTCGCAAACGGCGTGGGCGTTGATGGGATTGATTGCGACGGGGGATAAGAGCGAAGGTCTTCGACGCGGCATTCAGTATTTGCTCGACACTCAACGCCCGGACGGCTCATGGCGCGACGAGTTCTGGACCGCCACTGGCTTCCCGAGGGTCTTTTATCTGCGCTATCATCTCTACGCGACCTACTTCCCCTTGCTCGCTATCGGCCTGTACGCGCGCCGTTGTGGTATATCATGCTAAGACATCCGCAAAGGATAGTGAGAATGCGATTCCCATTACATGTAACGACCGATGCAATTCAGCACCAGGCCAGGAACGCCGTCAAGGGCAACAAGCGATATCCGATGGTCCTAATGCTTGAGCCACTTTACGCCTGCAATCTGGCGTGTCTCGGCTGTGCGTTGGAGCGTCATACAGGAACCCTTGAGGATCGCTTACCGGTTGAGAAATGCTTAAAAGCACTTGATGATTGTGGCGCGCCCATTGTTTCCATCTGTGGTGGTGAGCCGACTATCTATCCCGAACTGAAGGAGCTGACCGAAGCCATTATTTCGCGGAAGCGCCATATCTACCTGTGCACCAACGCGCTGCTGCTCGATTCTAAGGTTTATGGCAAGATTCCACCCCACAAGCGACTAACCGTCAATGTTCATCTTGACGGTACGCGCCAGACGCACGACCTGGTTTGTGACCGCCAGGGTGTTTTCGACAAAGCGATCGCCATGATCAAAGAAGGCAAGCGTCTCGGCTATCATGTGACGACAAATACAACCATCTTCAAAGAGACTGACATGCGTGAGATCGAAGAGATGTGTCAGATCGTCGCTGACCTGGGTGTGGATGGAATGATGATTTCTCCTGGCTACCATTATGAGTCGGTCGACCGCGAAATATTCCTGACCCGCCAGGACATCCACAAGAAATTTCAGCGCGTGCTCGAACTCTCCAAACGCTACCGCCTCATGTCGACCCCGATGTACTTAGAATTCACCGCGGGACGGCGCAACTACAACTGTTCGCCGTGGAGCACGGTGACCTATACGCCGCGCGGATGGAAAGGCCCGTGCTACCTCATCGGCAAGGAGTATTTCGAAACCTGGGAAGAGTTCTGGAATGCCGTTGATTGGAAGTACTGGGAATCGCGTCAAGACCGACTATGCCAGAATTGTCTCATGCACAGCGGCTTTGAAGCTTCTGCTGTCTTCGAACTTAGAAAAAGCCCGCGCGATATGCTGCGGATGGCGATGTGGAATTTAACCGGCTGAAAGGCGCAGGCACAAATTTGCGAGCGAGCTTGGCTGGCTCCCCTCGAACTTGTCATCATATTGCATTCGGGCACAATGAAGGCTCTCGTCACAGGCGGCACAGGCTTTGTCGGCTCGCACGTCGTTCGTCGACTGCTTGCTCGTGGCCAGGAAGTGCGGTGCGTTGTCCGTCGGACCAGTCGCCTTGATAACTTGCAAGGACTGCCGGTCGAATTCACTCTTGCCGACCTCCGCGATCTAGCAACATTGCGACACGCGGCAAACAGGTGTCGTGTCCTCTATCACTGCGCGGCTGATTACCGTTTGTGGTGCAATGATTCGAGTGAAATGTATGCAAGCAACGTCGAAGGTACGCGCAACGTCATGCAAGCCGCTTTCGATGAAGGAATACAGCGTGTGGTGTACACAAGCACCGTCGGCTGCCTTGGTCTAAATTCAGATGGCAATCCGGCAAACGAAGAAACGCCGGTCGAGCTTGGCGAGATGATCGGGCATTATAAGCGCAGTAAATTTCTCGCCGAGCGCGAGGCTGAAAGCTGGGCAAGGCGCGGGCTGCCTGTTGTCATCGCCAACCCGAGCGCGCCGGTCGGCGATTTAGATATCAAGCCAACACCAACGGGAAAGATGATAGTAGATTTCCTCCGCGGCAAAATGTTCGGCTATGTCGATACCGGCTTGAATTTGATCGACGTGCGCGACGTGGCCGAAGGGCACGTGCTTGCAGCCGAGAAAGGCCGCGTGGGCGAGAAATACATCCTTGGGAATTCAAACCTCACGCTCAAGGAGATTCTCGATTTAATGTCAAAGCTCACCGGAATGCGTTCGCCGACGAGACAGTTTCCGCATTGGGTCGCGGAGGCCTATGCCCGGCTCGAGAACTTTTGGTCCGGCAGAATTGTTCGCCGCGAGCCATCAGTGCCGCTGGATGGCGTGAAGCTCTCGCGCCACAAGATGTGGTTCGACGCATCCAAGGCGGTGCGCGAGCTGGGCTTGCCCCAAAGCTCAATAGAGAATGCTCTGGAGCGCGCCCTTAAATGGTTCCAAGAGCACAGCTATGCCTAGCGTTGAAAAGAGAGTAGGTGACGCCGAGATCCTCATCGCCGTAGTCGCCGCACTCAAACGAGAACTCGTGCCGCTTCGTCGCAAGGCTCATCGCAGCCTCGCGTTGATTGAAACAGGCGCGGGTGCGCAGAATGCCGACCGTCATCTTCGTTGGTGGCTCGAGCGATCCAGAACACGCGCTGTAATAGGCATTGGCTTCGCGGGGGCGCTATCGCGATCGCTGCAAGTCGGCGACCTCATGGTGGGCCGCGAAGTGGTTGGAGGTAATGGCCAAAGGTTGGCAGCAAATTCTGCTCCGCTAATTTCAGCGGCTGAGCGACTGGAAATCGACGGGCCGGTGGTTCGCTTTGGTACGATCATTACGACTAATAAGATTGCCGGTGAATCAAAGGACAAACGGTCGCTGGCAATGGCGCTCTCGGCAAATGAAATTGGCTGTGTGGACATCGAGTCATCGGCCATCGCTAAAGTATGCGCCGAACGCCACATCCCGTTTCTTATCGTTCGTTGCATAACTGACGTGTTTGATGAGGACTTACCAATCGACTTCAATCGCTGTCGCAATTCTGATGGGGATCTCAACTACGGCAAAGTCTTGAAATCTGCGCTGCTCAATCCTCGATCATTTAAAGGGTTATGGGAACTGAGGCGGCGCTCTCAGGTATGTGCAGAACGACTGGCTCTGTTTGTCCAGCGATTATTTCCACTCATCAGAACGTGATGATTAGGCTCACCTGCAACCCGACTCTTATTGCCGGGCATATGTGGGGTTGGCTTTTATACTTGATAGCAAAGGAGAACAAGGATGAAGGCTCTCAAAGCCCGGGCAGGTGGAAGCGCTACCCAGGGCGCTACGCTCGATTGTCATACTAATGAGGGGACAGTCAAGGTTCTCTCAAAGACGGTTACCATTTATACAACCGAGAGAACCGAGGTTCTCAACTTGAGCGATGAGGTACGGGCGTTTGTTGAGTCAACTGGTATCGAGGACGGCTGCGTGCAGATGTGGTCACTGCACACCACAGCAGGCCTGTTTGTTAACGAGTGGCAGGACGCACTGCTTACAGATATTAGATCGATGATCGAGCGCATAGTGCCGAGAGATATTTACTACAGACACAACGACCACGAGTTCTCGGACTGCGACCGCTGCAACGCCGACTCCCACTTAAGGAATGTAGTTTTTGGTCGCAGTCTATTGATCCCTGTAGCCGAAGGTAAGCTAGTGCTCGGCCGCTGGCAGAGTGTGTTGATGGCGGAGTTCGATGGGCCAAACCAGCGCAAGGTCTTCATGCAAGTGTTTGGGATTTAGGCTTATGAAGTTGAGGAGTGGCTAGTGATATTTGGCTAAACCGGGATCCTAAAGCCGCCTTCCGCTCAGGCTCGAAACCCTGCCGCAATCTACCGTTGCGGCCAACCTTCAACCGATTGAGCCCCCTATATTTCCGGGTCGATGATTCGCGCCGCCGTTTCCCCGCTCACCACCGCGCTTTCAATCGTGGCCGGCAGCCCCGTGTCCGTCCAGTCGCCGGCTAGCACAAAGTTCTGAATGGAAGTGCGCGTGCCAGGCCTGAGCCTGTCCGAGTCGACCGTGTGGGCGAGCGTGGCATGGCGTTCTTTGACTATTACGCTGTGAAGCAGTCTTGCGGAGCGACTTTCGGGAACGAGTTCGCGCAACTCGGCTAACGCCATCTCTACGAGCGCAGGCTTGGCCCAATCGACAAAATTCCGGGCTGCGCTGATGATGAGGGCGATTTGATGAGATTGCTTGCCGTTGGAAATGATCGAGTCTTTGTTGAATAGCCATTGAATCCTTGTGCCCAGCAGCCCGACAAATTCGCGATCGATGATTCGCCTGTCGAACCAAAGGTTAATCGAGACTATTGGCGATGATCCAAGCAGGGCGACATGAGCAAACTCCCGGTCTCGAAGTTCGTCTTGTAGCATATCCAATAAAGAGAACTGAGGCACGGCGCTTATGAAATAATCAGCCTCGATCTTTTGTCCATTGCCCAGCTCAGCCGCTACCGCTCTACCTCGCTCGATTACCAGTTTTCTCACCTGCGCGCCTGTTCGCACATGGCCACCGCGTGATCGGATATAGGCGCAAGCACCCCCAGTGTAAAGATCGCTCAGCCCGACGCGCGCAATCCCGATGCTGGCCGAAGCTCGGTCCCGTCCAAACGCTTCCCGTAAGACTCGTTTCACCATCTCGGCCGAAGCAATCTCAGGGCTTTCATTTACCGTTGCGATTGCCAGTGGGTACCAGAAGCGCTGCCTTATTCTATTTGATTGGTTTAGGTCGTCGAGCCATTGAGCGACTGTTCGATGAATCTGTCCTGCATTCTGAGAAGTCTTCCGGCTTCCGCGAATCTCCCGGCCAACATTGAGCGCGCGCAGCTTATCTGCCAGAGTTAGTCCTTTCATCTTGAAGAGCCCGGCCATCAAATGCATCGGCGCTGGAAGCGGGGGGCAATCGAACTTTATTGAGCCTATTTCGCGGTCCAGAAAATCCACTCGCACTGATTCTTGAAACCTCAGCTTGTCCTGGCATCCAATCTTTTCGAGGAAGGCGAGCGTGTGGTGATAGCAACCCATGAAGAGATGCTGACCGTTGTCAACCACATCGCCGGTCGTCGAATCTATAAACGAGTATGCCCGGCCGCCCAGGTGGTCTCGGCGCTCAAGCAATAGGACTTCGTGACCACGCCCGCTGAGCGCCACCGCGGCCGCAAGCCCGCTGAAACCGCCTCCGATTATTGCCACACGCTTACGCAACGCTTGTAGTCTCTCCTTACCTCGATGATTCCCGATTAGGATTGGCGCAAGGCCCCCTTTATTATCGCGACGAGAAGAATCCGTAGCTCGTCCGTAAAGGTAATTGTCGGTCTGCGCGAGAACACGTCATACTTGTTCTTCTCGATGCGTTCGAGTATGCGACTGCCTGCAAGCCACACCGCGCGAAGCTCAAGTCCCAGCCTACCGCCCACTAAGGAGCATAACGGCTGCCCACTATTAAAAAGCTTTCGCGTCCGCGCGACCTCAAATGCCATCAACCGCCGAAAGCCATCTCCTGCCTGGCGCCGCTCGAGGTCTTCCTCACTGAGGTCAAATCGGGCGAGGTCTTCCGCAGGCACATAGATTCGGTTCTTGCGCAGGTCGATTTCGAAGTCTTGCCAGTGATTGGTCAGTTGGAGGGCGGTACAAATGTCATCCGACCATAGATGAAGCTGCTCGTCTCGATAGCCGAACAACAATAGAATCAAGCGCCCAATCGGATTGGCCGACCGGCGGCAATAATCTAATAACTGCTTAAAGTTTTGGTATCGCCGGGTAGTTGCGTCCTGGGTAAAAGCCGAAAGCAAATCCTCAAACAGCGTGATCGGCAGATGAAATTCCCTTTGGGTCTCGCCAAGTGCAATAAAGATAGGGTGTGTGGCGCAACCCGCAAACGACTGCCTGAGCATCTCGCGCCACTCTGCCAGCAGTTCCAGACGCTGTTGCTCACCGCATCTTTCGAGATCCTCATCCGCAAAATCATCTGCCGTTCTGGCGAAGGCATAAATAGAATAGAAGTGTTTCCTCAGTCTCTTGGGGATGAAAAAAGAACCTATGGGAAAATTTTCGTAGTGCGATCGGGCGAGTAGCTCACAATATTTGTAAGCCATATCAACGGACTGGGAGTACTTAGTGATTTGCGCTCCGTCAACCACCTCATCAGAAACCATTGCTACTCCGTCTATCGAAGTACTCATGGTCCGGCGGTAATTGGTATCACTACGAACTTTACCTTCTCCCATCTTGGCTTTTCCTTCACGTTGGTGATCATCGAAGATAAATGATACCTGACAAATGCGAGCGACGCGTGAGTCTCGGGTCAGGTCCCGTCAAGCCCCAGAGCCCTGGTCGCCGCCTCTTGAGCTTTTGGATGTACTTCCGTTGCGAACAATATTCTAGACGTTGCGCAAAGCATAGCAATCGTCCGCTCCTTACTTTTGAGGTCCGGTGCTGCGAATATCCGGACTCAAAACGGCAATGGTGTATGAGAGTTCACCTTGCCACGATTTTGGCACGCCTCGCCTATGAGCTATACGGTTTGGCCGGTCTAAAGTGACTTCTCTAGTCCGACGACTAGATTGTCACAACGGAAAAGCGGCAGGCCCAATAATTCATTGGAACCTGCCGCAAGTCATTGAAAATAATGGTGAGCCGTGGAGGGCTCGAACCTCCGACCCGCTGATTAAGAGTCCACAACAGGCTGTCCAGGCTAGTCCAACCTCATATTAACTAGTCCATCTTTCTTAGCGTTTCAGCCTTTATCCGTCCAAGCCCG
>Ga0114129_10003069_pt1 | contig 23429 bp, 15 predicted proteins | sample RhiMetdeltSRZDD1_FD_80071 | JGI IMG/M metagenome (GOLD analysis project Ga0114129, IMG submission 80071) | Populus rhizosphere microbial communities from Tennessee, USA - Rhizosphere MetaG P. deltoides SRZDD1 (version 2) (version 2) | ecosystem: Host-associated > Plants > Roots > Rhizosphere >...
GCTTCGCCACGCAGTTGAAGTGTTCGTTTCTCGCCGAGTCCGAACGTACGTGAGATTGCCATATTCAGCTGGATCAACCCCGGTCCCTCAACCGTTCCGTAGCGCATGTTCCCGTACGTGCCAAGAGCGGGAATGGCGAACGCATCCTTGTTGAGAAACTCGACGCAGGGAGTAACGTTAACGCAAGCTTTCCCCTTATTGGGTGAATACACATCCGGCGATACCTGATTTGCGGTCTGGCCGGCAGCCGTCGTTAAGGCACGGTCAGTGCCGCTCAGGATCGACAGGAAGTTACCCGACTTCAGCGCCAGGATTGGCGCGATCTGCCAGTTACCCAGTACTGTTTGAAGAGTCGAGTTAGAGAACTTCGGCGTGTTCACCACCATGTTCAAGGTGAAGTAGTGACGCACGTCTGCATTACCCACAGTGCAGTTCCCACGGTAAGCGCGACGGTTGCCGGGAGGCGTCAAACCGTTACCGCTCGTTTGCTGATCGTACGGATCCGATATGCAGTGTGAAAAAGTGTAATTCGTCAGCATGCTGACGCCGTGGGTCAATGCCTTGTTTACGGACACGTAAAAACCGTTGTAGCTGGCGGTGCCCCCGTTCAAGGACTGCGCAATGTTCGCGTAGAACTGACCGGTAAGAGGATTCTTGCGGTACAGCACGCGGCGCATTTGTTCATTCGTTGTCGTCGAACACGTGGGGAAATTCTGGGGACCCACTGTGCCGTTTGCCTGAACGACATTCAACGTACAGGGACCAAGACCGAGGAATTCCGCCGGATTGGCGGTAGTCGATGTGTTCAGATGTATCGTGCTGTTGCCGACGTAATTCGCCGAAACCAGCCACGCTCCAAACTGCCGCTGGATACTGAGATTCCACAGGTGGACATACATCTGTTTGAAATCCTTATCCATATTTTCGACTGTGTTCACGTAGTACCCAGCCGTCGGAAACGGCGCTTCCTTCGAACTGCTACCGATTCCAACAATGCCCTCGAATGCGGGCATTGGATTCTTTCCGGCGGCAGAGTATCCGGGAACGCCTGCAAAATTGGTCCACGGATCCAAGAAGGTTGTGCCTGATAACGATACCCGGTTTGCGAACGGCGGGCCGAAGGACATCTGATTCGGAAAGAACATGTGCGTCCGGTCACCCTGCACGCCATACGAGGCGCGTATGGTCATCTTGCCGTCGCCCTTGGGATCGAAAGCTAGACCAACCCGCGGGAAGAAGTTGAGCCATTTGCCGCATGCATAGCTCTTGCCGCACACGTAATTCGGATCACCCGGAAAGATAACACCGGGAGGAGCATTCGTGTAGACCGGACTCCGATAACCCTGGTCAAACAACTTCGCATCAAAGAAGTGAATCTGTCCCCACTTGCTGCTGGGGGCCTGGTAGGGTTCCCACCGCAGCCCGTAGTTCAGCGTGAGGCGCCGATTGGCTTTCCACGTGTCCTGTGCGTATAGCGCGTTGTAATACTGGCGATTGTAAAAGCCATAAACGGTTCCCTGGGCGAACGTGCGCGCGTTCCCCAGCATCAGGTCCGCTAGTCCAAGACCGGTCGCGGTGCCATCGAAAGTCATGGAGGCCGTCGCATTCACACCGGACCAATAGTTCATCTGCTGGTGATACAGCGTTCCGCCGAAGGCAAGTTGGTGGGTGCCCTTGATCCAACTGATGTCTTCGGAAATCGCCGGGTTGGGTCCATTGTGAGATTCGCCGGGGTTCGCAGCGCCGCCGCCAATCGTGAAGTTCGAGCCGCCCGTAACTGTCATGCTGATTACTTTGCCGCCCAGTTCCGTCACGTTCGCTCCAAAATCGGCGTACGACTTGTAATTGTCGGGAACCTTTCGGACATTCGTACGGCTGGCGGAAAGGCGGAAGGCGCTGACCACGTTATTAGTGATCAGGTAGGTGTGGCCAACAGCGATCTGGTAATCCAGATCGTTCACGCCATACGTATTGATCGATAGCGGATTCGTTCCGTCGAAAGTCGAGGCAACATTCAAAGCTCCGACTGTGACGCGGCCAAATATCGAACTCTTGTTGCTTTTTTGCCAGTCGACGCGGCCGACATACAGGTCCTCGTGTTGGTTTGCAAGGTAGCCGTACCGCACGGTCCCACACTCATCGAGCGGTTCCGGCAACGTGGCAAGGAATTTCACCGCCGCGGGATCAAAGAAAGCGGGGTCGATTCTGTTACCGGCAAAGTTGGGTCCGGTGAGAGTTTTGGCCGTCCCCTGACATGCCGCCGAAGCAATTGTAGTGAAGTCACCCTTTTTCATCGCGGCGGTTGGTACGTACCCTGTATTGAACGCGGGATCCGAGCGCTGCACTGTGGCCTGGTAGCCGCCAAAGAAAAACAGCTTGTCCTTAATAATCGGACCGCCCAGGACGCCGCCGAACTGGTTGCGCTTCAGCGTATCGCGTTGTGCAGCGAAGAAGTCTCGTGCGTTTAACGCACCGTTGCGCAGGAACTCAAAGAGGTTCCCGTGAAATTCATTGCTGCCGGACTTGGTGACGGCGTTGACTGCTGCTCCGGAGTGGAAACCGTACTGGGGCTGAAGGACGCTGGTCTCGACCTTGAATTCCTGCAATGCATCGGGGAAAGGCAGCGGCAATGCGAGACTGTTATATGGATCCTGATAAACGGTGCCGTCCAGTTGGTAAGCCACGGAGTTTCCCTGGCCACCCGCAACGGACACGACGACAGTAGGATAGTTTCGGACTGTATTGATGGCGCCGTTTCCCGGCGAACTCGCCATTCCAGCAAGGAACACGAGTTCTATGGGGTTGCGACCGTTCAACGGCATTTCGGAAACACGCAAATTGTCGACCACCTGGCCGACGCCGGTCGAACGCGTCTCCACCTGAGTGACACTGGCTTCCACGGTGACCTCTTGACCGACGGTGCCAAGCTTCAGTGCGATATCGATGTTTATTCTGCTATCCACCTGCAGGACGATGCCCGTTTGCATATAAGAAGTGAAACCAAGGCGGCTCGCTTCAAGCGCGTAAGGCCCAAGCGGCAAGGTGGGGAAAATATATTGTCCCTCCTCATTAGAAGTCGCGGCTCGCGAAGCGCCGGTGGCCGTCTGTGTCACTTTGATTTCGGCGCCGGGTATCACCGCCCCACTTTCGTCACGAACGGTACCTGAAATCTGCGCTGTAGCCTGCCCCCAAACGATCGCAGAAAACAGCAAGATCGAAACAAATGAAACAGCGATTCTGTGCATGTCGATTCCTCCAGAAAGCCCTGTGGCCGGCCGGGGCACCACTACACTCATGACTTACGCTGAATTGCGTGCTACCAAGCTATTTCTCATCCTTCGGGGGCGTCCAGGGTTTGATTGCGCCGGACAAGAGTCCTTCGATATTTCCTTCCATGCAGGCGTATTCCATCAGGACCGTACCCCATTCTTCCATCGGCCACGTATCGTGGATGGTCCAGGGTTTCGTGTAGGTCTTCGGATCGTCGACAGTAAACGTGTGTTCAATGGTGCCGAAGTTTACGCGCTTGTAGGTCTGAGTGATTTTCGCCTGATTACTGATCGGGTGGCCGATTGTGTCAATTTTCGCGTAACCGTTGATGTTACGAGTTTCGATGGTTAGCGTGTCCCCTTCCCAGCGCCCGATGGATTCACCGAACCACGACGACGGCAGACCCGGGGTGAACCCGCGGCCGTCCGTCGTCACGATGTGGAACATCGAGTTCTGCTCGAACAGGAAAACGACGTAGTCACTGTCCTGGACGATTTGCGTGGGATGAGGGCCGTACAGCGATCGCGAAAAACCGAAGGGCAGGCACGAGCCGGCGTAATCGCCATTTTCGGTCGGGTTGTAATTATCCCATTCCTTTTTGCCCCATGCGGTGTATGGCAGTTCCGCGATATATCCGGGAATATTTTTGTTCGTCACATCTGCCCGGCGTGTAGTGGACCATATGCCCGCCATGCTCGGTTTTCCGTTTGCAAGACGCGGCGCCGGCCCCTTCATATCCGGCGCCGGTTTACCGCTGCCGCTCGACTGCCCGGAAGCTCGGAGCGGCGCCACAATTGATATCGCAACGAGGATTGCTAAACACGACAAATACGTTCTCACGGATAGTTCTCCTTCTACTTGTAAGGGCTAATTAACAGGAATCACCTGTTTCCAGAATTCCCACGCGCGATTGTATCCCCCATTCGCGGTTGCTGATACAGTTCCCGCGGTCGGGGTAGGAGGTTGCTCGTCCAGATACGTTATCTTGCCTCCCAACGCGATGGCCTGTTGCTGGATCCTTGCGTTTTGCCGCAGATTGTATGCTCTCGAGACTAGATCCTGCAAGGATGAGCCGGTAAGTGCGATTCCGTGTCCCTTCAAGAGAAGACCGGGCTTTTTGCCCAGCGCGCTCGCGACGGACTTTCCCAACTCCGGGGTTCTTATGATCGATTCGCGAGGATCGAATTTTCGAATGTCGTGCAGCGGTAACCCATCGCCGATGAACACTCCCCCATTGACCACGGGCCGTAGCGTGACGGAGCTGTCCGAGAAAGCCACGAATTCCGGTGTATGGGAGTGCATTACAGCCATTACATCCGGTCGCGCCTTGTAAATCTCGCCGTGCATGTACACTTCCTGGTATTCGTCCGAACGAGGGCCGGCAACCGGTCTGCTGTCGAGATCATTCTCGATGATGTCCGACGCTTTCACGACACCCGCGGAGACATACCTTGATATGAAATAGCGATTCGGGTTCCTGGGATTCCGCACACTGACGTGTCCGGACGAATCGAGAATGCCCAACTCCATGGAAGCGAGCATGCGATTTGCAAGGACAAGATCATTGATCGTCTGGTCGGGAGACGTGCGTCCTGCATCTGCGCGCGGAATGCTGTTCGGTCCGCTGATGCGAGGTGTCATCAGCTGTTTCCAATACTCCCATCCGCGATCGCCTCCAGCGCCGCCACCGGTACCGCTCGGAACGACTGCGGCTCGACGAGGCGCAGGCGGCGCATTCTGTGCGACGCGTCGAGGATTCGAATCCCAAGTCCCTCCCATCGAAATCAATTGTTGTTGAAGCCGGGCGGCATTACGGAGAGAGTTGGCGCCGCCCACGACATTGTAGACCGACGAACTCACGACAACGGCGCCGTGGCCCAACAGCAAAAGTGTGTCGCTTTTGCCCAGCGTTTGCGCCATCGACTTGGCCAGTGCGGGTGTGTCGAGAATTCCGCTCCGCCCGCTGTTGAACTTGCGAATGTCATAGACCGGTACTTCCTCGTCACCCGAGCGCAGTCGCACCGAACTGACCCCGAACGCAACAAGTTCGGGTGTGTGGGAATGCACAATCGCCATGACGTCAGGCCGTGCTTTGTAGATTTCACCGTGGAGAAAACGCTCCTGGTATTGATCGTTCCGTTCGCCAGTGACGGGTTTGCTGTCCAAATCATTCTGAATAATGTCGGCAGCCGTCACAATTCCAGGCGCGACGTAGCGTGAGATGTAGAAGCGATTCGGATTCGTGCGGCTCCTGACACTCACGTGTCCGAAGGCGTCCAGAACCGACAGCGGCTGCGACGCCAACATGCGGTTGGCGAGCACCAATTCGTCGATCAAATCTTTTTCCGACGTAGCGGTTGGCGGCGTTTGCCCCGCGGTGGTTGTCAGTACAATCGCACTGCAACAAATAATCAGGACTGTAAACAGTGTGCGAATCTTCATGATCAGACCTCCTTAACGCGGGCCCACCGGCCAGCCTCAGAATAAATATTTCAAAGCCATTTGCATGATGCGAGGATCACCGGCGGTCAGGATCTTGCCGAAAACCGAATTGCTGAGTGTTGTATTTGGGATGCCGGGATTGACGTGGTTCGGCACGTTGAACGCTTCGGCGCGGAATTCCAGCGTATGACGTTCGTTGAATTGAAACTTTCGAGTGACGCCCATATCGATCCGAATGCTTCCAGGTGCAAGAAATCTTCCGCCGCTTGTGGAGTGCACCGGAGTGTTACCGTACTGACCGGCCTGAGGCTGTGCAAATGCCTGCGGATTGAACCACTGATCGATGTTTTTATTCGGCATGTACGGGTTCCCAAGCATTTGGACTGGTCCTTGATCGTCCGTGGCCGTAAAGGCATTGTCGAGACCGGATATGATCGAAACATACGCGCCGGACAACATGCGGACGATTCCGGATAGAGACCAGCCGCCGACAATTGCATTGAGCGTACTATTGGCGAACTTCGGCGTGTCGTACACAGTAGACAAATTGAAGTTGTGCCGCCGGTCGAGTTCGCAATTGGCCCTATTCGCCCGCCGCCGATTCTGTGTCTGGCCGCCGCTATTCTGAATCACATCGTTGTAGCCGTCATCGATGCAATGCGACCACGTGTAATTGCCTTGAACCGTGATTCCGTTGAATCTCCGCCGCTGAATCTGCAGGACCATCGCGTTGTAAGTCCTCGTCGGGCCGTCATCGCCGTGAATGAGGTTCGCGTAGTATTGTCCGATTTGCGGGTTCGCGTTGTACAGTTCGCGCCTCATGTTCGTGTTGCCGGTAGTCGAACACGGCGTAAAAGTGCGTCCGGCGAGAACACAACTCGGTCGCGGATCATAGACGGCCGGATTGGCCTCGTACCTGAATAGTGAGTGAATGATATTGCTGCCCATGTAATTTCCGGCAAGAAGCCAGTTTGAACCGACCTGCCTTTGAACACTCAAATTCCACTGATTGATATACGGCATCTTCATATCCCAGGGAAACACGGCGTAACGCGCATTCAACGGGAATGAGACGTTCTGATCGACAGGCATTGGAAAAGGAGACACACCGCCGGGATAACTAGCCCAGGGTTCCTCGAATGCGGGACTGTTCACCTGAATTGACGAGCCGTTCGGCGGCGTATCGCGACGTCCTCCCGTTTGGTGCAGATGCGGTGAGTCATAAAAGATGCCGTACGCCGCACGCACTGTCATAAGTCCATCGCCTTTAGGATCCCAGGCTACGCCGACACGGGGAGCAAAATGGTTGTAGTCGTTCGAGAAAAATGAAAGCGTGTCGGGAATGCCGCCTTCACCCTGAAAGTAGATTCCGGCCGGTGCGTTCGGGAATATTTCACTCTTCACTGCCTGGTCGAAGCGCTCTCTACTGAAAAAAGCGCGTTTCGCGTTGGCGTCATATGGCGAAAGAAAAGGCTCCCAACGTATCCCGTAATTCAGGGTGAGATGCGAAGACATCTTCCACGTGTCCTGCAGATAAATGCTGAAAAAGTTCTGCCGGAACCATTCCCCTGTAATTCGGCTCTGAGTGAAGGAATTTGCTTTTCCAGTCATGAAATCGCCAAGTGGAAGCCCGGTGTTGACGGCCGTGAACGCCATCGAACCCGGCGCGGTTGTGCTCGAAGTGTAGTTCATCATGTTGTGGACGTGGCTTACACCGAGACCGATTTGGTGCGCGCCGCGGATCCAGCTCAAGTCTTCGGATAGGTGATAGGCGGTCGAATTCGCAATCGATGGAGTTGCCGGACCAGCCAACACCTGGAACGCACCGGAGACATTGATGAGGGCGATTTCCGGATAGTCGGCCGGCAACACCACGCCTTTGACGCCGATATCCGAGAACGAAAAGAGGTCCGGTAACGTCTTGTCGTTGACGGTGCGTAAAACCGAACCATGAAAGGAACTGATCATCGTGGGACTGATCGAGTAGGTATCGCCGAGAACGAATGTTTTGGCGTGCCGGTAGTAATCCGGTTGAGATATCGAGAGAATTGTCTTTCCATCATAATCACTCACCTGGTCCAAGCGCGCCATTTCGTATCGACCGAACAGAGAGTGTTTGTCGCTAATCTGCCAATCGACTCTCACAACCGGCAGGTATTCGTTTTGATTCGATTTGCGGCCGAATGAAACTTTCCCGCAATCATCGAGAGTCGTCGTGTTGAGACGCTTCAAGACCTCGAGCGACGGCTTCGAATATAGCGCTGGATCGATACGATTATTCGTGAATGGCGTCCTCAGGTTCACTGCGCCGCCGCTTTGGCATTGGGACGATGCATAAGTCGTCCAGTCGCCGGTGAGCATTTGAGGTGTCGGAACATATGCAACGGTTCCCTGCGCGTCTGTTCTCTGTATTGTCGTTTGCAGACCCGTAAAAAAGAACAGCTTGCTCTTTACGAGGGGCCCGCCTATCACACCGCCGAACTGATGTCGTTTCAGCGGATCTTTTTCAGCAGCAAACGTGTTCCGCGCGTTGAACATGCGGTTGCGCCAGAACTCGAAGACACTCCCATGAAATTCGTTGCTGCCGCCTTTCGTAACGACATTGACCGCGCCTGCAGCGTGAAATCCGTACTGGGCGGGGACGGCGCTCGTCTCAACTTTGAATTCCTGCAGCGCATCCGGAAACGGCAGCGGTAAAGCCTGATTACCATACGGATCGTTATGTAAACCGCCATCGAGCAGGAACGTCAGACCATTGTTGCTGCCGCCACCAACGGAAATAATGTCTGTCGGATAATTGCGGTTCGAATTGACCGCCCCACCGCCGACTGCGGCTCCGGACAGAATGATGAGTTCTGTAACCTGTCGGGCGCCAAGCGGCAGTTCCATCACGCGTACATTGTCGATGACCTGGCCGACCCCTGTGCTACGCGTCTCGACAAGCGACGCGTCGGCCTGAACTTCGACAGTTTCAGAAACCTGACCGATCTCGAGTTTGATGGTGATGACCGCATTCGTGCCGACTTGCAGCAAGATCCCGGTTTGCGAAAACGTGCGGAAGCCAGGAAGAACCGCTTCTAATCGATAGGGTCCAATCGGAAGACTCGCAAAGGCGTAGCTGCCGGTCTCGTTCGTCACCACCATGCGAGTCAGGCCCGTAGCCGTTTGAGTGGCAGTCACCTCAACGCCCGGCAATACACCACCGCCTGCATCAGTGATTGAGCCGCTGATTTGCGCCGTGTCCTGCGCCCATACCGTACCGCAACCCAGGCAGGCGAATAGAAACGCGATAACAAAGTTCCTCCACATGCTCCCCTCCCAAACCCGGATTGCCCGATGCTTTCCGGGTCTTCCGTACTGTTTTTCGGAACGAGTTTGCAGGGACTCTCGCTCTTTCAAACAGTCGGCCGCAAGGCTCCAATTGCAAAACTTTGTGACATGAGTCGTGACGGGCTCGTCTAGGGATGGGGCGTTAGACGGTACCCGTCGCCGTAGACGGCATGAAGGAAGCGGGGCTCATGAGGATCATTCTCGATCTTTGACCGAAGCCGTACTATGAACTGGTCTACCGTTCGAGTTAGGGGAACCTCACTGTAACCCCAAACGGATCGGAGCAGTTGCTCGCGCGTGACCACCTTGTCGCGATGAATCCACAGCAGTCGAAGGACTTCGAATTCGCGATGTGTTAAGGCGAGAGGCTTTTTACCTTTTGTCGCACGAAATGCAGAAAAGTCTAAGTGAATATCGCCAAGGTCGGCCTCATCTGGTGCGGCATTCGTTCGGCGCATCACGGCATGAATTCTGGCCAGGAGTTCCCCAAACATGAATGGCTTCGTAATGTAGTCGTCAGCTCCAAGCTCGAGACCCTGGATCTTGTCCGAATTCTGGCTGCGGGCACTGACGATGATCATAGGTACGCGGACGGCACTTTGGGCAACGACTCGGCAAATCTCGAAGCCGTCCAGACCGGGTAACATAAGATCCAACAAAATGAGGTCGGGGGCAAAAGATCGAACGTGGTTTAATGCGTGGTCCCCGCGTGTTACACATTCAACATCGAAGCCTTCATAGACGAGATTGTCTCGAACCATTCTGGTGATTGAGGGATCATCTTCGATAATCAGAATGCGGCTCTTCACGCTGCGCCCTCCAGTATGGCTGGCAGGGTTATAGTGACCGACGTACCCTCTCCAGGCACACTGTCGACGGAAATGCGTCCATGGTGTGCCTCGACAATATTGCGGGCAATTGCCAGACCTAAGCCGCTGCCGCGCAAACCGGCATTCTGCCCCCGGAAGAAGCGTTCGAAGATATGCGGCATGTCTTCAGGCATTATCCCCTTGCCCCTGTCTTTGACTGTCGTATTCACCTCACCGGAGGCCGTGGAAATCGATATCTCAATTTCTCTCACGCTATCGGAATACTTAATTGCATTCTCAAGCAGGTTTTCAAAGACGTGGATGATCGCCAGTCGGTCACAATAAACGTTTGGTATGTCACCGAATTCGCGGCATATCACATCGAATGCTTTTTCGCGTATCTGCGGCTGCAATCTTTTGACCGCCTCAGTTACAGCCTCGTGAATATTCACAGGCGTCATGGCGTAAGCACTTTTCGAGTTAGTGATCCGTGAGATGGTCAGCAAATTTTCCAGGAGCCGGCTCAAGTGCATCGCCTCACGTAGCAACAGGGAGCCATAATCCGCAATGCTTTCCTGAGAAATATTCCGTCTGTTACATAGTGTTTCCCCCACCAAACTGACACTTGCGAGAGGTGTCTTCAATTCGTGGCTGAACGTGTCGATGAAGTCGGATTTCATCGCGGCTAATTGCAGCTTAGTGCGTAGTGCGTGTACCGCATGGACCAGCGCAGTGATCGCAACCGCAGTGGCAACAAGAATCAGGATCAGTGTACGTTTGGCGCCGGTATCTGCGGCTCCGAGTAAAGGATCGTCTGCCCCGCTGATCCGAACAGTCCACTGCCTCAGCGACATGCGATTCAGCGCATCGGCAGAGACGGCGGCTAAATCGAAAAAGGCCAGAAAAAACGGTTTTTCTCGCATGGGGCCGGTACCCCTCGCCGGCCGACTTTGAGTCACCGTCTTGCCGCCGTCATCGAGAATCGACAAGGAGAAGGCAGTATTATTTGCCTGCCCGCCAATACGCTCGATCTGCCCGGTGAGTTCCGGGAAATATCCGTTCCTGATCCAGTCGAGATTCACAGTGAATCCGATTACCCCAACGACCTGTTTCGTGGGTCCATAAAAAAGGCGAGTGACGACTTGGTAGGGAGAGCCCTCAATTACCGTTTCCAAGAGTGTAAACTGCGCCTCCGGCAAAACGTGCTCGCGCGCTTGTGAGCTCAAACGATAGGCCGACGACGAATCCGGAATAGTCGTTACGGGAAAAGGACTAGCCTCCCTTTCGGCCTCCTCCCATTTTGGCGGGCGATCAGTACGGTTAAATAAGAATGCGGAGCCCGCGTTGTTTCCAATAGGAGCCGTCGTCCAAACGAAGAAAGATTCCGGATAAGGAAACTGCGCGAATGCGCGTGCCACGATATTGGAAATCTCGTAGGCCTCTACAAGTTGTTCCCTTTGAAACGGCACAAGGATGGACTGTTGCACACCACGCATGTCTCTGGCGAGCGCGGTACTCAACAGCGTAGCGACCTCATCGGCGCGCCGCTCTTCGACCAGTCTCGTGCTTTTCCGCCATTCCTGAGATGCGCGATAACCCAGCCAGGATAAGGATGCGGTTGCGAGTCCCAACCCGATCGCCAATATCAAGGTCGGAACTGTCACATCAGAACTTAGTAACCGATACTTGTACTTCTTCCGTCGGAATAGGTCTCTAAATGTGCGACCAGCTGAGGTCACCAGGTTCACTCTAACGACTTTTAATTAAAAAGTTCGCGCTCCCTATAGAACCGTGCCGCCCCAGGATGTAAGGGAATAGGTGTTGCAGGGGCTTGACTGAGGCGGACACTTCGAAACACCGGTTGCTTCTGCGCAAGATTCTGAATCCCATCAAAAAAAGTACTCAACATCCTATACACGATTTCCTCATCTACATTTTCGCGGCATATAAGCAGGACGTCGACACCGACAGTATGGATATCCTCTGCCTGCCCGTAAGTGTTGGCGGGGATCACAACAGGACGCAAGAACGGATATTTCGACTTCAGATTGGAGATACCAGGTCCCTCAATCGGAACCAAACGCGCGCCCGGCGCGGTCAGAGCGGCAGTAACCAGATCCGCAGGGTCAGCACCGGTTATGAACTCCGCATCGATGAACCCACTAGCCAGATGTGCGGCCACTTGCGTGGGAGGAATCCTTACCAGTTGAATTTCCGATAACAATCCTGACTGGCCGAGAATCATTTGAGCAGTAACACCCGTCCCACCACCCGGCAGTCCAATACCGACTCGTTTTCCTCGAAGGTCCTTGAGGCTGTGAAAATCCACATGCCGCCCTACGACGAGATGCAGCGCGACCATCCACGTGACAGCCATACCTCGAAGATTGGTGTGGGGAACCGGATTTGCTTCCGTACCCTTTGTCAGCGCAGTGTACGCGATGTCCGACTGTGTGAATGTTACGTCTGCAGCACCGCTTTGGAGGTAATCCACATTTGCAAGCATTCCCGAGCTTCCTTGCTTTAACGAGAACCCTATCTCAGGTAACCGTGCGCGATAAAAGGTCTCAAGCGGTTCCATCACCTGTTGGATCCCAACAAATGTTACGGCCGGACGCTCGCTGGGAATTCTCTTCGAGCGCTGTTCGGACCGACAGCCGGTAACGGCGGCACAAAGCAAGAAAACAACGGCATGCAACACGTGCCGAGAGTAATTCCTGCTCCGGATTTGAATAACGTTCGCCCGCATATTCCAGTTGTGTGCAGGCGAACTTACCTCAAACCGTGCCGAACTCCAACGATGATCGCGCGAACGCCCGGTTTCTAAACCGGATTTCTACCCTGAATGATCCGTATGAGAACTGCAGCAATAGCGAGGATTAGCAAAATGTGAATGAATCCTCCCAACGTGTAGGAAGTCACCATTCCAAGTAGCCACATCACAAGCAGCAGAACAAAGATTGTCCAAAGCACAGTCCACCTCTCTCGAAATTACGTTTGCGTTGACCGGCGGCGGATCCGGTCACGCTACCTTCCGGTCGCCACGCGGCAGAAACCAAACGAGTGCACGGTGCACGCCAAACCGAAGGCGATGGGGTCTTGAACCGTAAGTATCGGAGGAATAACAACGATACAAGGAGTGGATACCGCGTTTGGTCCCCCATCGCTGCGCCATGAGGGAAGTTTTACCGCTATGGTTCGGCGAAGCGGCACAATCACGTCCGATCATGTAAAATCGGGCAATCCTTATGCGGATTGATCCTCAGAAGTGCGTCGCGTGCGGTAACTGCGTGTCGATTTGTCCCGTCAGCGCTATCTCGATCGATCCCGCAACAAATCGGGCGCGCGTGGATTCGGACGAATGCGTCGAATGCTACACGTGTCATCGTGGAATGAGCATGGAACACCTTAATCCGCGATTTGTGCGGGCAGTCCGCTGGATCCTCAGGATCTTCCGCCTCCGTTTCGATCCTGAGCCGGACGTGTGCCCCACATCCGCAATCGTTCCGGACAACCTGATCTGGCCGCGCATTGTGCGCCGCGCTTTCAGTGATCCGCAAGTCACGCACGAAAGTACCGGCGTTCACGGGCGAGGAACAGAAGAGGTGAAGACGAATGATGTAACAAACCGTGTCGGAATCGGCGAAGTCGGATACGTTGTCGAATTCGGGAGACCCACGATCGGTGTACGTTTTCGAGACATCGAAAAAATGACGATGGAACTTGCGAAACTGGGTATCGATTTCGAGTCCAGGAATCCCGTGACTCACATGATGACGGACAAGACGATTGGAAAAATCCGCGATGACATCCTCGACGAGAAAATACTCTCAGCCATCGTGGAGTTCAAAACGCCGATGCAGATGATGGCGTCTGTATTACATCAAATCGAGGCGGTCTCACGAACACTCGACACTGTCGTCGCTCTGGGCGTTTCGACTCGATGTGATGAGGATGGTGACAGCGCCCTGGATAGTCTGCTCCTCGAAGAAGGATTCGCGTATGTTCGCGGAAAAACCAATCTTGGCTTAGGCCGAGCTGAGGCATCATGACCAACACGCTGCATCGCTACGGATCTGCAGAAAGTCTCGACGACGATTACGTCGTCTTTGCCATACCGGCCCGAGGTCTTAATGAGCGCGACGCTCCTGCAAATCAACGACGTTTTCTGGAGATCGCTCGAAAACACCATCCTCTGAATATGGGCGACGCAAGCCATGGCGCAGCGTTCCGGCCATCGAAGGATCTGAATCCCTCCGTCCACTGGCATCGAGAACACCGGTGTGACTTTGATGCAGTACTGAATTCCGTCTCCAGCCCAACGACAGTCGCAGCCGTTTTTGACGACGAGACGAAGGTAGTCGCATTTTTGAAAGATCTCAAAAAAGCAGATCTGGGTCTCTCTATAAACATTAGCGCGCGGCTGGACAAGGCGCGCGCGTGTGCGAAGTCGGCCGGACTGCAGCGGCATAGCGTGGAGTATTCGCTTGGCTTCTTCGGTCAAACCGACCGCATGGCCGATCGGAACACTCTGGAACTCTCCACCATGTGTGGCCATGGGATGGTGTCTTTCGGACTTGTACGTAAATTGATCGACTGGATTAAACAGGGCCGGCGCAGTCCTGAACAGGCAGCGGCAACCATGGCGCGTTTTTGTAGCTGTGGGGTATTCAATACCACCAGAGCATGCAGATTATTGCGGAAGTAAGGCGATCGATGGTTCATCGCTCCGCTTAAACAACTTTTCTCAGCCTATCTCGCCAGTTCGATCGCTCCTCGCTTGTCAGACTGAACTTCCACCACAAGAGCAACCCGACACCTGAGCTCACAACTGCAGCTGAAAAGAGTTGGAGCCACCCTTCGGGTTGATAGTATGCGGCCAGGAATCTTAAAGCTGCGGCGAGAGGCAAACCCCAGACGAAAGGCGCAAGCGCTGCCCGCCAAAGTTTCCACGGCGGAATCCCGAAAACGCGATTCAACGCGCGTGGAAGCGCCCACGAACCGATGAGCAAAAACCCCGACGTGGTGCCCAGCAGCGGCCCCACCAGGCTTAGCGTGGCGGTCCCGATCACGCTGACGATGATATTGATTAAAGTCGACAACACGGCAAACGGCGCCCACAGCCTGATCTGACCGGCTCCAAGAAGGGCCCAACCCCACAGCGTGTAGACCGCCCAGAGCAGTGCATTCACGCACGCGAACAATGTGACACCCTCCCCTGCGTAGGCGTCACTGCCCACCCAGAGGTGGACGAACGACCGGTTGTAAGCAGCAATTGCAACCAATGCCGCCAGACCGACACCGCTGACCAATCCGGTCAGTTCCACTAAACGCATTCGCACCCACAATGCATCGCCTCGCGCGTACAAGTCGGCTAATCCAGCCCACGTTGCCTGCCCAAAGCCTCTCAGCACAAATTGGGCCAGAACCGCGAGTTGTTGAGTGGCGAAGAATGGTACGACGGCCGCTGAGCCCAGCATCCAGGCGATGATGATGTTGTCACTAACCAATCCGATCCGATCTGTCAGCGCATGAACAAAGGTCGGCCGGCTTAACTCCCACAGTGTGCTCTGGTCCGTTCGTTCCGGAGTTGCGGTCCAAACACCGTGATACGCACGAATACCGTCCCAAGCCAATAACAGTAGAGTTGGAACCTGTCCCGCCGCGAAAGCTGCAGCCTGTCCTGTCAGCCCCCCGCCGATCCGGGCCGCTAAGAGCGACAGCCCCGTCGTCACGAGAACCTGCGCCGTCAGTAGCAGCCAGTTGAGGTAGCCACGTTGTCGGGACTCTGCCAGGGCCCGGAAAACCAGCAGCGGGGTTAAGAGGACCGGCAAGATTGCAACTGCGCCAGCGTTTCGAATCTCGCGCTCGCTAACCTGCTCGACAGATATCAGGTGAGGCAGCGCGGCGACGAGCGCGATGCCGCCTGCAATTTGGGCGAATGTCACTCGGCTGTATGCGCGCAGGCCTGCGGCCAGCATACGCGTGATCGCCGCTTGATTGTACTGGCCGATCACCGCAAGAGCTGCCATTATCGCCCCACCTAAACCTAACTCGAAAAATGTGAGGTATCCGATCCAGCCTGTTATTGCTTTAAATGCACCCAAGCGCTCAGCACCAAGCCAACGCAACAACAGCGGAGTCGAAAAAAGGCTGCCCGCAGCAGACGTCAGGGCGAAGGCCAGGCCTGCCGCCAGATTCCAGGCGCTGCGCTGCGTTCGATTCATCGGACCACGCCGCTTTTTCCTTCGCGCCTCACGCGTAGCCGCGATTTCCAGAGTGCCCATGGTCCGGCGAGGTTGCCGACAGTTTCGACGAAGATCAGTGACAGCGGGTAATCGCTTCGGCCGAGTAGACGACGCAACGTACGCCGAACATGGTGAGCGGGAAGAAAGATAACGAGATTGATAATTGCACGCCATTCACGGTCGCGCAACAGCGTGGTCAGATGGTAGGCGACGTGTCCTTTGCTGTAACTGAAGATTTGCCGCCGCAACCCTCCGAGATCGCGTCGGTGCTTGTGCCAGACCCAGGCAGCAGGCTCATAGACGATGGCATAACCGGCCTTCAGCACTTTATAAAAAAGATACGTGTCTTCGCCGACTCCCGATGGCATACCAGGCCCAAGCGCTTCGTCCATCAAGCCGATCTGCGGGTGACGGAAGATCGAAGCTCGAAAAGCGGCATTGGCTGTTGCGCCGAGTGACCATGTCGGCGGCGCCGTTCGCGATTGGTGGAACCACTTGCGATCGGCCATCCATCGTTCGCTGCCACGCCCCAACCCACCATAAGCTTCAAACAACCGCTGTGCCGGCGTGTCGAGCTTCCAGGGTAATACGTTGCCTGTGACAACCATCACCTCAGATTCGACGAAAGGAACCACGAGTTTTTCGAGCCAATCCAGCGGGGCGATCACGTCATCGTCGGTGGCGACGACGATTTCGCCCCGGCTGACAACAAAGCCTTTGTTGCGCGCGTACGCAAGACCCCGCCGAGACTCGGTCACGAGTTGCACGCTGGGGAATTCTGCGACCACTGGAGAAGTGAGTCCCGAAGCCGGATGATTATCAACTACGATGATTTCGACCGGACGTCGAGTTTCTTGTGCGACCAAACGGGACAGACATTCCCGCAAGTCATCGGGCCGGTCCAACGAAGCCACGACAATGGAAATATGGACGTTTGCGAACAAGCTCCCCTGTTGATCGTGGCGCCGGTTCACTTCCGCCCTCTATTCATGGATCCGCTGATAGATCTCGAATCGGCCCTGCAGCTCTTCGCCAGCGTCCGTTACGATTGAATCGGAATATACGCGCTTCCACCCCTCCGCGAAGGTCTGCACCAACGGAACTGTGTATCGCCTCGTATCCAGCGCGAGCCCCTCGTCCAGAATCAAATAACTGACCGGTACGCTGTCGAGCAGGCGTTGGGCACGCAACGGATCCTGTTCGAACGGGGGCATAACGGATTTCAGCCCAGACCTCAGGAAGACCCATTGTGGCATTGACGAAGCAACTACAGCATCGGGCTTTGCTCTCGACATCAACCAGTCTATTCCACCGTCGAAAGCTCGATGCGCATCGGAGTAAAAGAACAGACGATAGGAAACAGGCTCCCCATGCCCTCCGCTGTAAGCGACTTTCTGATGGAACTTGCTGTACACCAAATAGAAGGTGACGGCTTGCTGTAGTAACAACACAATCACAACCAAGCCCATAAAAACCTGCCCCGTCGCCCTCCACCGTCGGAAATAGGCTTTCCCGGACTCCTCTCGAATTTTGAAGAGCATCGTGAAGCAGGATATCGCCGCGAAAGGCGCCAGCGGCATCAGATACCGCGTAAATTGTTCGGGCCAGGGCGTAATACAGATCGTTGCAACCGAAAATGAAACGTATAAAGGAATAATCCATTGTCGCCGGATAAATTGAAGGACGGCCCCGCCGATTACCAAACAGCCCAAAGTAATCAGGCCGAGGTCTACTAAAAACGGCGCCTTGAAGTGGATCGGCGACAATCGACTGACTGTTTCCCATTCAGACTTCCATAGATTTTTCTGCGAACTGATGGATTCGCCCAGGCTCCGAGGCATCAAAACGACGTTGTGTAGGAAACGCACGCCGATGTCAGTCACGGAGGGCGGATCCGTTTCCGAAGCATTCATATGTTTCAAGCCAAACACATTTCGGGTGTAGCTGACGTTGTAAAACAGATACGCGGCGCGCTGATATTCATAGGCAGGTCGCTTGTATTGCTCCCCAGACTCAACAGCAGAGATGTAGAACAGCCAACTGAAGACAGCGATAGCGGACACCATTGAACGAACCGCAGCACTTTTGAAGTTTTTCCGGAAGGCGCTGTCGAGTACCCATGCCGCGAGCAGAGCGATCCCCGCGGTTCTCATTGCGTATGCGGTGGCGGCAAATACTCCCGCCAAAACGCTATGGGTCCGGTTATTACTCGCCCGGTTGTTGCATATTACGAAGAGGGTTGTGGCAAGCGCGAATGGAACCTCCGGGAAACACAAATCGGACAAGAAATAGGCGTGTAAGTTAAAAATGCAAACCCACGCCGCAAGGAACGCATATTTCGAAGGCAAACGGTCTCGGGCCGTCCAGTAAATGGTGAAAACGAAGATACTGAAGATGATGAAGTAGGTGATTCTCAACCATCGGCCAACAATGACGGGATCATTGGTCCCGATTAGCCATTGATGAGCGGCGATGATCGCCGGTAGCAATGGAGGATATTGATTCGCCTCGATGTTTCCCGGCTCATTTAAGAGCCGATAGCCGTGCCCCTCCGCCAGCGAGGTTCCCAAAGTGTAGTAGACGCCGCCGTCCCACCTGAGATCGATCGGACCGTTCAAACGCGGTATCCAGGACACCAGGATCGCGGCGACTAAAACGGCAAGGTAGATTGCCTCGCGCCTCCACCGGCCATGCGCTAGACCTTCCTGCAGCGCGACGTTCTGCGCCGTTGATTCACCTGTCATGGGAGCTGTTTTTCGGCGCTACGTCCGCAGGGATCTGACCGGCGGCAGGAGTTTCAGTTTCATCCTTCCGGCTGACCAATAAAAGGAGTGCATCCTTTTGCCGTCCCACTAACTCGATTCGCAGATCGGCGGTGGCTAACTCAGAGAAGAGCCAGTTCAAAAAGTATCCGGCACTCCCATAAACAAGAAAACGGTTTCTTGATGCGATGAAGGACTCATACTCTTCTATTCTCACCGGGAACCATGGGCGCAACGCGAGCAAACCCTTTTCCAGACTTTCGTGGCCAAGGTGACGCAGTGATGCATCAGGACTGGCCAAGTACACCAACCGCCCGGCGATATCTGGTGATCCGTAGTATGCCAGGGTCATAAACGCGTGCTGGTCGGAAACGGCGATCGGCAGATTCGTCAAAGCCTGGGTCTGAAGAAATTTGTTGGCTTGAATCTGGGTATCACGGCCCGCAATCATCGTCCCTAATGTTTTACCGCCTAGCGATACGAAAAAACCGCACAAAGAGAGAGCCAGAATCGCCGCCATCGGTACCCGATCATTCAAGAGAGTGTAAGCCCCGAAAGCTACGATGATGCTGAATCCGATTACAGCCGGCAATGCATACCGATCGGTAAAGGATCCACCTGCGAGCATGCAAACCGTGACGATCAGAATCGGCATTACTGCGAAACCGAAAACGGCAGCGACCTCGTAGAGCGGAGGTCTGGTGTAGGCCGTGTGAACACGGCGCGCCATGGCATAGGCTTGGGGATAAAGCGTTGCCAGAACCAGTAGAGTCAGGACCGGCAGGATTGCGGGCGCCAGCAGAAAAGCATAGAACTTCGGAATTGCCATCCATTCCGGTTTCGCCCAGAAAGTAGTCGAGTACCCGATCGCTTGCCGAATTAGAGGCAGGAAAATCACCAACGGCGTAGCGCCGATTCCGAACGCTAGCCACACCGGCAGATCTACGCGTCGCAGCGCTATCGAGCGGACAGTCTCACCAAAGACAAGAGGCAAAAAGAATAAGATCGCGTAGTAGTGGCACGATACAGCAGCCGCAAGACTAATGGCCAATCCGGTCAGTGGGAGTAAACGGCTCCTTCTTTCGGCTGCGAATTGCCAGCAAAGCAAAGCAAGTCCCACGAAGCCCAGAACCAGAGCGTAGGATCTCGCCTCATAAGCGTACCTGTAAGCCCCCGTAACAAGCGGGAAGAGCATCGCCAGAAACCCGTAAACAGCGGGTGCGCGTCTCGAGACAAACAAAAACAGACAAATGCCCATCACCCAGTAGCCGATTACCTCAGGCAAGCGGATCGCCAGGGGGTTTTCACCGAAGAAGGCCAGCATCCCGCGAGTAATCCCGTAGACCAAGGGCGGTGTCTGTTCGGCCCCTGTCAACAAAGCCGCCCAAATTTCGGACATACTCGCGGCACGGGAGATATACAGCGTATAAAGCTCGTCGTTCCATAGAAGCTTGTAGGATGCGAGCACGCACGTGATGAAAAAATACAGGATCGAAATGCCGACAAGAAGCCACAGTGTTTTCTTTTCGAAGTGGTCTTCAAGGGTATCTGCAAGGGCGTTCAGGAGCCGACCCGCCGTCACTTCCGCAGTAACCTCAGGACGCTCAGGAAAAAGCTCGACAAGATGATTTCTGAACCGAGCACCAGAGCCGTCGCCGACGGGATAATCATGCGCATCACCCTGAACGGGTCCAGCGACCCGAACGCATGTGCGCCCCAATCGCTAAAAGCGTAGATGGACCCGGCGAATCCAAACAAAAGCATCAGCGCCCCTGCCACCAATCCCAACTCCAGCCTGGCCCAGCGGAGGAGGCGATTCAGTCGCTCATCTTCAGGCAACAATCCTTCGCTCACGCCGAACACTTTTGTGAAGAAGGCGAAGGTCACGGCCTGAAATCCGATTATCGTCGCCATCGCCGCATATAGAAGTGTGTGTACGTCGAAGTTGATGCCGCCAACGAAAAAGGGACCGGGCAAGATCAACAGGCCGGTGATAATACCAGCGAACATGAGAGCCAGGCCCGGATATAGGAATAGCCAGCGCGGACTGTAGAGCAGCAGGAACCGTAAGAATCTCCATCCATCGCGCCATGTCCGAAGATGAGGTCGGCGACTGCGTCCATCAGGCGACAGCGTAGTCGGCACCTCGACGATACGCAACTGACGCAGTGTGGCTTTGACGACCATCTCACTGGCAAACTCCATCCCCGTCGTTCTCAAGTCAAGCAGATCGATGGCTTCTTTGCTAAAGCCCCGCAAGCCGCACTGAAAGTCTCCACACGGACTGTGAAAGAACATTCGTCCGATACCGGAGAGCAGAGGATTGCCGAAGTACCGATGAAGCGGCGGCATTGCCCCGTGCTGGATCCCTCCTTTAAAGCGGTTCCCCATTACCAACTCATAGCCCTCGCGCAACCTCTCGACAAACGGTCGTAGATTGGTCAACTCATAACTATCGTCGGCATCAACCATAATCACGAATTTGCCGCGCGCCGCCTTGATTCCTTCCATGAGCGCGCTTCCATATCCTTTCGTTTCGGCTCTCACGAGGCGGGCACCGCAATTGATCGCGATCTGTTGCGATCCATCGGTACTCCCGTTGTCTGCAACGATGATCTCGGCTTCACAGTTCAGATCGCGAAGGGACCTCTGTGCCTTGTCGATGCAAACGGCAAGTGTCTCGGCCTCATTCAGGCAAGGCATGACAACGGAAATCTCGACAGAAGCCTCGAGAGCGCCGGTCATTTGTGCTTGATTAATGTGTGAACGAATTGAACTCATGGCGCAATTCAATCAGTCAACGGTTTTTCAAACTCCAGATTACCGGATCGTGGCACGCGGCTTTAACCTTTCCGGCCGGTCGTCAACTGGATTCACCTGTAACTCTGCCCCGAATCTCGGAGGCCCGCCGCTTACGCTACCCTCGTTAATGAAAGTTCGCCGCCCGCGCCGAAAGCTCCAGATCGTACGCGACAACGCTCTGAGATACCCCATACCAACGTGCAGCAATCTAAAATTGGAGTTCCCCATCTGAGCAGTGCGATTGATCCAGGAAATTGGGACCTCCTGGATGTCATAACCGGAGAGCACTGGCTTGAGACCGGTCTCCATATTAGCTGCGAAGTGATGTTCTGTGATCTCGAGACGTCTCAAGATATCGGCGCGGTATAGTTTCAGGTTATTCGTGATGTCGCGCACGCGCACCGGCAGGAAAAGTCTGATCAGTGCGTGAACGCCGCGATTGCAGAGGACTTTGCTAAATGGGTAGTTGATCAGTACGGAGTCAAGAGAGAAGCGGCTGCCGATGGCGCCGTCACGCCCCGCTGCCACAACGTCGAAAAGGTCACGGAACTCGGGCAAAATCTGAACGAAATCGCAATCCATCGTCAAGATGTATCGCCCGGTTGCGGCTGCATAGCCGTCCCTCAACGCGCGTCCGACACCGCCTGGCGGAGTGCGGTTAATCAGTCTTACGCGCGGCTCGCTCGTAGCGAGAGCCCTCACCACTTCCGCCGTCCGGTCGGTCGAGTTGTCGTTGACGATGATGATCTCGTGAAGGTACTCGTCATACATTTGAACGAGCGACTCTACGAGGGGCCGGATATTTTTCTCTTCGTTGTAACACGGCACGACGACCGACGTTGAACCGTAGAGTTGGCCGTGACTGGCTAGTTTGATTCGCCTCCGGCCGGCAGCCTGTCCCCCTGGTTTGGTCAGCCATAGGTAAAGCGTTCCACAGAAATCCCGGACAACCGGCGTCTGTTCGAGGATGAATGACGCCGACTGTGCTGAGGCCAAGAGCGGACGCGGCAATCGCGCGTGAATGATGTCGTACGGAATGATCTCGATATTGGTGAACCCCTGATGTGAAGCTCTCTTCATCAACTCGTACTTACGCATTCCTACATGACAGCGCGCATCGCCGCACCATCGGCCGACTGGCCGGATGAGGTTCTTGAGAAGGACTTGCGGGTTCCAGTAGTTCGCTTCAAAAAAGAGAAGCTGACCGCCGGGTTTCAGCAACCGATAAAGCGCCGCCAGAGTTTGCGGGTACAAGTTATGACACAGGATCACTGTCCCGATTACGTAGTCGAAAGCTGCGGGCGGCAGGTCAGCCAAATCCGTGACGTGAACGAACCTCGTGTTTGCGAGGCGCTTTGCTGAAGCAGCGGCCGCCAACTCTTTATTGAAGACGGCGGCTGTGATCGGGTTCTCACCGCGCAGAACTGTCGTTAGATTCTCGGTCCATAAACCGCTGCCGGCTCCGACTTCGAGAATCGTCTCGCCCGGCAAGACATGTAAGCAGTGGCGAACGGTCAGAGCGCGCCGTCGGAGCTTAAACGGTGAAGTACCAGGATATCGAAGCCAGTAAGCCTCGCGACTGAGCTCCATTTCGCACAGGTTTCGCTCGATCGACATTTCGGCGCCTCGTACCGCTGAACCTGTATCCTCCATCATCCCGTCTCAAAATGTTGGCGCCCGCCTTGCTGATCGGAGGCCAGCCATCGCTTATCGTATGGCGCCGGGAAATGCAATTGATCCGTTAAGATTAACGAGACGGACAGCGA
>Ga0114129_10003070_pt1 | contig 23421 bp, 25 predicted proteins | sample RhiMetdeltSRZDD1_FD_80071 | JGI IMG/M metagenome (GOLD analysis project Ga0114129, IMG submission 80071) | Populus rhizosphere microbial communities from Tennessee, USA - Rhizosphere MetaG P. deltoides SRZDD1 (version 2) (version 2) | ecosystem: Host-associated > Plants > Roots > Rhizosphere >...
CAGATAGCCGATGATTGCTTCTTGAGCGTCGCGCAACGCCGTGACCGACACGACCGCCCCGAACCGGCTGCCGTCCTTGCGGATATACGTCAGCTCGTAGATATCCTCGATCCCGCGCGCGGCCTTGAAGACGAGGGCCTCGAAGCCCGGGGTAATCGGGGTCCCGAGTTCGACGCTTAGCGCCCTGGCGCGCGCGATCACCTCCTGGGGATCGGAAATGTCGGCCGGCGTGATCTTGTTCATCACTTCGGCGGCCGTGTAGCCCAGCATCCGCTCGGCGCCGACATTGAATAGTTGAATGACGCCCTTCTCGTCGGTGGCGATGCTGGAGAAGTTCGCGCTGTTAAAAATCGCGTTCTGCAAGGCCCCCGTCTTGAGCAGGGCTGCTTCGCGTCGGACCTCGGTGATGGCCTCCGCCTTGCCGGCCTCGCCGTCGAGAAAGGCGGAGCTGTGCTCGGACATGGCTGCCTCCGTTCAGATCAGAGATACAATTCAATCCCCGCGCACCGGGACCGAGCCGAAGCGCTCAAGGAACGTAGGCCGTTGCGCCGCCCCGCGTCAGGTCGGATTCGTGCCACGGAGTATCGCGTGCACCGTCTGCTCGAGACGTCGCACGCGACGTGACAGAATCGTGAGAATCCGCCGGACCAAGTCCGGGGTCTCGTCCAGCAGTCGCCAGAAGTGGAAGCGATCCACGATGAGCAGCCGGAGATCGGTCGTCGCCACAATCGTCGCTGATCGAGGCTCCCCATCGAGCAGGCTCATCTCACCAAAGAAGTCACCCGCATGTAGCTCGCTACCAGCTCCGACGGGCGTTCGCACCCCCACCGCGCCGTCGATGATGATGAAGAATGAATCACCGGGCTCTCCAATCTGCGTCACAACCGTCCCCGCAGGAGTCTCGACGATCCTCGCGAGCTCCGCGACCCGACGAAGCTCGTCCTCGTTGAACCCGGTGAAGAGCGGCACTCTCTGCAGATGTCGGATTCGCGCATCGTGGGAGGGCACCGTCTCGTCAGGGCGGACTTGCTCCGCCGCGTCAGGATCCTGGAAGGGTAAGCGATCGATTTTCTGATCGAACTCCATACGCGCCTCCTAGGTGTTCCGGCTCCTCTTCCGCCTGCTCCAACCGGAACCGCCGGTGCATCTCGCGGTACATGCTCGTCGCGATGGTGAGATGGTCGCCGGGGGATCATCTGTCTGCATGCCGGTAAATCGGAAGCCCCCCAGCAAGTCGGAGCCGCAACAGGTCGGCCAGATGCAGGGAGCTTACTCTCCGCGTTCGGACCGGTCAAGCGCGTCCTGGGCTACGACTCTGGGTCCGAGAGGCACGAGGCTGGAGCGGGATCTCTATTACGACGATGTCCCCTCTCTGGATCGCCGCATCACTTCGTCTTTCACCGCGGCCACGTAAGCGGCCAGGCTCTCAAGAGCCCGTGCCGTCTCTGCGCGCTGCTCCGTGAGACGGGTGACCACGTTCCGGAGGTTGTCCATTTCCTCGCGAAGCTCCCCGTTCTCACGGACCAGCCGCTCGACCATTGCGTCGAGCTGGTTCTGCCGCTCTGCGGCCTGAGCCAGCCGGTCGAGCATGCGCTGCACGTTCTGGAACCAGCGGATGAGCTCCGAGGGAAGGTCTGAGGGCAATGGTTCTCTACTCCGCTCAGCGAGCAGTCGAACGTGACTCGGTCTGCTCGACCACAGATAGCAAGAGGTAAGCCATTAGCAGGGCCTTGGGAAGTCACGGAGTTGCGGGGTGGATCAGGCCGGCGTATGTCCAACGGCTGTCTGACGGGGTGTTCGAGGTGGCACACGAAGAGGAGTGATTGGTATGCGATTCTGCATAACCGCTCTCGTCGTCCGGCCGGCCGAATCGACACTGGTGCCCGCAGCGGGCGGTTGACGATTCCCCCCCGCCGGATTACTCTCTCACCACGTAGTTTGACCGTTCCCGCGGCCGCCCCTCGGCAGGCCGGTCGGCAGTGGCGATGATCAGAGTCCGGGTTGACGTGGAAGAGCCGCAGGCCACTGCCATGAATTGCGAAGACGTCCGTGACGGGCTCTCTGTCCTCGTCGGCTCGCACATCGGCCTGACCGAGTGGGCTCTCCTTGAAGCGCATCTGAAGCAATGTGCGGAATGCCGGGAGGCAGAAGCGCACCTGCGACTGCTGGCCGCGGCTAGTCGTCCGGTTACACGGCCGCGCGCGGTGTTAGCCTCGCTTCGCAAGGCGATGGAGCTCCTCCGGATCGGAGTGATCTGTTCCACCGCCTTGGTCGTGCGGCGCCGAGCGCTCCTGACGGCCGCCGCTCGCGAGCTCACTCCGCGCGTCATCCCTGGCGTGATGCGGGCTTTCGGTCTCGGCATCACGCGTGGCGTCGCGGAGATCGCGCACTTGCGTGCATCGCTGGCGATCCCGCTCAGGTCTTCCGTGGCCGGCATGGCCAAGGCGCTCGAGGCCGTCCGCCTCATCACTCGTTCCGTCAAGCGGATCCGCTTCGGGCCGTCGGTACAAGCCGGCGGTGTCGTGCTGGCGCTTGCGTTCACGTTGTACGCGCTGCAGCGGACCGACGGAATTCAGCAGCTTGCCCATCCACCGGCGCCTCCACGTCCCGAACTCGGGTCCACGCCGCTCGAGCCGGCGATGGTCGAATCCGCGCGACTGGAGCCCAGGCGGCTCGAGCCCGCGCAGGCCGAGCCCGAGCAGCCAGGGCCCTCCCTGCCGGCTCCATCCGTCGAAAAGAAAACCGTATCGGCCGCGCCACCGCGGACCGACGAGCCCCGACAATCTCCGTCCGTTGCGCCGCCTCGGGCTGCCGCACTCTCACCGCCTGATGTGTCCGTATCCGAGCCGGTCCGCGGGGTGGCGCCCTCCCCTCCGACGCTGCCCTCGGAGCCCCAGGTCTCGGCGACCCATGTCGTCGGGCAACTGTCGGCGAAGAACCCGCGTGCGGCCCAGCGCGATTTCACCACCTTGCTGGCCGATGTGGGTGGAACGGAGCTTGGCCGGAGTCACCGGGTCATGTTCACGGCGGTCGAAGTGGTCGTACCACAATCCCGCTACAACGAGTTCGCCGATGGTCTCGCCCGCATCGGCTCCTGGCGGTTGGAGGCCGCGCGCTTCCCCCTGCCCGATGCGGTCCACATGACCATTCGCGTGACCGAGTAAGCCAACGGAAGCCGTAGCGGGAGTCACTGAGGTCCGGCGTGAGGGCGACAGCGCAGCCACACACCGGGAGCCCATAGGGCCTGAGAGAGCGTCGAGCGCCTGCTGACCAGATGCTAGGTGTGGCTGTGCTGCGCGCGGCACAGACCGGGTGCCGAGCCTTGCTGGGGGCGATTAGTGTGGAGGCCGTGATCCCGCATCTCCAACACCGAGCCCGCGTACGGACCTGGATCTCCTGGCCCTCGGCGGGATCTTCGACCTTTCACGCTTCACGCTTGACAACGCGAGCGTACCGATGACACGTGGAGCACACACCGTGGAATGAAGTGAGCCGCTCATGAAGCCCAAGTATGGTCATCATGACGCCACCTACCGGCCGCCCGAGCACCGTCGCGACGCATTGAGCGCACAACGTCTGATCGGGTTGTCTGAGCAATCCACTGATGGTGTCGCGAAGCTCGCGCAAAGCACCGGCCCCAGCGCGGCGTGTGTGCTTATTCGATGCCAGGGCGGGCAACACGATCGAGTACTGACGTTTCAGTGAGTTGACGTCAAAGCGGACCACTTGGCCTGGGCGTCATGTCCGACTCGTCGCCGGAGGGCCCACAGGCATTCTGTCCTGGCTCTCGCTCATTGCCCGCTCGAGGCTGAGCCAAGCCCTGCGTCGCCGAGGGTGAGCCCCGGCACGTCACGGGGGTCCTCTAGTCCGCTTCGTCGTTGCTCGTCAGGCCGAGCGTCCCGCCGCCTGATTGCCCCGCGCCAGCAACGCCGCGAAAGCCCGTCGCATCCAGTCGGAGCAGTCGAGGGCTAGAAGCTGTTCGAAGGGCACCCACTTCGCTTCAACGTGTTCGGACGAAAGCGTCAGATCGCCACCTGTGGTTCGACAGTGGAATGTGATTCCGAGCGCCTCTTCCCGCGCGGTTCCACGATAGAAGTGGAACGTGTCAAGTGGCCCGAGTACCGTGACATCCAGTCCGGTCTCCTCCTTTACCTCTCGCAGCAATGCCGCGAGGGGCGCTTCGCCCTGTCTCACGCGGCCGCTCCCGGGCTCCCACTCACCCGGGGCATGGTCCTTGGACATACTCCTTCTGAGAAGGAGCACGTGGTGATCACGCTCGATGACGAAGGCAACGACGACGAGGAATCTTCCGTTCACGACGCCCGACATAAGCTGTGCTGGGCTCCCCCGCATGCGCGCGCTCCTCGACGTGAGTGACGCCAACGGACCCCCTCGATGCCCACTACGTCGCCGTCGCCAGCGGCGTTGCCTCCGGGAGACCCCCATCGGCATTGTGACCTCGTCGGTGCCCAGAAGCCGCTCCCGCTCCGGGGCACCCGCCGCGGGTCTCGCCCTCCGTGCCTACTGGCAGAGCTCCAGCGGCCGGCCGACCTCGGCCTCCCGGAACTTGTCGAGGGAGACGCGGTACCAGGTCCCGTCCCCGGCCCGCACCCAGTAGTCGCGAACGATTTCCGGAGCACGCAGAACCTCGAGGCGTCCGGTCGCGGTAGTCTCTGCGCCGCGGGGTACCATGTCCAGGCGCGCGCGCTCCTCCTTCTCCGCCACCGTGACGCTCAGCGGGCGACAGGCGAAGGAGGCGCATGCCGCGGCGAGCAGGACCAGGCACACGCCAGCGACCGCAGGGCCAACGAGTCGCCCGACACCTTTGGGCGCCCGCTGTGTCAGTAATTGGACTTCCGACCCCTCGGACCGGCCGGCTATTTGACCACCCGTACGCGCCTTAACACCGCGATTAAGCAGGCTCTTATCCTCTCTGGGCTCCCCTGGTCTGCCCTGGCACAACTGTTGCCCTTCTCCTGGACAATAGCAGCGGAAGAGACCCCTTCCCGATAAGGGCAAACCCACCGCGAGGTGGGGACGCAAAACCACGGGTCAGGTTGCAATAGCCTGACGGCCGGGTTGTCGAAGGAAGGGTATCGTGAACTCTCGCAGTCGAGGGGGTCTCCCGCAACAGGAGACCCATCATGACCAGCGCACCGAGTAGCCCGCCCCGAATCCTTTCGGTCCTTCTCCTTACCCTGCTGACGACGATCGCCGGATGCAGTTCGGCTGGCTTCTCCGGGCAATCGGCTGGCTTTTCCGGGCACGACGTCCAGCTCCGGACGAGCGGCGACACGTTGTATGTCCTCGCGCGGAGCCAGGGCGTGAGTCGGAACTTCTGCGCGTCCCTGGGTGGCGACGTCGCGCGCGCCGAAGGCCGCTGGGCGGCCACCGAAGGCCGCACGATGCAGCTGGGTCGGGTGGCCGGATGCCATACCGTGCGGCATATCATCGTGTGCTCGGACGAAGACGGGGCCTGCCTGGCCCACGAAGAGCGCCACAAGGTCGAGGGGGCCTTCCACCGCTAGCACGGGGCACGCGGGGATCGTCCTTGACAAGGACGCTCCTCCCTTCTTACAGTTCCTCAAGCTTCCCCAACCTCTTTGTCCTGAACGATCGGGCTGCTTGGAGAACCGGCAGATGCCGCGTTATCTGTTCATCGTGACCCGAGGTCACCCCGACGTCTACGCGGATCTGCAGCGCCAGTTCCTGGGAAATCCTGAGGTCGAGGTGCTTGTCGATCGGCGAATGTCCGAACGGCGTGAGCGGCCAGACTCTCACAAACCCGAGCGTCGGCGCAGCGAGCGGCGGGGTCAGCGAGGCGAGAATAGCCACGTCCTGGGCATCGGAGGCGATCCAGGCCTGCCGGCACTGATCGTCGAGCTGGCGCCCGGTGCGCCGTCGGCCGCCGGCGCGAACTGACCCCGGTCGCCGAGCCCAGCGCTCACAGCTTTGGAACGCCGCGCCCGCCGTGTATCATAGGACGCGCGGAGTACGCGAATGCCCAACGTGAATAGCTGTTGCGGCCTGGCCGCGGCGCTGGGGCTGGGGATGGTCGTGCTGGCCGGATGCGCGACGACTGCCACCACCCAGTCCGACTGCTATCCCCATATCTTCCTCGACTCCCGCTACGCGATCCAGGGCACTTCCCGCGAGTCGGCCGCCACCCTCCGGGACAGCGGCTGCTATCACTTCGTCTATCAGGGCGGTCGCATCGTGCGCGTGGACCACCGGCAGGGCGGCGCGCTGACCCCCGATCCCACCTCCGGCGTCGCCACGATCCGCATCGAGCACCCCGAAGGGATCGAGAAGCGGGTCTTCCTCGATGCGGGCGGCAGGCCAACGGCCAACCAGGACGGGGCATACGCGATCGCGCTCCGGTACGACGAGAAGCGGAATCCGGTCGAGTGGAGAAACCTCGGTGCCGACGATCGACCGAAGGAAGCAAAGGATTCCGGCCTGGCCATGTTCCGCTGGCGGTACGATCCGCAAGGTCAGCCGGTCGAGGAGAGACACTTCGGAGTCAACGAGCAGCTGAAAGCAGACCGGCGCCTGGGCGCGGCCATCGTCCGCTGGCAGTACGATCCCGACGGAAACACCATTGAGGAGAGCTATTTCGGCCCCGACGGACGGCCGACCCTGGATCGGCTGCGTGGGGTCGCCGCGGTGCGCTGGCAGTACGGATCGAACGGGAAGACCGTCGAGGAAAGCTACCTGGGACCGGACGGCCAGCTGAGAGAGGACAAGAACCGCGGGGTCGCCATCGTTCGCTGGCAGTACGACGCCAACCGGAACACGGTCGAAGAGCGCTATCTCGGGACCGATCAACGTCTGAAGACCGACCGGCGCCAGGGCGTGGCCATCATTCGTTGGCAGTACGATCACCACGGGCGGGAAATCGGCACGCTGATGCTCGACCCGAACGAGGTCCCGGTCAGGAACCCGAAGCGGTAGCCTCCCGTCAGACCGGCGTGACGTCGGCTGCGTCGATCTCCACCGAGACCGACTGCCGGATCAGGGTCACGGACAGGACGACGCGGAACTCACGATCCTTTCGGAGGAGTCGTCCGCGGGCTCCCATGAGAGGCCCCCGGATCACCTCGACCATCATCCCTTCGGCGAGAAACGGGAAAAGCTCATAGCTGAGACGGCTGCCGGCCAGCGTGCGGATCGCCTCGATCTCGCTGTCGGGGATCGGCTCGGGCTCTCCGCTCGGGCCGACCAGCCCCACCACGCCGACGGCCTTGAGCACCCGCAGCCGATCCGGGAGGCGGAAGCGGGCGAAGCAGTAACCGGGGAACAGCGGCTCCTGGACCCGCTTGACCCGATCCTTCCACCGGCTGCGTCGCTCCCGGAGGGGCAGGAACACGCCGATCCCCGGGCGGTCGGCGAGCTGCGCGTGCACCTGCTTCTCGTGGCGCGAGCGAGTGCGCACGGCGTACCAGCGCGGCCCCGCTCCCCCCTCGTCGGGCCCGATCAGCGCTGCAGCTCGGCGATGAAGGTGGTGCCCTTCGGGGTGGTGTTGAAGCGAATCACGTAGGCGACCGACGTTCCGCACCGGTCGAGCGTCCAGCGCTCTACCCACCGCCCGGCGATGGGCCGGTCGCCCTCGACCTGGCCGCCCTCCACGGGCGCCACGACCTCCGTCCCGACGACCTTGCGAATCCGACAGCGCGCCTCCGGGCCCGCCTCGGACAGGTCCCGCTGGGCAAGGAACGCGAGCGTGTCGCGCTGGAGGATGCGGTCCGCGAGGGTATCGCCGGGAACCGTCGTCGTCTCCGCCTCGGACACCTCGCGCTGCATGCTCACGTCGAGGTCTCCGTCCGGGGCCCGGTCGAACTTCACCACGTAGGGCACCGCCATCCCACAGCGATCCACCGTCCAGCGCTCGGTCCAGCGGCCGGAGACGCCCTGAGCGGTGACCTCGACGGGAACCACCACCTCCGTGGCGCTCAGGCTGCGACTGCGACAGCGCGGATCGCCGCCCATCTTCTCGGACGCGTCGAGGGCCAGGAGCAGGTCGGACAGGGTTGACGGGCGGCCGGTCGGCCCCGGGGCCGTGGCGCAACCGGCGAGGAGTGCCAGGAGCACGACGGCCAGCGGGCGCCGCACCGGCTACTGCCTCCAGACGCCCTGGGAGCTGCCCTCGGTGAAGCCGATCTCGGGCTCGACGGCCATCATGCTCTTCTGGCCATCCGTGAAGACCCACAGGATCGTTCCCCTCGCCGCCGCCACGGCCGTCGGCGTGGAGATGGCGAAGTTCGACTGGCGGATTCGGGCCAGCGTGACGGCGGCCTGCGCAACCGTCGCGCGCGCCTTTCCCACGACCAGGTGCAGGAGAATCAGCCGGCTCTGGCTCTGGGGGTCATATTCGATCTTCGTCAGAAGGAGCCGGCTGTTCTCGGCCACCACGACCGTGCTCGTGTCGGGTAGCGCCACCTCGGCCGAGGCTCCCGCGTAGGCCCGGATGTCGTCTCCCTCGGCCAATCGGGCTCCGACCACCGCCGGGATCCACTGGGTCTGCCCCTTGGCGAGGACCTCCACGCGCCCGACGACACGTTTGAGCTCCGCGCTCGGCGCGCCCTGCTGTGCAACCACGGAAGCCGGCATGGCCAGGAGGAGGAGAGCGCCGACCACGGATACCACCACGAGCTGTAGGGACCGGTGTCGCTCCAATTTCTGCATCGCTAGATCTCCCTGCGTGCTGCCACGCTCCGACGGCCTCGAACGAGGGCCTGAAACGGGCTCAATACTAACACAGGCTCAGACCTCGAAGGTCGCGCCTTCCGTACCCGCGACGAACCCGAAGGGCAGATCGCCGGTCCGTACCACCGAGTCGATGCAGTCGAGCATGGCGTCGTCGTGAGTCGGGTCGTGGTGGAACGGAACGAATCGTCTGGCCCCGGCCAGCGTGGCGAACGCGATCGCGTCCCGTATCGAGCTGTGCCCCCATCCAACCCGCTTCTGGTACTCCTCGGTCGTGTACTGCGCGTCGTGGATGAGCAGGTCCGCGCCGGCGGCCAGGTCGAAGCCCGACGTCCACTCCGGCTCACCGGGGAACTCACGGACCCCCAGGGCGGGCTCGTGATCCGGCAGATAGGCGAGCGAGCGGGTCCCTTCGGAGATCCGGTAGCCGACCGTCGACCCGGGATGACAGACGAGCGCGGCCTCGACCTCGAGCCCTCCGACCTCGAAGCGTTCGGGAGGCACGTTGTGCAAGGTCAGCCGGCATGGCAGATCCCGCAGCCGAACCGGAAAGAGCGGAGGGGACAGGTACCGGGCCAGTCGGGTACGCAGGTCGAGCGTGGGCGACGGGGGACCCCAGATATGAATCTCGCGGCCGCGCTCGTAGAGGGGCTCGAAGAAGCCGAGCCCCTGGATGTGGTCCATGTGGAGATGGGTCAGCAGCAGGTCGATGCGCCCTCTCCCGCCGCGCACCATGGCCCCCAGCCGCTGGATCCCCGTCCCGGCGTCCAGGACCAGGAGCGCGTTCCTCTTGCCTCGCACCTCGACGCATGCCGTGTTGCCGCCGTAGCGGACTGTCTCCGGCCCCGGGGCCGCAAGCGACCCGCGAGTCCCCCAGAGCGTGACCCTCACGTCAGGGCTGCTCCCAGAAGATCCCCACGGCTCCAAGCTGCCGGCCGCCCTGCCCTTCGAGCGGAAATGCGGTCGCCCCGATCTTGCGCGACACGCCATCGAGCCCTCGGATCCAGAATGCCAGATGGGCGGCGCGATGCTTGTGCAGCGCGATGCTAAGCGGGAGGGCTTCGCCCGGCAGCGGGGAGCCATCCTCGCCGATCGGGGCGAACAGTCTGGACCACTCACGCGCCGACATCTCCCCCGTTTCGTCATACCGACTGCCCAGCAGCTGCTCTGCGGGCTCGTTGTAGAAGAGCAGGTTTCCGGACGGGTCCACCAGGAAGATCGGCATGGCAAGGGAGCTCGCGAGCTGCCGCATGAGAATGAGCTCGACCCCCCTCTGAGACATGAGATCCCCCGTCCAGTTCGCTGGCCCAGAGCGCCCCGTGCAACCCGAAGGCCAGTTTGACCTCAAGCGGGGGAGTCCAATGAACTCAGGGGGTAGCGACGGCGGCGGGGCCCGCTTCGACTTCGCGACGGCTCGATGTCAGGCAACCCGTCCGGGGTGGTGCCAAGGCAAAATGTCTCGAATGCCCGTCAGTGCCGGAGCTTGAATCGCTGGATCTTTCCTGTCGCGGTCTTGGGCAGCTCCGGCACGAACTCGATCCAGCGCGGATACTTGTAGGGCGCGATCTTGTCCTTCACGAAGGCCTTGAGCTCGGCCTCGAGGGTCGCGGAGGCCGCGTGCCCGTCCTTCAGCACCACGAAAGCCTTCGGCTTGATCAGCTCGTCGGTGTCCGCGTGCCCCACCACCGCGGTCTGCAGGATCGCGGGATGGCCCATCAGGGTGTTCTCCACCTCGACCGGCGAGACCCAGATGCCGCCTACCTTGAGCATGTCGTCGGCGCGGCCGCAGTACCAGAAGTAGCCGTCCGGGTCCTGGTAGTACTTGTCCCCGGTTTGCATCCAGTGCCCGAGCAGCGCGTCCTTCGTCTTCTCGTGCTGGTTCCAGTAGTAGGCCATGATCGAGTCGCCCTTGACCCGCAGGTTGCCGACCTCCCCGGCGGGCACCGGACGGCCCTCGTCGTCCACGACGATCGCTTCGTACCCCGGCACCGCCAAGCCGGTGGAGCCGGGCCGCGCGCGGCCGGGACGGTTGGACAGGAAGATGTGCAGGATCTCGGTGGTGCCGATCCCGTCGAGGATCTCCACCCCGAAGCGCTCCTGCCAGCGGCGGTAGAGCTCCTCGGGCAATGCCTCGCCCGCCGAAACGCAGAAGCGGAGGCACGAGAGGTCGTAGCGCTTCTCCGCCTCCTTCACCTGCAGCATCGCGGCGTAGAGCGTGGGCACGCCGAAGAAGAGCGTGGGGCGGTGGCGCTGGATGAGCTCGAACATGGCGTCCGGCGTCGGGCGATGCGGGTAGAGCACGCCCTGGCCACCCACCCGGAGCGGGAAGTAGAGGTTGTTGCCGAGGCCGTAGGCGAAGAAGAGCTTCGCGGCCGAGACGGTGCGATCGGCCTCGGTCATGCCGAGGACCTGGAGCGCGTAGGTGTCCGAGCAGACCACCATGTCGTGCTGCAGGTGCACCGCCCCCTTCGGCCGGCCCGTGGAGCCCGAGGAGTAGAGCCAGAACGCGGGATCGTCCCTCGAGGTGTCGAAGGGCTCGAGCCGCGAGGACGCCCTGGCCACCCAGCTCTCGAAGGCGATCTGCGTCCCGGACGCGCGCCCCGCGACGATCACGTGGCGGAGGTATCGCGCCTTCGCGAGCGCCGGCCCCGCCTCGGCCAGCAGCGCCTCCGAGACGATCGCGACCGGCGCGCGGCTGTCGTCGAGGAAGTACAGGTAGTCGGCGGCCCGCATCATCGTGTTCGCCGGGATCGGGATGGCGCCGATCTTGATGGCCCCCCAGAACGCCCCCAGGAACTCCGGCGAGTCGAGCAGCAGGCACAGCACGCGCTGCTCCGGGCGCACCCCGAGATCGAGAAGCGCGTTGCCGGTCCGGTTGACGAGCTCCTGAAGCCCCGCATAGGTGATCGAGCCCTCGTCATGGAAGAAGGCCACCTTGGCGCCGCGGCCTTCCACGACGTGACGGTCGACGAAGAACGTCGTTGCGTTGAAGCGGGCGGGCACCTCGATCATCAGCGCTTCCGCGATGCCTTCCGCCGACTGCTTGCCCTCTTCTTGGTTGCCTTGGCTCGCGCCGGGGCCCGTTTCGCGGCGGCAAGCGCCGCCGGCTTGACCGCCATGGCCTCGATCTCGACCAGCAGCTCGGGCTGCACGAGCCGGCTCACCACGAGGAGCGTATTGGGCGGGTAGGCCCCGTTCGGGAAATACTTCGGGAAGACCTCGCCGCGCGCCGCCATGAAGCCGGGAATGTCCTCGGCGTGGGTCAGGAAGGTCTGAAGACGCACGATGTGGCCCATCGTGCAGCCGGCGGCCTCGACGATGGCGCGAACGTTCTCCAGGGCCTGCCTGGTCTGCGCGCCCACGTCCCCGACCGCCACCGTGCGGCCCTCCCCCATCCCCACCTGTCCCGCCACCACGATGATCTCGCCGCCCGGCGCGACCATGCCGTGGGAATACATCCCGAGAGGGGGACCGAAGCGCTTGGGGGTGACGACCGTAGGTATGGTGGGGGGCATGGCGGGGCCTCCTCCGTCAGCTCAACCGGACGTATTCGAAATCCTCGGCCTGGCTGTTGACGCCGCGCGCGGGCGGCGCGATCCAGCCGGCCATCTTGCCGCGCTCGGTCACCGGCTTCATCAGGCTGCCCACGTAGGCCTCATCCTCCTCGGTCGGCAGCCAGTCGCGATGCCGCGCATCCCATTCCGCCTGGCTGATGATGCGGCCGTCGGGCGACACCCGCACCTCCGCGAAAGCTCCGATGGCGCGACGGAAGGCGCGATGCGGCAGCGTGAGGGTGAAGTCCACGCCGTGACTCTTGATGATCTCGTTCCAGCGGTTCACCCCGCGCTGGCAGTCGGCGACGTAGTCGTCCCGCAGCCGCTCGTTGAGCGAGACCAGCGCCGCCTCCTGGCGGGTGACGATCTTCTCGCCGTCGAGGCCGATCACCGGGTAGACCCCGTCCTTCAGGCGGTGATCGTCGGCCTTCTTGGTCTCCTCGAAGCGCCCCTTGAGCCCCGCGGTGTAGAAGTTGGCGGCATTGGTCGAGACCTCGGAGCCGAAGAGGTCGAGGGAGACCGAGCAGTGGAAGTTGATGTACTTCTGCATCGTGGGCAGGTCGATCCCGCCGTGCTTCCGCACGTCGTCGGTCGTGTGCTCACGCATGAGCTCGCAGGCTCGCTGCACGATGCGCCCCACCCCGCTCTCCCCCACGAACATGTGGTGGGCTTCCTCGGTGAGCATGAAGCGGCAGGTGCGGGAGAGGGGGTCGAAGCCGCTCTCCGCGAGGCTGGCGAGCTGGTACTTGCCGTCACGGTCGGTGAAGAAGCAGAACATGAAGAAGGAGAGCCAGTCCGGGGTCTTCTCGTTGAAGGCGCCCAGGATCCGGGGCTTGTCGTGGTCGCCCGAGCGCCGCTGCAGCAGCGCCTCCGACTCCTCGCGCCCGTCGCGGCCGAAGTGGGCGTCGAGCAGGTACACCATCGCCCAGAGATGCCGCCCTTCTTCCACGTTGACCTGGAAGAGGTTGCGCAGATCGTAGAGCGACGGGCAAGTCCGGCCCAGGTGCCGCTGCTGCTCCACCGACGCGGGCTCGGTGTCACCCTGGGTCACGATGAGCCGGCGGAGAGTCCCGCGATACTCCCCCGGCACGTCCTGCCAGGCGGGCTGACCCTGGTGGTCGCCGAAATTGATCCGGCGGTCGGTCTCCGGCTCGGCGAGGAAGATCCCCCAGCGGTACTCGGGCATCTTCACGTAGCCGAACTGGGCCCAGCCCTTGGCGTCCACGCTCACCGCGGTGCGCAGGTAGACGTCCCTGGACTGGAAGCCCTCCGGGCCCATGTCGTGCCACCACTCGAGGAACTTCGGCTGCCAGTCCTCCAGCGCCCGCAGTAGCCGGCGGTTCTCGGTGAGGCTCACGTTGTTGGGGATCCGCTCGTTGTAGTCGATGGGCGCCATCACACTCTCCTGCGGTCGAAATCGCCCCGCTCACCGGTGCCGTACACCTTGAGGGCGCCCTTGGGGCCGACCGCGTTGGGCCGCTGGAAGATCCAGTTCTGCCAGGCCGAGAGCCGCGCGAAGATCTTGCTCTCGAGCGTCTCGGGCCCGCCGAAGCGCAGCGAGGCCTCCATGCCGGTCAGCGCGTCCGGCGAGAACGCGGCCCGCTCCTCGATGGCGATGCGCACCTCGTCCGCCCAGTCGATGTCGTCCGGCGTGAAGGTGACCAGACCCGCCTCCGCCGCGGCGGCCGCGTCGAGGTCTTCCCCGATCCGGCCCTTGAGATCGTCGACCCGCCCCGGCTCGTCCAGGAAGCGGCTCGCGAGGCGCGTGAGCCCATTCACGGTGGGATATGGCCCGAAGTTCATCCCGGTCAGCCGCACCGTGGCCGGTTTCGTCGCGTCGCCCTCACGCGCGCCGTCGAGCATGAACGTGCGGTCCGCAGCCAGCGCCAGCTCGAGCAGGGTGCCCGCGAAACACGAGCCGGGCTCGATCAGCGCGAAGATGGACCGCGAGGAGACGTCCAGGCGTTTCAGCGTGCGCTTCCAGTAGAGCCGGATCTCGCGCACGAGCCAGTCCGCCTCGTGCTGCTGCAGGGTCCGGTCGTGGGCCTCCACCAGATCCACGGCGCCGGCGGTCCGCAAGACCCAGAGGCCGATCTCCTCCTCGTTGGCGCGGAGGTGCAGGATCAGATCGTCGAGCTCCCGCGCGACCGCCAGCGGCCAGAAGCCGCTCCCCGCCGCGTGGATGCCCGGCAGGTCCGCCGGCGGCGGCGTCGCAGGCGCCGCCACCGTGATCTCGGCCACGCCCCGCTCGCGGTCGATCGCGCCGGTGACGTGAGCGTACGCGATGCGATCGCCCTCGATGCGCCGCTCGAGTGGCGCGAGACCGATCCCGGGCGCCCCCGCGGGGCGGTCGGTGCGCCCGGCCAGCTCGGCCGCCCGCGCCTTCGTGGCCTCGGCCAGGCGCGAGCGCGGCACGACCTCGTCCACCAGGCGCCACTCCACCGCGCGCTGGCCCTTGATGCCCTCCTCCAGCGTGCAGAAGAAGTCGGCGCGGTCGCGCCGCACCCGCCGCTTGTCCACCAGCCGCGTGAGGCCACCCGTCCCCGGCAGCACCGCGAGCAGCGGCACCTCGGGCAGCGCCACCGTGGTGGAGCCGTCATCGGACATGATGATCCAGTCGGTGGCGAGCGCCAGCTCGTAGCCGCCGCCCGCGCAGGGCCCGTTCACCGCGGTGAGCCAGACCTGGCGCGAGCTCGCGGTGGCGTCCTCGATCGCGCTCCGCGTCTCGTTGGTGAACTTGCAGAAGTTCACCTTCCACCCGTGGGAGGACTGGCTCAGCATCCGGATATTGGCCCCCGCGCAGAAGATCCGCTCCTTCCTGGAGGTCAGGACGACGGCGCCGACTTCGGGATGCTCGAAGCGCAGGCGCTGGATGGCGTCGTACAGCTCGATGTCCACGCCCAGGTCGTAGGAGTTCAGCTTGAGCTCGTAGCCGGGCACGAGGCCGCCGTCCTCCTTGACGTCCATGTGAAGCGTCGCCACCGGACCGTCGAAGGAGAGCTTCCAGTGCCGGTACCGGCTCGGGTCCGTCCGGAAGTCGACCACCACCCGCGCGCCGTCGCCCATGACCTCTCCTCTAGCCGAGGATCACCCAGAGCACCTTGGCGATCCGGGAGCCCACGTTCTCCCAGCCGTGCGTGGTGCCACCATCGAGATAGGCGCTGTCGCCGGCCTCGAGCACGTGGCTGTCGCCGTTGTACTGCAGGGCCACCTTGCCCTCGATGACATAGAAGAGCTTCATCTGCCCCGGCTCGATGACCACCTTGTCCGTCTTCACGCCCCGCGACCGCGGCCCGAGCGTGGACATCACCGCCCGGATCTTACCCTGGAAGAGCCCGGCCCCCAACACGTGCCATTTCTCGGTCGTGCCGTCGAAGGACACGACCGGGTAGTCGGCCTTCCGGCTCACCAGGAGCCGACCGGCCGGGGCCGGCTCGAAGAGGGACCCGATCGACACGCCCAGAGCGGCGGCCAGCTTGCCCAGGGTGGGGAGCGACGGGGTCAGGCGCCCGGATTCGATCTGCGACAGCATGCTCGCGGTGAGGCCGGCCTTCTCGGCGAGCTGGCGCTGCTGCAGCGCCCGCTCGGCGCGGAACGCCTTGATGCGCTGGCCGAGAGCGGTCATGTCTCCCCCTCGTCCGGTAGGCCGCCCAGCCGGCGCAGCGCGCGCGCCACGTAGACGCGCACCATCTTCTTCCGGTACGGATGGGTCAGGTCGGTATTGTCGAGCGGCTTGGCGGGACGGTACGCGGCATCGGCCGCGCGGTCGATCAGCTCGGGGGTCAGGCGCTCGCCGACCATCAGCCGACCGGCTTCCACGGACTCCCGCGGCAGCGATGCCACCGCGCCCAGCACGATGCGGGCCTGCCGCACGATGTCGCCGTCCATGTGCAGCGTGGCCGCGACTCCCAGCACCGGGAAGTCGAAGGAGCCGCGGCGTCGCAGCTTGAGGTAGACGGAGCGGGCACCGGCGGCAGGTGGTAGCACGATCTCGGTCACGATCTCTCCTGGCTGCTTGGTGAGGTACTGAATGCCGTCATCCTGGTAGAGCGCCGAGATCGGGATCGTGCGCTCACCGGCGAGGCCGGCAAGGCGCACGCTCGCCCCCAGGCTCCAGAGCGCGGGCGCGGTGTCCGAGGAGGACACCGCCCAGCAACGCGGGCTACCCGGCGCCACCAGGCAGATCTCGCCGTCCTTCTTCATGCAGAAGTTGACCGCCTTCCGCCACTGGTACGACTGGTTGTAGTAGTTGCAGCGCGTGTCCACGCACACGTTGCCGCCGAGCGTTCCCATGTTCCGGAGCTGCGGCGTGGAGACCGCGCCCGCCGCGGTGGCCAGCGCCGCATAGCGCGCGCGCACCTCCGGGTGCCGCGCCACCGCAGTGAGCGTGGTTCCCGCCCCGACGGCGAGCACGCCCGCCCCCGGCTCCCGCACACCAGCCAGGTCCCGGATGCCGCGGAGCCCCACCAGCACCGTGGGCTCGAACTGCCGCCGCTTCATGTTCGGGTACAGATCCGTCCCGCCGGCCACCAGCATGGCCCCGGGCCCGTGATCGGCCATGAGCTTGACCGCGTCGGCCACCGACACCGGCGCGAGATACGTGAACGGCGGCAACCGCATCATGACGCGAACGGCCTCACCGCGACCGCTTCGGCGGGCTGGCCGAAGGCCGATTCGACGATCTTCGGCTCGGGGAACGTGAACACGGGCAGCCGCTCGGGCCCGAGCCGCGCCGACTTCCCCTGGCGCTTGGCGTCCATCGCCTTCGTCACCTTCTCGGGCGTGATCGGCGTCTCGTCGATCCGCACGCCGACCGCGTCGTAGACCGCATTGGCCACCGCCGGGATCACCGGCAGCAGCGGCCCCTGCCCGGCCTCCTTGGCACCGAACGGGCCTTCCGGATCGTCGCTCTCGACGAGGATGGTGTGGATCTCCGGCGTCTCGAGCGCGGTCGGGCTCTTGTACTCGAGCATCGAGGGAATCTTGTGGACGCCCTTGCGGAAGACCTGCTCTTCCATCAGCACCTCGCCCAGGCCCATGTAGATCGAGCCCTCGACCTGGCCCTCCACCAGCAGCGGGTTCAGCGCCCGGCCCACGTCGTGGGCGATCCACACGTCGGTGGGCGTGACCATCCCGGTCTGGCGATCCACATCGACCTCGACCACGCACGCCGAATAGGAGTAGCAGGGCGAGGGCCCGACGCCGCCGCCCTTGTACTTGCCCGAGCGCTTGGGCGGCGCGTAGGAGCCCGGGAAGGCCAGCACGCCCCACATGCTCTCCGCCAGCACGACCGCCTCCGGGAACGAGACGCCGCGCTCCGGATCGTCCGGCACGAACACGCGCCGCTCGCCGACCGCGAGCTGCTCGGCCGGGACCTCCAGCTTGCGCGCCACCGCCGCGAAGATCTTCTCCCGCAGCCGCTCGGCGGCCTGGATCGCCGCGTTGCCCGCCATCAGCGTCACGCGCGAGGAGTAGGAGCCCAGGTCCACCGGCGTGAGATCGGTGTCGGCCGGATGCACTCGGATGTCCTTCGGCTCGATCCCCAGCACCTCGGCGACCAGATAGGCCAGGATCGAGTCCGAGCCCTGGCCGATATCGGTGGCCCCGCAGAGCACCGCCACGAGCCCGCTACGATCCGCACGGACCACCACGCCGGAGTGGGGCATGTCGTTCCAGTAGATCGCGGTGCCCGCGCCGGTGAGATACGAGGAGCACGCAATGCCGATCCCCTTCCCGGCCGGGAGATTCCCGCGCTTCTCCCGCCAGCCGGACGCCTCGACCACGCGGTCGATGCATTCGCCGAGGCCGATCGTGGTCACGGTCAGGTGGTTCGCGGTCTTCACGAACGGCTCGGCCAGGTTCCGTCGCCGCATGTCCGCCGGATCGAGCCCGAGCTGCTCGGCCGCCTTGTCGATCTGGCACTCCATCGCAAAGCGGGGCTGCGGTGTCCCGTGCCCGCGCTTGGGTCCGCACGGGGGCTTGTTGGTGAACACGCGCGCGCCCTCGAACTTGTAGACCGGGATCTTGTAAGTGACGGTCTGGAGCGCGCCCGTATAGAAGGTGGACGCCACCCCGTAGGAGCCGTAGGCGCCGCCGTCGAGCCAGGAGCGGAAGTGCATCCCGGTGATCGCGCCGTCCTTCTTGAAGCCGGTCTTGATCCACATCAGCACCGGATGCCGGCCGCGGTGGACGTAGAAGACCTCCTCACGCGTCAGCGTGAACTTGACCGGCCGACCGGTGAGCTGGGAGAGCCGGCACGCCGCGATCTCGTGGGCGAACGGGTCGAGCTTGCCGCCGAAGCCGCCGCCCACCGGCGCCGCGACCACGCGGATGTGCGCCGGCGGCACGTCGAGGATCCGGGAGAGCAACCGGTGCACGTAGTGGGGCGTCTGGGTCGAGGACCAGAGCGTGAGCTTGCCGTCGGCCCCCCACTGGGCCATCGCCGAGTGTTGCTCCATCGGAAGATGCGTATTGCCCTCGAAGTAGAAGACGTCCTCCCGCACGAGGTCGGCGGCGGCGAAGGCCGCCTCCACGTCGCCGAACTGCAGCGACACCGCCTTGTGCACGTTCGGCCGGTCGCCGTACTCGTGGATGCGCACCTCCGGATGGCCCAGCGAATCCTCGATGGACATCAGGGGGCGTAGCGGCTCGTACTCGACCTCGATCAGCTCGGTGGCGCGCTCGGCCGTCTCCTCGTCCACCGCGGCCACCGCCGCGACCGCGTCGCCGACCATGCGGACCTTCCCCACGCAGAGCGCTTCCTCGTCCTGCGACACCGGCAGGATGCCGAACTTCACGCGTGGCAGGTCGTGCCCGGTGATCACCGCGTAGACGCCGGGCAGCGCGCGGGCGCGCGTCGTGTCCATCCGCTTGATGAGCGCGTGGGGATGCGGGCTGCGCAGCAGCTTGCCGTGGGCCATCCGCGACATCACCATGTCGTCGGCGAACTTCGTCTCGCCGACCACCTTGGCCCAGGCGTCGATCTTGGGCAGCGACTGGCCGATGATCGAGAACCGGTCCTTCTTCATGTCCGAGCCCCCTTCATGCGCAGGGCGGCGAGCTCGACGGCGTCCAGAATTTTCGTATAGCCGGTGCACCGGCACAGGTTGCCGGCGAGCGCGTGCTTGATCTCGTCGCGCGTCGGCATCGGGATATCCACCAGGAGGGCCTCCGCGGTGAGGAGGATGCCGGGCGTGCAATAGCCGCACTGGGCCGCGCCCAGCTCCGCGAAGGCCTGCTGCAGCGGGTGAAGCCGGCCGCTTTCGGCCATGCCCTCCACCGTCTTGATCTCGCGCCCCTGACACTCCACGGGCAGCACCAGGCAGGACAGCACGGGATCGCCGTCCACCAGCACGGTGCACGTGCCGCACTCGCCCAGCTCGCAGCCGTGCTTGGTGCCGGTGAGGTTCAGCTCCTCGCGCAGTACCTCGAGGAGAGTCTTGTGCACCGGCGCGAGGACGTCGCGCTCTTCCCCGTTGATCTTGAGCGTCAGGAGCGTGGGCACCGCTCGGCTCCAATTTCTTAACGATGAAACCGCGATTCATTACTACTAAAGTCGAGCAACGGCGTCAAGCGCTGTTTGAATCCTCTCTCCGGCCCCTGACGTCTCTACGGTGTCCCAGAAGCGGACGAGAGGAGACGAGCCATGGGGAAGCTGGATGGAAAAGTCGCGGTCGTGACCGGAGGCACAAGCGGGATCGGGCTCGCCAGCGCCCGGCGGCTCGCCGCCGAGGGGGCCCACGTGTTCATCACGGGCCGCCGGAAGCCCGAGCTCGACGCGGCGGTGACCGCGATCGGCTCGCGGGCCACCGGCGTTCACGGCGACGTCGCGAACCTCGCGGATCTCGACCGGCTCTACGCGGTGGTCAAGGAGCAGAAGGGGCGGGTGGACGTGCTGTTCGCCAATGCGGGCGGCGGCGAGCTCGTCCCCCTGGGCGCGATCACCGAGGAGCACTTCGACCGGACATTCAACAGCAACGTGAAGGGACTGCTCTTCACGGTGCAGAAGGCGCTCCCCCTGCTGTCCGAAGGGGCCTCGATCATCCTCAACGCGTCGATCACCTCGTCCAAGGGCACCCCCGCCTTCAGCGTCTACAGCGCGACCAAGGCCGCGGTCCGGTCGTTCGCGCGCAGCTTCACGGTGGACCTGAAGGACCGCCGGATCCGGGTGAACGCGATCAGCCCGGGGCCGATCGATACCCCGGGCCTGGACGGCCTCGGGACCGATCTCAAGAAAGGCCTGGTGGGCGCGGTGCCGATGGGCCGGCTGGGGAGCCCGGATGAGATCGCGAAGGCGGTCGTGTTCCTCGCCTCGGACGACAGCAGCTTCGTCACCGGGATCGAGCTCTTCGTCGACGGCGGCATGGCACAGATCTAGCGACCGCTATGGAGGCTGCCCTCGGACGCCCTGAGCGGCGCGGTGGTCCAGGCGATCCTGGCGTGCCTGTCCCTGCACCAGCCGGCACGTCAGTCGTAGCTCATGAGCTCCAGCAGGTTGCCGTCGGGATCGCGGAAGTAGATCGACGTCCCCTCCCGGCCCCGGGCACCGAAGCGCTTGACCGGCCCCACCTCGATCGGCACCCCGTGAGCGCGCAGGCGCTCGACGGCGCCGTCGATCGGGCCGCTCCACTCGAAGCAGAGGTCTTCCGACCCGACCTGCATGTTGACCGCGTCCAGCCCCACCGGGCCCCCCGCCTGGTGGACGTTGATCATGGTGCGTCCCGCGCGGAGCGAGGGAAAGCGGCGCCGACCCTGCCGCCAGTCCTCCACCCCTAGGGGCTCGCAGCCGAGCGCCCCGGTGTAGAAGGCGAGCGCCGCCTCGAAGTCGCGCACCACGATGACCACATGGTCGAGGCCGGCGATCATGCCCTATGCCCGCCGCAGGGTCGGGTTCTTGAGCTCGAGCAGGTCCTGCGCGCGGATGCCGATCGCGCTCTTCACCTCCGGCTGGGCGGGCACGATGTAGAACCGATCCTCGCGGATGCCCGCGACCACCTGCTCGGCCACCTCGGAGGGCGGATAGCCGCCCGCGAGCCGGTCCGAGAGGGCCTGCCCGAAGGTCTGGGCCGCCGGCCCGGCCTTGCCCGCCTCGGCGAGCTCGTCCGGCCGGTTCCGCGACGAGCGCATGATGTTGGTGACGATGAGCCCGGGGCAGAGCACCGAGACGCCGATCGACGCGCCGGTCACCTGGAGCTCCTTGTACATGGACTCCGATAGCGCCACGACGGCGTGCTTGGTGACATCGTAGACCGACATGAACGGCGCGGTGGTGAGCCCGGCCATCGACGCGGTATTGACGATGTACCCCTCGTCGCCACCGCCCAGCATCCGCGGCAGGAACGCGCGGACGCCGTGGATGACCCCCCACAGGTTCACGTTGATGACCCACTGCCAGTCGGCCAGCGTGTGCTCGTGCACCGCTCCGATCACCGCGACGCCCGCGTTGTTGCAGAGCACGTGCGCCGCGCCGAAGGCGTCGTAGGTCTCCCGGGCCAGCCGCTCCACGTCCTCGGGGCGCGAGACGTCGACCCGCGTGGCCAGCACCGTCGCGCCCTGCCGCCGCAGGCCCTCGGCCGCGGTCGCGAGGGCCGGCCCCTCGATGTCGGCCATGACGACCTTCGCGCCCTCGGCGGCGAAGCGCTCGGCGAGCGCGAGCCCGATCCCACTCGCGGCGCCCGTCACCACCGCGACTCGATCCCGGAAAGTCTTCACGCGTGGTCCTCCTTTCGCATCGCGGCGAGCGCCGCGTCGTGCAGCAGGCCATTGCTGGCGAAGACGGTGCTGCCGTAGATCCCGGGGCGGCCATCCAGATCGGTGAGCCGGCCGCCCGCCTCCTCGACGAGAACCTTCAGCGCGGCCACGTCCCACGCCTTCACGGTGGTCGAGAGCGCGATCTCCCCCTGCCCCTCGGCCACCCAGAGATAGGCGGAGAAGTCGCCGAAGCCGCGCTGAACCTGCGTCCGGTCGGCCAGGCGCAGGAACCCGTCCCAGTAGGCGCTCCGCCGCAGGAAGTTCACCGACGAGTGCACGACCAGCGCGCGCTCGAGCGCGTCGATCGGCGACACGTGGATCCGCGCGCCGTCGCGGTAGGCGCCCTGCCCACGCCACGCGCTATGGAGCGTCCCCGTGACCGGCTGGTAGACCACGCCCGCGATGACCTCGCCGTCCTCCTCGAGGCCGATGAGCACCGCCCACGTGGGGATGCGCCGCACGAAGTTCCGGGTGCCGTCGATGGGGTCCACGATGAAGCGCCGAGCGCGCGGGCCCGTCTCGCCCAGCTCCTCGCCGAGCGCCCCGTGATCCGGACAGCGGGCGCGCAGCACGTCGAGGATCGCGCGCTCGGCCGCCCGGTCGGCCTCGGTCACCGGCGACCGGTCCGCCTTGAGCGCGACCGAGAGGCCATCCCGGCGGTAGTGCTCGAGGGCCGTCGCGCCGCCGGCGCGGGCGGCCTCCACCATGACGTCGAGTCGAGGGTCCACCCGGAGAGCTTACCGCGGAGTCGACCGGCGGTCGTGAGAGCAACTGATCCGCCGGCTTTTACACCAACCTCCCAGGCACCCCCCCTGGCGAACCTCGGCATTCCGAGGCAGCCGGTACAACTCACATGCGCGCGCGCCTTCGCGCAGGCGCGCGCGGAGCTCCCGGCAGCACGGTGGCCGGGGGGCATACAGTTGGTGACGTCGCAGGCGGACACCTAGCCCGGGCGCACGGGCACGCGTGTAGCTGGGGCTCTTCAACGTACACAGTAAGGGCAGAACGGCGTTGACCTAAACCTTAGTTGCTTCTACCCTGTCGACACCCGATCAATCAACGGGGAGTGCAGAACTTCCGAGGTTTGAGTCCTCACTCGTGAAGGAGAGGCTGCAATCCGATGAAAGCCTTCCTCGGTAATCCACAGCTTCCCCGGCCAGAGCTCGAGCGCACTGGGAGGGACTTCATATGTACACGCTTCTGCGACTGTTACCGGTACGTCGCTTGTTGCAGGACCAGATTCCTGCGTTCGTGTCCGCATTTGTGATTGCCGAGCTATTTTACAAGTTCCACAGTTTTTCACTCGAGACACTGGCTTTCCTCGCCACGTGGGGTGTAGTCGACGGCCTAATTCAGGTCGTGCGCCAAATGATCACTGGGAAGGACGCGACTGCCATCGACAACCGTCGCG
>Ga0114129_10003072_pt1 | contig 23415 bp, 23 predicted proteins | sample RhiMetdeltSRZDD1_FD_80071 | JGI IMG/M metagenome (GOLD analysis project Ga0114129, IMG submission 80071) | Populus rhizosphere microbial communities from Tennessee, USA - Rhizosphere MetaG P. deltoides SRZDD1 (version 2) (version 2) | ecosystem: Host-associated > Plants > Roots > Rhizosphere >...
ACATCGAAGGCGTCTTCTCGCGCGACACGTGGCTTCGCCTCCTCAGCGAAGTCGGCTTCCAGGCCGACGTTGTGCCGTTCGAGCACTCAGAGCTGGATCCCGGGTCGTACGAAGTGTTCGTCGCTTCGAAGCCATGACCGTCGAGCATACACCCACAACTCTCATCGTCGAAACGACCGCCAACGAACCTTGTCCGCTTGACTTCCTCGGTGACACCGCGGACATCGTGTACTTCATCTCGATGGCACACACCGAGCGCTACGGCGCCGACCATCCGCTGGCCAAGGCCGCCGCGGTCCTCAAGCGCACCCTACGCGTGAATATGGCGCCGCTCCTAAAGTTCGCCGATGCGCGCACCGAGAACGCCGCGGAGGAGGAGATGCTCGAAGGGCTCTGGCAAGACGCGGGACCCCTTTCCGAGACTGCGCGCACGGTCGCGGAAGCCCTTGAAGGGACCGCGGAGCTCCGCGAGCTCACCAGCTCGTTTCCCGAGTTGCCGGAGCGGTTGAAGGAGCTCGCCGGTATCGCCGCCTGGGCGGCGGAGCGAGAGGCAAAGGTGCGGCTGACCTACCTGATCTAGCCGGGAACCGAGAACTCGGCGTACATCCCCTTGAGCGCGTGGGGAGTCTGTTCCGGGTCGTTCACATCCGGGAAGAAGCAGAAGAGCCCGTATCGTCCGCGATCGAGAGTCTTGGCGAACACGATGTTGCCGGACTCGCCCGGCTTGTAAGCCCCGAAAGCCACGATTTCCTGCACGGCCTCGGGCGCGTTTGCCGCCTGGTTACCGGCCTGCGCGATCGCCATTACCAGGTTCTCGAGCGGGACCCCATCCGCGATGCGGGCGAGGACCAGCTCATGCTCCTGCTGCCCCACGTTGCGCACCGCGAAAGCGACATTCCCGTCTTTGACCTCACCATCCAGCTTGAAAGCAAACTCACTGGCCTCGATCCCGATGGCTGTAGTTCCGTCCGGGATCTGAACCGGCTGGTTCTTGAAGCTGTCGATCTTCCACTGATCGCCTTCCTTAACCATAGTGACCTGCTCCACGACAACGACCTTCCCCGAAGTATGCTCAAAATCGATGGTGGCGGTTGTTCCCGAAACCTTCGCGTTCGAAAGACGCCGCAGTTCGATGGGGGGGTCGGCGATTGACTTCGCGACCGACGCAGCCGCTTGCTCACGAGGAACGCCATACTGTTCCTGCACCGCTTTGTCGGTGAGCTTGCCAAGGAAGCCCGCCACGTCCTTTGCGTTATACGACGCCACTATGCTGCGCATCGTCTGCTCGACCTCGGGGTCGCCATCGCTTCCGCAAGCGCCGAGAGCAACGATCGACGTGGCCACCGCGATCAAGACCGAAAGGCGGCTCGACATCACCAGCCGTTTCCGTAGGGTGTCTAATGAGGGTCTCATCTACCTAAAGATATGGTGTTCGTCTCGGCGAACCGTCGGGTCGTTTCCTGCCTTGATACGCCATTTGCAACGCAGCCGGACTTACTCCAGGTACAGACCACGGTCCGCGATATACAGCCTCACCGCATCCGGCACGAGGTAGCGGACCGACAGTCCCCGGCGCACCTTGTCGCGGATGGCGGAGCCGCTGATCTCTAACGGCTCCATAGGAACGCGAACGATTCGCTCCCACGCCCCAACCGACAACGATTCCACCTCGTCACGCCTGCCACCGTTGCTTTCACGCCTGGATACGACCGCCAGTTGCGCCAGCGATATGATGCGCTGCGGCTCGCGCCAGTTCGGTAGATCAGCCAGGGCGTCCTCTCCCATGATCAGAAAGAATTCGGTGTCTGGGTACTGCCTGTGCAAGAACTCGAGCGTGTCTACCGTGTACGAAGGTCCATCTCGCTCGAGCTCTACCGTTGACATTTCGAAAGCGGGGTTTTCTTCAACCGCGCGGCTGAGCATAGCGGCCCGGTGGCTCCCATGGCTGATAACCCGGTCTTTCTTCCGCCAGGGCTGTCCGGCGGGGACGAACAGGACTCGGTCCAGTGATAGTCCGTCCGCCTCACGAGCGTTTTCGGCGAGGCGAAGGTGACCGTAATGCACGGGGTCGAATGTGCCCCCGAGCACACCCAGCCTCAAGCCTCGATCTCCAGCTCCACGTCCCCGAACTTCACTCGATCGCCGGGCTTAGCGCCTGCCCGGCGTAGGGCGCCGGAGACACCCCAGCGCTTCAGCCGCCTCCAGAGCTCTGCCCGGCCTTCGTCCGTCTCGACCGGCATCATTTCGGCGAACGCCACGGCGCGCTCTCCCTGCACACGAAAGGCGCCGTCTTCTCGCCGCACCCGGAGGTCGCTCCGCGGCTTCTGCACTACCTCGGCCATTGGCTTCTGCTCCGCCGCCCTCTCTGCGTCTTCGCCGACCATTTCGGCCAGGAAGCCAAGCAGGGCATCCAGCCCCTCGCCACCCGCCGCCGAGACAAGGAACACGTCCAGGCCGGTCCGCGCGAACTGCTCCCTTATCTCTCGTCTCCGGCGATCGACCTCCGGTTTATCAATCTTGTTCACGGCAACCACCCGCGCTCGTTCTGCCACGCCGCGGCCGTACTCTTTCACCTCCGCCTCGACGGTTCCCAGGTCGGCCAGAGGGTCGTCGCTGCTGCCATCAACCAGGTACAGGATTACCTTTGTCCTTTCGATATGACGCAGGAAGTCCAGCCCCAGGCCGGCGCCGCGATGGGCCCCCTCGATCAGCCCCGGAATGTCCGCAGCAACGAAGGTCTGCCAGTCTCTCTCCACCACGCCGAGGACCGGCTCAAGAGTTGTGAAAGGATAGTCCGCCACTTTCGGCCGAGCAGCCGAAATGGCCCGCAGCAGCGTTGATTTTCCCGCGTTCGGCAAGCCCACGATACCCACATCCGCCAACAACTTTAGTTCGAGCACGAGGTCCGCCTCTTCTCCGCGCTGCCCGCGCTGCGCGATCCTGGGCGCACGCCGGACCGAGGTGGCGAACCGCGCGTTGCCCCATCCACCCATTCCGCCCCGCGCCACCACGAGCGAGGTCCCATCTTCGATCAACTCGCCGACGAGCTCCCTTGACCCACTCCCAGCCTCTCGCCAGGTCTCGGTCCCGGGCGGCACCTTCAACACCAGAGATTCGCCCCGGCGTCCGTGCTTGTTCCCACCTTCGCCGCGCCCGCCGGCTTCCGCCCGGAAGACCCTCTTTCGGCCTATTTCCTTTAGCGTGCGGACCGACCGGTCGGCCACTAATATGACACTTCCCCCATCGCCACCATCACCACCGTCGGGGCCGCCTCTCGGGACGAACTTCTCACGGCGGAAACTCATACTGCCTGCGCCCCCAGAACCACCTTTCACGCTAATCGCTATCCGGTCAATCACTGCAATATTTAATTATAAGGATGGTTAGAAACGTAATAGTGGTCGTATTCGTGCTGTTGGACAAGTGGATTATGTATTCGCCCACGATTGGACAACTGACAAGTGGGTCTGTGCAGGCGGACGTGGATGAGCGTTGACCGGTGTGGGTCTAGCGGTGCGAGGCCGCGCTCCGTATTTCAGAGAGGAGCGTGGCGAACCGCGGGTCCAGCGAGAGCGTCTTGGTAACTTTCTGAATTCCGTGGATAACTGTGGAATGATCGCGATGCCCTAGCAGGAGGCCGATCTGCTTAAGGGCCAGCCCGGAGTCCTCGCGGAGGAGGAACATTGCGGTATGACGTGCCTCAGCGATTGGGCGAGCGCGGCTCTTACCGGCTAGTGCCTGGATCGGTACGCCGTATTGATCCGATACGGCTTGCAGGACAGCGTCCGGCTGGGCGGGTTGTGGGGTGGCTGGCTTGAGTGCGGTTAGCGCTCGCACGGCAATCTCCATCGTTATCGCAGCAGCGCGGATTAACTTCGCATAGGCGACCACGCGGTTGAGCTGGCCTTCCAGTTCCCGGATGTTGTCTGGCGCGCGTTCGGCTATTAGGCGTGCTACATCGTCAGGAAGGTCGACATGATGCTGCTCGGTCGCCTTGGCCCTGATGATGGCGAGCCTCGTCTCCTTCTCCGGTGGCTGGATGTCGGCAACGAGGCCCCACTGGAAGCGCGAGCAGAGGCGGCCCTCAAGCCCGTTCATGGACGCTGGCGGTCTGTCGCCGGCTACCACGAGCTGGCAGCCGTCCGAGTGGAGATCGTTGAAAGTGTAGAAAAACTCCTCTTGAGTACGTGCTTTGCTCGCCAGGAACTGTATGTCGTCGATGAGCAGCAGCTCGGGCGAACGGTAGCGCCGCCGAAACTCGTCAGGACGTCCTTCAGCGATTGCCGTCACGAATTCGTTTGTAAACTGCTCAGACGTGACGTAGACCGCTCTCTTATTCGATTCCGTCGCATGCTGGGCGATGGCCTGAAGAAGGTGAGTCTTGCCCAGACCCGGCGTACTGTAGATGTAAAGCGGGTTGTAGTCCGTCCCCGGGCTCTGGGACGCCCGAAACGCGGCTGCAGCAGCCATGCGATTGCTCTCAGCGATAACGAAACTCTTGAACGTGAAGTGCGGGTTGAGCCTCTGTTGACGTGTCGGGCTTGCGATCACGGCTTGAGCGGCCACCGCAGTCTCTGTCAACGTCAAGGCGCCGTTCGTGTGGCCGTTTCCGTGACCGTTCCGTGCGATGATCTCGAAACAAACGTCCGTTGGCCGTCCGAGGATGTCACCAAGCGCCTGGCAGACCAGACTACGCATGCGGGTTGCGAGCCATTCCTTGATAAACTCGGACGGCACGCCGACGACGAAGGCGCCGGGCTCAAGTCTGATACCTTCGGTATTCTTCAACCATGTGTCGTAGTTGGGACGCGTTACTTTCAACTGCAACTGTCCCAGGGCAGTATTCCATATACGCTGAGCAGTGGGATCGGCCATCGGAACCCTCCCGGTGAGCGGCTTTGGTTAGGTCGTCGGGGAGCGGATGGGCGGTAAGTTAGCAGTAAGTAGGGGTGAGGTCAACGCCCTTATGTCAAGGAGGGGGGACAAAACGGTTCCTTTTCTAACTCAGAAAGAAGGGCCTCTTCTGGCGCGCTTCGTCGGCCGGTCGAGCCGTATATAATCGCGAGGGAGCCGCCGCAAAACCTCATGTTTCTCGCAATTGACGTAGGAAATACCAACGTTACGTTGGGGCTTTTCGAAGGAGAATTGCTGCGCGGCACCTGGCGCCTCGCCACGGATATAGAGAGGCTCGCCGACGAATATGGCAGTTTGATCTTGAGTTTGGTGCAACATAACGGGCTTTCGACGAATGACGTGAAAGAAGCGGCCATGACCTGCGTCGTCCCGGAGCTTGAGCCCGTGTTCCAAACGGTGTGCCGGCGCTATTTCGGCGTGACGCCGCTGGTCATCGGCGTTGGCACTCGCACGGGACTAAAGGTCCTTTACGATACTCCGCGGGATGTCGGCGCCGACCGTGTAGTCGACGCCGTGGCGGCCATCCAGACGCACGGACCGCCGCCGCTGATCGTCGTCGATATCGGGACTGCCGCCGTATTCGACGCAGTGAACGCGGACGGTGACTACCTGGGCGGAGCTATTGCTCCGGGCCCCGGGATCGCCTTCGAAGCGCTGATCCAGCGCGCCGCCAAGCTCTACCGCGTCGAATTCGCGCGGCCCGAGTCCGCGATCGGGCGGAATACTGTTGCCGCATTGCAGTCCGGCATCATCTTCGGCTACGTGGGCCTCGTTGAGGGCATTGTCGCTCGCATGAAGCAAGAGCTCGGAGGGCAGGCGAAGGTGATCGGAACCGGCGGCTACGCGGCGAGTATCGCGGCCGAAACGAATATAATCGAGAAGGTGGACCCGGATCTCACTCTTCGAGGCCTGCGCCTCGTCTTTGACATGAACCGCAGCTGAGCCGTGTACAACCTGACGGACCGCAACATCGTGCTCGGGGTTACAGGCAGCATCGCCGCTTACAAGGCGGTCGACCTTGCGAGCAAGCTCACCCAGGCGGGAGTCCATCTCAACGTAATCATGACGCCGGAAGCTACTGAATTCGTTGCGCCGATTACATTTCAGGGCGTCACCGGCCGTCGGCCCTATTGGGATATGTGGAATGCCGGGACTGATCTCGCCGAGCCGCATATAGCGCTCGGCCGGCAAGCTGAATTGTTCGTGGTGGCGCCGGCCACGGCCACTTCCATCGCGCGTTTGGCGCTTGGCCTCGCGGAGGAGATGGTCAGCCTGACCGCGCTCGCCACGCACGCGCCGCTCATCGTCTGCCCAGCGATGGACTCGCAAATGTTTGAGCACCCGGCCACGCAGCAGCATCTCACCACGCTCCGCAATCGTGGAGCCGAGATCGTTGGGCCGGAGGAAGGCCGCCTTGCTTCTGGTCAGACCGGTCGCGGCCGACTTTCCGAGGTTGAGACCATTATTGGGTGGATTAGGTACATTCTGGGCCAGGGCGGTGACTTAGCAGGTAAAAAAGTTGTGGTTACCGCCGGCGGCACGCACGAGCCGATCGATCCCGTCCGCTTTGTCGGCAACAGTTCCTCCGGCAAGATGGGATTCGCCCTGGCTGAGGCGGCCCGCGACCGCGGGGCGAATGTTGTCCTCGTTTCAGGCCCCAGCGCGCTGCCGGATCCGGTCGCCGTCGAAATCGTCCGCGTCCGGCGGGCGGCCGAGATGCGTGATGCCGTCATTGCGAGTTGCGAAGACGCCCATGTCCTGGTTATGGCGGCCGCCGTGGCTGATTATCAGCCGGCCGAGACGGTGCGTGACAAGATCAAGCGACAACAAACCGAGAGCCTCACGATTCCTCTCGTGCCAACGCCGGATATCCTGGCGGAAGTTGGTGCGCGCCCAGGGCTGGTAAAGGTGGGGTTTGCCGCCGAGAGTCAGGACCTCCTCGAGAACGCCCGCCAGAAAATCGCGGGCAAGCGGCTTGACCTGATAGTAGCGAATGACATTACGGCAAGCGATGCGGGATTCGCTACCGACAATAACCGTGTCGTTATTCTCGACCCGGCGGGCGGGACCGAGGAGCTGCCTTTACTGCCCAAATACAACGTGGCTTGGCATATACTGAACAGGGTTGCAACGCTCCTTGCTGCCAGAAAGTCGCAACCTGAAGCTTAGGAGGCTCAATGTCGGACGGGTTTACGTTGGAAAGGTTCGCTCGCCATCCCTTCTATCAGGAGGTCAACCGAAGGCTCGTTGCCTTGACCGGTCTGCAGCGGGGGCAGTGTGTCGTTGATCTCGGCGCCGGCACGGGTGCCGTGACCCGTCTCCTGGTGGAACAAGTAGGGTGCCCGGAAGCTGAAGTAATCGCGGTCGAGCCCTCAGAATCAGCCCTGGAGGCGGCCCGGCGCAACCTCGAGAACATCCAGGATGCAGTTGTCCGGTTCGTCCAGGGCAGCGCCGATAGGCTTTCTCACTTCGTTAAGAAGCCCGTAGATGCCATCTTCTTCTGCAACGCCATCCACTTGGTGCAGGAGAAGGAGCAGGTATTGAAAGAAATTCAACGAACGCTCCGTCAGGACGGTACTTTCTCCTTCAATACCTCCTTCTATGATGGCGCGGAGCCGCCCGAAGCCGAGCAGTTCTACCGGAAGTGGATGGTGAAGGCGCTGCGAGCTCTCAAGAGCAGCTACGGCGTAATGCCGGACCGGACGCGTGTCGAAGCTCGCCACCGGCTGACGGAGGCCGAATATATCCAGCTTCTGGAGGAAAACGGCTTTCGTATCCAGAAGAAGGAAGTGATGACGGTCCAGATGCCCCTGGGCGGCTTCGAAGACATAAGCAGATACGATCTGTGGATTGAAGGCGTGCTCCCCGGCGTTCCATTGGAAGCCGGACGCGATTCGCTCATTGCCGGCGCCCGCGAGGCATTCAAGGAGCTCGGTCTGAAGACCTCGCCCCGAAACTGGCTCCTGGTCGTCGCCGGCCGCGCCTAAACGTCTGCCCCAAACATAAGAGGAGGTCCCCGTGCAAGACGTAGATTTCTCAGGCAACGCCACCGTGTCCCAGATAGCGGAGCGTCTAAAGAACAGCGCGCGTGTTGATGTCGTTTACGGCGAAGAACGGAAGATCGGCGATAAGACGATCATCCCGATCGCGGTTGTGGCTTATGCGTTCGGCGGCGGAGCCGGCGGAGGCATAGCGCCCGGCGAGAACGGCGCAAGTAGCGCAACAAGTGGCGGCGGTGGTGGTGGCGGAGGCGGTGTCCGCGTTCAGCCCGTCGCCGTCCTCGAGGTGACCGGCGACGAGACCAGGGTGCTTCCCGTCCTCGACTGGACGCGCATCATCACGACGGGGATTACCATTTTCGGCGCCTGGATGCTCATCCGCTCGCTCTTCCGCCGGCGCTAGGCGATCTAGGCTTCCGCCAGCGTCGGCGCACGGGCCGGTCGTCCTCGTATACCGTCGACGCAGCCCGCTCTACTCGAAGCTCGAAGAGGACGTAGCGGTCCGCCGGGTCGTAGGCGGCGGCCGCCACGGCGACCGCGCGTAATGTCGGGTCGGCAAGGCGCACCGCACGGCCCATTACCCAAAACTCGCCCGGAGCGCCGTTCTGGTCCGTCACGAGGGAATGCATGGCATATCGCGGATCGCGTTCCAAGTCATGCCCCTTCGGCGAAGTAGGTTCCATAAAGAGGAAGAGGCGTCCCTCCCCGATAATGGGTGTGACTGGATGCACGCGGGGCGAACCGTCCTCACGCGTCGTGGCTAGATAAGCCACCTCAGCCAGGCGGAAGCGTTCCGCGCCGAAGGCGGCGAGCTCCGGCGCGGACTCGGCGAACTCTCCCCAGGTGACCATAGAGCCAGTTCGATGAGCTGCGAGCTGCTAGCTCTTGCGCCCCCGAGCCATCGCCAGCACGAGGTTAATCAGCGTACGCGTCGGGATTCCTGTCGACCCCTTCACGTAGATCCCCTTGTCCTTGTCGGAGTCATCCGTCCCGGCCATGTCAATGTGCGCCCACGGGGTGTCCTCGGCAAAGAAGTGAAGGAACTTTGCCGCGCTGATGGCTCCGCCATTGCGGTTGCCCGTGTTCTTGATGTCAGCGACGTTGCTCTTGAGTCCCTCCGCATATTCGTCGATCAGAGGAAAGCGCCACATCAGCTCTCCTGATGCATCGCCCGCGCGAGATATCCCCTCGGCGAGCTGATCATCGTTCGCCATGAAGCCCGTCGCCCCCGGGCCCAGCGCGACCGCCATGGCGCCGGTCAGCGTGGCGACATCCACGAGCGGCGAGAGCTTCTCGCTTCGTGCATAGCAGATCGCGTCGGCGAGGATCAGGCGGCCTTCCGCGTCGGTGTTTATCACCTCAATCGTCTTGCCGTTCATCGCGCGCAGGACGTCCCCTGGACGGATCGCAGTGCCCGAAGGCATGTTCTCGGCGGTCGGAATGAGCGCCGTGACGTTGATCTTCGGTCGCAGTTTGCCCAACGCCCACATTGTCGCGATTATCGCTGCCCCACCCGACATGTCTCCCTTCATCGCCTCCATCCCTGCGGCCGGCTTAATCGATATGCCGCCGGAGTCGAATGTAATTCCCTTCCCGATCAGCGCCATCCCCTTATCGGCTTTGCGGCCGCCCCGGTACCTGATCACGATGAACCGGGGCGGATTGCTCGAGCCGGAGCCGACTCCGAGGACTCCGCCCATCCCCAGCTTGGCGAGTTTCTTCTCATCCAGGACTTCGCACTCGAGACCGGCCTCACTTGCCAGCGCCTGTGCGCGTTCCGCCAGCTTCGCGGGTGGAAGCTCGTTCGCCGGCTCATTTGCCATGTCCCGCGTATGGTTTGCCGCCTGGGCAAGGACCATCCCGCGCGCGATGCCCCTTCGGACCGCATTAAGTTTCGCCTTGTCCTGCTCGACGATAGTAAGCGTCTCGATCTCCCCGGGTTCATCTCCATTCGAGTTGTTCTTGTACCGTCGGAACCGGTACGCTCCCATCACCGCTCCCTCTGCGATGGCCTGAGCGCACTGTTCGGCGTCCAGCCCGGCGATTCCCGCGCCGTGGAGGATCGTCGCCACCGTGGTCGCCCCAGTAGCGCGGGCCCTGCGCAATGATGTGCCCGTGATGTCGCGGATGACGCTAACCCCGAACGCGTCCAGTTTGCCGAGCCCGGCGACTAACACCCGTGGCGAGGAGATCTTGCCGAGAGAGTGGACGAGCGTGACCTCCCCTGTCTTACCCTTGATCTCGCCCTCCGCGATGAGAGCGCTGATGCCGCCGCCGAGCGCCTTGTCGACCGCGCCTGTCGCTCCGCCCGGCTTCTTCACACCTGCGAAGAGGTTGACCATGACCGCCTTCGCGGGATGCTTGCTGATATCGCCGGATTCGACCTTGATTTCCACCGCAATGCTCCTTGGTACTCGACAGCTCCTGGGCACAAAGATGATAGCGAGCGTGGTGGCAGCGGGTCAAAGCGCAGGCTAGGTTTTGGTGGGGATGCGCGGCTGCTTCTGGTAGGCGGCGAGCGACTCTAGTCCCGCCGGCTCGTAATGCCGTCGACCTCCGACACCTCTTCCGGCGTCAGGCGCCACTCCGCCGCCTTCACGTTCTCTTCCACCTGTTCCGGCTTCGTCGCCCCGGCGATCACGCTCGGCACGTACGGATGGCTCGCCAGCCAGCCGATCGCGACATCGAGCACGGTCTTCCCTCGCGCCTGCCCGAACTGCTCGAGGCCGCCCAGGATCGCAAAGTTGCGCTCCGAAAGGACCTCTTCGCCGCGCGCGCCCCAGGCGGCCAGCCGCGTGCCTTCCGGCGGCTTCTCGCCGGGGTGGTACTTGCCGCTGAGAAAGCCGCTGGCGAGCGGAAAGTAGGGCAAGATGCCGAGCCCGTACTCTTGGCACGCCGGCACAAGCTCCCGCTCGATGCGTCGGTTCAGCAGGTTGTACTCGCTCTGCGCTGAGACGAGAGGCATAAAATGCTGAGTCCGTGCCGTCCACTGCGCCTCGACCACCTGCCAGGCCGCGAAGTTCGAGCAGCCGAAGTAGCGCACTTTACCGTGGCGAACGACATCGTCCAGAGCGCGCAACGTCTCTTCGATCGGCGTGGTCACGTCCGGGAAATGGATCTGGTAGAGGTCGATCCAGTCGGTCCCCAGGCGCCGAAGGCTGCTTTCAACCGCATCAAAGATGTGCCGCCGGGAGGCGCCTCGGTTCAGAGGCCCTTCACCCACCGGTCCAACGAATTTAGTGGCGACGACGACGTTCTTGCGCCGGTCCCCGAGCGCTGCACCCAGGAACTCCTCACTGCGCGTCCCGCCGTAGATGTCTGCCGTATCAAACAGCGTGACCCCGAGGTCGAGCGCGCGGTGAACCACGGCCGCGGTCTGCTCCTTGTCGATCCGCATCCCGAAGTTGTTGCAGCCGAGACCCGCCACCGACACCTGAAGCCCTGACCGGCCGACGTTACGGTATTCCATGAGCGGCTCCTTCTAAAGCTGAGAACATAGCCTCGTCCCACTCATCCTGAGGTATCAAAACGAACGGGCACAGCGTTCGAATTGCGTTCGCCGCTAGACCGCGACCGCTAGGTCGATCCGCTGCCGTCGCACCTCCGCCATGATGCGCTCCGCCGCCTCAGCGCCAGGTTCAACGAGTGGAAGTCGCGGAGCGCCCACCCGGAAGCCGATAGCATTGAGGGCGTGCTTCACGCCCGGAGGATTGCCGGCGGCGGTCATCAGGACCGTCATCAGTGGCAACAGTCGCCGGTGGGTGCGCGCCGCCTCGTCCACATTTCCACTGAGGTACGCCTGTACGATTTGTCGCATTTGGGTGCCGGCCAGGTGCGAGACGACGCTAATGATGCCGTAGCCTCCTATCGCCAGTGCCGGGAGCGTCATCTGATCGTCACCGCTCCAGACGAGAAACCCATCCCGCGCCTCCTCGATAATCTGGGCGATCTGTGCGAGGTCGCCCGAGGCCTCCTTAACACCGAGCATGTTGTCGATGTGCGAGAGGCCGACCTGGGTCTCGGCGGTCATATTCACGCCGGTGCGGGCGGGGATGTTGTACATAATGCATGGCAGCGAGACGGCGCGCGCGATCGTCTCAAAATGCCGGTAGAGTCCTTCTTGAGAAGGCCTGCTGTAGTAGGGGCAGGTGAGCAGTACAGCATCCACTCCCAACCGCTCAGCCTCGCGCGATAGCTCTACGCTTTCGGCGGTATCATACGTCCCTGTCCCGGCGATGACAGCGCCACGCGAGCCGAGGGCCTCCTTCACTTCCGAGAACAGCCGCATCTTCTCCTCGTGCGAGAGTGTTGGCGACTCGCCGGTGGTGCCCGCGAGCACCACTCCATCACTCCCGGAATCGATGAGCGCAAGGGCGAGGCGCTTGGCCTGGGAATAGTCCACCGCTCCGTTCGCGTTGAACGGGGTCACCATTGCCGTTATCAGGCGGCCTATCTCCATCGCGGACCTCCGAGTGTCAGTGGGGAGATGATAGCACAGAGACGGGAGCCGGCCCGTGCTATACTCGTCCCACCTTTGCGCTCCCTCGCGAATTCAAGCTTCTTGCTACGCCTCCTGCTGTTCCTCTCGATCTTTCTCCTCGCGCTCGCCGGCGTCGCCTGCGGCAGCGATGATGGGCGGCCGAAGGAGCAAGTAAAGGCCGCGCTCATTGCCTACTTCGACAAATACCTCGCGGTCCATCAGGATGTGAACGGGCGCATCGTCGCCCTCAAGTCAAAGTATCCGAAAGGCTATCTCGACCTCGCCGACAAGTCCGCCGCCGACCTCCAGCAGACGAAGGACTCATATAGAGACTACGCGGCGCTCTTCGACGAGTTCGACGACCGCGTGCGCGCTCTTGATGCGCCCGCCGAAGTCTCCGATCTCGTGCGCCAGGTCCTCGAGGCCGACCAGGCCTTGAGCGCAATCAACCATGACCGGCTCGCCAAGCTCGAGGCCGCCTCTTCCATCGCTGACCTGGAACCAATCTTCGCGCAGGACCCCGCGTTTACGGCTGCTGTCGACCGGACGGTCGAGCTCTGCGCGAGCCTGATCGAGCGCGCGAAGCAATACGACTACAAACTGGATCTGCCGTGCAGAGGATGATCGGGGACCGGCCGCGCAGCCTGCCGCTAGATCAGGTTGCGGTCGATCAGCTCTTCGGCGATCTGGATCGCGTTGAGCGCCGCGCCCTTGCGCAAGTTGTCACTCACGAGCCAGAAAGCGATTCCGGTCCGCTCAACGGAGGCGTCCTGGCGGATGCGGCCTACGTAGGTGTCGTCGCGGCCGGCAACTGACCATGGCGTCGGATAGAGGTTCACCGACGGCTCGTCCTGGACCGTAACCCCGGGTGCCTCGTGCACGATGTCCGTGAAGTCCTCGGGCGTGATCGCCTTCGAAAACTCCGCGTGCACCGCCTCCGAGTGCCCGACATATACCGGCACGCGAACGCAGGTCGCCGAGACCGCCAGCTCCGGCTCGTGCATTATCTTGCGCGTCTCGTGGATGATCTTCCACTCTTCCTTCGTGTAACCGCTGCCAAGGAACACGTCTACCTGCGGTAGCAGGTTGAAGGCGATCTGGTGCGGATAAACATGCGACTGCGCGGAATTGCCCTCCATCACTTGCCGCGTCTGCTCGGTCAATTCCTCCACCGCGGCGGCGCCCGTTCCCGATACAGACTGGTAGGTGTCGACAACGACACGCTTGAGCGGGTTCACCTTGTGGACCGGCCATAGCGTCTGACAGAGCGGCGTGGTTGGGCAGTTAGGGATCGAGATGATCCCGCGATGGTCTTTCAGGTCGTCGGCGTTTACTTCCGGGACAACTAGCGGCACGTCGGCCTCCATCCGCCACGCCGAGCTGTCATCGATACAGATCGCGCCGGCCTTCACCGCCGGAGGAATCAGCTCGCGGGAGACCTCGGTGGTGGCGGAGAAGAACACCAGGTCGATGCCCTGGAACGATTTCGGCGTCGCCTCCTCGACTTCGACGGCCCACTCCCCAATAGTTACTTTTCGGCCCACCGAGCGGTGAGAGGCGAGCAGCCGTAGCCCCTTGATGGGGAAGCGTCGCTGCGCCGCGATCTTCAGGAACTCCTGGCCGACCAGCCCTGTGGCGCCGACCACCGCTACGTTATACGTGGACACCCTCTCCTGCCCCGGTGTTCGTCGTGTATGCGCTATGGTAGCCGATTTGCCGGGTCGCCTTCAACGGCGGTCTGCCGGTCGGGTCCAGGGCGGTCGACAGGGAATAGCCGGGGAGAATTCTTACGCAAATCTTTTGCCCACACTCTGGAATGTATGTGGATAACTGAGCCTATACTCCGAGCGCATCACTGGTTATGGTTGTGAAAATTCCGCCCCGGCCGTCCCTGCGCGCTCGCGGCGAGCGTGGGATTCCGCTTGGCTTGCTGGCCATCCTTGTCGCCGCACCGCTGTTGCTGCGCACTGCGGTCGGCGAGCTGAGCGGGCAAAATGCCTCCGCCACTGCCACGGCAACGACCGCGTCCACCTTTACCTTCGCCGCTGCGGGGGACTTGGGTGCTTCCAGTGCCGTCGCCAGCCTGACAAAGTTAGACGCTTCCGGCGTCAACTTCTACCTGGCTCTCGGCGATCTCGACTATGACCAGACGCCGACGGATCAGGCCTGGTGCGATTACGTGAAACAACGGCTCCCCACTCTCGGCCCGACGTTCCCCTTCGAGTTGGTAGCCGGGAGCCATGAGTACCAAGGCGGCCCGAACGGGTACATCATGAACCACGCTGCCTGCCTGCCGGACCGTCTCGCCTCAACGGGGCTCTACGGCGCGCAGTACTACTTCGATTACCCTCCGTCTGCGCCGCTGATGCGGCTTATTTTGATCTCCCCCGACCTCCTTATCGAGAACTACAACTACACGTATACCGTGGGAAGCCCCGAATACAAGTGGCTCGTTTCGGCCATCGATAGCGCAAGGAATGCGGGAACACCCTGGATTGCAGTGGGAATGCATAAAGTCTGCATATCGACAGGGGTGAAGCCTTGCGAGATCGGAAGGGACCTCATGAACCTCCTCGTCAGCAAACACGTCGACCTAGTCCTTCAGGGCCACGATCACAACTACCAGCGGGGCAAGCAGCTCGCGCTCAACGGCGCCACTTGCCCGGCAGTGCCGGCCGGCTCATTCGACCCCGATTGCGTAATCGATGACGGGTCGGACAACGGCTACTTCAAGGGCGCCGGCACCGTGTTCCTAATATCGGGCAGCTTCGGTCTTTGCTGCTACCACGTAGATGCGGCCGATCCGGAAGCCGGTTACTTCGCGCGGATCGGCGATACGTCAAAGGGCTTCACGAAATATACCGTCGGTCGAGGCCACATCACTGCCCAGTTCGTGAAATCGACCGGTGCATTCACGGACTCCTTTACGATACTCAGCAAGCACGACTCAGACGCTGATGGCTTTAGCGACGGGATCGAGTCGTACGTTGGGACCAACGCGACCCAGGCCTGTGGGACGGATGCTTGGCCCCCCGACGTTAACAACGACACATTCGCCGACGTGACCGATGTCAGTGCCCTAACCGGCTTCTTTGGCAAGCCCGTGGGGACAGCGCCCAATCCGTCGGTGCGGTATGATTTCGCGCCTTCGGTGCCGGACGGGTTCGTCGACGTGAGCGACCTGACCAGAATCGTCGGAGTCTTCGGACGAAGATGCTAGCGACCCGGCGCGGCTTGTTTTCAGAACCAGCGCCAGAGCCAGAGGCGCTCGAACCCCACCTTAGCCCAATGCCAGCGGCTGTTCGGCCCTCGTAGCTCGACGTCGGGCGCCGGCTCGGTGAAGAAATTGCCGGTGACCAGCGCTGCTTTTCCCGCCTCAGTGCTAAGGAAGCAGCTGCCCTGCCCGCCGAAGGCCCAGATCGGCTGAGCCCCGGCGATCTCCGCCGCGATGTTGCGCGACACGACTTCTGCTTGCCCGTGCGCAAACACGCCTGTCTTCGGCAGGACCCTGTCCTCGCTGAGGGATATCTCGGTGGCGTCACCAATCGCGTAAACGTCCTCAAATGCAGTCGCCAGCGTCTCTCGGTCGACGGGTACCCAGCCTCCCTCGGCAGCCAGTCCCGAGTGCCGGAGTACTGTCGGGCAGCTGTGGACCGGCGTCGCTATCAAAAGGTCAAAGCTCGCCTGGCTACCGTCGCTGAAACTTATTAGCTTGGAGCGTTGATCAACCTCTACCAGTCGAGCGCTGGGCGTAAAACCCGCGCCGCGGCTCGACAATAACTCCATGACTCGCGCGCCTGCTGACTGCCCGGCCGAGACCAGTGGTGTCGGCTCGGGCGTGTAAAGGTGGATATCGATGTCCTCACGCAGCCGGCGCCTGCGGAAATAGTCGTCCAGCAGCAGAGCGCCTTCGTAGGGCGCCGCCGGGCACTTTACCGGTAACGCGCTCACGACAAGCGCCACCCGGCCCGAAGCGAACGTTTGGAGGCGCTCTGATAACCCGTCGGCGCCGTCGAGGTGGTAGAACGTCCAGCACTGTCCAAGGCCGGGAATCTCGTCCGACGAATATGCCGCTCCGAGAGCGACGATCAGGTAGTCGAACTCTACCTCGCGCTCGTTGACCGTGACCCGCTTGTCGGCTGCATCGATCGCCTGGACCTCGCCCAGCAGAAACTCGATACCCTTCTTCTCCACTGAGCGCAGGTCCCGAGAAATCCGCCGGGCGTCGCGTCTCCCAAGCATCACCCAGGTGTAGGACGGCGCGAACGAATACACCGGCGAGCGGTCGACCAGGATCACCCGGTGCTCTTTGTCCAGCATCCGCCGCAGCCGGTGCGCGGCCACGAGACCGCCCGTACCAGCGCCGAGAATCAGGACTGTCTTAGCCGCCACGCGTGCGGCTACGTGAGACCAAGGAGCTGTTCCGCGCCTATTACAAGCCCGGGGTGCTCCATAACATGACGGATCGCCATCACCACGCCGGGCATAAAGGACTCGCGGCCAAGGGAGTCATGCCGGATGCGCAGCGTCTCCCCTCTGCCCCCGAGAATCACCTCCTGGTGCGCGACAAGGCCGGGCAGGCGCACGCTGTGGATCGTGATGCCCGCAATGTCTGAGCCGCGCGTACCAGGGACTGTCTCCTTCTCGGTCGGCGCTCTCACAAATGGCTTCTCTCGTCCGGCCGCCATCGCCTTCGCCGTGGCTAACGAAGTGCCCGAGGGCGCGTCCGCCTTGCCTTCGTGGTGCAGTTCGATGATCTCCGCGTACTCGTAGTACTCTGCCGCCAGCGCCGACATGTGCTGCATCAGCACCGCGCCGATTGCGAAGTTTGGCGCAACCACAGAACCCAGCTTCCGGCGACTGCATTCCTCGTCAAGGTCCTTCAGAAACGTGTCCGTCAGACCTGTGGTTCCAATCACGAGCCGGACGCCGGCCGCGAGGGCAGCGCCCGCTAGGGTGGGTGTCCACTCCGCATTGCTAAAGTCCACCGCGACGTCCGGCCGCGTCTCTTCGATGAGGGCCGTGGCATCGGAGCCAAGCGGCACCGTCCCTGATCCGTCGGGAAGGGCAATAAGGTCGCCGTTCGCGAACAGGTCGACCACCCCTACCGGCTCGAGGCCGGCCTCGTGGCAGAGCGCAGCGAGTACTTCGCTGCCCATCTTGCCGCTGCCGCTCACGAGGACCCGGATACCCATGGCGGCCTCAGTCTAGCGTATCGGCCTTCGCCTCGCGACCACGCTTTGTGTACGCGCTCGGCAGAGGCAGGCCAAACCGCTCGCAGAGCAGGCGGACATTGTGGCGGTCCTTGAGAGTTGGCTCATAGCCGGTGTGATGTCTCAGCATCAGTTCGGGAGTCAGGCAAGCAACGGGCCGGCTGTCAACGGAGCCCTTTCCAGTCAGTCCTTGGGCTGGGTAGACTGCATCGCCTCCGTTGGGCCCCGCTCCTATCTGCATGCCGTTGCCTTCCTCGTCGAAGATCAGCGGGTGTAAATCGATACGCCTTCCATCGCGCGCAGCTAGCACTAAGCGAGTCGGCCGGTCATCCACCTCGACTCGAAACCCGAGGGGCGCGAGAGCAGCGATAGCCGCATCGGTCGTGTCCAGTGCGATAGCCGCGTCCAGGTCGCTGTGTGGCCGCGACTCTTCGCCGACAAGCGCGTCCACGCCCCACCCGCCGTCCAGCCAGATTCGGATACTGGCCGCTTCCAGGTAAGCGACGATGCGTGCTACCTTGGCGCCGGTCATCCGAGCCGGAGTGCTGTCGTTTACCAGCGCTTCATCGGCGCAGGAGGTGGAGGTGGGGGCGGGCTTCCCGGATCACGCCGGAACCCACCGCCGCTGGAGCCTCCGCCACCGCGCTGCTGGCGGCCTCCCCCAAAGCCGCCGCCTCGGCCGGCGCCACCGCCGCCAAAACCGCCCCCGCCGCCGAATCCACCGCCACCGCCCCTTCTGCCACCGCCGCCGGGGCGGTCTCCGCCATAGCCACCACCACCACCGCCGCGCGGCCGGCCGTTGCCGCCTCCGCGCCCGCCGCCCCCTCGTCCGCGGTCGAAATCGCGGCGTGGCGGCCCACCGCTGCGCGCCTCGCGGCCGGGCCGGTTCGCCTGTTGGTCGCGCTGCGAGACGGCAAGCGCCTCCTCGGCGCTCAACCCTTCCAGCACTGCGCGGCGCGACAGGTTAACGCGGCCCATCGCGTCCACCTCAATTACCATCACCATTACTTCATCCCCGACCTTAACGACGTCCTCGGGCCGGTTTGCCGGAAAGTCCGCCAGGTCCTCGAGTCGCACTAGCCCGTCTTTCCCCGGGAGGATCTCGACGAACGCCCCAAAGTTCGTGAGCCGCGTGACCGTGCCCGTGTACGTTTCGCCGACTTCCACGTCCTTCGTCAGGCTCTCGATGATACTGATCGCTTTCTGCGCCATCTCTTCGCTCGATGAGCCGACGAACACGGTGCCGTCATCTTCGATATCTATCGAGCAGCGCGTCTCCTCGATTATCGACCGGATCACGCGTCCTCCGGGACCGATCACGAGCCCGATCTTCTCCTGCGGGATCTGGATTCGGTACATCCGCGGCGCATATGGAGACAACTCCGGGCGCGGCGAGGCGATGGCTTCCAGCAACTTGCTCAGAATGAAAAGGCGTGCCTCGCGGGCCTGGTTCAGCGCCTTTTCCATAATTTCGTAACTGAGGCCTTTAATCTTGATGTCCATCTGGAGCGCATTGATGCCCTCCGCTGTCCCGGCCACCTTGAAGTCCATGTCGCCGTAGTGGTCCTCCATCCCGGCGATGTCCGTGAGCACGCGGTAGTCGTCGTCCTCTTTGATAAGCCCCATCGCCACGCCCGCTACCGGCGCTTTGATCGGGACACCCGCATCCATGAGCGCGAGGGTGCTTCCGCAGGTGCTCGCCATCGACGTGCTCCCGTTGCTCGAAAGCACTTCAGAGACCAGGCGAATGGTGTACGGGAAGGTGTCTTCGTCAGGGATCATCGGTGAGAGCGCGCGCTCTGCCAGCGCGCCGTGACCGATGTCCCGGCGGCTCGGCCCGCGCAGCGGCCGCGTCTCGCCGACCGAAAACGGCGGGAAGTTGTAGTGGTGAATGAAGCGCCGCGTCTCTTCCGGCTCCAGCCCGTCCAGCTTCTGTTGGTCGCCCACCGAACCGAGCGTCGCGATCGTCAGCACCTGCGTCTCGCCCCGAGTAAAGAGCCCGGAACCGTGCGTCCGCGGCAGCAGACCGACTTCGGCGCTTATCGGCCGAATTTCCTCCGGCCGCCGGCCGTCTGGCCTCACGCCTTCCTTCACGATCTTATTGCGTACAAGACGCTTCAGGTGGTTCTCGATTGCCGCCTTTAGGTACTCCGGAGCGTACTTCTCGCCTAGCTCTTTCAGCACCTCCGCTCGGACCTGACGCATCAGCTCCGCTCGCTCGTCCTTCGCAGCGGCGATGAGGTCCCAATCACGTGATTCCGCGAACTGGACGACAGCGTCCGCGACGTCCTCGGGCGTGGCCGCAGGCTCGAATTCGTATTTCGGCTTGCCGACCCGCCGCTGCATCTCCTCTTGCACGTCGATCACTTCCGCGTTCACTTCCTGCGCGAGGCGAATCCCGTTGAGAATCAGCTCTTCCGAGACCTCGTTGGCTGCGGCTTCCACCATTACCACCGCGTCACGCCTACCCGCGACAGTGATATCCAGGACGCTGTCCTTGAGCTGCGCGAATGTCGGATTGACCACGAATTCGCCGTCCACGTAACCAACTCGAGTGCCGGAAACAGGACCATCGAAAGGAATATCCGAGATCGTGAGCGCTGCCGACGCGCCGATGACCGAGAGGATGTCCGGATCGTTTTCCTGGTCGGCAGACAGAGTCGTGACCGTGATCTGCACGTCGTTCCGCATGCCCTTGGGAAAGAGCGGGCGTAGCGGCCGGTCGGTGAGGCGGGCCGTCAGGATGCCGTCGGTGCTCGGACGGCCTTCGCGCCTGAACCAGCCACCCGGGATCTTGCCCGCCGCGTACAACCGCTCTTCGTAGTCGACCGTCAGCGGGAAGAAGTCTATCCCCTCCCGCGGTTCCGTGCTCATGACGGCCGTCACAAGGATCACTGTGTCGCCGTAGCGCATCATTACCGACCCGTTCGCCAGGCCGGCAACCTTGCCCACCTCGAAGCTCAGCGTTCGGCCGCCGATTTCCCGTTCGAAAACTTCTGCTGTCAAGATTTGACCTCCAACTATCCAATGGCTCCGGGATATACCCGAATCATCGCTATCATAGGAAACATTCCGATTTGCGTGTCTCTATTCCCTTAGGGAGTAGCCTTAACTGGCTGCATGGGGCTCCCGCTTTATCTTTCGCCCTCAAGGCGCAGGCCGGGTGTTTGCCGGCCATTTCGGGCGCTTCTAGCCTGCCCGACTACCCTCTCTGAACGAGAAAGGCCCCCGCTGTTATTTGCGGAGGCCAAGCCTTGCGATTAGCGCCTTGTACCGGGCCGGCTCTGTGTGGCTAAGGTATCGCAGCAGTCCCCGCCTCTGCCCCACGAGCATCATGAGACCGCGCTGGGAGTGCTTATCCTTGCGGTGGCGACGCAGGTGATCCGTCAACTGGCTGATCCGCTCAGAGAGGATAGCAACCTGGACGTCTGTCGAGCCGGTGTCTCGGGGATGCAACTGGTTGGCAGATGCGAGCTCCGCCGTCTTCTCTCTTGTCAGCATCCTGTACGTGGCATCGCGTCTTCGTTCTTTCCTCGCGAGTATAGCATGGCGCCTGGGGTGCGGCAACGAACCGATATACTGGCGCTAGCCATGCACCGCCTGTATTCCTTATAGCGATATGCCCGGAATTGCGATCGTCACGGATAGCTCCGCGTGTCTTTCCGCCGACGTCATCGAGCGCTACAGTGTGCGGATCGTCCCCTTGGCACTGCTCTTCGGCGGGACGGTATTTCGAGATGGCGAACTCTCCCAGCACGAATTCTACGCCCGCCTGCGCGACCCCGAGCAACGCGCGACGACGGCGGCCCCGGCGCCGGGGGAGTTCCTCGAGGCCTTCCGCTCCGCTCAAGCCGGTGGTGCCAGCGCCGTTCTCTGTCTGACGCTTTCCTCGCGATATAGCAGCGCGCACAGCTCGGCCGTAAACGCCGCAAACCTCGCCGTGGGCGAACTGCCGGGCTTCGAGGTGCGCGTGGTCGATACCGGGGGCATCGCGATGGCTCACGGCTTCGCGGTTCTTGATGCTGCGCGCGCAGCAGCAGCCGGCGCCACGTTGGACGCCACAGTCGCTGCGGCCAATCATGCCTCGGCCGGAGCCAACCTCGTCGGCGTTCTGGAAACCACCCGTTACCTCGCCCGGAGCGGCCGGGTCCCCTGGATTGTCCATTTCGTCTCGTCGCTCTTGCGGATAAAGCCGGTCATCGCGGCGTCTCCCGGCAAAGCCGGGGCCATCGGCCGCGTCCGCACGATGACCAGGGGCATGGACCGCATGCTCGACCACGTAAAGCGCAAGACCTCCCCGGCTACCCCGCTTCGAATTGCCGTAATGCACGCGGACGCAGCCCAGCAGGCCCATCTTTTGGCCGAACGCGTGCGCGATACGCTCGCCCCGGTGGAACTGCTCATCACTGAATTCACGACAGTGATGGCCGTTCACACAGGCCCTGGCTTTCTGGGACTGGCCTGGCAGCCCATCGAACCAGCGACGATGCCCGCAGCGGCCAAGGAGCATCGTTCGATCCTCGGGCGCGATGTGAGCGTCCTCGAAGGGACGCTAGGCGCGCTGCCCGGACCGGTAGAACACCCGCCTTTCGTCGTCCTCAGCGGCCTTCCCGGCACCGGCAAGTCGCACCTCGCCCGGGAGATCGCTCGCCGCCATCCCTTCACCGTGGTCGAGAGCGACGTCCTCCGCAAAGCCCTCGTCAGGCGGCCCACGTATTCCCAGCGCGAGAGCGCGAGGCTGTTCGCCGCTTGCCACGCCCTGCTCGAACGGCTCCTGCTCCGCCGCATCCCGGTGCTGTTCGACGCCACGAACCTCAAGGAGGCGCACCGAAGGCCTCTGTACGACATCGCGGAGCGAACGAGCGCCCGCCTCCTGATCGTCGAGGTGCGCGCCGCAGAGGACGTGGTCCGGCGCCGAATGGAGCGCAGGCGGGCAGCCGAGAACCAGCTCGACCGCTCGGAAGCGACGCTAGATGTCTATCAGACAATGAGAGCAGACGCCGAGCCAATCGAAGCGCCGCATCTCACCATCGAATCGAACTCGGGCGATGCCGGCGAAGCGGTAGACCGAATACTCCTCGGACTCGGCCGGGTCCGCGCATGAGCCGCCGGGCCGCCCGAGAGCGTGCGGCAGCAGCCGAACGCCGAGCCCGCCGCCGCTCGTTCCTCGCCGTCGCTGCGGTCGTCGTTCTCGTCATCGTGGTAGCCGCCGCTGCTCTGAATCTGCTCGTCGGTAAGGGTGGTCTCGACAAGGAGGCATCGGCCGTGAGGGATTACCCGTATCCTGTACAGATGTTCCCGCCCGACCCTGGCGGACGAAGGCACCTCGCGGCTGGCGAGTCCTACGACAACTACAACAGCAATCCACCGACCTCCGGTCCGCATACCAGCGCGACCGCGACACCCGGCGTCCATGACGAGCCCGTCCCCAAACAAACGGCGGTGCATAATATGGAGCACGGACAGGTCGTGGTCTGGTATAACTGCAATGCGCCTCAACAGCTGAGCGCGGACGCCTGCAACACGCTCAAGCAATCACTCGCAGGTGTCGTCTCAGATGCGCTCGAGCGCAACAAGAGAGTCGTCATGACGCCCTATTCCACGATGGACCACACAATCGCCCTCACCGCCTGGCAGTTTCTGGATGCGTTCGACCAGTTCGACGCCCAGCGAGTCGGTACTTTCATCGATACCTTTTATTGCCGCACCAACCTCGAGGGCTTTTGCTGAATGATCAAGCCTTACCTCGTGGTCCGCGCCAGCGTCGAGCCTTCGGTCATGGAAGAGTTCGTCCATTGGTACGAGACCG
>Ga0114129_10003073_pt1 | contig 23412 bp, 21 predicted proteins | sample RhiMetdeltSRZDD1_FD_80071 | JGI IMG/M metagenome (GOLD analysis project Ga0114129, IMG submission 80071) | Populus rhizosphere microbial communities from Tennessee, USA - Rhizosphere MetaG P. deltoides SRZDD1 (version 2) (version 2) | ecosystem: Host-associated > Plants > Roots > Rhizosphere >...
CGAGGGGGAAGGCCGATGCGGCGCAGCCAGACCTCGACGGCGGGCTCGGCCTCAGCGACTTCTTCCCCCCGCGCGGCAAGGCCTCTGCGGGGTTTCGCGCCAGGCACGAGACAGCGTGGACAGTGCCGCCCAAAGAACGATGTCATAGCCCTCGATCGGGGCCAGTGGACTGCTGCGCTGCTCGCTAGCCGATCGACTTGTACTCGAGGAACTCCTCAATGCCGTATCGACCGAACTCGCGGCCGATCCCGGAGAGCTTGAATCCACCGTGCGGTGCGCGTGGGTTCACCGCGGAACCGTTGATCCTGATGCGGCCGACCCGGAGCCTGCGGGCCAATGCGCGGGCGCGGTCCTCGTCGCCGGCCCAGATCGCGCCGGCCAGTCCGTACTCGGTGTCGTTGGCGATACGGAAAGCATCCGCTTCGTCAGCGAACGGAATGATGACGACGACGGGCCCGAAGATCTCCTCACGGGCTACACGAGAAGAATTGTCGCCGGAGAAAACCGTCGGTCGCACGAAGTACCCACGGTCGAGGCCTTCGGGAGCGTCGGGGCCTCCGGTCAGCATGCGCACGCCGTCCGCCAGGCCCGAATGGATGTAGTCACGGATGCGCTGCCGCTGCGTGGCGTTCGCAACGGGCCCAAGGGTGGTTGCGGGATCATAGGGGTCACCGAGCACGTAACTCTCGGCCTTGCGCACGGCGATCTCCTCCGCCTCGGCGAGCCGGCTGCGGGGCACGAGTACCCGTGTCAGCCCACCGCACACCTGGCCGGAATTCCGGAAGGCGTCTTCGATACCGTCGGTGAGGGCCTGCTCGAGGTCTGCGTCTTCAAGGATGACGTTCGCGGATTTGCCGCCCAGTTCCAGACAGACCTTCTTGACCGACTTGGAAGCCAGTTCCATCACGCGGCGTCCCGCCCGGACCGAGCCGGTGAGGGAGACCATGTCGACCAATGGGTGGACCACCAGCGCCTCGCCGACCTCGGGGCCGGTACCCGACACGAGGTTGAAGACCCCGTCGGGCACGCCGGCCTCGGCGACGATCTCCGCGAAGATGAACGAACTCAAAGGTGCGACCTCAGTGCCTTTCAACACAACCGTGCAACCGGCCGCGATCGCGGCCCCGGCCTTCATACACACCATGCGCATCGGACCGTTCCACGGGGTGATCGCTCCCACCACACCCGCGGCTTCGCGGACGACCTCGGTGCTGCCGACGCGTTCGCTCCAAGTGATGTCCGGAAGGAAGTCGGCGATACTCGACAGATCTTCCACCGCGGCAGCGGTCTGGGCCTCCGCCGCGATCTTCACGGGTTGGCCGAGTTCGCTAACGATCGCGCGGGTGATTTCGTCGGCGCGGTCCTCCATCGACCGGGTCACCTTGCGCAGCATCGCGATCCGCTCCTCAACCGAGGTCTGTGACCACGAGGCAAACGCCTCCGCAGCGGCGCGGGCCGCGAGGTCGACGTCGGCCGCCGTCCCCGCGGGGATGGTGGCGACAGGCTCCTCGGTCACCGGGTTGGTCACGACGATGACGTCCGTCCCGGCGGATGGCAGCCACGTGCCGTTGACGAATATTGCGTCCCGTTCGATCATCGAACACTCTCTCCTCGATCACCGCCCACGGAACCAGGCTTCCATGTTCGTATATAGGAATGATCGATCATTAATGCGATCCTAGGAGGTTACGTTGGGTCGCGCGCCAAAGTCAACGCCGACAGCGCGCTCCAGAAGCGCACGCTGAAGCGACTTGTGGATGGGGGCGGGCACTGCCGCTCGAAGCCTCCCAAGCCCGGGCCCGCCCACGCGCAGAATCTGCGATCCGGATCAGAAGACGAACGCCGCCTTGCCGCCTGACTGCTGATCGAACTCTGCGTACGCCCTTTCGGCCTGGTCGAGACACCATCGGTGAGTGAACAGGTCGTCCACGGGCAGCTCGTTTCGCGCGATAAACGCCGCACAGGCCAGTTGCTGGACACTCGACATCGACCACGACGTCATGACGGTGACCTGCCGAGGAAGCATGCGCCGGACATCGATACTCACGGCGCCACCCAGCCCGACAAGGCAGAGTCGGCCCCACGGAGCCAGGACCGACAAGGCAGCATCAGCTGCGGCAGAGGCGCCCGAACTCTCCACAGCGGCGTACGCGCCGACGCCGTCGGTGAGGTCACGAATGGCCGACACCACGTCGACGGTGTCGGGATCAACGAGGCCAACAGCGCCGAACCTGGCAGCTTGCGCCAGGCGGTTTGGAGCCGGGTCAACCGTGATGACCCGGGCCCCACGCGCCGTCGCCAGCATCGTGACCGACAGACCGACGGGACCTTGCCCGAGCACCACGAGATCGCGCCCCCCGACCTCACCAATCCGCTCGAGCGCACCCCACGCGGTACCGGTTCCGCATCCGATCGCTGCTCCCGCCACGAACGACAACGACTCAGGAAGCGGCAGGACAGAATCGGCCTGAACGAGCATGTAGGGGGCATGCGCACCGTGTGCATTCTTGCCGTAGACGATCGCCGGCCCCGCCGTGCACATCTGCGTCCAGCCCGATCGACAGCTCTGGCAGGCGCCGCAGCCGGCATAGTGGTGAATCATCACCCGGTCGCCCGGCCCGAAGCGGGATGGATCCACACCCTGACCCAACGCCTCGATGACGCCCGCTGGCTCATGGCCGGCAACACACGGGGCTCCAGCGGCCTCCATGGCTGCATCAGCCCGATAGTAGTGGAGGTCACTGCCGCACAGCCCTGAGGCGGTGACTCGCACAACGACCTGGCCAGTCGCTGGAGTGGGATCGGGAAGATCGACGAGCGCCACGCGTCGGCGTCCTTCGAAGACAAGGCCTTTCACGATGCTTCTCCCATCACGCCTCCCTGAATATCGCCTGCACTCAATCGTCAGATGGCGTCAACTTACGGCGCGGTGGCTGTCGATCTGCCCGGCGGAGGCCGAACTCCTCCCCGGGATCTCGTCGGTCCCGGGATCTCGTCGGTGTCCGCTCCGAGCAGCGGCCCACGCCGACGTAGGCTCGCCGTCCGAAGTCTCGATCTTTGTCACGCCTGCGCCGACCTGGCCGACCAACATCGAGCACCAGGGGACTGGGTGCATAACGCCTAATGGCCACGGAAGAGCGGCTCGCGCTTACCGATGGATGCAGCCAGGCCTTCGGCGAAGTCCGCGGTCTCGAGCAGCGAGGCTTGCGCGGAGGCCTCAATGTCGAGTGCTTCGGCCACTCGCCCCAATAGCTCACGACGCATCGTCCGCCGAATCGCGGTGACTGCGAGCGGGGCCGAGGCAGCAATCCGACCGGCCAACTCCAGGGCCGCTGTGCGTGGGTCGTCGTCGACAGCCCGGTCGCACAGACCGATCGAGGCGGCCTCGGCACCTGAGACCTCGCGCCCGGTGTATAGCAGTTCGAGTGCGTGCTGCTCCCCCACTGCGCGGGGCAGCGTGACCGTCAGACCGAAACCCTGATGGAATCCGAGCCGGGCGAAGTTCGCCGTGAGCTTGGCATCGATCGCGACAACCCGGAAGTCTGCGACCATCGCAAGGCCGAGGCCGCCACCGACAGCCCTACCCTGTACGGCCGCGACAATGGGCTTTCGCCCGGAGAAGAGCCGCAGTGCCTGGCGATAGACGCTGCGGATGGCGTCAGCGTCCATGCCGCGAAGATCTGCGCCAGCGCAGAAATGACGCCCCTCGGAGCAGAGCACGATGCTTCGCGCATCGACGTTGGAGTCGAGCGCAAGCACCGCGTCCGCGAGTTCCGTTAGGAGTTCGAGGTCGAAGAAGTTCGCTGGCGGTCGGTGCATCTCCACGATGGCGATACCGGCATCGACGGCGGTGGTAATCAGCTGAGTCATGTGCCTCACCCGCCTACCTTGCCGACGGGGATTCGCCGGCCGAGACGGGTGTGGGCCCTGCGGTCGCGCCCGCCTCGAGGCTCGTCGAGTCGATCCCGTTCGCGAAGGGGCTCATCGCGAGCCAGGTCGCAGACATGTTGTCCACATCGGCCTCCATTGCTAGTCACCAGGCGGTGTCAAGCAGCCGGTGGACGTCGGCAAGTGTGACCGCCCGCGGGACCTGTGTGATGGCCCAGTCACTCATGGCGTGCTCGGCAGCCTCGTCGAGGTCGCGACGACGCTCAACGATGTCGCGCAAGCGAAGAGGCGACTGAAACTCGGCCAAGCGGCCGGCAACAAGGTCGGCGACCGCCCCTGCCGACGGCGAGCCCGCCCCTCGGCGCGACCCGAGCGCTGAGGCGATGCGATCGAGCCGCTGTGGCTCTTCAACGTCGTTGAAACGGATGGTGTGCGGCAGCAGCACCGCCTCCACGAGTCCGTTCGCAGCCTGGGATCGCGGGCCGATGGCGTGCGCCAGGGCCTGTGCCAGGCCGCCACCGACGGCATCTGTTCCGTGCCCCGCCAGGAGTGCGGCGGTCATCAGACGGAGCCGAGCGTCCTGGTCGCTGGGATCCTGCAGTACTGCTGGCAGATTCTCGTCTATCAACGTGAGGGTATGCGTCAGCAGTGCGTCGGCTATGGGGTTGTGCGCGTTCGCTTGCAACGACTCCACTGCCATCGCGAATGCATTGAGGCTGGACGAGCGCACGAGACCGGTCGGGGCGGTTGAGGCGGCGGGAGGATAGAAGTAGACGCCCTGGGCCCGGGCCGCCGGGTCGAAGAGGGCGAGGCGCTCGCCGGTCTGGGAGTCGCGAACAGCGGCCCCGGCCTTGGCATAGGCCGCCGTCGGAGTCGTCGGCACCACCCACGACGGCACCTTAGGAGCCTGCAGCTTCGGGCTGATCAGCCGGCCGGACTCGTCGAGTTGGGTACACAGCTCGCGTACGTCCCGCTTCTCAGCGTGGATGATGACTGCCGCCCGCGCGGTCACGACGGCCGACCCGCCGCCAACGACGACGACTCCGTCGACGGCTTTGTCCGCCATCACGTCCACGGCTGCAAGGACCGACGGAATCGGGCTGTGCTGTGCTACGTCATCGAATCGGGCGACCAATGCGTCGCCGATCGCCGCCTCCACGGCCGCAAGCGCGGCGCTCTCCGCGACGAGCGCGGGGTCGGTGACGACCAACACCCGGCTGACTCGCTGACGCCGGAACTCGCGGCTCATCGAATCCAAAGCCGTCGGCCCCGCGAATACGCGAAAGCTTGCCGTCAGGTGCCGGAACGCAACCGTAGGATCGGCTGCTCGGTCATGTCCGGATGTTTTCACGGGCTCCTCATATCCGTAGGAACGAACGCTCTTCGCGGCGGCGAACAACCCCGGGTCAGGCCGTGCTGTCGCTGGGCACCGTCCGGCTTGTCATGGCAGCGGCGGTAGCGCCACAACTTGGACGCGCCTGCCGGGCCCTGCCGCAGTCGCTAGTTATGGCGGCGTCCTCCCAGCCAGCTGACCTTCTCTGGGTCCCGGTGATCGAAGAAGAGGCTCTGCCCGGAATCGAGCCCCGCAATCCGTTTCATGTCCTCCCCGCTCAGGGAGAAACCAAAGATGTCGAGGTTCTCCGCCATGCGCTCGGGCTTCACCGACTTAGGGATGACGACGATCTCGCGCTGGATGAGCCACCGCAGCACGACCTGGGCGACCGACCGATCGTGCGCCTCCGCGATGGTGCTCAGGAGCGGGTTGGTGAACAGGTTGTTCCTGCCCTCTGCGAAGGGTCCCCACGACTCGATCTGGACGCCGCGTGCGCGCATCAGATCCTGGTCGAAGGCGCGCTGGTGGAAGGGGTGGGTCTCGATCTGGTTGACCATAGGGACGATCTCATTGTGGTCGATCAGGTCGACGATCCGGTCGGGGTGGAAGTTGGAGACGCCAATCGCACGTGTCCGTTCCTCCTTGTATATCTCCTGCATGGCCCGCCACTCGCTGTAGTAGTCTCCCAGCGGCTGGTGGATCAGGTAGAGGTCCACGTAGTCCAGTCCGAGCCGACGCAGGGAGTTCTCAAACGACCGCTTGGTGTCCTCATGAACATTGCCGATCGGTGCGTGCTGAATCCAGAGTTTGGTCGTGATGAAGAGTTCCTCGCGAGCGATGCCGCTGGCCTTGATGGCCGCTCCGATGGCTTCCTCGTTCCCATAGGAAACCGCCGTATCAAGGTGCCGATACCCGGCACCCAGCGCCGCCTCGGCTGCTGCCTGGGTCTCCTCCGCCGGGATCTGGAAGACGCCGAAGCCTATGATGGGCATCTCGACGCCGTTGTGAAGCGTGACGGCCTGCGTTTGCATGACTGGGATACCTCTTCGATGAAGGTGAACTGATCTACAGTGGCTCGCGTACCGGCTGCCGGGTTGAAGGGCCCGTGAAGTCAGGGTGGTCGCCCGACTCGGGCGGCCACCGCCGAACGTGGCACCCAGCACCGGTCAGGGGGCAGGAGGCAGGTTACGGGGCTTCCATCGCAGTAGTCGTTTCTCGAGTACCACTACGAACATGTTGAGGAGGAGCCCCAACACGACAAGGACGACGATGCCGGCGAAGACGCCAGCGGTGTGGAAGACACCGGCTGAGCGTTGGATCAGGAACCCGACGCCGGTATTCGATCCGATGATCTCCGCAGTCACGGCCGCGACGAGCGCGTACGGGATCGAGACTTGCAGGCCCTGGATGATCCATGCCATGGCAGAGGGAATCCGTACCTTGATCTGCAGGGCGGCTTTCGACGCGTTCATCACCTTGAGCACGTCGAGGAGCCGCTGTTCGACGTCCCGCACACCCTCGTAGGTGGAATAGAACGTAAGGAAGAACACGATGGTGGCGACGAATGCGACCTTCATCGGGGCACCGAACCCCAACCAGAGGATGAACAGGGGCACGAGCGCCAGACGGGGAATGGAGTTGAGCGCGACGATGAACGGCCGGAAGATGGCTCCGAAGGTCGGGCTGCTGCCGAGGAAGATCCCAACGATGACGCCGAGGCATGCGCCGAGCAAGAATCCGTAGATCGTCGCGCTGACGGTCGCTCGGATGCTCTCCAACAGGATGCCATCGCTCCACCACTCGGTCAGCGCCTTCCATATCTCGGAGGGCTTGCTGACGTAGAAGCTGTCAACCAGAGCCCCGTCGTCTGGATCCCCGGACGCGAACTCCCACGCGAGCAGCACGCCGGCGAACAGCGCAATGCGCGCGATAATGATGATCATCTGCCGAGGGGCTGGCAGCCGTCGGGACAAGGCAGCGCGACGCGCGGACTCAGTGGCGGCCGGGTCGGCTGCGGGCGGAGATTCACGAGGCTGAGCAACTTCGGTTGCGCCAGCGCCGGGCGGCCGGGTGTCGGGATTGGTCATCAGGCCACTGCCTTCGATGATTGGTCCAGCAGTCTGTAGAGCCGCTCCCAGATCTCGCCGTATTTGGCGTCGAGACGGAGCTCCGCCAGATCGCGCGGGCGCTCCAGGGGCACCTCCTCGACATGTACGATCCGGCCGGGATGGGTGCCGAACACCAGGATCTTGTCCGCGAGCAGGATCGCTTCGTCCAGGTCATGGGTGACAAAGATGACGGTCTTGCGGTCCCGCTCCCAGATCCGAAGGAGCTCGTTCTGCATGTTCAGCCGCAACTGAGCGTCGAGCGCCCCGAAGGGCTCATCCATGAGAAGTGTCGAAGGCCCGTAGACCAGGCCCCTGGCGAGTGACGCGCGCTTCTGCATACCGCCCGACAATTGCGACGGGAAGCGTCGTTCGAAGCCGCTCAGCCCGACCAGATCTATCACTTCAGCGACGCGGCGACGACGCTCCTTCTTCGGTACCTTCTGGATCTCCAGCGCGATGCCGATGTTCTTCTCCACGGTTCGCCACGGCAAGAGGTTGTCGTGCTGCGTGATGAATCCAACGTGCGTGTTGACACCTTTCAACTTCTTCCCACGGAAGTAGATCGAGCCCTGGCTGGCGGGGAACAACCCAGCGGACATGTTTAACAGCGTGGTCTTGCCACAGCCACTAGGACCGATCAAGCAGACGAACGAACCGCTCGGGATGTCCAGGTCCACCCCCTGTAGCGCGACGAACTCCTCGTCCTTCGCCGACCGGAACCGTTGGGCGACACCTCGGTAGGAGAACTCGAAGACGTCGTCCGACCTCGTCTGCGCGAACGTCGGCCCCAGCGGGTTCGTGCCTGGAACGGTCATTATGGCTTCGCCTCATTCGCCGGACCCAGGTCATAGAGGTCCTCGAACTTGAAGTCAATCTTCGTTGCTGCGTCGAGGTTCACCAGGTTCAGTTGCTTGGCGAACATCTCTTGCGTCGGCACCGGCGTCCAATCCTTGTAGATCGGGATCGACGCTTCCCACCCCAGGTCAAACCCCTTGGGGTTGAGATTCCGGAATCCTTCGAGATTCTTGATCTTTTCCTTCAGCTCGTTGGCGGGGTTCTGAAGATCCTTCATAGCGAGCCAGTAGGCCTTCATCAGCTTCACGGCTGCCTCAGGGTGCTTGGTCACCCAACTACGCGTCGTGTAGAGCGCGTGTGAGGCCAAGGGGGTGAGGGAGCCTTTGGGAAGGTCCTCTGCGAAGTTCAGCCACTGGATGCCCCAGCCATCAGCCTCGGCCAGGTTCGTGTTCGGGAAGGAGTTCGCAAATCCGTTCACCTGTCCTTGCCGCGCCGCCGCCAGTTGCGCATTGTTGTCGGCGTTGCCGACGATTGTCACGTCGGTGTCCGGGTTGACGCCATACGAGCTGAGCATGGTCCGCAGATACTTCAGGCCGGTCGACCCCACGGGAGACGCGGCGAACTTCATGCCGCGCAGGGCTTGGACGCGCTTTTCCACAGGCGAGTTGATCGTCACGCCGGCCTTGGCCATCCGATCGACCGTCGCATTGTTGACCGCCAGCCCGAACGTCATGGCGGGATTGAGGTTTCCGATGGCAACGAGCTCACGCCGCCCCGCTGCGAAGGCGCTGTAGAGCGACCCGGAACCGCCTGACGTGATGTCCATCTCGCCGGCGATCACGCCCTGTGTGGCGGTCGCCGCATTGCTGGCCGCGAGGAACTCGAGATCGACGTCCAGGCCGACCTTCGTGAAGTAGTCCTGCGCGAGGATGACCAGCGTCGGAAGATCGGTGAAGGTCGGCCCCAGTACTTTCGCGACAACGTGATCCACAGACGCGCCGCCGGACTTTTCGGCGTCATCCGAGTTTCCGCCGCTCCCACATGCGGCGAGCACGAGCGCCATGGCTAGGCCGACCAGCGCTGCCAGAGGCGCCCGTCTCGAACTTGGGACGATAGTTCGCCTGTTCATTCCTACTCCTTCTGCTTGATGAGCCTGGACACCAGCTCGACGTCAGCGATCCCGTCAGGAGCACCCGCTGTCGCGGCGGAAGTGTTCGTATTTACGTCACAGCGATCGGTTGTACGAATCTAGGACTGCGTGCCTGCGCATGTCAACAGCCAGCGGGACATGCGCCGAGCAATCCCCGACAGCGCCCGGGTGGTGCGCGACGCCCGTCGCCACCAAGGCAGCGTCATAGATCTTGAGGCGGGGCATGGCCGTCAATGCCGCCGGCGCCGGTTCGAGCGGTGGAGCCTGGTGTCCGCATTTGTCGGCGGGGTGGACCGCCTGTCGTGGTGACTTCGGCGATCACGGTGCGCACGCAGCAGTCGTCGACGGAGGCCCCGCCGTCGGCGAGGGCGGTGAGGAGTCGTCGGCGCGGTCGGCCGCTGCGGCCGGCGAGCTCATCCTCCGTTCCGGCGGAAGTTGTCCACGTAGGACACATGGCAGCGAGCTGGCGGCGTTCACGACGGCGTTGGTGAGTATCGGATCAGATCCGGCGGCAGACGCCGCTCGAGGCCGGGCGGTCATCGGGGTTGGTTGATACCAGCGGACGGTCGGCCTTGGCGGCAAGAAGGCGGCACGAGCGCGCAGTATCGCCGAGTCCGGGGCGGGCTCAGTCCGCGCCTGCCATGACAGCTGACATCGGGTCGGGGCAACGTGCCGCTAACCGGTCCCGAGGTATACTCGCATCCCCTCGGACTATCCTGGACACGTGGCTGATGCAACCGACCCGCCTCGCGGCCTCCAGAATCATCGGACCGTCGACCGGGTGACCCAGATCCTCGAAGAGGTGACGTACCGCCCCGGTGTCACGTTCGGGGAATTGGCCCGCGCCCTCGACGCACCGAAAAGCTCGGTCCACGGCTTCCTTCGCGGCCTCATAACCAAGGGATGGGTGTACGAGAGCGACAAGCGCTTCTACCTCGGCCCCGCGGTGTATGGGCTGACGCTGGCAAGCGGTCAGATGCAAGCCGGTTCGGTCACACAGGATGATCTCAACCAGCTGCATGAGATCACGGGTTTGAGCGTCTTTCTGGGCGTCCTGGCAGGCGACCACTTGATCTACGTGAGCGTGGCCGGGACCGATGAGCAGTCACGGTACACGGCAAGCACTCGCCTTCGCCGGGACCTGCTCGACGCAGCAGGCGGCAAGGCGCTCCTTGCCGAGCAGTCAGACGCCGTGCGAGACGGATATCTATATCGTCGAGGTCTCGAAGGCGACGAGAAGGTGTCCCAATTCCTTGCTGAATACCGGAACATCAAGCAGACCGGGATCGCGACCAACTACAAGCACAGCGGCGCGCAACTCGCTCTGGCTACGGTCGTACGAAACCACTTTGGCCGAACGGTATCGGCGATCACCGTGGTCGGCCCCGCCGCCGAGATGGCGCCACGGGAAGACAAATTGCGCAGGACGCTCCTCGAATTCGTTAATCGGCTTACTTCCCGCAGTCCCGGCGCGAAGCGCCTCCCACCGAGCTGAGTCCGCCGCGCGAAGGATCCGGAGGTGCGCGAGAGTCCGACGGCGGCGACCAACTCGCTGATCCATCCGGACCGTGCGGCGGACCTGATCGAATCCGCGGGCAATACGGCGGATCGACGACGCGCTGACCTCGTCAGCGGACCTCATTCGCGCTCGCCCGCTTCCAGCAGAAGCTTCGTCAACTCGCCGGGGTGAGTGATCATCGGCTCGTGAGGCGAGTCGATGACGCGGCGGTGGAACCGGGCGTCCGATTCGGCGCGGATACGTTGGCGATCGCGGTCGGCTTGCGGGAGCCTGCTCGGGTTGCACTCAATCATCGTGCCGGGATGCGCCCAGGCTCGGTCCGTCGGCCCGATCTTGTCGGTGTACGTCTTGATCGGCTGCGGTGTCGTCTTCGAGTTCACCCAGGCAATCTGGTCGGGGTCGGTCAACCCCCAGTAGCTTGCATCCGAAGTCGGGATGTACCAGCCTTCACCGCTCTCGTCCGCCCACCTCGTCATCAGCGTGGCGCGTTCCTCGCCGATGAGGTCGAAGATCGACTCACCTTTGACCGGGCAGTGGGCGTCGAGCCAGACGACCGAGCGGACTCGTTCCGCTATCCGCTGCATCGCACCAGCGACCGGCATGCCGCCGTAGCTGTGAGCGACAAGCACGGCACCGGTGAGGTCCTCGTACTCGAACACATTGACCACATCAGCGATGTGCGTCTCCAGACCGATATCACGGCTGAGGAGGTGGGCGCGCTCACCGAGACCGGTCAGAGTTGGTGTGTACGTCGGGTGCCCAAGGGCACGCAGCCGTGGTGCGATTTCGCGCCAGGCCCAGCCGCCGTGGCGGCCTCCATGAACCAGGACGAACGGCGGATTCTCCTCAGTGGTCATGGCTCAGACCTCACTTGACGTCGTAGCCCGACTGCGCCGGCGTGGCTAGCACCGCCGCTACGTCCTCTTCGGACAATTGGAAGGGCGGGATGTTGGCGCGTTCCTGCTGCAGGGTCAGGAAGGACTGCGAGTCACGGTCACCCCAGCCGCGGTTGATGGCCTCGGTCATCTCCATGGCGACGAGGTTGCATATGCGCATCGGCACACCAACCTCTCGGCCGAGCTGCACTGCCAGCTGAGCGTCCTTGAAGGCCAGCCGAAGTGCGAAACTCGGGGGGTCCAACTTACCCTGAAGGAAGCGTCGGCTGATGTTGTCGAACGCACGCTGACGGCCGGCTCCCCCGTTACGGATGGCTTCCCACAGGGCAAGGGGCTCGACGCCGGCCTTCACACCCATCGTGAGCACCTCAGCAACGACCGCGTTGATGGCCAGGCTCGCCATGTTGTGGGTGAGCTTGGCAATGGTGCCTGTGCCGATCGGCCCGATGTATCTCGCGTCGTCCGACATCTGGTCGAGGATCGGCCTGAAGCGCTCGTAGGTGGAGCGGTCGCCGCCGATCCAGATGGAAAGGCGACCGTTGGCGGCTCCCTTCGGGCCACCGCTGACCGGAGCATCCATGAGCACGACGCCCTTGTCTGCGAGGGCGTCGTGCAGGCGGCGTATGACGTCGACCGAGTTGGTCGTCAGATCGAACCACGTCGCGCCGGGCCGGAACCCCTCCGCAAGCCCGTCTTTTCCCATGGCGACAGCTTCGACGTCTTGCGGCGTGGGCAGCGACGTGAAGACCAGATCGACCTCCGCTGCGAGTTCCGTGGGGCTGTCCGCCCATTCGGCGCCCCTGTCGATGTACGCCGCAGCCGCGTCCTTTCGGGCGTCGTGGACGACGAGTTCGTTGCCAGCATCCTGGAGATTCGCGGCCATACCGCGACCCATGGCGCCGATGCCAATGAAACCGATCTTCATGACACTTTCCCTCTCGACTGGTACTGCATCGGGGTCGCCGGACTCGCGGTCAGTCGATCTTGCCAAGCTTGCGGAAGACTTCTTCAGCGACCCCGAATCCGTCGCTCGCAGCCGGCAGACCGCAATACACGGCGGACTGCAGAAGGATCTCCTTGAGCTCGTCCACCGTGCAGCCGTTGTTCAGGGCACCCTCGAGGTGGTGACGCAACTGGTTGGGTCGGTTGAGGGCGACGAGCATCGCGACGTTGATGATGCTCCTGATCTTGCGGTCGATTCCGGGCCTCGCCCAGACCGTCCCGAAGCAGACCTCGGCGGAGTAGTCCTGCAGGGCGTCGTTGAATGCGTTGCGGTTCGCGGCACGGCGCTCGAGGTAATCCTGGCCCATGAGTTCGCCCATGATGCCCTCGCCGACCGTCAGCTTGCCATCCATCGTCGTCTATCCCTCTCTGTTGGTGCACATCTGTTGGTGCACGTCTGTTGGTGCCGGATCTAGGCTTCGTCGAAGGTTCGAAGGAGTTCATCGACGTCCTCCACCGCTTCGATGTCGTGGCATTGCGCCGCGAGCCGATGGACATCGAGACTCGGCAGACCCTCAGTCCACTTCGCGACCAGGTCGTCCCAGCCGACAGCGGGACCGGTGCAATGTCCCTTGGGCCGGTCGACGCGACAGCTGAGGTGTTCGCCGTCGCGCAAATGGAGATCGACCCTCGCGCCGCGTCCGTTGGGCTGGTCGCGGTCGAGCACTGCATCGGGAGAGAGGACGATGCGCGACCTCATGTCGTGGAATGCAGAGTTGGTGAGGATCTGGGGAAAAGGATCCTCGCGCAAACGGAGGCCCCTCTGTACGAGGGCCGCAGCAAGCATGTCCTGCAGGCAGATGTTGTGCATCGCGCGGTTGTCGACAACACGGAGCGCGTGCGTCGGCATGCCCACTGCGACTGCCTCGATCTGGGAGGGGTCGATGTCGTGTTCTGTCACCAGCGTCATCGCCGCTTGAACAGCAGCGTGGATCGGGTAGCCAGCGTTCATGAACTTGAAGTTGGCGCCCATGACCTCGTGGGTGTCACCAAGCCCATTCGTCAGAAGCTCGGGGGCGTTCTCAAGGCCCCATGCCTCGACGAGACCATGCTCGGCGCCGAAGACGTCATCAGACGCCTCCAGGCCCGTCTCCGCCATAAGAGCAGCCGACACCCCGGCGAACGCGAACTGGCCATTGCAGAACGACTTGCTGATGTGCCGTCGTTCACCGAAGAGCGCACTCAGGCCGTTCGCCTGGAAGGTCGCGAGCGCCATCGCATGGACATAGCACTCGGGCGCGAGGCGAAGTAGCCGGCACGCCGCGGCCGCGGCCCCCACCGCATGCAGGAAGTCCGCGTGGAGGTGCCGCCGTGATTTGAGGCCGAACGCGCCGCCCGATGCCCGCACGGCCCGGTTCCCGATCTCGTAGCCGAGGACAACCGCGTTCAGCAGGTCCGCCCCGGATGTACGACGCCATCCGGCGACGGCGGTCACTGCATGGACGATGGTCGCTCCCGGATGCCCACCGACGACGTGAGCGCCGTCAACCTCGTCGGCATGACCAGCCGTACCGTTGGCCAGTGCTGCGTACGGCGCAGTGACGCGCAGGCGGGTGCCGAGGATCCGGCAAGGACCGGCGCCTCCGACTGAGGCTGCGAACGCTGCCGCGAGCCGTCCCGGTTCACGGGTTTGGCCGAATGCCGCGCAAGCGAGCTCGTCCATCAGGATGAGACGGCCGCGTTCTCGGACTTCCGACGGAAGCGCCCCCGCCGACGTCGATACCGCGTACTCGGCAAGGGTTCTGGTGATGTTGGTTGCGGGCGTTGCCAAGCTCATCCCCATCGGTGTGGTGCCGCGGTCATGCGCCCGCGAGCGTCCTGGCGTCGATCACGAAGCGGTAGCGCACATCGCCTGCGACGAGACGGTCGAACGCCTCGTCGATGTCGGTCGCCGCGACGAGCTCGACCTGTGCGCCGATGCCGTGTTCGCCGCAGAAGTCAAGCATCTGCTGGGTCACTGGCATGCCACCGCTCATCGAACCGGTGATGGACCTGCGGTTCGTCAGCAGCGAGTACGGCTGGATGCTCAGCGGCTTCTCGGGTACGCCAAGGTTGACGAGCACTCCCTCTTGCGCGAGGAGGCTGAGATGGATGTCGATGTCGTAGCTCGCCGGGACGGTTGAGACGATGAGGTCGAAGGAGTCAGCGAGGTCGGCGTAGGTGTTGGCGTCGTCGATCGTGCGGAAGTCGATGGCACCAAACCTCAGCGCGTCATCGGCCTGCTGCGGCGTTTTGTTGATGACGGTCGTCTCAGCCCCCAGCGCGCTGGCGATCTTGACCGCGACATGACCGAGCCCGCCGAATCCCACGATCGCGACGCGCTTGCGCTCGGCGCCGGCGCCCCAGTGGGTCAATGGAGAGTAGACGGTGACGCCGGCGCAAAGGAGGGGTGCCGCGTTCTGCAGGGGGATGGAGTCAGGGATTCGGGCGACGAAGTGCTCGTTGACCACGACACGCTCGCTGTAGCCGCCGAGAGTGATCTGCCCGTCGCGGCCGATGCTGTTGTACGTCAGGACCTTGTTGGCCCGGCAGTAGGACTCCAAGCCCTTCTTGCACTGGTCGCACTGGCCACAGGAGTCGACGAGGCATCCGACACCGACATGGTCGCCGACCGAGAACCTGGTGACGTTGGCGCCGATAGCGGTGACGATCCCGGCGATTTCGTGTCCGGGCACGATGGGGTAGTGCGTCGTGCCGAACTCGGCGCGTGCATGATGCACGTCGGTGTGACAGATGCCGGTGTATGCGATCTCGATGAGGACGTCCTCCGGGCCGACATCTCGCCGCTCGATCGTCATCGTCTGGAACTTTTCGGAGGCGCTGGCCATAGCCCGCGCCTTGGCAGTGATCATTGGGCCCTCTCAGCCGATGATCGACTTGTATTCGAGGTACTCCTCGATGCCGTAACGGCCCATCTCGCGACCGATGCCCGAGAACTTGAAGCCGCCATGCGGCGCCTTCATGTTGATCGGCGTCCCGTTGATACGAATGCGACCGGTGCGAACGCGCCTGGCGACATCGCGGGCGCGCTCGGGAGATGCACCCCAGACGGCCCCGCCCAGCCCGTAATCCGAGTCGTTGGCGATCGCGACGCCGTCGTCCTCCCCGTCGAACGGGATGATGATGAGGACGGGTCCGAAGATCTCCTCGCGAGCGAGGCGGTCGGCGTTGGTGCCGGAGAAGATCGTGGGTTGGACGTAATACCCGCGGTCGACGCCGTCTGGCGCATCCGCTCCGCCGGTGAGGAGCCTGACGCCGTCGTCCTGCGCCGAACGGATGTAGCCGCGGATCCGCTCGCGCTGCCGGCTGCTGATCACGGGGCCCATGGTGGTCGCGGCGTCGAGGGGATCGCCAATAACGAAGCTCCGAGCCTTGTCGACGGCCAGCGTTTCAGCCTCGGCCAGTCGCGCCCTGGGAACGAGCATGCGTGATAGTCCGCCGCACACCTGGCCCGCGTTGCGGAAGGCGTCGTCGATACCCTCGTTGACGGCCTGCTCGAGGTCTGCGTCGTCGAGGATGAGGTTGGCCGACTTCCCGCCGAGTTCGAGCGCGACGCGGGTGATCGACTTGGATGCCAGTTCCATGACGCGGCTTCCGGCGCGGACCGATCCAGTCAGACTGACCAGGTCGACCCGCGGGTGACTTGCGAGGGCCTCGCCTACCTCCGGCCCGATACCGGAGACAAGGTTGAACACGCCCGCCGGGATGCCTACCTCGGCCATCGTCTGGGCGATGACGTAGGCGCTGAGAGGTGCGACCTCGCTCGGTTTGACGATCACGGTGCAGCCAGCGGCCATTGCGGCGCCGGCCTTGAGGCAGACCGACCGAATCGGGCCGTTCCATGCGGCGATCGCGCCGACCACTCCGACCGGCTCGCGACGCACGACGAAGTTGTCTGCAACCTCCTCCCACTGCACGGCGGCGAGGGCGTCGGCGAAGTTGCGTAGGTCGGCGACCGCGACCGCGGTTTGCGAAACCACGGCGAAGCGGATGGGTTGACCGACTTCGCTCACGACGAGACGGGTGAGGTCATCGGCCTTGGATTCGAGCGTGTCGGCCAATCGGCGGATCGCCGCGGCGCGTTCTTCCACCGTTGTCTGCGACCAGGCAGGAAACGCCCTCGCCGCAGTCATGACGGCTAGGTCCACATCCTTGGCCGTGCCGCGGATGACGCGGGAGACCGACTCTTCGGTCGCCGGATTGATGACGTCGATCCACTCGGTTCCGGACGAGAGGACCCACTCGTTGTCGATGAAGATGTGGTCGCCGGGCGGCAGGCGTAGGCCGGATGGGACGGTGGCGGTAGCGGCGGTCATTCGGTTCTCCCGATTGATGTGGGTGCGGAGTCGTTCGTCGGCGAGTGCCGGGGGCTTATCCGACCGCCTGGTACTCGAGGAACTCCTCGATACCGAAACGGCCCCACTCCCGGCCTGTTCCGGAGAGCTTGAGGCCACCGTGCGGCGCACGGCGGTTGGGAGCAGACCCGTTGATGCGTACGCGCCCGACACGCAGTTGCGAGGCAACGTCACGGGCGTGCTCTACGTCGGCGCACCACACTCCAGCCGCCAGTCCGTAATCGGAATCGTTGGCGATCCGGATCGCGTCGGCCTCGTCCTCGAAGGGGATGATGACCACCACGGGACCGAATATCTCCTCACGCGCCACCCGCATCGCGTTGTCGCCGACGAAGACGGTCGGGGCGACGAAGTAGCCGCGTGTCAGTCCGTCCGGCATCTCGAGTCCACCCGTCACCAGGCGCGCACCCTCGTCGATGCCGGTTTGGATGTAGCCGCGTACGCGCTCGAGCTGGCCCTTTGTCGTCACGGGGCCCAGCGTCGTGTGGGGGTCGAACGGATCGCCCAGCCGGTAGGAGTCCGCCGTTGCCGCTGCGATCGAGGCCGCGTCATCCACTCGCCGACGGGGAACGAGCACCCTCGTTAAGCCACCGCAAGCCTGGCCAGAGTTGCGGAATGCGTCGGCGATCCCGTCACTGACGGCGCGATCGAAGTCGGCCCCGTCGAGAACGAGGTTCGCCGACTTGCCGCCCAGTTCGAGCGCCACCTTCTTGATGCCTTGCGCAGCCAACTCCATGACCCGCCGACCCGCCCGGACCGAGCCTGTTAGAGAGATCATGTCGACGAGGGGGTGCGTAACCATGGCCTCGCCCACGACAGGTCCAGTGCCGCTGATGAGGTTGAACACGCCGTCGTGTAGCCCAGCGTCGCTGGCGATCTCGGCGAAGATGAACGAACTGAGCGGGGCGACCTCGCTACCTTTGAGCACAACCGTGCAACCGGCTGCCATTGCGGCTCCCGCCTTCATGGCGATCATGAGCAGTGGCACGTTCCACGGCGTGATCGCACCGACGACCCCGGCCGGTAGCCGGCGGACCACGGTGTGATCGATCTGCTCGGCCCAGTCGACCTCACTGGTGGCGGCGGCGATCAGCCGCAGGTTGAGCGCCGGCTGGGCCGTCTGGAGCTGGGCTGCCTGGGCCGCCGGCTGCCCCACCTCGGTCACGATCGTTCGGGTGATCTCCTCGGCCCTTTCGTCGATGAGGTCAGCCATCCGACGAAGGATCGCCGCTCGCTCGTGCGGCGCAGTGCGAGACCAGGTCGGCAGTGCAGCCGATGCGGCTTCGGCCGCGTCGGCGACGTCGGCTGGCGTCCCGTCCGGAACCGTTGCGAACTCTTCCTCGGTCGCCGGATTGACCAGGGTGATCCGATCGAGACCCGCGGACTGCCTCCACGTTCCTCCTACGAAGATCTGGTCGCGCGAACGAAATGCGTCCGGTAATGCAGTCACGACAAGCCTCCGTTCGTATATACGATCGACTATTCCTATTTGGGACCGCATCTGAGACGCTATCAACACCCCCTCCGGGGGTCAAGGCCTGGAACTCGACCCCCAAACCCAGGCAAAGTGCTCCCACCTACGATCCCCGACGGCCGTCCTTGACAGAGGATCCACGGGGTTCCTATGGTCGCAATGGCGGTCTACTGTGCGCATCTACGAACGTTCTGGATCACACGAAGGCGAGGACCCACGGGAAATGGGATGCGAGCTGGACACGACCGCGCCGAGCGAAGCGGGTGTAGGCGGTCCGCCCACGTGGAGCCTCAAGCCCGAGTTGGAGATCCTCAATGGGATTCCGTTCCTGATGTATCCACAGCGCCCGCACCACCTGCTGGATGTCCTGCAGTTTGCGCAGCGTTGGGGTAACCGTACGTATGTCGTCCAGCGCGACCGCCGTGTGACTTTCGCGCAACTGCTCCTCGGGACACATCGCACGGCATCCGCCCTCGCTGATGCCGGCGTCCGGGGTAGCGATCGAGTCCTGATTCTCGGGTGGAGCAGCCTCGACTGGATCATCAACTTCTGGGCCTGTCAGGTGCTCGGCGCAGTTCCCGTTCTGGGCAACGCTTGGTGGAGTGCGGTCGAGGTGGGCGATGCACTGACACTTCTCGATCCTGCTGCTGTTCTTGCCGACGAGCCATCGAGCGCGAAGGTGCCAGGCGGGCGCCTGGTATTGCGGTGGTCGACTCAAGGCGGCGTGACTCAAGCCGAGATGGAAGGCGATCCAGCTCGCAACATCTATCCACGCGAGAGCCACGATGAGTCCGACCCAGCGGTCATCATCTTCACGTCCGGCACGTCTGGACGCCCCAAGGCCGTCGAATTGTCGCACCGCTCGTTGTTGGCAAACCTGCACATGCTTTTACAGATGACGCGGCAACTCCCACAGCAGCTCGGGGCGGCCGTCGGCGAGGTGGCCCTCCACACCGGACCTCTCTTCCATGTCGGCGGCTCGCAGATGCTGCTGCGAACCATCGCACTCGGCAACACCATCGTCCTCCCCTCGGGCCGCTTCAACCCCGCTGACGTCCTGGAACTCATCGAACGCCATCGCGTCACCCGCTGGTCCGCAGTCCCGACCATGGTGACCAGGGTTCTCGACCACCCCGACCTCCAACGACGCGACATCACGAGTCTGACCGCCTTGACCATTGGCGGATCTCCGATTCACGCAGAGCTTCTCCGACGCATCGGATCCGAGCTGCCCAACGTCAAGACTGGCGTCCCGACCGGATACGGGCTCACCGAGAATGGCGGTCAGGCCACCGCCGCATCAGGGCGCGACACACTGAAGCATCCCGGTTCTGCGGGATTCCCGCTGCCGTGCGCCGAGGTCAGTTTCCAGATGCGAGACGACCTGCCCGACGCCGAAATCCTGCTGCGCTCGCCGACGCAGATGACGGGGTACATCGGAGTCGACGAGTCACCAATTGACGCAGACGGTTGGCTGCACACCGGAGACCTCGGGCGCCTGGATGACGAGGGCCGGCTCTGGATCACGGGACGCGCGAAGGACCTGATCCTTCGTGGCGGGGAGAACATCGCCCCAGCCGCCGTCGAACAAGCGCTCAGCAGTATCGACGGAGTCGTTGAGGCCGCCGTCGTCGGCGTACCCCACCCGGAGTTCGGCGAAGAGGTATGCGCTTTCGTCGTCGTCTCCGGTGAGCTGACGGCGGACAGCCTCACCCGGCAGCTGCGTGGGCAGATCGCGTCCTTCTCCGTTCCCAGCCTGTGGTACGTGCAGACCGATCCGCTTCCCACCAACCAGACGGGAAAGGTCGACAAGCTCGCACTTGCGGCATTAGCGCGAGCCGCGGCCGACACGAAGGCGGAGGCGCGACCGAAATGACGAAGCGGCCGCACGCAGGGCTTGCACTGAGCGGGATCACGGTCCTCGATCTGGGCCAGGCATACATGGGGCCGTACTGCGGCTTGCTCCTCCAAAGGCTCGGAGCCGACGTCATCAAGGTTGAGCCGCTGGGGGGAGAGCTCTATCGCCGGCCGAGCGCACGGAAGGGTACCCAGGCAATCCAGTTCGGGCTCATCAACGCCGGCAAGGGGAGCATCGCGATCGACCTCAAGACCAAACAGGGCAAGGACCTGTTTATCGAGCTTGCCAAGACCGTCGATGTCGTGATCCAGAACTTCGCTCCGGACACATTCAATCGGCTCATCAACATCGATATGCTGCTGGCGGCCAACCCCCGACTCATCCTCGCCTCGGGCACCGGCTACGGCAGTTCCGGCCCATACGCCGGTTTGCGGGCCATGGACCTGACCATCCAGGCCATCTCCGGCTCTATGGCGACAACCGGTTTCCCCGACGGCCCGCCGGTACGCACTGGCCCCGCGGTCGTCGACTTCCTCGGCGGCGCCCACCTTGCGGCCGCGGTGCTTGGTGCGCTCGTCCAACGCGGAGTGACCGGACGCGGCCAGCACGTTGAGGTCGCCTTGTACGACGCGATCTTCCCATCGCTCACCTCCAATATCGCAGCTCACTTCGACAGCGACGGAGAAATCCCCGATCGAACCGGGAACCGGCACGGCGGCATGGCCGTCTCGCCGTACAACGCCTACCCGACGGCGGACGGATGGGTCGCGATCCTCTGCTTGCACGATCGACATTGGGAGACCTTGTGCCGAGTGATGGGGCGCGAGGAGCTCGCCACCGAGCCATCGTTTGCGACCAATCCGGCGCGAGTGCTGCGTATGAATGACGTCGATACCGTCGTCAGTTCGTGGACCGCCACCCGCACCGCCGCCCATGCCGTCGCCGAGTTGGAGGCCGTCAACGTGCCCTGCGCGCCGGTGAAGTCGCTGCGTGACGTCATCAACGACCCAAACGTCGCTCAGCGCGGACTGCTACAACAGCACATCGCCGGTGACCAAGAATGGTGGACGCTGGCCAGTCCACTGCGTCTCGAAGACTCCCCCAGCCCGGCAGAGAACGTCCCACCGCGACTCGGACAAGACACGGATCAGCTGCTGTCCGAGCGACTTGGGATGTCACACGATGCGATCACTGCCCTTGAGTCCGCCGGGATCATCATGCGGGCCACAAAGTCCGAGGTCGGCGCGGCTAGTGTCCGTTGATCAACTGTCCCGCGGCACCGGAACGATCGCCCTCGTCGTTGGGCGACGCCAGGCCGACGGGTCCAATCGTCGGGCGAGGACTGCTGGAACGGGGACACGAAACCACGATGTTCCACGGTGCCACCCACGAACTGCCGCTGCCGGCCGAGTTCCGACAGACAAATGGCAAACCCCATATCGCGGAGACGGTCTACGCCGTGCCGGGCAAGGCGAACGTCGTCTCGCACAGTACGGCGGCCTCCGGCATCTGGCAGACCACTTCGGCCATCGAACCGCTCACCTGATTGCGCTCGGCGGCACCTTCACCCCTTCGCGCCCGCATCGAGCCCACGCTGCGGCCGGACGGGAACGTCGGCGTACTCCGGCGGTCGGTCACTGACCTGGGCCGCGAGCGGAAGGGCGCCACATCGATGTTTCTAGAAGGAAGACATGAGGAGCAAATGATGGCATCAGATCAGGCGGCGAAGGACGCCGGCATCACAACGGAGTTGGCGACTGCGCGGTTCACCGACGAGATGCTCGAAGAGATGAGGCGACTGATCGGCACCGAGCTCCGCAGCGCCGGATCGGTCAACAACGAGTATGCCACCCGCCACGCGATCCTGAGGTTCTGCGAGGGCATCGGCGACGACAACCCGCTGTGGATCGACGAGAACTATGCCGAGCACGGTCGCTACGGCGGCATCGTCGCTCCCCCCAGCTTCGTGTTCGCGTGTCTCGGATCGGTCCAGGTTGGATGGCGCGGGCTTGGAGGCTTCCACGCCGAGACGGACATGACGTTCAACGCGCCTGTCAAAATGGGCGATCGGATCACTGCGAAGGTCTTCTTCGACGGCTTCGACGGCCCTGTAGACAGCAGCTTCGGCGGACGCCGAATCAAGGACTACCTGCGGCAGGAGTACCGCAACCAGGAAGGCGACCTGGTGACGACCTTCATCTGCTCGCGCATGCGCTTCGAACGTGCCGAGATGCAGAAGCGGCGTGAGGGCCGCAAGGTCGAGCTCCCCCACCCCTGGACCGATGAGGAGCTCGTCGCCATCGAGGCGGACATCCTCGCCGAGACGCCGCGCGGCGCCACGCCGCGGTATTGGGATGACGTCAACGTCGGGGACGAGATCGACACCATCACTAAAGGCCCGATCGGGCTCACCGACGAACTCGCATTCCTCGCGTCCGGCGCAGCGCCGATCCCCCGCCTCGCTGCCCACGGAGTTGCACTCAAGCGCTACCAGAGGCACCCGAAGTGGGCCTTCCGCGACCCTCACACCCACGCCCTGGAGCCTGTGTATGCCGTCCATTACAACGACTACGCCGCGCGCCTGCAGGGGGCGCAGATGGCGTACGACGTGGGCGTCCAGCGCACGTGCTGGCAGATTCAATCACTGACCAACTGGATTGGTGACGCCGGCACCATCAAGCGCATCCATGGGCAGTATCGCTCCCACGTCTATCTTTCGGACGTCGTGCGGCTCTCCGGGCGAGTGACAGGCAAGGACATCGACGATGCCGGTGATGCAGTGGTCCACATAGCGACCTGGGCCACCAACCAACGTGGACAGAACGTCATGCCCGGGGCCGCATCCGTCGCCCTACCTCGTCGGCAGGAACTATGAAGGAACCAGCTACCTAGCCGCGCGCGATTTTCATCTGGGTCTGTTTCTCTAAGGGTGTTTCCGGCGGATCTTCAGTAGTTCTCGGCGGCCGGGAAGCGGTCACCGAAGGTGATGGCGAACGCGTTGAGTACGGGCTTCCAACGCATCGCCCATCGGGTC
>Ga0114129_10003074_pt1 | contig 23408 bp, 25 predicted proteins | sample RhiMetdeltSRZDD1_FD_80071 | JGI IMG/M metagenome (GOLD analysis project Ga0114129, IMG submission 80071) | Populus rhizosphere microbial communities from Tennessee, USA - Rhizosphere MetaG P. deltoides SRZDD1 (version 2) (version 2) | ecosystem: Host-associated > Plants > Roots > Rhizosphere >...
CAGTTTGGCGAACACCGGCACCCGCGCCATGCGCGCGACGGCGCCCACGATCTCGACGAGGCGTTCGGGGCGGGCGTAGAACGGCTCGCCCTCGCGTTCGTCGTCCGCCGAGGACAGACACACCTCGATCGCGACCACGCCGGGCTTGAGATGCATCGCGCTCGTGACGTCGACGTACTCGGCCAGGCTCGATCCCGCGACCGAGACGATGATCGGGACGCCGGCCTTCGCGAGCCGCGGCAGGTCGCGTTCGATGAAGTCCAGGACGCCGGGGTTCTGCAGGCCGACCGCAGAGAGCAGGCCGGAGGAGGTCTCGGCCGTTCGAGGCGTCGGCCACCCCTTGGAGGGGCCGAACGTCAGGCTCCGCGTCACGATCCCACCAAGCTTGTGAAGGTCCACGAGCGCCGGAACATCGTGGCCGGTCGCCAAGCAACCCGAGGCCGCGAGCACCGGGTGCGGGAACCGCAGCCCGTTCAGGTCGACGGCGGGGTCGGGCCTCACCGCGTGTCCGTTCGATGCGCGGGTGCCGACGGCCTCATCCGGGCCAGGCCTTGACGACGGGGAAGCCCTCCGGCGGCGTTATCGCTCGCGGGTGGTCCTCCCCCAGCCACCTGTCCCAGAGGATGCGCGCCGGGTTGAACACGGGGCCGTCGATGCACGCGCGAAGGTTGTCGTAGCCGGAACCGTCCTTACGAATCACCGGCACCGTGCACGAGAAGCACAGGCCGATGCCGCACGCCATCGCCTCCTCGATCGCGATCTGCGAGGGGATCCGGCGTTCGGCGCACATCTCGGCGATCCGTCGCAGGGTCGAGCGCCGACCCGCCGCGTACACCACCTGCGCGCCTGTGGACTCGACCACCTCCGGCAGGTGATCCAGCACGCTGCCGGTCTCCCCGAAAGACCCATCGTCCGTGGTGACGACGATGGATTGAGCCAGGCGCCTGCCCTCGATGGGCTTGAACAGCTGGTCCTCACTCGGGGCGCCCACCAGCATGTCGACGCGCTTGCCGCGCGCGCGGAGCTCCTGCCCGAGGAAATACAGGGGCGCCGAGCCGTGCCCCTCGGCCACCAGCAGGCAGCCGGACAGCTTTGCGGGGTACGCGAAGGCCTTGCCGAGTGGCCCGATCACGTCCAGGAACTGGTGCGCCTTGACCTCGGCCAGCCACGTCGTCCCCGGGCCGCGGGGATCGAACACGAACTCGAGCGTCCCCGCCCACCCACCTCGTCGGGAGGCCTGGTGGATCGAGAACTGGCGGCGCAGCAGGAACGTGCGCCCCGACGGCATCGCGACGGAGACGAACTGGCCGGGGCGCACCTTCTCCGCCACCTCGGGGGCGACGATCGTGATCGAGTGATACGCGCCGATCCGCCGCGCGTTCAGCACCTCGGCGCGGACGCGCCTCACGACGCCACCAGGCCCGCGCGGTGCTCCTCGAACGCCAGCCGCTGCTGCCCCGCCGCGGCCTCTTCTGCCCGACTGTGCCACTCCTGGATCGAGCGTGGCTCCCCCGCGGTTCCGAGCAGCGCCTCGATGCCGCGCAGCGCCGCGAACAGGCCCTGAAGGGTGGTCACGCATGGGATGGCGGCCTGCGCCGCCGCTGTTCGGATCAGGGAGCCGTCGGTGCGCGGCCCCCGGCCGAACGGCGTGTTCACCACCAAGTCCACCTCGGCGTCGTGGATCAGGTCGACCACCGAGCGCCCGCCCTCGGAGACCTTCGACACGCGAGTGACGGCCACACCCGCGCGTTCGAGCACCGCCGCGGTTCCCCGGGTCGCGAGGAGTCGGAACCCAAGGTCGGCCAGGCGCTTGGCCGGGTAGACGATCGAGCGCTTGTCGCGGCTGGCGACCGAGACGAACACCGTGCCCTCGGTCGGCAGTGAGGCGCCGCTCGCGATCAGGGCCTTGGCGAGCGCCCACCCCGGGTCGGCGTCGATGCCCATCACCTCGCCCGTGGACCGCATCTCCGGTCCAAGGAGCGTGTCCACGCCCGGGAACCGGCCGAAGGGAAGCACCGCGGCCTTCACGGCCGAGTACGGCAGGTGCACGTAGTGGCGCCGATCCGCCGGGATCAGGCCCCGGTCTCGAAGCTCCGCGAGCGAGCGGCCGAGCAGGACCGATGTCGCGACCTTGGCGAGCGGGACGCCCGTCACCTTCGAGACGAACGGCACGGTCCGCGAGGCGCGAGGGTTGGCCTCGAGCACCCATATACGTTCGTCCTTGACGGCGAGCTGCAGGTTCACGAGGCCGCGGACGCGGATCGCAAGCGCGATCGTCCGCGTGATGCGCTCGATCTCGTCGAGCTCCTCGTCCGACAGCGTGGCCGGCGGGATCTGGCACGACGAGTCGCCCGAATGGATGCCCGCCTCCTCGATGTGCTCCATCACCGCCCCGACGAACACCTCCCTTCCATCGCACACGGCGTCGACGTCGACCTCGACCGCGCCCTCCAGGAACCGGTCGATCAGCACCGGATGCTCCGGCCCCGCAGCCGCAGCGCTCGTGACGAATCGCTCCAGCTCCTCCTCCGCGTAGACGATCTCCATCGCCCTGCCGCCGAGCACGTACGACGGCCGAACCACCACCGGATACCCGATCCGCGCCGCGATCTCGCGTGCCTGGCCGACGTCGGCAGCCTCCCCATGCGCCGGGGCCGCGATCCCGAGCTCGCGCAGCAGCCCGGCGAACCGGCCCCGATCCTCGGCGAGGTCGATCGAGGCCGCCTCGGTTCCCAGCACTCGGAAGCCCGCGCCCTCGATCTCGCGCGCCAGGCGCAGCGGCGTCTGCCCGCCGAACTGGCAGATCACGCCGACCGGCCGTTCGGTCTCGCACACAGCGAGGACGTCCTCGGTCGATAGCGGCTCGAAGTACAGGCGCGCGCTCGTGTCGTAGTCGGTGGAGACCGTCTCGGGGTTCGAGTTCACCATCACGGCTTCGTACCCCGCCTCCTCGAGCGCGAACGCGGCGTGCACACACGCGTAGTCGAACTCGATCCCCTGCCCGATCCGGTTGGGACCCGCGCCCAGGATGATCACGCGCTCGCGTTCCGCCGGCCGGGCCTCGTCCTGCTCCTCGTACGTCGAGTAGTGGTACGGCGTCCGGGCGGGGAATTCGCCGGCACAGGTATCCACCGTCTTGAACACGGCCCGCTCACCGAGTGCCGTCCGCCGCGCACGCACTTGTGCCTCGCCTGCGGAGAGCAACGCGCCGATCCGACGGTCGGACATGCCGGCGCGCTTGGCACGGCGCAGGTCGCCGGCGTCAAGGTCGTCGAGGGCTCGTCCGTCGAGGCGCCGGATCTCCTCGACCACCTCCGCGATCTGGTCGACGAACCACGGGTCGATCGAGCTGGCCTCGGCCACCTCCTCCACCGAGCGGCCGGCCAGCAGCGCAGCCTCCACCAGGTGCAGACGCTGTTCGGTGGGAGTGGCGAGCGCCTCGAGCGACCCGGCGACGACCGCTCCCCCGAGATCGGACTCGGGACGCTCCAACGAGCGCCATGCTTTGCCGAGCGCCTCCCTGAACGTCCGCCCGATCGCCATGACCTCCCCGACCGACTTCATCGTCGAGGTGAGCACCGGGTCCGCGTCGGGGAACTTCTCGAACGCGAACCGCGGGACCTTCACCACCACGTAGTCCAGGGTCGGCTCGAACGCGGCGGGCGTCACGCCGGTCACGTCGTTGGGGATCTCGTCAAGTGTGTACCCGACGGCGAGCAGCGCGGCGATCTTCGCGATCGGGAACCCGGTCGCCTTGGACGCCAACGCCGAGGAGCGCGACACCCGCGGGTTCATCTCGATCAGCACCTGCCGCCCGGTGCGCGGGTCCACCGCGAACTGGATGTTCGAGCCGCCGGTCTCCACCCCGACCGCCCGGATGCACGTGAGCGCGGCGTCGCGCATCCGCTGGTAGTCGCGATCCGACAGCGTCATCGCCGGCGCCACAGTGATCGAGTCGCCGGTGTGCACGCCCATCGGGTCGACGTTCTCGATCGAGCAGATCACCACCGCGTTGTCCGCGGCGTCCCGCATCACCTCGAGCTCGAACTCCTTCCAACCGGCTACCGACTCCTCGACCAGGATCTCCGTCACCGGGCTGATCGCCAGGCTCCGGGTCGCAAGCGCCCGCAGCCCGCCGGGATCGTGCGCGAACCCGCTCCCCCCGCCGCCGAGCGTGAACGAAGGACGCACGATCAAGGGGTACCCGAGCTCGGCCCCGAGCTCCAGGGCGCGCTCGACGGAGCGGGCGATGCCGGCCCGCGGCGTGTCCAGGCCCGCCTCCCGCATCGTGCGGCGGAACCCGCTGCGGTCCTCGGCGCGGTGGATCGCCTCGAGGCCCGCTCCGATCAGCGACACGCCGAGGCGGTCGAGTTCGCCGGACTCGGCGAGCGCGACGGCGACGTTCAGACCGGTCTGGCCGCCGAGCGTTGGCAGCAACGCGTCGGGGCGTTCGCGTTCGACGATCCGCCCGACTGATTCAGGTGTGAGCGGCTCGATGTACGTGCGTTCGGCGAACTCCGGATCGGTCATGATCGTGGCGGGGTTGGAATTCACCAGCGACACGTGGAACCCCTCCCGCCGCAGCACCTTGCACGCCTGCGTCCCCGAGTAGTCGAACTCGCACGCCTGGCCGATCACGATCGGTCCCGAGCCGATCACCAGGATGCGCTCGATGTCGGTGCGCCGGGGCATCAGGCGGCCGCCATCAGCGTGCGGAACTCGTCGAACAGGTATCGGGCGTCGTGCGGTCCCGGCGCGGCCTCCGGGTGGTACTGCACGGACAGGGCGGGCACGTCCAGACACCGCAGGCCCTCCAGGGTGCGGTCGTTGAGGTTCCAGTGCGTGAGCTCGACGCGGCCGAGCGGCGTTTCGGCCAGGTCCCCCTCACGCGGCCACCCGTCGGGGTCGATCGCGAATCCGTGGTTGTGGCTGGTGACCTCCACCCGGCCGGTCCGCCGGTCCTGCACGGGCTGGTTGAGGCCGCGGTGACCGAACTTCAGCTTGTAGGTCCGTCCCGCGAGCGCGAGCCCGAGCAACTGATGCCCCAGACAGATCCCGAACACCGGCGCCGTTCCGATCAGGCCGCGGCAGGCCTCGATCCCGTACGCGGTGGCGGCGGGGTCGCCCGGCCCGTTGGACAGGAAGACCCCATCGAACCCTCCGGCCAACACCTCGGAAGCGGGGGTCGTGGCCGGGACCACGGTCGCCTCGATCCCCGCCGCCGCGAGGCGGCTCAGGATGTTCCGCTTCAGGCCGAAGTCGTACGCGGCCACGCGGAAGACGGGTCCGAGCGCGGTGGACGCCGGACCGACCAGGTCCGCGGCCGCATACGGCTCGATCGTCGTGACGCCCTGCGCCAGGTCGGCGCCCTCCATCCCGCGTTCCGCCCGAACCCGTTCGAGCAGCGAATCGGCCTCCGGGTCGACCGTCGAAAGCCCACAGCGCATCGCGCCGCGCTCGCGCAGACGCAGGGTGAGCCGTCGCGTGTCGATGCCCTCGATCCCCGTCACGCCCGCGGCCGTCAACTCCTCATCGAGCGAACGCACGGTGCGCCAGTTCGAGGGCCGCCGCGCGGCCTCCCTCACGACGAACCCGGCGACGTGCACGCGGCTCGATTCGGCGTCGTCCGGAGCGGTGCCGTAGTTGCCCTGCTGCGGCGCCGTCATCGCGACGACCTGCCCCGCGTAGGACGGGTCGGTGAGCACCTCCTGGTAGCCGGACATCCCCGTGTTGAACACGGCCTCGCCGAACGCCTCTCCCTCGGCGCCGAAGCCGGTGCCGCGAAACGCTGTGCCGTCTTCGAGGAGGAGCAGCGCGTCCCTCACTTCTGCGCCTTCCCGTCGGCCACGACGAGCTCGCCGCCAAGGACGGTGTGTACGACGCGACCGCGCAGCGACCGCCCCAGGAACGAGGCGTTCCGGCTCCTTGACCCGAACGGCGGTTCCACCGTCCACGTCGCGGAGGGGTCGAAGGCCACGAGGTTCGCCGGCCGGCCCGGCTCGATGGGCCCGCCGTGGCCGTGCGCGCCGAGGATGCGCGCCGGCGTGGTCGACAGCGCCTCGATCGCCCGACCGAGCGCGAGCTCGCCCGGCTCCACCAGGTGGGTCAGCACCGCGGCCAGTGCCGTCTCCAGGCCGATCGTGCCGAACGGCGCCTGGTCGAACTCGGCCTCCTTCTCCTCGACCGCGTGCGGCGCGTGGTCGGTCGCGACCGCGTCGATCGTGCGGTCGGCGAGCCCCCGGCGAAGCGCCGTCCGGTCCTCCGGGGCGCGCAGCGGCGGCTTCATCTTCATGTTCGTGTCGTAGGTGACCAGGTCCTCTTCGCTGAAGACCAAGTGGTGCGGCGTCACCTCGGCCGAGACGCGAACGCCTTCGGCCTTGGCCCGGCGAACCAGCTCGACCGATCCCGCTGACGAGAGGTGGCACAGGTGCAGCCGGCCGCCGGTAAGCCGAGCGACGGCCAGGTCGCGGGCGACGATCACCTCCTCGGCCTCACGGGGCTCGCCGGCCAGGCCGAGCGAGGAGGAGATGGGGCCCTCGTGCATCTGCCCGCCCTCGCCGAGCGACTCGTCCTCGCAGTGCTCGGCGATCACGACGTCGTCGAACGCGCGCACGTAGGTCATCGCGTTGCGGAGCAGGCGAGCGCTGGGGACCGAGTGGCCGTCGTCGCTGAAGATCCGAACGCCCGCCTCGACCATCTCGCCGAGCTCGGCCATCGCCTCGCCCTCGAGCCCGCGGGTGATGGCGCCGACCGGGTAGACCTCGCACAGGCCGGCCGCGGCCGCGAGGTCGCGGACCTCGTGGATCACCGCCGCCGAGTCGGCCACCGGCTCCGTGTTGGCCATCGCTGCCAGGGCGGTGAAGCCGCCGAGCGCGGCGGCCCGACAGCCAGTCTCGACCGTCTCCCGGTCCTCGCGTCCCGGCTGGCGCAGGTGCGTATGAAGGTCGACGAGCCCCGGTGCGAGCACGAGCCCGTTACAGTCCAGGACGGTGGCGTTCGAGGGCGCCTCCGAGGACACGACGCCCTCCTCTACAGCCACGTCGGCGATCTCGTCGCGGCCCAACGCGGGATCGACGATCCGGGCGCCCTTGAACAGGAACCGCTCAGGCATCGGCACCCACCTCCTCGGCGCGGGGGGCGTCCTCGCCCCCCGAACCGCCGAGCAACAGGTACAGCAGCGACATCCGGATCGCGATGCCGTTGGTGACCTGTTCCTCGATGACGGCGCGCGGCAGATCGGCGACGTCCGAGTCGATCTCGACTCCCCGGTTCATCGGTCCGGGATGCATCACGAGGGCGCCATCGGGCAGCAGGTCGACCCGGGCCCGCGACAGGCCGAACATGCGCGCGTACTCCCGCACGCTGGGGAAGTACTGCTGCCGCTGCCGCTCACGCTGGACGCGCAGCATGTAGCACACATCGAGCTTGGGCAGGACCGACTCGAGGTCGTGGCTGACCTCTACGCCCCAGCCCGGAGCCTCCGGCGGGATCAGCGTGGGCGGTCCGACCAGGGTGGCCTCGGCTCCCATCTTGACGAGCGCGAACGAAAGCGAGCGCGCCACCCTCGAGTGAAGGACGTCCCCGACGATGCCCACACGCAGGCCCTCGATCCGGCCGAGGCGGTCGCGCATGGTGTACAGGTCCAGGAGGGCCTGGGTCGGATGCTCGTGCGTCCCGTCGCCGGCGTTCAGCACGCTTCCCCTGACCCACCGCGTGAGCGTGAGCGGCGCTCCGCTGGAGGAGTGACGGATCACGATCGCGTCGGCGCCCATCGCCTGCAGCGTGAGCGCCGTGTCCTTCAGGCTCTCGCCCTTTGACACGCTCGAGCCGCCGGTCGAGAAGTTGATCACGTCCGCGGACAGCCGCTTGGCCGCGAGCTCGAAGCTGATCCGCGTGCGCGTCGAGTTCTCGTAGAACAAGTTCACGACGGTGCGTCCGCGCAGCGCCGGCACCTTCTTGATGACGCGCGTGCCCACCTCTCGGAAGGATTCGGCCGTGTCCATGATCCGAACGATGTCCTCGGCGCTCACGTCGTCGATCGACAGCAGGTGTCTGTTCATGCTCGCTCCCCCAGGTGGCTGGTCACGGCGTCCTGAACGAGGACGGCGTCCCGGCCGTCCACCTCCCGAAGCGCCACGCGCACGTCCTCGTCCTTACGGGTCGGGACGTTCTTGCCGACAAAGTCGGCCCGGATCGGCAGCTCGCGGTGGCCTCGGTCGACCAACACGGCGAGCTGGATCGCCGTCGGGCGACCGAAGTCGACCAGGGCATCCAGCGCCGCCCGGATCGTCCGGCCCGTGAACAGCACGTCATCGACGAGCACGACGACGCGGTCGTTCACGTCGAAGTCGATCCGGGTCTCGTGGACCTCGGGCGCCTCGGCACGGATGCCGATGTCGTCCCGGTAGAAGGTGATGTCGAGGGCCCCGACGGGCACCGCCCGTCTCTCGATCCGAAGGATCTCTGCGGCCAGGCGGCGAGCCAGGTCGTCGCCCCGCGCGGCGATGCCGACCAGCACGACGGCCTCGGCGCCCTTGTTGCGCTCGAGGATCTCGTGGGCGATCCGGGTGACCGCCCGGCCGATCTCTGCGTCGTCCATCAGGCTGGAGGAGCCCATCAGGCGCCCCCGGGCCGGGCGCAGGAGCCCATCAAGAAGGAACGCCCGGCCGCGAGCGCGGCAGGGCGTCGTCGTCATGCGTCACCGTTGGGCACTCCCTTCCCGGCCTCGCGGGACCGGACTTAAAGGGGGAAGCTGGGCGAAGGATAACACGGTCCCCCCGCCCGGAAGCCACCGCGCGTACACTGTGAACGACCACGGAAAGGGCTGGTTCGCATGAACGAATGGGTCATCGTCGGCATCGTCGCCTTGATCGTGTTCCTGTTCGGCGCGCGGAAGCTGCCGGACCTTGCACGCTCGCTCGGCAAGTCCTCCAGTGAGTTCAAGAAGGGGATGGCCGAGGGCGCCACCGACGCCGATCAGGCCGGCACCTCGGACGAGACCGACAAGCGCGCCGAGGGCAAGGCGTCCTCCTCCGAGTAGCCCTGCTCACCGCTCCCCGCCTCGCCTACGCCTGGTTCGGGTCGAGCTCCCTCGCGATCTTGCCGAGGATCCCGTTGACGAACCGCCCGGAGTCCTCTGTCGACAAGTCCTTGGCCGCCCGCACCGCCTCGTCGATCGCCACGCCAACCGGCACCTCGCCGCCGAACGCCAGCTCGTAAGCGGCTACCCGTAGGACGGTTCGGTCCACCGAGGCCATCCGGTCGACCGTCCAGCCCTCGGAATGCGCCGCGATCGTGCGATCGATCTCCTCGAGGTGGTCGGAGACGCCCTCCACGAGCGCTCGCGTGAACGGGGCCGCCGAGCGTCCCGAATCGGCCCATCCCGCCAGTGCCGAGCGGCCGTCGGAACCGGTTATGTCGGCTTGGAACAGAACCTCGATCGCGAGGCGTCGCTCCTGCCGTCGCGAGCTCACGCCGTCACGCGGGTTCGCGCCGGCCGACGCAGGTCACTTGACCCGTTCGATGTACGCGCCCGAACGCGTGTCCACCTTCACGCGCTCCCCTTCGTCGACGAACATCGGCACCTGGATCTCGACGCCGGTCTCAAGAACGGCGGGCTTCATCGCGTTGGTCTTCGTGTCGCCCTTGACCGCCGGCTGCGTCTTCGTGATCGCGAGCGCCACCGATGCCGGGAGCTCGACCGCGATCGGGGTTCCCTGATGCATCGAGACCTGCGCGGTCGAGCCCTCCGAGAGCCAGCTGGCGCCCCCGCCGACCACGCCGGGCTCGACGGGTATCTGCTCGTAGGACTCCATGTCCATGAACGTGAACGCGTCGCCGTCCCGATACAGGTACTGCATGTCCTTGCGTTCGACGATGGCAAGACCCACCTTCACGCCGGCGTTGAACGTGCGCTCGACGACCGCGCCGGTCCTGACGTTGCGGAGCTTGGTCCGTACGAAGGCGCCGCCCTTGCCCGGCTTCACGTGCTGGAACTCGACGATCTGGAACAGCGTCCCGTCTAGGTCGAGCGTCATCCCGTTCTTCAAGTCGTTGGTGGACACGCTCACAGAACGATCAGCTCCCTGGTCGAACGCGGGATCTCTCGGCGCCCGTCGGCGGTCACCTCGACCATGTCCTCGATCCGGACGCCTCCGAGCCCGGGAATGTACACGCCGGGCTCGATCGTGACGACCATGCCCTCGACGAGCGTCTCGGCTGCGTCCCAGCGAAGGAACGGGTCCTCGTGGACCTCGAGCCCCACACCGTGTCCCAGCCCGTGCGGGAACGCGTCCGCGTACCCAGCGTCTGCGATCACCGAGCGCGCGGCGGCGTCCACCTCGACGCTCGAGACGCCGGGCCGCACGGCCTCGATGCCCTCGCGCTGCGCCCGGGACACGAGGTCGCGGATCTCGCGCAGGCGCGGGTCCGGCTCGCCGAACGCGACCGTGCGCGTCATGTCCGAGTGGTAGCCGCCAGACAGCGCGCCGAAGTCGAGCTTGACCAGGTCGCCCGGCCCCAGCTCGCGATCGGTCACGTGATGGTGCGGCTCGGCCGCGTGCTCGCCGAACGCCACGATCGAGTCGAACGCGCGGTCGTCCGCGCCCGCGTCCAGCATCGCGCCCTCGAGCTCGCGCGCCAGGACGCGTTCGGTGACCCCGGCGCGCAAACCGCCGTTCAGCACCACCTTCTCGAACGCCTGGTCCGCGAACCCCTGAGCGCGCGCGATCAGGGCGACCTCCTCGTCATCCTTGGCGCGCCGCCCGCGCTCGACCTCGTCGTCGGCCGGGGTGAGCTCGAGCCCCTCGGCCACCTCGGTCAGCCGTTCCCAGGCCGCGTACGTCAGTCCGCGGCGTTCGAACGCGACCCGCGTCGCGCCTAGCGTTCGGCACGCGTCCACGAGGGGTTGCGGGTAGTGCTCGGTGTACATGGTGCGGGGCAGGTCCGGAACCTCGTGGCTCGACTGCTCGTCGTAGCGCCCGTCGGTCAGGAACACGGCCGAGCCGTCCGCCCCGACGACCGTCTGTCCGTTCGAGCCGGTGAACCCGGTCAGGTAGCGGACGTTCGGCAACCTGGTCACGATCAGCGCGTCCGCCTCCAGCGCCGAGACGCGCTCGGCGAGCCGGGACCGTCTCAGCCGGTGATCCACGGAAGGGCCTCCAGCGCGACGTGGTACCCGCCTGCGCCCGCACCGGAGATCGTCGCCCGGCACACCGCCGAGATCACCGAGTGACGGCGGAACTCCTCGCGCGCGTAGATGTTGGTCATGTGGACCTCCACGACCGGCAAGCCCGAGCCCTCGACCGCGTCGCGGAGCGCATACGAGGTGTGCGAGAGCGCGCCCGGGTTGATCACGACGGCCTCGAACCCCTCCGCGGCGGCGCCGTTCAGCCAGCCGACGAGCTCGCCCTCGTGGTCGGACTGGCGCCAGGTCGCCTCGTGGCCGAGCCGGTCGCCGCGTTCGGCCACCTCGCCCATGATCTCCTCGAGCGTCTGGGTGCCGTACCGATCGGGTTCGCGCCGGCCCAGCGCGCCGAGGTTCGGTCCGAACAGGAACAGCACCCGCATGTCAGCTCCCCTTGGCCCGCGCGCCGGCGCCGGTCTGCTCGAGCGCGGACCGCGCCCGCTCCGGCGAGACGGATCCGTCGATATAGGGACGCCCGACGTCCTCGAGCAGGACGAACCGCATGCCGGCCCGATACTTCTTGTCCAGCCGCATCGAGGCGAGGATCTCCTCGGCCGGCGGCAGCGGGCCGTCGGTGTCCAGGCCGAGGGATGCGAGCAGCCGCGCGTGCCTCGCCGCCAGCCCATCGGGCGCGCGTCCGGCCGACTCGGCCAGCCGCGCCGCGAACACCATGCCCACCGAGATCGCCTCGCCGTGGGTCCGGCCGGCGAACGCGTCCAGGCGCTCGAGCGCGTGCCCGAGCGTGTGTCCGTAGTTCAGCACCAGGCGCTGCCCCGCGTCGCGCTCGTCGAGCGCGACCACGTCGGCCTTCGCGCGCACGCATCGCGCCACCACCCGCTCGAGCGTTCCCGGGTCGCGCTCCACCAGCGGGGACGGGTCGGTCTCGAGCATGTCGAGCAGCTGGAGGTCCAGCGTGAGCGCGACCTTGGCGATCTCGGCCAGTCCGCTCCGGTACGCGCGCTCGGGAAGGGTAGCGAGCGTGTCGACGTCGGCGACCACCGCGATGGGCTGGTGGAACGCCCCCACGAGATTCTTGCCCTCGGGCAGGTTCACGCCGGTCTTGCCTCCGATCGACGCGTCGACCTGCGCGAGCAGCGTCGTCGGAACCTGCACGAACGGGACGCCCCGCATGTACGTGGCCGCGACGAACCCGGCCAGGTCACCCACGGCGCCGCCGCCGAGCGCGACGATCGGGTCGTCACGATGCGCCTCCTGCGTCGCGAGCTGGCGATGGAGCGCCGTCATCACCTGGAGGGACTTGGCCTCCTCGCCCTCGGGCACGCCGAGATGGACGACGCCGAGTCCGCGCGCCTCCACTCCCCGCGCGAGCGGCGCAAGGTAGCGTTCGGCTACCGGGGCGTCGGCCACCACGAAGGCGCGTTCGGCTGCGGCGGGCGGGTCCGGCAAGAGCTCGCCGGCCCTCGACAGCAGGTCCGGCCCGATCGAGACGTCGTAGGCCCGTTCGGGAACCGCGACGGTCACGCGCTCCACCGAAGGAGCTCCCGTTCGATGGCTGCGACCACGTCACCGACCGACCCGCTCGCATCGACGACGTGCGCGGCGAACTCCCGATACAGCGGCTCGCGATCCTGGAATAGGCGCTCGAGATCGCCCTGCGAATGGATCAGCGGCCGTTCGTCGCTCGGCGCGACGCGCTCGCGGAGCACGTCGAGCGGCACGGAAAGGAACACGACCTCGCCGGTCGCGCGCAGCGCAACACGGTTGGCGGGCTCGAGCACGACGCCGCCGCCGCACGACACCACCGAGGGATCGCGCGATGCGGCCTGGACGAGCGCCGCGGCCTCGAGCTCGCGGAAACGGTCCTCGCCCTCCCGCTTGAAGATCTCGCGGACCGAGGCGCCCGCCGCGCGCTGGATCTCGTCGTCGAGTTCGACGAAGGGGACGCCGAGCCGCCGCGCCAGTTCGGGCCCGACGGTCGACTTGCCCGACCCCGGCATGCCGACCAGGTAGACGATCACGGCAACCCGGCGACGAACGCGTCAAGGTTGCGCCGCGTCTCGGGCAGCGCGTCGCCCCCGAACTTCTCCAGGATGGCCTCCGTCAGGACGAACGCGACGGCGGCCTCGCCCACGACGGCGCCGGCCGGCACCGCGCACACGTCCGTGCGCTGGGTGATGGCGACCTCGGGCCGCCCCGTCGCCAGGTCGACCGTCGCGAGCGCCTTTGGGACGGTCGAGAACGGTTTCATCGCGGCCCGAACGCGGATCGGCTGGCCCGTGCTGATCCCACCCTCGATCCCGCCGGCGCGTCCGCTCTTGCGGCGCAGGCCGCCGCGTCCGGTCACGATCTCGTCGTGCGCGCGCGAGCCCGGCCGGGCCGCCGACGCGAACCCGTCCCCCACCTCGACGCCCTTGACCGACTGGATGCTCATGAGTGCCAGCGAGATGCGGGCGTCCAGCTTGCGGTCGAACTGCACATGCGAGCCCAGCCCGGGCGGGCATCCGTACGCCACGACCTCGAACACGCCGCCCACGGTGTCGCGGTCCTTGCGGATACGGTCGATCTCGGCCACCATCCGGTCCGCGACCACATCGTCCAGGCACCGCACCGGGGAGGCGTCCACTGCCTCCAGTTCCTCGGGGCGCGGGAGGCGCATCGAGCGTGCCGCCACCTTGCCGATGCGCACCACGTGCGAGACCACGGAGATCTCGAGCTCGGCCAGCAGCGCCTTGCAGAAGACGCCGAGGGCGACCCGCATCGCCGTCTCTCGGGCGCTCGCGCGCTCCAGCACGTTGCGCACGTCGTCGAACCCGTACTTGAGCACGCCCGCAAGATCCGCGTGACCCGGGCGCGGGCGCGTCAGGCGGTCGGCGGGATCCGGCTCCCCTTCGACCGACATCAGGTCGCGGTACTTGTCCTCCCACTCGGCGTTCTCGATCGTCAGTGCGATCGGGCTCCCGAGAGTGCGCCCGTGCCGGACGCCGGACAGGATCTCGAACCGGTCGGCCTCGAGCTTCTGCCGGCCGCTGCGCCCGTGGCCGTGGCGGCGTCGCGCGAGCTCCCCGGCGATCTCCTTCGGCGAGATCGGAACGCCGGCGGGCAGGCCCTCGAGCACACCCACGAGCGCCTTCCCGTGCGATTCACCGGCCGTGAGCAGGCGCAACATGCGGTTCATCATAGGGACCTTCCCGAACACCACGAAGAATGGGTGGAGGGCGGCCCCGTTTCCGAGGCCGCCCTCTCGGACCGGCGGCCGCTCCCCCCGTGCGCCACGCCGGTGGTTCTCTCCCCGACCTCGAGCCCTACTTCTCGCAGAGCTCGAAGCTCTGGTCGCCGAACAGGAACTTGCCGCACCGACCGTCGATCTTCACGAGCTTGAAGTTGTCGTCGAAGGTCGCGCCCGGCTGGACGGTGTAAACCCTCCCGTCGACCTTGACGTCGAGCTTCTTGCCCGAGCTCGGAACGGACACGAGCTTCACGTCGTGGCCGCCGATCAGGATCTTGTTGGATGGACGCTCGTTGCCGTCCCCGTCGCCGCCCGGTGGCGGCGAGGTGGTCGTCGTCGAGGGCGGTGGCGAGAAGGTCGTCGTCGGTGGCGAGAAGGTCGTCGTGGGTGGCGCGAAGGTCGTCGTGACTCCCGGAACCGTCGTCGTGTTGGTGATCGGCGCCGCCGTCGTGGTGGGGCCGACGCTGCCGCCCGTGAGCTCGAGGCCGGGCGGGATCGAGAAGGGATCCCGGGATCCGGCCAGGGACACGGGCGGCAGCGTCTCGCGGGGCGTCGGGGACGGCGTCACGCTGGGCGACTCGCCGGGCAGACCGGTCGTCCCGGTCGGAGCGCCCGTCGAGCCGCTTGGCTGCGCGAGATCTTCGCCGCCGTCCGGTCGCAGCACGAAGAAGTACACGAGCAGGAGCAGCGGGATCGCCACGCCTGCGATCTGAAGGATCCGCTTGTCTCGGGGAGTGAGCTCCATGGCTAGGTTCCCGTGGTCGCGCCTTCGGTCGGACCCGGGATCGAGCCCGGACCGGCGCTGGGGTCTGTGGTGTAGAACTCGACGGTCATCTGCAGCTGCAGCGTGCTGCTGGAGGTCGAGGTCGAGGCCTCGCCGGGACCCGTGCTCGGCGTGATCGCGAGCGTCGTCACCTTGGCCGCGCGCTGGAGCGTCTCGAGCAGGAACAGGAATTCGTCGATCGCGAAGTACCCGCCGCTAACGGTGAGCTGCGATGGGATCGTCGAATAGCTGGAGGTCGGATCTACGACCGGCGTGCCCGGCGTGAACGAGAAGAAGTCGACCGCGGAGCGGTCCGCCGCGCTCTGCAGCAGACGGAACAGCTCGGGCAGGTCGGCCGTCGGCGGGATCGCGGCGTCGATCGCGGCGATCTCCTGCTCGGTCTGCGGAGCCTCCTGCTGCGCGTCCTCGAGCGCCCGCAGCTGCGCCTGGAGCGTGTCCTCTTGGTCCTTGGCGTCTTGCAGTTGGCTCTGTGCCTCGCTCACCTCGTTCATCTTCGGGTTGACAAGGAAGAACACGGCCAGGATCGCCACGAGGAGCGCGATCGCGCCGGCGATGACGGGCGCGCGCCGGTTCACGGCGTCGTCACCTCGCCCTGGCCGCGGGCGGTCGCGGCCTCCTGCGTCAGGTCCAGGCCGTTCGAGAACGTGAAGATCCGGGACGACGGGGCGTCCTCCTGCGCGCTGTTCACCCAGACATTGACCCAGCCCTGTACCTCTTCGAGCCGCGTGATCCAGGTCGCGATCGTCTCGGTCTGGTTGGCCACGCCGGCGAACGACATGTTGCCGATCAGCGTCGTCTCGGGCGTGCCGCCGGTCGGGGCGGCGGTCTCCCCGGCGACCGTAGCCGTGATCTGCCCAGTCAGGTTCGTCAGGTAAGACGCATCGGGGATGACCCGCGAGACGTCAAGGAGTGCGCTCGACCAGGACACCTCGTTGACGAAGATGGTGGCGACCAGCTGCTCCTTGCCCGCGAGCTCGGCCTGGAGATCGGCGAACTGCGAGAGCGCGTCGATCTGACTGCTCAGATCCGCGTTGGTGTCCTCCTGGTCGGCCAGGTCGGACTGTGTCTGGGACAAGCGCTCGACCTGGATGAAGTAGAACAGCCCGATCAGCGCGAGCACGACCAGGCCGAGCACGATCACGAAGGACGTGTTGCGACGGATCGCCTGTCGCTGGCGGAGCTCGGGGGGAAGGAGGTTGATCTGGCTCACGCGCGCCTCCGCGTCGGGATCGCGAGCCCGATCGCAACGCTCAGAACCGCTTCGGCCTCCGCGGTAGCCTCGGCGGACAAGTCGAGCTCGGACTTGGCGCGCTCGAACAGGCGGCCTCGATCAACCGGGACCGGCAGGCGCTCCTGCAGGAGCTCGAGCAGGCCCTCGAGCCGCGAGCCGCCGCCCACCACGACCACTCGGCCGATCTGCGCGTTGGGCATCTGGGCGGCGTAGAACTCCAGGGACGACCGCACCTCGTCCATGAAGCTGCCGGCGCGGGCGAGTGCGAGGCTGCGAACCTCCGCCGGATCCGGCCTGTCTCTGTTCGACGAAGCGGCCGGCCGTAGCGGCTTGGGCGCCTGCGCCTGAGCGGGCTCCGGGAACTGCAAACCCTCCGCCACGGACGGAGCGTCCGGGAGGTCGTCGACGTCAGGCGCGGGCGAGGCGTCGAGTGCCGGGTCTGCCTCGGCATCGGGATCGGCCTCGCCGGCCTCCGCCGGCGCCTCGCCCATTTGCTCGGGGGGCCCGCCGCGCTTGAGCCGCTCGGCGACGTCCTCGTCGATCCCCAGGCCCGAGGCAAGGGCCAGCGTGATGTCGCGGCCGCCCGAAGGCAGTATCCGGACGAACCTGGTGACCCCGCGATCGTGGACGCAGATCGACGTGACCTGTGCCCCGATGTCGACGATCGCCTCGTCGCCGGTGGCGTCGAGGTCCAGACCTTCGTCGCCGGTCCCGACGGCGCGGATCACCGCGAATGGGGTGAGGTCGATGCCGATCGGGTCGAGCTTGGCCGCGAGGGCCGCGTCGACCAGGGCGTTGATCATGCCCTTGTGGGCGGCGACGAGCAGGATGCGCTGCATCCGGCGCCCGCCCTGGTCCAGCTCCCCCAGCAGATCGAAGTCCAGCACGGCCTCGTCGGTGGACATCGGGATGAACTCCTGGACCTGGAAGGCCAGCGTGTCCCGCAGCTCCTTCTCCGGCAGCCACGGGAGGGCCACTTCACGCACGATCACGCGCTGGTTCCCGACGCCCAGGTAGACCTGCTTCGTCTTCACGCCGGACTTGGTCCAGGCCTCGCGTAGGGCCTCGGCGACCGCCTGGGGCTGGCGCACCTCGCCCGCCTCCACGACGCCGGGCGAAAGCGGCACCTGGGCGGCCCGAACGACCACCGGGACGTCCCCGGCAGCCACCTCGGCCACCCGAACGGCTGTCGAACCCACGTCGATCCCGATCCTGGTCTTGGCCATGGTCAGGCGCCCTCAACCTGCACGGACCGCTCGGAGAGGTAGTCGTCCACGTCGGACTCGCGGATCCGGTAGTTCTTGCCGACCCGAAGGGCCGGCAGGTCCCCGTTCTTGATCAGCCGGTAGACGGTCATGTTCGACACACGCATGATCGCGGCGACCTCGGCGACGGTGAGCAGACGGTCTCCCGCCTGACGACCCACCCATCCGCTCTGCGTCCGCCTCGTCATCGCTCCCGCCTCAGACCGACCGCTCCGACAGGTACCGATCCACGTCCGACTCCCGGATCCGGTAGTTCTTGCCCACACGGATCGCCGGAAGCTGGGCGCTCTTGATCAGCCGGTACACGGTCATGTTCGACACCCGCATCGTCGCCGCGACCTCGGCCACCGTGAGCAGGCGATCGCCGACGAACGGGCGCCGCTTACCCATCTAGCACATCTCCCTCATGTACACCATGTTCCACATCTGCAACATCCGTCACATCCATCCCATCCCATTCCGTGGGCCGCGCACCGTAACAAGTGCAACATCACCCGTCAATCACCCCATCTGCCTACTTTCGGCACGCTAGGCTGACTTACATCGATGTAATTAGCTCTTCTAGACAGGAGTCACATCAGTAACAAGCCGCCGCGCTCGGCCGGCCCTCAGGCTGGGCGGTCTCTCAGCTGATGAGACCGAGGTAGGCGTCGGCGATGCGCTGGCCCACGAACACTGCAACCAGGGCGCCCGCGGCCATGAATGGGCCGTAGGGGACCTTCGACTTGCGGCCGGCGCCCGACAGGAGGGCGACGATGGCCCCCACTCCCCCGAACAGGATCCCGAACCCGGCTGCCACGGCCACCAGGCCGATCCCGAGTGAGCCGAGGACGAGACCGATCAGGCCGGCGAGCTTCACGTCGCCCATCCCCATGCCCTGCGGGGCGATGAAGGCCACGATCAGCAGCCCCACCCCGTACGCGAGGAAGCCGAGGCCGGCCCGGATCGCGTCGAGGTGACCCCCGGCGAGGTCGGCGAGCACGATGTACGGGGCGGCGATCAGGACCGATGGGTAGACGAGCCGGTTCGGGAGCCGCTTGACCTGGATGTCGATCACGGAAAGCGCCACGAGCATCCCGCAGAACGGGGCGAGCAGGATCGCCTGCCAGGGGTCGTTGTAGACCAACGCCACGGCGACGAACAGCCCCCCGGTGGCGAGCTCCATGAGGGGGTACACGGCCGGGATCCACGAACCGCATGCGTGGCACCGGCCCCGAAGCATCAGCCAGGACACGACGGGGATGGTGTCCACGTTGCGGAGGGGGGTCCCGCAGCTCGGGCACCGGGACCGCGGCCGGAGCAGGGACTCCTGCGCCGGCACCCGGTGGATCGCGACCGTCAGGAAGCTCCCGAACACCAGGCCGAGGGGCAAGGCGATCGCGATCCGCAGGAGCACGTCCGAGGTCGTCATGTGGGAGGCCGAACGCTACCGCAGGCGCCGGTTGCCTAGTCCGCGACCTCGCGGATGTACACGATGTTCTGGTGGAAGCCCGCGGCGTCGACGGAGCTCGAACCCAGGACCAGACCGTCGCGGGAAAGGATCAGACAGCCGCGGACCTCGCCGAGGCCGAGCGCGAGCGATGATGCGAGCGCATCGAAGTCTTCCAAGGGGCGGGAACCTCCTCGGGAACCATCGGTAGGCACGAGGGGGCCCTTGAGCCGTCGCCCGTCCGGCCGAGGTCGCGATGACCCCTCGGGCCGAGGCGGGGGTGGTCTTTCGCGCCTAAGGCTCGGCCGAAGGTCGCGCCTCCGCCAGCTCGTGAAGCGCCGCCGCGGACATCACCGGGAGTGGGGGCGCCTGTCCCGTCCACAGTTCGAACGAGAGGGCCGCCTGGCGAAGCAGCAGGCCCAGTCCCCCGAACACCACGCAGCCGGCCGCCCGCGCCGCACTTTGGAAGGGCGTGGCGCTCGGCCGGTACAGGAGGTCAACGGCCATGACGCCGGCACCCAGCTCCGGCAGTGGCAGCGACTCGCCGTGCACCCCAAGCGGCGTCGCGTTCACGATCAGGTCGGCGCCCCGAACATCCGCGGCCGCGTCCAGGTCGACGACGCGAACGGCCGTCCTGGAGCCCTCGACCACCGAGCGAAGGTCGTCCGCCCGGGACGGGACCCGGACGGCCACCGCGAGCCTCGCCAGCCCGTTCCGCGCGAGAGCCAAGGCGCAGGCTCGGGCCGCCCCGCCGGCCCCGAACACCAGCGCGCTCTTGCCCGATGCGTCGAATCCGGCGTCCTCGCGCAGGAAGCGTTCGAATCCCTGGGCGTCGGTGTTGTGGCCCGACACTTCCTCGGCGCCCACGATGATCGTGTTGACGGCCCGCAGCGCGCGGGCGTCGTCCGAGCGCGCGTCAACGAGGCCGGCCGCCTCGGTCTTGTGCGGCATCGTCACGTTGGCCCCGGCGAACCCCAAAGCCCGCAACCCGCGGATCGCTTCGGCCAGGCGTAGGGGCGAGACCGCCAGCGGCACGTAGGCCCAGTCCATCCCGAGCGCCGCGAAGGCCGCGTTGTGGATCGCGGGCGACAGGCTATGGTCGACCGGCCAGCCGATCACGCCGGCCAGGCGGGTCGAACCGCGCACGACCGGGGGCCGGTCCGGGCCCTCACTCACCGCAGCGTGCGCGGTTGGCTTCGTGTCCGGCCTCGGTCCTGGCGAACGCGTGATGCCCGTCCTCGCCGCACAGCACGTAATAGAAGTACGGCGTGTCGGCCGGGTTCAGGGCCGCCTCCAGCGAGGCGCGACCCGGGCTCGCGATCGGGGTCGGCGGCAGGCCAGGGTTGATCCGGGTGTTGTAGGGGGTGTCGTACTCGAGGTCGGAGAAGCTGAGCTGCCCGTCCGGCGTGGGGTCGTCGTACAGCAGCGTGGCGTCGATACCAAGGTTCATGCCGGCCTTTAGGCGGTTGTAGATCACGCCGGCGATGATCGGCCGCTCGCGGTCCAGCGCCGCCTCCTTCTCGATCATCGAGGCGATCGTGACCACCTGGTACGGCGTGACCCCCAGCGCCTTCGCGTTGTCCCAGGGAAGCGTCTCGGCCTCGGTGCCGAACTGACCGAGCAGGCGTTTGACGATCGACTCCGCGGTCGCGTCCTTTCGGATGAAGTACGTCTCGGGGAACGGGAACCCCTCGATGCTCTGTGCATCCTCGGGCAGGTACGGCGGGAGCGCGAGGTCCTTCTTCTCGGTCGCCTCAAGGAACGCCTTGGCCGGGATGCCCAGCGTCTCGTGGACGCGGTCGGCGATCTGGGTGAGACGGTAGCCCTCCGGGATCGTCAAGCGCACGGTCGGGACCGGGTCCGGGGCCTCGGTCAGGGCCGCGAACGCGGCCGAGGGCATCATGTTCGTCGTCAGCTCGAACGTCCCCGCCCGGAAGTCGTCCTGGAGGCCGCTTCGACGCAGCAGCCACTTGGATACCAGTCCGCACCGCACCACGCCCTGCTCGTGCAGCGCCTCCACGACGTCGGACCCGCTCGTGCCCTTGGCTACCCGGAACGTGACCGGCCGCTGCGCTCCGGACGCCTCCGAGCACCAGCCGTAGTAACGGGTCGCGGCGATGCCGAGGCCTGCCAGCACGAGCACGACCACCAGCGAGATGCGCAGGCCCCAGTTCCGGTTTCGGGGTGCGCGATGGCGCGGGCCGGCGAGATCGTCCTTCGGGGGGGCGTCCTGCATCCGGTTCGGCAGCATAGCGGCCGACCGCGTTGTTCACGTTCGGCCTTGGGGCAACCGTTCCGGCCGGCCCCGCGTCAGCCGGTCTGCGCGTCGAGCCAGGCCTGCAGGATCACGGTCGCCGCCGAGCGGTCCACGCTCTGTCGACGGTCGCGGCCGGAGGCCCCGGCCTCGCGCAGGGCGCGCTCGGCCTCGGCGGTGGACAGGCGCTCGTCCTGGAGGGAGACCTCGACGGGCAGGATCGTCCCGAGGGCCTCCGCGAAGCGTTCGGCCAGGTGGGCGCGCTCGCCGGCCTGGCCGGACATCATCAGTGGGTGCCCGACGACGACGAGCGTCACCTCGTGTTCGGCCACCAGTTCGGCGATCGCGCGGACGTCCGCTGGGGCACCGGTCCGGACGGTCCCGAGCGGCACGGCCATGCGTCGCCCGTCGTCCGAGATCGCCACGCCGATCCGGGCGTCCCCGAGATCGAGCCCGAGGACGCGGCCGGGCTCAAGCACCGGCCTGCAAGAGCTCCTTCAGGCGGGGTTCGACCGCGTCGAGGGCCTCCCGGTAGGCGTCGCCCTTTCGGCCGCCGGAGAAGGCGAGTGTGGCCTTGCCCCCCGCGCCCCCACCGACGATCTTCGCGGCGGGGTCCAGGAGCGCGGGAGCGGTCACCCCCTTCGCGACGAGGGTCGGGGAGCATGCCGCGACCAGCAGGGCCTTGCCCCCGCGACCGGTCCCCAGGACGACCGCGACGCCGTCCGCGCCTTCGAGGCGGTTGGCCACGTCCTGCGCGAGCGCCCGGAACTCGTCGGCGTCCGCTTCGATCTCGGCCACGATCAGCTTGGTGCCGTCGACCGCGCGGGCGTTGGCCGCGAGCTGCTCCGCCCGCTCCTTCTGATCGGCTTTCGCCTGCCGCTCGAGCTCGCCCTCCAGCTCCCTGACCCGCTGCACGTAGTGCCTCGCCCGCTCGAGCGCGCCCTTGGGGTCGGTGCCGAGTGTTTCGGCCACGGATACAAGCAGGTCGTGTTCGTGGTTGATCTCGTGGATCGCGTCGGGGCCGACGAGGGCCTCCACCCTCCTCATGCCGGCGCCGATCGAGGCCTCGTGCAGGATGCGCACGATCGCGACCTCGCCCGTGTGGTTGACGTGCGTGCCGCCGCACAGCTCGATCGAATAGTCGCCGACCTCTACGACGCGCACGAACTCGCCGTACTTCTCGCCGAACAGCGCGATCGCGCCCTGGTTCTTGGCCTCCTCCATCGTGGTCTCGTAGATCGTGACCTGGCCGTCCTCGGCCAGGCGGCGGTTCGCGAGCTCCTCCGCCTGCTCGAGCACATCGCGCGGCACCGCGGAGTGGTGCGGGAAGTCGAACCGCAGCCGCCCCGGCGCGACGAGCGAACCCGCCTGCCGTGCGTGGTCGCCCAGCACGTGACGCAGGGTCCAGTGCACGACGTGGGTGGCGGTGTGCGCCCGGGCGGTCGCCTCCCGGCGGGCGGCGTCCACCTCGCCGTGGACCTCGTCGCCCTCGCGCACCTCGCCGGAATCGACCGTGCCCGTGTGCACGATCACGTTGCCGGGGCCGAACTGCGCGTCGGTCACCTGGACGGTGCCTCCGGGCGCCCGCAGCACCCCCCGGTCCCCCACCTGGCCGCCCGACTCGGCATAGAACGGCGTGCGGTCCAGAACGAACCGGATCTCCTGGCCTTCGCCGGCGACCTCCTCGCGACCCCCGGGACCGACCACCGCGAGCATCAGCCCGTCCGACTCGAGCGTCCGATACCCAACGAACTCAGTCGTGCCGGCCTGCCATGTGACTTCGGAGAGATCCTCCTCGGCGCGCCCCTTCCCGGCCGCGCTCCTGCCGCGTTCGCGCTGCTCGGCCATGAGCTCCTCGAAGCGGGCCTCGTCGATCTCCAGGCCCGCGTCCTCCGCGAGCTCGGCGGTCAGCTCCTTCGGGAAGCCGAACGTGTCGTGGAGCTTGAACACCACGTCCCCGGGGAGCCGGTTCGCCTCCGCCGCCCTGCCGATCTCGGTCTCGAACAGCGTCATCCCCTGCCGCAGCGTGCCCGCGAACCGAGCCTCCTCCGTGCTCGCCACCTGCTCGACGTA
>Ga0114129_10003075_pt1 | contig 23406 bp, 16 predicted proteins | sample RhiMetdeltSRZDD1_FD_80071 | JGI IMG/M metagenome (GOLD analysis project Ga0114129, IMG submission 80071) | Populus rhizosphere microbial communities from Tennessee, USA - Rhizosphere MetaG P. deltoides SRZDD1 (version 2) (version 2) | ecosystem: Host-associated > Plants > Roots > Rhizosphere >...
ACGCGGCTGATGGCGTGCGCGAATTCCCGCCACGTCTCGCGCTGCGACTTCAGCACCTGGGCGCCGGCGGCGGTGAGCCGGTAATAGCGGCGGCGCCGCTGCCCCGCCTTCTCGATCCAGCGGCCCTGAATCCAGCCGCGTTTCTCGAGGCGATAGAGCAGGGGATACAGAGAGGCGACGCGGAACGACAGCACGCCGCCCGATCGCGCGTCGATCAACTTGCTCAACTCGTAGCCGTGGCGAGGCTGGGCCTCGACCAGCGACAGAATCAGGAGCTCGGCGCTCCCCTTCTTGAGCTCCCGATCGAGGATCCGCGACTTTATATATTGCATAACTACATATTGCTGTAACGCCTATACGGGCGCAAGACTCTCGGGGTTCTCGGCGTTAACATTCGCCGATCGTCCTTCGTCATCCCGACTGGCGAGCTATGGCGCATGTCCTCGACCTTGGCGCCCTGGAACCCGTTCCCGTGCTGAGCTTTCCGGCCGGCGGCCGCGATGCCGCCGCGATGGCGGCCGACGTCCGCGCGGTGGCGGAGGGCGACGGGGACGCCTTCGGCCGCGTCTACGCCGCGTACGGGCGGATGGTGCGCGCGATCCTGCTCGGGCGCGTCCCGCGGCGCGAGGTCGACGACCTGACGCAGGAAGTCTTTCTCACGGCGTACACGCGCGTCCGCGAGCTGCGCGATCCGGCGGCGTTCGGCGGATGGATCGCGGCGATCGCGCGCAATCGCGCGACCGATCACCTGCGGCAGTCGCGCGACCACGACGAGCTGCCGGCGGAGGTGCCCGGCGGCGACGCGATCGAAGCCGACACGTTGATCGTGCTGGATGCCGTGCGCCGGCTGCCGCAGGCGTACCGGGAGACGCTGCTGATGCGGCTCGTCGAAGGGCTGAGCGGCGCGGAAATCGCCGATCGCACGGGCCTGTCGCCCGGATCCGTGCGCGTGAACCTCCACCGCGGGATGAAGCTGCTGCGCGAGAAGCTGGGTCAGTGAGTGATGTCCATGACGAACGACGAACGACCCACGACTGACGAATATCTGTGGGACGGCTCGGGCGCGCCGGATCCGGAAACCGCGCGGATCGCGCGGCTCCTCGGCGGCCTTCGCACGCCGCTTCCGCCGGTGCCGGACGTGACGCGGATCGCTCGGCTGAAGCCTTCCCGCTCGAGCGATCGCGCCTATCGGGGCATTCGGTTCATCGCGCCGACGCTCGCGGCCGCCGCGGCGATCGTGCTGATGATCGCCGCGACGTGGCGCGCGACGCAGACGCCGCGGTCGTGGGAGGTCGAACGCCTCGCCGGCCGGCCGCAGATCGAGTCGACGCCGATCGCCCACACCGCCCGGATCTCGGTGGGCGAGACGCTCGTGACCGACGCCGCCTCGCGCGCGCGCCTGGACGTCAGCACGATCGGCCAGGTCGTCGTCGACAACGACACGCGCGTGCGTCTGGTCGACACGCGCCGCGCACACCACAAGCTCGCGCTGGTGAGCGGCACGCTGCACGCGTTCATCACCGCGCCGCCCGGCCAGTTCGTCGTCGACACACCCTCGTCGACCGTGACGGATCTGGGGTGCGTCTACACGCTGCACGTCGACGAAGACGGCACCGGCCTCCTGAGCGTCACCGCGGGATGGGTCGCGTTCGAGTACAGAGGCCGCGAGTCCTTCGTCCCCGCCGGCGCATCGTCCCGTACCGATCCCGAGAACGGGCCCGGCACGCCGCGGTACGACGATGCGGACGAGGCGTTTCGAAACGCGCTCGATCTGCTCGACTCGGGCGACAACGTCAAGGGCACGTTCGGCGCGCGCGCGTTCGTGCTCGCGCATGCGCGCCCGAAGGACGCGATGACGCTCTGGCACCTCATCTCGCGCGTCCGCGAGTCCGAGCGCGGCGAGGTGATCGACGCGCTCGCCGCCCGCGCCCCGATGCCGGCCGGCGTCACGCGCGAAGCCGTGATGCGCCTCGACCATTCGGCCCTCGACCAGTGGTGGGATTCGCTGGGGTTGCGGGATGCGACCTGGTGGAGGAAGTGGAAGGGGAGGTATCCGCTCGACAGGTGAAATGCGTGAGTTGGTAAATTGGTAAATTGGTAAGTTGGTAAATGCGGACGCTGCTCATCGGTGGCTCGGGATTCATCGGCACGCACGTGGCGGCGGCGCTCGTCGGCGGCGGTCATGACGTCGTCGTCGTCCATCGCGGTAACACGCCGGCGCCCGCTGGAACGCGCGAGATCATCGGCGATCGCACACGAATCGGCGATCACGCCCGGCAGCTCCATGAGCTGCATCCCGACGTCGTCGTCGATCTCGTCCTCAGCTCCGGCCGTCAGGCGCGCGAGCTGATGGCGGCGCTGCGCGGCGCGACCGGGCGCGTGGTCGCGCTCAGCAGCGGCGACGTCTACCGCGCCTGCGGCATCACGCATCGTCTCGAAGACGGTCCGCTCGAGCCGCTTCCCCTGCGCGAAACGTCGCCGCTGCGCTCGAAGCTGCAGACGTATCCGCCGGCGCAAATCGCGATGCTCCGCCAGATCTTCGGGTGGCTCGACGAGGAGTACGACAAGATCCCCGTCGAGCGGGAGATCATGAGCGATCCCGAGCTGCCGGGCACGATTCTGCGTCTGCCGATGGTGTACGGTCCGGGCGATCCGCTTCACCGGTTCCATCCGATCGTGAAGCGCGTTCTCGACGGCCGGCGTACGATTCCGTTCTCGGCCGACATGGCGCAATGGCGTGCGACGAAGGGATACGTGGAAGACGTCGGCGCGGCGATCGCGCTTGCCGCGGTGTCGGCCCGCGCCGCCGGCCGCATCTATAACGTCGGCGAGCGGGACACGCTGACCGAGCTCGAATGGGCGCAGCAGATAGCCGGCGCGATGCGCTGGGACGGCGAGTTCAACGTGCTCCCCGACGACCACATGCCGCCGCATCTGCGCGCGCCCGGCAACACCGCGCAGCATTGGGTCACCGACACGACGCGCATTCGCGCGGAGCTCGGGTACGAAGACAGGATGTCGCGGGCCGAGGGAATCCGCAGAACGGTGGAGTGGGAGCGGGCGAATCCGCCGACCGGATTCAGCCCGCACCGATTCGACTACGAGGCGGAAGAGGCCGTCGTCTAGCCGGTCACTGCAGCGCCTTGTCGGCGTCCGCCTTGAGCGCGGCCCACTCCTTCATCAGATCGTTCAGCCGCTCGTACGCGCTCGCCCCGATTTTCTGATCGGCCTCGCCGATCTCGCGGCCGACGTTCGTCAGCTGATCGATGAACATCTGATCCTCGTACGGCCCCGACTTCGTCACGAGGCGCTCCCACGCGGCCTGCAGCTTCGCCTGATCGCCGCGCTTCGCGTCGATCGCCTGACGCAGCCGCTGCTGGAGTTGTCGGGCCTCCGCCAGCGCATCGCGCACCTTCAGCGCGAACCGCGTCTGCTCGACGAGGTCGGCGACCGTGACACCGTCCTTCGCGACGCGCGGATCGATCTTGACGGTGAACGATTCGGTCCGCGTGATGCCGCCGGCCGTCAGCTTCGCGCGATACGTGCCGGGCGCGACGAGCGGGCCCTGGCCGGTGAAGCCGCCGCCCTCCATGTCGCCGCCGCTCGACGGCGGACCGCCTGCGTAGCGCAGATCCCACACGAAGCGGTTCATGCCGACCTTGGTCGGCAACGACGACGGCAGTCCGCCGCCGCGACGGCCGCCGCCGCGACCGCCGGTCGCCGGCGCGGCGGCGCCGCTCGTGTACGAGCGGACGGTCTTGCCGCCTGCGTCGAGAATCTCGAGCTTCAGATCGTTCGACTGTGACGGCAGGTAGTAATCGACGCGCGCGCCGACCGGCGGGTACTCGGGGCGATCCCACCGCCCTGTCGACGCCGCGTAGCGCGTGCGATACGTCGGCGCCGGCATGAACAGAAAGACGGTCGATCCGTCGAACGGCTTGATCGCCGGCTTGACGGGCGCCGACGCCGCGGCCGGCTTCGCCGCCGATTGTGCGAGACCTGCGACGTTATCCTGCAGCGACACGCGAACGACGTCGCCCGCCGGCGCTACCTGCTCAACCCGGGCGACCTGCCGTGCCTGCCCACCGTCCGTCGTCGTTCTCCGCGCGGGTCTGCTCACGCTCGCCGCAATCTGACGAAGCGGCGCGATGTCGTCCATGATCCAGAACGAACGTCCCATCGTCGACGCGAGCAGATCGCCGTGATGGACCTTGAAATCGGTCACCGGCGTCGCCGGCATGTTCTGCTGCAGCGACTGCCAGTGCTTGCCCTGGTCGAACGAGACGTACGCGCCTTCGAGCGTCCCGGCGTAAAGCAGTCCTTCCTTCTCCGGATCCTCGCGCACGACGTGCATCGGTTGATCGGCGGGAATTCCGTTCGTGCCGTCGGTCAGCAGCGTCCAGTGCTCGCCGAAGTCGTTCGTCATGTAGAGGTACGGCTTGAAATCGTTCAAGTACATGCGGTAGACCGACACGTACGCCGACCCGCGGCGGTGCGGTGAATCCTCGATGGTGTGGACGCGCCCGCCGGGCGGCAGCTCGCGCGGCGTGACGTTCTTCCAGGTCTTCCCGTTGTCCTTCGTCAGGTAGACCGGTCCGTCGTTCGAGCCGGTCCAGAACACGTTCGGATCGAGACGGGAGGCGCGCATCGAGTAAAGCGCCGCATAGACTTCCTCACCCGTCATGTCGCGTGTGATCGGCTCGCCCGACGTCACGTGACCTTCCGGCCCGTTCGCGGTCACGTCCGGGCTGAACCGCGTCCAGTGCAATCCGCCGTCGATCGTTTTGTGCACGTATTGCGATCCGTGATAGACGACCTTCGGGTTCTGCGGCGAGATTTCAATCGGCGCCTGCCGCACGAACCGGTAGCGCATGTCCTTCGGATTCTTGCCGTAGCGCTGCTGCGGGTAGATCCAGTAGTGCTGCTCCTGCCCGGTCTCGATGTTGTAGCGTCCGAACTCGCCCTTGCAGTCGCCGTAGATGATCTTGCCGTCGGGAACGGTCCGAATCTGACCGCTCTCGCAGCCCGACGCCTGGAACCACGTCTGCGTCGGATCGTCCGACGGCCACGCGAACGGCGGCACGCCGGCGACGACGAACGTGCTGTTGTCCTGCTGCGGGCCGACGAGGCGGTACGGGAACTGCTCGTCGGCGTCGAGCATGTAGATCTCGGCGGTCGGCTGGTTCATCTGCGTCGACCAGCTTCGGCCGCCGTCCTGCGTGATGTTCGCGCCGCCGTCGTTCGTCTCGATCATCACCCTGGGAGTGTCGGGATTGATCCAGACGACGTGGTTGTCGCCGTGCGGCGTCGCAACGTTCGTGAACGTGCGGCCGCCGTCCGTCGAGCGGTGAAACGCGAGCTCCGTCACGTAGACTTCGTTCTCGTCCTTCGGGTTGACGTAGACCTTGTTGAAGTAGAACGGCCGCGCGCGCAGCGCCTGCGTGCTGTTCACGAGCGTCCAGCCGGCGCCGCCGTCGCTCGTGCGATACAGCCCGCCCTTCGCGCCTTTCGCCTCGACCTGCGCGTAAACGACCTTCGGATTCGACTGCGCGATGTCGACCCAGACCTTGCCGATCAGATCGTCGGGCAGGCCGTTGCCGACGCGCGTCCAGTGATCGCCGCCGTCGGTCGTCTTGTAGACGCCGCCTTCGGCGGCGGGCCCGCCGCTGATGATCGTCCACGGCTTGCGCTGCGCGCGCCAGGCGCCGGCGTAGAGCTCGTTCGGATTCTGCCAGTTGATCGCGATCGAGACGGCGCCGGTCTGATCGTTGATGAACAGCACCTTCTGCCACGTCTTGCCGCCGTCCTTCGTGCGGTACACGCCGCGATCGGGCCCCCAGGCGAACGGCTGTCCGACGGCCGCGACGTACGCGATGTCCGGATTCTTCGGGTGAATCTTCACCTGCCCGATCTGTCCGACCTCGCGGAGGCCGATGTGCTGCCACGTGCGTCCGGCGTCGGTGGACTTGTACATGCCGCGGCCGACGATGACATTCGATCGGATCGCCTCGCTGCCGGTGCCGACGTAGACGACGCTCGGATTGGAATCCGAGACGTCGATCGCGCCGATCGATCCGGTCGCCATCTGACCGTCGCTGACCGGCGTCCACGTGATGCCGTAGTTCTCCGTCTTCCACACGCCGCCGCCCGTCGCGCCCATGTAAAAGACGTTCGGCTGCGTGCGAACGCCCGCCGCGGCCGTCGAGCGGCCGCCGCGATGCGGACCGATCGATCGCCAGCGCAGATCCTGGTACGTCTTCAGATCGACGATCGTGTTCGACGCCGACTGCGCGAGCAGCCGCGCCGAGGGTCGAGTGTCGGTGTAGGTCGTCAGCGCGGCAATCGCGAGCGTGAGCAGGAAGAGCTTTCGCATGAAAACCTCTGTTGAGCGCACGATTTTACCGTGTTTCCGGCGTTAACATTGCGCCGGCTCGGTCCGTCATGAAGGCCGTGGAGACGATCGTTCAGGACGTTCGTTTCGCACTCCGAACGTGGCGCGGCGCCCGTGTGGTCACCGCCGCGGCCATCGTCACGCTGGCGCTCGGCATCGGCGCGACGACGACGATGTTCAGCGTCGTGTATGCGGCGCTGCTGCGGCCGCTGCCGTTCGCCGAGCCTCACCGGCTCGTCATCCTGTTCACGACGATGACGAACCCCCGGGACGGCGCCGTTCGGCTGCGCTGGTCGTGGCCGCACATCGGAGATTTGATGGCGTCGACGTCGGCGTTCGAGAGCGTCGGCTCGTTCACCGCGCCGCTCGTGGCGATCAGCGGCGACGGCGAGCCCGAGCATCTCGATGCCGAGATCGTCTCCCACGGCTATTTTCCGGCGCTGCGCGTGACCGCGGCAGCCGGCAGAACCTTTCGACCCGAGGAAGAGACGGTCGCCGGCGAACAGCCGATCGCGTTGATCAGCACGCGGCTGTGGAAACGGCGATTCGCGAGCGATCCGTCGGTCGTCGGTCGAACGCTGCGCGTCAACGATGCACCCCTGACGATCGTCGGCATCATGCCGGACGGGTTCTCCGGGCTGAGCGGCAAGGCGGACCTGTGGATCCCGCCGCCGATGGCCGCGCGGCTCACGTACGCGGACTACCTCACGACGCCGCAGAACTTCATCAGCGTCGTGGCGCGCCTGAAACCCGGCGTCACGCGGCAGCAGGCGAACGCCGAGCTGAGCGCGATCGGATCGCGGTTCGCGCCCGCCGATGTCAGCGGCGTTCCGGCCGGCACCACGTGGAGCGCGGCGGCGGTCGCGCTGGGCGAAGCGCGCGTCGACGCGCCGATGCGGCGTTCGGCGCTGACGCTGCTGGCCGCGGCCGTCTGCGTGCTGGCAATCGCGTGCGTGAACGTCGCGAGCCTGCTGCTCGCGCGCGGCCGCACGCGCCGTCGTGAGATGGCGGTCCGGCTGGCGATCGGATCGAGCCGTTCGCGGCTCGTTCGCCAGCTTCTGACCGAAGGGTTGCTGCTCGCCGTGGCCGCCGGCGTGTGCGGAATCATTCTGGCGGCGTGGGGCATCGAGCTGTTCGCGCGCTACGCGCCGGCCGTGATCCCGAGCGGCCGGAACAACTACACCGCCGTCGCGACGTACGGCCGGCCCGCGCTCGACGGATCGATGCTGATGTTCTCGCTCGCCGTCACGCTGAGCACGACGATCCTGTTCGCGCTCGCGCCGGCGCTCGAGGCGTCGCGGCCGGAGCTGACGACGGCGCTCAAGGAGGGCGATCGCGGGAGCGGCACGCACGGCCGCGCGCTCTCCGCCCTCGTCGTCAGCGAAATCGCTCTCGCGTGCGTCCTGCTCAGCGGCGCCGGCCTGCTCGTCGAGAGCTTCGCGCGCATTCAGGATCGCCGCACCGGCTTCGCGTCGGACAACGTCCTGACGTTCTGGGTCCGGCCGCCGGCGTCGCGCTATCCACCCTCCAGCGGACCGGCCACGGTCAAGCGGTTGCTGACGAGCGTCCAGGCCGTCAACGGCGTTGAATCAGCCGCGGTGAATCGGTGCGTGCCGTTCGCGGGCTGCTCGCGCACGTTGATCTTCTTTCCAGGCAAGCCGATCGATCGGGCAACGGCGCCCGGCGTCGGCCGTCATTACATCTCCGCCGATTACTTCCGCGCGCTCGGCATTCCGCTGCTCGCCGGACGCGCGATTACCGACGCCGACGTCGACGGCTCGCCGCCGGTCGCGATCGTCAACGAAAGCGGCGCGCGCCGGTTCTGGCCGGGCGAGAATCCGATCGGCAAACACGTCTGGTTCGGCACGACGACCGGTCCGTTTTCGGATCCGTCGCATGCCGTCGAAATCGTCGGCGTCGTCGGCGATGTGAAGTACGAGGGGGTCGATCAGGCGGAAGAAGCGGACAACCTCTCGAGGCCGCAGTTCTACACGTCGTATCAGCAGTTCTCCTTCCCCGACACGATGATCGTCGTGAAGGCGCGCGGCGCCGCGACGTCGCTCCTGCCGGCGCTGCGGCGCGCCGTCGCATCGGTCGACGCGGGGCTGCCGATCTACGACGCGATGACGCTCGACGACCGCATCGGCGCGGCGGTGGCGCGGCCGCGGTTCAACGCGACGCTCCTGGCCGCGTTCGCGGCGTCCGCCCTGCTGCTGGCCGCCGTCGGTGTGTACGGAGTCCTCTCGTATTCGATGTCGGCGCGGATGCGGGAGATCGGCGTGCGCCTGGCACTCGGCGCGGACGCGCGGCGGGTCATCTCGCTCGTGCTGACCGATGGCCTGCGGCTCGCGTCGCTCGGCGCCGCGATCGGCGTGGTCGTGTCGCTCGCCGGCTCGCGATTGCTGCAGGGGATCGCACTCGGCGTGTCCGCGACCGACCCTCGAATCCTCATCACGTCCATCGTCGTGATGATGGCCGTCGCCGCATTCGCCGCGTTCCTCCCCGCCCGCCGCGCCTCGCGCGTCGATCCGATCGTCGTTCTGCGGGATTGATTCGTCCGTAGTGTCCGCCTTCAGGCGGACCCTGGCACCCAGCACCTGGCACCCGGCACCCGCACCCGGCACCCGCACCAAGCACCGTGGCACCCGGCACCCGGCACCTCGCCTACATCTATACTGACCCGCCATGAACGCCAACCGCGTCATCGCGGATCTCCGCGAGCTGGCGGCCCGCACCTCGACGCCGGAGGGCGCGCAGCGGCTCGCATGGGGACCGGTGTGGCGCGATGCGCGCGAGTGGTTCCGCGGCAAGATCGCCGAGCTCGGCCTGACGATCGACACGGACGCGGCGGGCAACAACTGGGTCACGCTGCCGGGCACGTCGAAGAAAACCGTGATCGTCGGCAGTCATCTCGATTCCGTTCCGAACGGCGGCTGGCTCGACGGCTGCCTGGGCGTCACCGCCGCGCTCGAAGCGCTGCGGATGCACGCGGGCACGTCGGCGAAGCCGGCGGTCACGCTGAAGCTGGTCGACTGGGCCGACGAGGAAGGCGCGCGGTTCGGCCGGAGCCTCCTCGGATCGTCCGCCGCCGCGCGCAGCCTTCGCGTCGAGGACGTGCGCGAACTGAAGGATCGTCAGGGCACGCGGCTCGTCGACGCGCTGGCCGAGAACGGCGTCGCGCTCGATCGCATGACGGACGCGTACGACCAGCTGAAACAGATCGACGCGCGAGCCTACCTCGAGCTCCACATCGAGCAGGGACCGGTTCTCGAATCGATGAACAAGCCGACGGGCGTCGTCCTCGGCACGTTCGGGGTCGAGCGCTATATGCTGCGATTCACCGGCCAGGCCGCGCATTCCGGGTCGACGCCGATTCCGATGCGGCGCGATGCGTTCCTGGCCGCGGCCGAAACCGCGCTCGCCTGCCGCGACATCGGCCTCCGCCACTCGAGGCCGGGCCCCGGCAACAACGTCGTCTGCACCGTCGGCGTGGTGAACGTCGAGCCGAAGATCGTGACCGCCGTCCCCGGCGTCTGCGAGATCTCGCTCGATCAGCGCGCGCTGAACGCCAACGTGCTGGCCGCGATGCTCGCCGAGGCGCGCGCCGCGGCCGCGAAGGCGGCGCAGGCGAACAACGTTACCGTCGAGTGGCGGGAGCTGTGGCGCATCGACCCGCGGCCGTTCGATGCGCAGCTGGTGCGCCTGTGCGAGGAAGCGGTGCGTGAAGAGACGGGCGACGCGCCGCGGCTGCCGTCAGGACCGCTGCACGACGCGGCCGAGATGGTGCCGCACATGCCGGTCGTGATGATGTTCACGTACTCGTCGAACGGGCTGTCGCACTGCAAGGAAGAGGACACGCCCGAGCCGCATCTCGAGAAAAGCATCCGGGCCTATCTGCGGCTTGTCGAGAAAACGATCGCGCACGTCGCAAACCAGTAAACGGCGAGGCGCCGATGATCTCCAGCGGGTTACTTCTTGTCGCAATCTCCCAGGCGTTTGCCCGAATACTTCATCGTCATGGCCCGGCCGCCACGGTCCATCTTTATTAATCCGGTGTAAGTATCGCCGGTGTAAGTGAATTCGCCGGTTCCGGTCATCGGTTCGGCGCCTTCGCAGCGCATCGACCAGTTCACCTTGTTACCGTCGACCTTGTACTCGCTGACTTTGCAATTGTCGTTCATGCCACGGCCGCGGCCGGACGTCATCCCCTGGGGCATCGCCTTCTGCGGATCCCGAGCCTCGTCCGGCGTGATGCACTGCGTCGTCGTCATCGCCGGCATGCCGGCCGGCATGCCGGCCATCTCCATTTCCATTTTCACTTCCCACCGGCCGTCGCGGCGCGGACCCTGCGCCACGGCTGGAAGCGTCACGAGCGCGATCGCGGCGAGCGCCAGGGCGATTTGTCTTTTCATGGCGCGGATTATAATCCGCGCCATGCGAACCTTCTGCGCAGAGACCGCAGAACACGCAGACAAATCTTCTTTCTGGGGCGTCTGCGCTTTCTGCGCCGGCCCTTTCCTCGTAGAACCATGCGAACCCTCTGCTGGGCCTTGATCGCGCTCGCCGCGCTCGCGTTCGCCGTCGGCACGACGATCGCATTTCGGCATCAGACGTTTCTGCTCGAGCCGGTTGGTTACTGGCGCGGTGCCGTCGGATTTCTTCTGTTCGCGATCGCGCTGCGGCTGATGGATTCGTCGCGATGACGTATTGAGCGCGCGCATCAATTGAGTTAGAATCGCGCTCCACTACACGATCCTTCTAGTTCACATCTCATTCGTTGCGGAGTGCTCCCCTGACTGACGTCAATCACGAAGTCGACACGCTCGAAACGCCTTCGAGCCGAGAAGGGCTGCCGCCCTCCTATCGCATGCGCGCGGATTCGCACTACGTCGAACAGCTCGACGCGCCGCCGCAGAATCAGGTCATCCGCCTGCTGCCGATCGAACGCATCGACGTGCCGGCAACGGATCAGGCCGCACCGCCGGCGCCCACGGCGCTCGTCGAGTCGGTGCGGCGCCACGGCGTGCTGCAGCCGCTGCTCGTACAGCATCGCAAGGGCCGCTATCGGATCATCGCCGGCCGGCAGCGGCTCGCGGCCGCGCGCGCGGCCGGGCTGGAGACCGTGCCGTGCCTCGTCTACCACGTCGACGACGAGGAAGCGGCCGCGCTCGCGGAGACCACCAATCAGGCCGAGCCGGTCCAGCTCGCGGTCGCGCCGGCACCGGCGCCCGGGTTGACCGGCGGCTCGGCGGAACTGAGCCGCTCGCTGTCGCGGGTCATCTCGTACTTCGCGCTGCTCGAGCCGTCGACGCTGCCGCAGCAGGTGCTGACCGACCTCGCGCGCGCGGAATCGTCGCGTGCCTGGTGCCTGAGCGCGGCGATCGTGGCGCTCGACAGCGGCGCGACGACGCGCGCGACCGTGTCGGTCGCGCAGATCGCGCGGCGTGTGGCCGACATCTGTGAACCGGAGCGGAAGCTCCGCGGCATCACCATGGAAACGCGCGTGAACGTCCGCGAGGCGACGTACATCGACGCCGACCCGGACGCGATGGTCGCCGCGCTGGCAGGCGCGATTATCAGCACGCTCGAGGAAGTCCACGGCGCCGTCGGCGCCGCCGTCACCGTCGTGGTGTCGGTCGAGGCGCGCAGCCGCGTGCTGTTTTCGATCCTCCGTACGGCAATGGCGCGGCCGCACGCGCCGACGCCGTTCGCGTCCGTGATGACCGACGCGCTCGCGCGGATCGCGGAGGCGCACGGCGGACGCGTCACCGCCACGGAACAGCGTCAGGATTTCACGCGACTGATGGAGCTGCCTCTCGCCGCGTCGGCCGCCATGTAGAACACGGACGATGTCGTGACATCGCTCGGTCGATCCTCGAGCTCGGTGTCGGCCCAGGCCCGGCAGCTGTCGCTGCTGCATCGCCTGCTGAGCGAGCGCGCGGATCGCGGGAGCGAGCACGAGGTCCTCGCGACGTTCGCCGACGCGCTCTCGATCTGGTCCGACATCGAGGTCCGCGCCTATGCCGCCGCCCTGGGCGGCGGGTATCAGCTCCTCGTCGCACTGCCGGGCTCGGATCCCCGCCGCGCGCCTGACACCCTCGAAGCCACGGTCCTCGCCACGTCACGTTTTCGACAACTCGCGCCGGCGGATCGCCAGGACCTCGGCTTCCCGGCGGACGACGAAGTCGTCCTCGCGACCGTCGCGGCGAACGGACCGTCCGACTGGCTGCTGGCGGCGTCGAGCCAGCAGCCGCTCAGCGTCGAAACGGATCTGCAGCCGTACGTCGAAGCGCTCGAGCGCGCGCTGAAGACCGTGACGGCCGTGCAGACGTCGCGCCTGATCTGGGCGGTGATGACGCGGTTCATTCAAATCGAGGATCCGGCCGCGGCGGCCGACGCCGCCGTCGAAGATATCTCGACCGCGCTCGGCGCGACGGTCGAGTTCTCGCTCGCCGCCGCCGGACGTTCGCTGTTGACCTGCACCTTCGCCGTCCACGATCGGGCAGAAGCGCGAGACCCGCAAAAGGCGCTGGTCACCAACGTGGCCGCCCCGCCGCCGTGCACCGCGGCGTTGACCGCATGGCCCGCGGCCGGCCGCGTGCTCTGCAGGAACGATCTGCAGAAGCTCGAGGTCGCGGGCTCGGCATTCCGCACGTGGCTGCCGCACGCGATTCGCCGCCTCGAGACCGAACGCGAGGGGCGCGATCCGCCGTTCGAGGCCGTGATCGAAGCCACAACAAAGGATGCGGCGGAGCATCGACACGACATCTCGCTCGCGCTCGTCCGCTTTCCACCGGGCGAGGCGAACGCCGACGACGCGCGGCGCTGGCTGGAAACGATGCGTGGGCGGCTGCGGCCGACGGACGAGGCCGGCCTGTTGACGACCGGCGAAATCGGCATCGTGCTGCGCCACACGTCGCACGTCACGGCGTGTGCCGTCAGCGATCGATTCCGCCGCATGCTGAGCGCCGACTCGGTCGCTACCGGGCGGCCGCGCGCGACCGTCGTCGTCGCGACGCAGTCGCTGGTCGGCTCGCAGACGTCGCTGCTGGACGCCGCCCGATCCCGTCTCGGAACGCGCGCTACCGATCGCGCGTCGTGAACGTCCACGTCGCCGACGCCGTTTCTCCCGCGGCGTTGCGCGCGACGACGCGCCAGTAGTACCTCGTGTTCGGCGCGAGCCCCTGGAACTTCGCGACCGTTCCACGCAGGCCCGACGCGAGCAGCGGCGGCTCCGACGTGGTGCCGAGATACACGTCGTAGGACTGCGCAATCGGGTCGCCAGTCCACGACGCGTTGAAGCTGGTCGGCGTCATCGACGTGTCGATCGGCGTGGCATCCGACGGCGCGCCCGGCCGGCCCGCCATGATCGGCGCCGCCACGCGCTGCGGCTCCGGCTGCGGAGCCGGCGTGGCGATCGGGCGCGGCGCTTCGTCTCGTATCCGCCGCGCGGTCGCTTCGTTGCCGTCGAAGACCGTCACCGTCCGCGCCGGCGCAGCCCTGGCGCCTGCCTTGGACGGTGCGCTCGTGCTCGACGTGGACGCGATCGTCGTCGTGGCGTCGGCGGCATTTCCGTTCATCGCCGCAATCGACATCGCGAGGCGGCCATTCGGCCCTTCATCGATGATCGGCGGCGCGGCCGGCGGCTGGGCGGCTGCCGCGGGCGCGGCCGTCGCGCCCGAACCGAACCCGCTGTTCGCAATCATCGCGATCTGCGACGCGCTCGCGCTCGAAATCCGCGTGGCGCTCTGCCATCCGCCATCGGGCCGGAAGTAGCCGGTGTCGCTGAATCCGTACGATCCAGGTGGCGGCGGAACCGAATAGTTCGACGGCGACGCGCTCGCCGGCGCCGGGCTGCCGCTTGTGGTCGTCACGATCGGCACGCACGATGTCGTGCCGCTGCTCGTGCCGATCTGTTTCGTCTCCTGCCAGCCGCCGTCGGGACGGTAGTAGCCGTGATCGCTGAACCCGAATGCGCCAGGCGGCGCGGCAATCTGATAGATCGGCGCGCCCGCGCTGGAGACCGGCGTGCATCCGCTGACGACGACTCGCGTCGCGGTGCCGCCCGCGCTCAGCTGACGCGTTTCAGTCCAGCCGCCATCAGGCCGGAAGTACCCGTGATCGGAGAATCCGAACGATCCCGGCGGAGGCGGAATCTCGTAGGTCGGCGAGCTCTGAACGATCTCGGTCGTCGTGAACGCGCTCGGCGAAGAATTTCCGCCGCCGCTCGCGGGCGACGAGCTCCCGTTCGACGACGGTGCGAGCGAAGAGGAACCGCCGCCGCCACCGCCGCCGCTCGACGATGGTGCAGGCGATGAGGAGCCGCCGCCATTGCTGCTGCTCGAACCGCCGCCGGATCCGCCGCCACCGCTCGATCCGCCGCCGCCACCGCTACTCGGCGCCGGCGCCGTGAACGAAACGTTGACGACGCTCTGGCAGCTCGCGCGGCCGATCGGATCGTTGACCGTGCAGCTCACGGGCGTGCTGCCGACGGGAAACATCGAGCCCGATGAAGGCGTGCACGAGGTCGTCGACGACGCGCCGGCGCCGGTGACGATCGGCGCGTTGACCGTGACCGGTATCGCGCGTCCGTCGGACGAGACCGCCGCGGTCACGCGGCATGTGATCGACAGCGGCACGTAGCTGACTTCTTCGGAAGGATCGCTGAGCACGTGAGCGGCGTTGTACGACTGCACGACGAAGTAGTACGCTGTGGAATCGCTCAGTCCGGCAAACGGCGCCGAGGTCACGTTGCCGACGTCGACCGTCGTCGTGTACGCGCCCGATTGCGTCCCGTACGAGATCGAGAACCCGGTGACGCTCGGATCGGTGGGCGTGTCCCACGAGAGCGTCAGCGTCAACGCGGATGCTGGTTCGCTCCAGAGCGCGATCAGCAGCAGCAGCGAGAGAAGAATCGAGGGCTTCCGAAGGATCATCTCGACCCAGGCAAGGGCAACCGACATGCCCAATGCCTGGGCTAGGTTGGACTTGGCCTAACTCGCTGCGAACGTGTCACTTGCGCCGTTTCGAGGCGCGCGCCGCCAGGCCGTCCGATAGGCGCCGCTTTACGTATTTGAAAGCGGATCTCGCGAGATGTAGGCGGGATCTTGTGGACCCGGGCGCGCGAGCAGAAGGCACCGGAATACGGCTGACCTTAATTACATGTCGTCCAAAAGTCATCGACATTGGTCCATAATGTCGTCAACCCCGAAGACTAATAGCCGCCGCAGGATGATTATCTGCGGCAAAACATGGCATGTCCTTGGCGATCCCGAAACGGTAATCCCGAAAGGAAGCCATAATGCAGAGTCGACCGGTGCCGATTGCCGACCGGCGCGAAACGTCGGGGTCGGCCGCCCGACCGTGGTTGTCACGCGTCCTCGGACGCGAAGCGCGCGCCACGGCGGTCAACGACGCCGCGTCCGCCGACGCGGCGGATCCACTCGCCGCGTTCTCGAACGAACCGCGCCACACGGCCGCGCCCGCCGCGCGGCCGCTGGTCGTGCGCGTCCCCTCCGCGCGCGCGTGGTCGCCTCTGATGATCGCCGCCGCCGCCGTCCTCGGCGTCGCGTTCGTGTTCGTCGCCTACATGCAGTACCGCGCGATCGCTGCGCGAAACGCGGCGTCGGAGCTCGGCAAGCTGACGATCGATTCGCGCCCGCAGGGAACGAAGGTCATCATCGACGGCGAGGAGCGCGGTGTGACGCCGCTGACGGTGTCACTCAAACCCGGCGATCACGGCCTCGCGCTGCTCAACGGCGCGGAGCGCCGCAGTCTTCCCGTGACGATCGTCGCCGGTGCGACGGCGTCGCAGTACTTCGAGTTCGCGCCGACGGCTCCGGTCGTCAACACCGGCAGGCTCTCGATCACCGGCGACGTGCCCGGCAGCCGCGTGACGATCGACGGGCGGCTGCGCGGCGCCACGCCGCTTCTGATTTCTGATCTGCCCGCCGGCGAGCACACCGTGATCGTGACCAGCGAAGGCGGATCGCTCGAGCGCAAAGTCATGATCGAAGCGGGCACCACCGCATCGATCGTCTTCTCGGCCCCGAAGAACGCGGGCCCGGCCGCGGGCTGGGTCAGCGTCGCGGCGCCGTTCGACGTTCAACTGTTCGAGGGCGCCGATCTGATCGGCACCGGCGCGTCGTCGAAGATCATGCTGCCGACGGGCCGCCACGACATCCGCGTCGTGAGCGAGCGCCTCGGGTACGAAGACACGAAGCGTGTGGAGGTCGCGCCCGGCAAGGTGTCGGCGATCAGGATTGAAGCGCCGAAAGCGACCGTCAGCGCAAACGCGCGGCCGTGGGCCGATGTGATCATCGACGGCACGACCGTCGGGCAGACGCCGCTCGCGAACCTGTCGATCGCCATCGGATCGCACGAAGTGATCTTCCGGCATCCCCAGCTCGGCGAGCAGCGGCAGACGGTCGTCGTCACCAGCCGCGGGCCGAACCGCATCAGCGCGGATCTGACGAAGAAGTAACAGAGGACGTATGAAGAGGTCGACGATCGCACTTGCCTGTTTGCTCGCCGCGGCCACCGCGGTTTTCGCTGCGGACGATCCGCTTGCGGCCGCGAAGGATCTTTACGCCGCCGCGGCGTACGAGGACGCGCTCGCCACGCTGACGAAGCTGTCCGAAACGGACAACCTGACGCCGGCCGTGGGACTGCAGATCGATCAGTACCGGTCGTTCTGCCTCGTCGCGCTCGGCCGGACGAAGGACGCCGAGACGATCGTGCAATCGATCATCAGGACCGATCCGCTGTTCGAGCTCAGCGCGGACGAGAGCTCGCCGCGCGTGGAAGCGATCTTCTCGCAGGTGCGCCGCCAGCTGCTGCCCGGCCTGATTCGGGACAAGTACCGCGAAGCGAAGGCCGCCGTCGATCGCAAGGATCTTCAGGCCGCGGCGGCGCAATTCGGCGAGCTGCGCCGCATCATCACCAAGGCCCAGCAGTTCGGCGTCAAGGACGATGCGATGGCGGACCTCGCGATTCTGGCGGATGGCTTCCTCGAACTGGCGCAGTCGTCGGCTCCGCCGAAGGCGGCCGAACCGGTCGCGCCGCCGCCCCCGACGGCGGAAACCGTGGCCGCGAAGCCTTCCGCGACGCCGCCGAGGTCTCCGGCGGCGGGCGCGGGCACGGCGACCGCGGCCGGCACCGCGGCCGCGCCGCCGCCGGGCAACACCGTCGAGATCTTCAACATGACCACGCAGAACATCACGCCGCCGATCGCGATTCGCCAGCGCGTCCCGCCGCTGCCGGTCGGACTGCGAACGCTCGCGAAACCGCGCGGCACGTTCGACGTGCTGATCGAAGCCGACGGCCGCGTGAGCCAGGTCGTCGTTCGTGACTCGGTGCAGAGCGCGTACGACACGATGGTCGTCGACGCCGCGCGGCAGTGGCTGTACAAGCCGGCGATGAAAGACGGCGCGCCAGTCCGCTACATGAAATCGATCGCGCTGGACATTCAGTAGGAATTACGTCGTCGCGAGCGCGACGTCGGCGGAGCGGCGGCCGCCTCGAAACGCTTTGCGGCGATCGACGCCGAGCGGCGATCGGCGATCCCGCGACGGCAGCTCGGTCGCGAGGTACGACGGCAACGCGTACTGCAGGCGATGCTCCGGCTCGAAGAACGCGCCGATCGCCTGCGCCTCTTCCACGAGCGGCAAATCCAGATAGCTCGAGAACACCAGGCTGCGGCTTCGAGGCGCGGTCGTCTGCGCGAGGTAGACGAGGTGCAGCCCGTTGTACGCGCCGAGACGGAGATTCGTGGCGAGCAGATCGGGCGGATGTTGCAGCAGCAGGCGCCGCGCCGCGATGAACTCCTGCGCGGCTTCGATGTCGGCGATCGCCTGGCCCGTGCGGCGCAGATGCTGCGTGGCGTCGGTGGAAGAGCCGACGAGGAGCACGCGCTTGAGCCTCACATCCGGCTCCATGGCAAGCGCCTCAGCTGTTACAAAATTGTTGCCACGGCTCTGATGGTTTCTTGTTGAAGCGAGATTCATTTTGCAAGGTGTGACATACGGTCGAGAACGCACGGTTTCACGCCGCTGCCGGTTTTGTCATTGCGCGGGAATGCTCGGAAATTCAACGGTTGGTGGGCCGATCGGCGAGGCTGCGGCATGCGCCTCGCGCGCGCCGAAACCGCGCCGGCGATCGATTGCGTCCGCCATTTCGCGCAAGCACCGCGCGACAGGGTCTCAGGAGTCTGACAACGCGGATACTCTTGTCGCGCCTGATCGCGATTTCCGGCGGTGCGACGGCCCGCGACCCTGAATTCCCAGCCGTCGAACCGAACCGGCGACGAGAACCAAGGACAAGACCGTCAAACGCGGGCGATCAACGCATCCCGCGCCTGCAGCACACGCGTTCTCGCGTCGTCGCGCGTCGGCGCCAGCGCGGTCAGATGTCCCATCTTCCGTCCCGGCCGCGGCGACGACTTGCCGTACAGATGCAGCTTCACGTCCGGCCACGCGAGCGCCGCGGCCCAGTCGGGCTCGCCGCGCGCCCACAAGTCGCCGAGCAGGTTCGCCATCGCCGCCGGCTGGAGCATGTCGACCGATCCGAGCGGCAGGCCGCAGACGGCGCGCACCTGCTGCTCGAACTGGCTCGTGCGGCTGGCCTCGATCGTCAGGTGTCCTGAATTATGCGGACGCGGCGCGAGCTCGTTGACGAGCAGGCGGCCGTCGCGCGCGACGAAGAACTCGATGCACAGGATGCCGACGAAGTCGAGCGCTTCCATCACGCATCGCGTGATCTCGATCGCGCGCGCGGCCATCCGATCCGGCACGCCGGCGGGCGCGACCGAGACGTCGAGGATGTGCCGATGGTGCGCGTTTTCGATCGGCCCGAACGACATCCAGTCGCCGAGCACGCCGCGCGCGCCGATGACGGAGATCTCGCGATCGAGATCGATGAACGCTTCGAGGATCGATTCAGGGCGGCCGAGCGCAATCCACGCCGGCTCGAGCTCCGGCGCGCTGCGGACCGCCGCCTGCCCTTTTCCGTCGTAGCCGAACGCCGCGGTCTTGAGCACGGCGGGAAAGCCGACGGTCGCGGCCGCGCGCGCGAGATCCTCGCTGCGGGCAATCGGTGCGAACGGCGTGACGGGGACGCCGAGATCGGCGACGAACGACTTCTCGCGCACGCGGTGCTGCGCGATCTCCAGCGCGCGTCCGTTCGGCCGGACGATCGCGTGCCGCTCGGCGACGGCGGCCGCCGCGGCCGGCACGTTCTCGAACTCGAACGTCACGACGTCGACGCCGTCGGCGAGCTGGCGAACGGCGTCGAGGTCGTCGTACGGCGCGTTGATCTCGACGTCGGCGATCTGGCCGGTCGGCGTGTCGTGCTCCGGCGCGAGCGTGTGCACGCGATAGCCGAGACGGCGCGCGGCCATCGCGAACATCCGTCCGAGCTGGCCGCCGCCGAGCACGCCGATGGCCGAACCGGGAAGAATGGCGTCTGACATTGCAGATTTCAGATTTCAGATTTCAGATTGGGATTGCAGATTGCAGGTCGCAGATTGCTGCCAGATTGGCGCCTCAATCGTTCAATCAATCTGAAATCTGAAATCTGAAATCTGCAATTCAGAGTCATCGTCAGAGCTGCTGCGCGCGGACGTCGGCCGCCAGCGAGGCGCGGTACGCTTCGAGCTTCGCGCGCAGATCGGGACGCGACGTCGCGAGGATGGCGACGGCGAGCAATCCCGCGTTGGCCGCGCCGGCGGGACCGATCGCCACCGTCGCGACCGGGACGCCTTTCGGCATCTGGACGATCGACAGCAACGAATCGAGGCCGTTCAGCGCCGCGCTCTGAACGGGCACGCCGATCACCGGCAGCACGGTGTGCGACGCGACCATGCCGGGCAGATGCGCGGCGCCGCCGGCGCCCGCCACAATCACCTCGAGCCCACGAGTCACCGCGCTCGTCGCGTACTCGGCCATCCACGCCGGCGTGCGATGCGCAGACACCACTTTCGCTTCGTGCGGCACGCCGAACTGCGCCAGGACCTCCGCGGCGTTCTTCATCGTGTCCCAGTCGGACTTGCTGCCCATGATCAGCCCGACCAGCGGGCGCTGCTCGTCGTCTCCTCGCCTCGTCATTTCATCGTCTCGCCTGCCCGCCGCAGCCGCGCGCGTCTCCAGAGGTGACGGCGGGTCGTCTCGCATCATCATCGCTGCGGCGACGAGGTGCGGGTGGTCGCGGATCCGATCTGCTTGAGCAGCTCGGCGACGGCGGTGTCGAGCTGGCTGTCTTTGCCCGTGTAGCTTTCGCCGACCGGCCGCTTCACGGCCACGTCGACGGGACGCGGGTGCATCTCCATCTGCGTGCCGTCGTTCGCCAGGATTCTCGTTCCCGGCATGCGCAGGACCGAACCGTCGACGAGCGTCACGCCGCCCGTATAGATGATCCATCCGGCCGTCGGCTCGCCGACGACTTTCCCGAGCTTCAGCGTGCGATAGCCTTCGGTGAAATCCTCGGCGTCCGACAGCGAGTGCTGATTCGTGACGAGGATCGTCGGCCGTTCCAGCGCGCGCTGGCCCAGCAGCGTGCGTGAGGACACCGACGGATAGCCGCGCGTCGCCATGTTGAAGTAGCCGCGCCGCGTGAACACGTCGATCGCGTAGACGTTCACGAAGCCGCCGTTGTTGTTGCGGATGTCGACTACGACGCCCTGCCGCTCGTGGTTCGCGGCGTCGAGATCGAGGTGCAGCTGCTCGAGCGCGCCGGCGGACATATCGTACATGTGCACGTAGCCCAGACGGCCGCCGCTCACCTTCTCCACATAGGCGCGCTTCGTCTCGACCCACTCGCGATAGCGCAGGCCGCGCTCCGTCGGCTGATCGATCGGCTTGACGACGACCTCCCGAGACGTCGAGGCGGAGGTCGCGATGCCCACCGTGATGCGCTTGTTGATCGTGTGGTCGAGCAGCTCGTCGATGTTCTGGCGTACCGATCCGCCCAGCGGCCGGCCGTCGATCGACGCGATGACGTCTCCGGCCCTGATGCCGGCGAGCGCCGCGGGCCCGAGCGGCACGACGCGGATGACGCGGAGCCGGCCGCTCGCGTCGTACTCGGACGGATCGAAATCGAGCGCGAGGCGGCCGAGCGACGGGCCGCCGCCGCCCGGCGGCGCGGCTATCCCCATGTGCGACGCATTCAGCTCGCCGAGCATCAGCGAGATCACGCGGCGCATCTCGTCGGCGTTCTTCGTCCCGGCCACGCGCGGCTCGTACACGGCGCGCGCCGCGGTCCAGTCGACGCCGTTCATCTTCTCGTCGAAGAACTGATCGCGCAGGTACGTCCACGCCTGATGGAACGCTTCGAGCTTCTCGCGATCGAAGTCGACGTCGAGCTCCGCGGTCACGCCGACCGCTTTCGGCTCGCGGCGCTCCAGCGTGACGTTGAAGACTCGGCCGCGATCGAGGTACACGACCTCCTTGCTGTCGGGCGTGAAGTGCGCGCTGCGTTTCGCGCCGGGCGTCGACGTGAGCTGACGCGCGACCGCCGGCTCCCGCGACAGCTCGTCGATCGAGTACACGTACAGGTTCTGCTGACCCGCGGTTGTCGCCGTCAGGAGCAGCCATTTGCCGTCGGGACTGATCGCCTGGCTGCCGACGTCGATGCCGACCGGTACGGTCGTCGCTCGCCGGCGAATGTCGTCGAACACGATGTTGACGGCGGTTGTCCGCGAAGAGGACGGTGGAGCCGCCGCCGTCGTCGTCGAGGGTGTCGTCTCGGCGGGTTTCGCCGGCTCCGGAGCGGTCTTCGGCTGCTCGTCCTTGAAGAGGTCGCGGAACTGATCTTCGCGGAACTTCGGCGTCCGCGGCGTCAGGTCGACGCGCACGACGGCGCCCGGCTCCGTTCGCTGACCCGTGCGGTAGGTGAGATACGTTCCGTCCGGGCTCCACGCGAGCGCGCCGGCGTACACGTTGGCGAGGAACGTGAGTTGCCTGCCCTCCCCCGACGTGAGCGCGGTCCCCGCGGCGACCGGGGCCACGTACACGTTCGTGAACACCTTGGCCGCCGCCGACACGTACGCAATGAACCGCGAATCGGGCGACCAGACGTGCTCGCGCGCGTCGACGAACGGCGGCGTGTCGAAGATCCCCGACGCGATCAGCCGCTCTTCCTTCGAGGATGGATCGATGACGCGCAGCTCGCGCGAGTTGCGCTCGAACGCGATCAGCTTGCCGTCGGGCGAGAAGCGCGGGAGGTTGTCGCGGCCGGGACCCGACGTGAGCTGCGTCTCGCGCTCGGTCGCGAAGTCGTAGAGAAACAGATGATGCGTGCGATCCCGGTCGGAGCGATAGACGAGGCGGCGGCTGTCGGGCGCCCACGCGAGCTCCGCCTCCTCGCCGGCCGTGCGCGTCAGGCGCACCGCATCGCCGCCGTCCTTCGCCGACGCCGAAAAGATCTCGCCGTGTACCGTGAACGCGACCTTCCTGCCGTCCGGCGACAGCGCCATCTCCTGAATCTGGTCGGTGAAGCTGCGATGCTCGACGACCGCCGCGGCCGGCGCCCCGCGGAGGGCGATCGGCACCTCGCGCGCCTGTCCGGTCGCGGTGTCGACCGTCCAGATCCCGAAGTTCCGCTCGAACGCGATCGTCCGCCCGTCCTTCGTGATGGTCGGCCACAGTACGCGGCCGTCCTTGAAGTTCGTCACCGCCTTCGGCGCCTCGTCACGGTCCGCCGGAGCGTTCGGCGAAGGCGGAAGGCGGATGCTGCGCCGCGACCAGATGTTCTGCGCGCCGCTGCGGTCGGACATGAAGTAGAGCGTTCTTCCGTCGGCGGCCCACATCGGCCATGCGTCCTTCGCGCCGCCATTCGTCACCGGCTCGTACGTCGGGATCGCGCCCGTGTTGACCAGCCAGATTTCGCTCTCGTCGAGATGGCTGTGGCCGTTGCGCCACCACTGAGACGCCGCGTTCGCTCGCGCGGTGATGGCTAGAACGCCGCCTTTCGGCGACGGCGCGGCGAAGTACTCGGTCGTGTAGCGATCCGCGGCCACGGGC
>Ga0114129_10003076_pt1 | contig 23404 bp, 19 predicted proteins | sample RhiMetdeltSRZDD1_FD_80071 | JGI IMG/M metagenome (GOLD analysis project Ga0114129, IMG submission 80071) | Populus rhizosphere microbial communities from Tennessee, USA - Rhizosphere MetaG P. deltoides SRZDD1 (version 2) (version 2) | ecosystem: Host-associated > Plants > Roots > Rhizosphere >...
GACTATTTTCAGGTCTCGGCATTCGACAGCATCGTGTCGCGGGCACGCTGGGACACGTTCGAGAGCAGGGTCTCGGAGAACACCGATCGGCTCCTCGACCTGTTCGACCGTTCGAACGTTCGAGGGACCTTCTTCGTGCTGGGATGGGTGGCGGAGCGATTTCCAGCGCTGGTGCGTCGCATCGCCGATCTCGGCCACGAGGTGGCGTCGCACGGCTACAACCACCAGCTGGTCTACACGCAGACGCCGGCCCAGTTCCGCGAGGACGTCCGGATGGCGAAGACGGTGATCGAGGACGCCTCCGGCGTCTCGGTCGTCGGGTTTCGTGCGCCCAGCTATTCGGTGGTCGAGTCGAGTCTGTGGGCGCTCGATGTGCTGATCGAAGAAGGGTTCTCGTACGACTCGAGTATTTTTCCGATCCATCACGACCGGTACGGCATTCCCGATTCACCGCGCCATCCGTACCTGCTGAACCGGCCCGGCGGCTCAATCCTGGAAGTGCCCGGATCGACGGTTCGCCTCGGTCGCGTCAACCTGCCGATCGGGGGAGGCGGATACTTCAGGCAATTCCCGTACGGCTGGACGAAGTGGGGCATGGAACGCGTGAACCGTATCGAGCGTCAGCCGGTGACGTTCTACTTGCACCCCTGGGAGCTCGACCCCGACCAGCCTCGCCTGCAGGTGGGCGCTGCGACGCGGCTGCGACATTACCGCGGGCTCGATCGGACGGCCAATCGGCTGACGCGCCTCCTGCGCGATTTCCGCTTCGATTCGATCTCGTCGGCGCTGAACCTCGAAGCGTCGAAGGTTGCGTGATGGCGACCGTAGCCGCGGTGCATCGCGAGTCTGAGCGCTCGGAGGGCGGCGCGCCGCAAGATGAAGCGGTCGTGTCGCTCGAGAGCACAGCGCGGCCGTGGACCGAGTACATCCTTCGCCATCCCGACGCGACGGGTTACCACGACTGGGCGTGGCGCGATGTGTTCGAGCGGGCTTTCGCCTGCCCGTCGATGTATTTTGCCGCGCGTCGGGATCGCCGGATTGTCGGCGTGCTGCCCACCGTCCTGTTGGACAGCTGGCTTTTCGGCCGCTCGCTTGTCTCGCTGCCGTTCCTGAACTATGGCGGCGTCCTGGCAGACGACGCAGAAGCGGCGCGCGCTTTGCTGACGGCGGCGGTTGGCGCGGCGCGCGAACGTCGTTGTCGCCACGTCGAGCTTCGCCACTTCCGTCAGCAATTCGCCGACCTCCCGTGTAAGCGCCACAAAGTGACGATGCTGCTGCCGCTGCGCGCGGCGGATGCTCTGTGGGATGGCCTCGATCGGAAGGCGAGGAATCAGGTCAGGAAGGCGCAGAAATCCGGTCTGACATACCGTGAAGGGGCAGCCGAGCTGCTCGACGCTTTCTACACGGTGTTCGCCCGCAATATGCGCGACCTCGGCACGCCCGTGTATAGCCGCCGATTCTTCGAACAGGTCGTCGCCGCATTCCCCGGGCGTGCGCGGATCCACGTCGTTTCACGCGCGAGCGACATGACGCCGGTCGCTGCGGCGGTCACGTTCGAAACGCGCGGCACCGTCGAAGTGCCGTGGGCCTCATCGGTGCGCGACTTCAACGCGCTCTGCCCCAATCATCTCTTGTACTGGAGCATGCTGGAAGGCGCAGCTGCGAGAGGCTGCTCGACGTTTGATTTCGGACGGTCGACGCCGCACGAAGGTACGTACAAGTTCAAGGAGCAGTGGGGAGCTGAGCCTGTTCCGCTGTGTTGGGAATACGGGTTGCTGACCGGCAACGACCTGCCGAACGCGAGCCCCACCAACCCGAAGTTTCGTCTCGCGATCGCGATGTGGAAAAGACTGCCTCTTGGCGTGGCCAATCGGGTTGGTCCAATGATTGTTCGGGCCATTCCGTAAGGGTCCAGAATGTCTGTGATTCTCGGTATCGCCGGCGCCTCTCGGAATGCCGCCCTCGCATTGTGCGCCGGCGGCGAGGTGGTCGGCGTCTGCGAGCACGAGCGTGTCACGCGCACGCGCCGCGCCGCACTGAGGCACGGTCAGCTGCCGCGCGAAACGCTCAGGACCATGCTGCAGCTTGGCCGTTGCTCGGAAGAGGACATCTCAGCGTACGCCGTGGCTGAATCATCGATTCAGCTTCCGCCGGAGCGTCGTGTCGAGTACGTGGATCACCATTTCGCCCACGCGACGACGGCCTTCTACAGCTCGCCCTTCACCGACGCGACGATCATCGTCTGCGATCGCTGTGGTGCGCCGGAGCTCACCGTCTGGCGCGGCGATCAGCAGGGGATTCGGCAGGAAGAGTTCGCCTGGAGTGGGCCCGGCTTCGCGACCGTCTATTCGCAGGCGGCCGAGGCGATGGGCTTCGGCCTCGATGGCGAGGAACATCGGCTCGAGGCGCTTGCCCGCGTCGGCGAGCGACGGGCGAACCGCGCCATTCCGGCGATCGTGTATCACGGCGATCGTCTGGACGTGCCCGTGCACTTTCAGGCCTCGATTGCAGGCGTCGTCGGACAAAATGGGTCCAGCGCGTCGGCGGCGCAGCGCGCGAGTCTCGCGGAGCAGATCCAGCACGAAGTCGGCGACCTTCTGCTCCGTATGGTGTCCGACGTCCGGCGGCGTTTTGGCAGCTCGCGGCTCTGCCTCGGTGGCGGACTTTTTTACAACAGCTATTTCACGACGCTGCTCGCCGAATCGGGTCTATACGCGGCGACCTTCGTTCCTGCGAACCCTGGAAACGCCGGCGTGGCCGTGGGGGCGGCCGTTGCGGTTGCCGCCAGGGAGACGCCTTTCGAGCGCCGAGATCCATTGTCCGCATTTCTCGGCCCGGAATTCAGCGCGCAGGAAATCAAGGCAATACTCGACAACTGCAAGCTGTCGTACGACTACTTGCGCAATGGGCAGATGATCGAGCGGACCACCACCGCGCTCGCCAAGGGACAACTCGTCGGCTGGTTCCAGGGACGGATGGAATGGGGCACCCGCGCGCTCGGCAACCGCAGCATCCTGGCGAGTCCCGTCGCGCCGTACGTGCTCGAAAACCTGAACGTGTTCCTGAAGCACCGCGAGCCGCATCGTACTTACAGCGTTGCGATCTGCACAGAGGATCTTCCCCGCTACTTCCGCGGGCCGGCGAAATCGTCCTTCATGGAGTACGAGTACGAAGTCCTCGACCGCGATCTGCTGCAGAACCTGTTGTCGGCGAGCGCCACCCGGCTGCGCGTGCAGACCGTCGACAAGTCGGCCGGCACGTTCTACGAGCTGATTCGCGCGTTTGGCGATGTGACCGGTGTCCCGATGCTCGTGAACACCTCTTTCAACGGGTTCAACGAGCCGATCGTCTGCAACCCCCGGGACGCCATTCGCGTGTTTTATGGCACCGGGCTCGACATGGCGGTCCTGGGCAGTCTGGTGCTGGTCAAATGAGCGCGCAGAAACGGATAGGCGCCACCGTCGCTTCGGCGTTGCTCGGCCTCGCCGGCTGCGAGCTGGCTGCGCGCGCCGTGTTTCCGGCGCCTCCGGACCCCACTCGCCAGCCGCAAATCGTCTATCGCGTCGACCCGGAAATCCGCTACGTCCTTTCGCCGAACCAGAGAGGCTGGGTCGACGACGGGTTCGTGACGACCAATTCGCGCGGATTCCGCGGCCGCGAAGTGGATATCCCGAAGCCAAAGGGGCGCCTCCGGATCGTGGTGCTCGGCGATTCCGTCGCGTTCGGCTGGGGTGTGAACGATGCCGATACGTTCTGCAGCCAGATGGAGCAGCAGCTGCGCGCGCACAAGCCGGACGTCGATGTCGTGAACCTCGCCGTGCCGGGGTACGCAACGCGGCAGGAGGTGGCGCTGCTGAAGCGAAACCTGGCCGCGCTGCAGCCCGATCTGGTGCTCGTGGGCTTCTACGCGAACGATCTGCCGGACACGCTCGATGACAAAGGGTCTGGTTCCGGCACGCGAATCGCCGCATCGAATACGACGATTGGACAAGAGCTCCACATGAACCCCGCGCCGTCGTCGTGGATCGAGCGGCAGGCGCGACACAGCCGTGCCGTGTATACGGCGAGTCACGCCCTCAAAGGTCTGTGGCACCGCGGTGAGGGGAAAGCCGGATCATCGATGGAGCTCGACCTTCTCGAGAGCCGACATTCGGACGAGCTCGAGAAGGCATGGCAGCAGGTGTCGACCCAGCTGGAGGAGCTGCGAACGGCCGCGGCCGATTTCGGATTCCGGGCCGGTATCGTCGTGCTTCCACCGCGCGAACAAGTCCTCGGCCTCTATCCCCATGCCGATTACCAGCAGCGAATCCAGCAGCTGGCCGATCGGCTCGGCTTGTTCGTCATCGATCCGCTGCCTTCGCTCGTGGCCAGCTCGGGAAAGAAACAGGCGTTATTCATTCCGTACGACCGGAATCACCCGTCGCCCAGCGGCCATCGTTTGATCGCGGCGGCCATCGTCGGATATTTCGGCGCCCATGAGGACGTGATGTCGGATTCCAAGCGCCTCGCGCGGAGCGGACAATAGCAGCCATGTCGAAAGCACCGAAGAATCCGGAACGCTCGTTCGGCATCTCGGTTGGCGGCGTCCTCCTCGCCATCTCGCTGATCCTCTGGTGGAGAGGCCGGATCGGCCGCGCGGAGATCCTCGGCGTCATCGGCGCGCTGCTGATGTTCTTCGGCGTCGTCCGGCCGCAGCTCCTGAAGTGGCCAAGCGCGGTCTGGTGGCGGTTCTCGCGGGCACTTGGATATGTCAATGCGCGGATTCTATTGACGCTTCTGTTCTCGGTGCTTCTGGTTCCGTTGTCGTTCGTGTGGCGCCTCATCGGCAAGGACCCGCTGGAGCGTCGTCGAGAAAAGTTCGAAGGCTGGACGCCGTACCCGGCACGCTATCGGGACCGGACGCACTTCGAGCGCATGTTCTGAGGTCATCATGAAGAAGAGTCGCGTGATGTCGGAATTCTTCCAGTTCCTGAAACAGGAAAAGAAATTCTGGCTGGTTCCGATTGTGGTCATCTTCGTCGCGTTCGGGCTGTTGATGGTGTTTGCGCAGTCGAGCGCGGTGGCGCCGTTCATCTACACACTGTTCTGATGCCGACGCGGATTCTCGGCATCTCGGCGTACTATCACGATTCGGCCGCCTGTCTCGTCGAGGACGGTCGCGTCGTCGCTGCGGCGCAGGAAGAACGCTTCACGCGCAAGAAGCATGATGCGAACTTCCCGGCGCGAGCGGTCGCCTACTGCCTGCGCGAAGCGGGCATCACCGCGCGGGAGCTCGATCTCCTCGGCTTCTACGAGAAACCTCTCGTCAAATTCGACCGTCTGCTCGAAACGTACGCCGCGACCGCGCCCCGGGGATTGAAGTCGTTCCTGATGGCCATGCCGATGTGGCTGGGCGAAAAGCTCTGGATGGCCGCGGACATCAAGGAGCGGCTGGAGGGCTACGAAGGCGAAGTGCTGTTCGGCGATCACCACGAGTCGCACGCGGCCTCCGCGTTCTACCCGTCGCCGTTCGAGCAGGCCGCAATCGTCACCATGGACGGCGTCGGCGAGTGGGCCACTTCCTCGATCGGCGTCGGCCGCGGCTCGGAGCTCGAGATGATCCGCGAGCTGCGATTCCCGCACTCGCTGGGCCTTCTCTATTCCGCGTTCACGTATTTCGCCGGGTTCCGTGTGAACTCCGGTGAATACAAGGTGATGGGGCTCGCGCCGTACGGCGAGCCGCGCTACGTCAAGCTGCTGAAGGATCACCTGGTCGAGATTCGCGACGACGGCAGCCTATGGATGAACATGGAGTACTTCACGTACCCCCATGCCCTCACCATGACTGGCGCCGCGCTCGAGCGGTTGATCGGTGGCCCGGCGCGCCAGCCCGAAAGCAAGCTGACCCAGCGCGAGATGGACATCGCCCGGTCGATTCAGGACATCACCGAAGAAGTGATGATGAAGATGACGGCGTTCGCGCACCGGGAGACCGGCATGCGCGACCTCTGTCTGGCGGGCGGCGTTGCGTTGAACTGCGTCGGCAACGGACGGATTCTGCGAGAAGGGCCGTACGACCAGATCTGGATTCAGCCGGCGGCCGGCGACGCTGGCGGCGCACTCGGTGTGGCGCTGGCGCTCGCGCATCGCTACAAGCAGCAGCCGCGTGTGAGCGCCGAGGCGCTCGGTACCTGGGAGCGGCCGTCGACGGTCCGCGGCCAGAATCGTGTGCCCCGCTACGCGGACGGCATGAGCGGCTCGTTTCTCGGACCAAAGTTCGATGAGCACGAGATCGCGCGGTTCCTCGAGACGAACGGGTACAAGGCGCGTCGCTACGAGCCGTCCGAGCTGGCGGAGCGTATTGCTGCGCTCATGGCGCAGGAAAAAGTCATCGGTCTCTTCCAGGGCCGCATGGAATTCGGTCCACGCGCGCTCGGCGGCCGCTCCATCATCGGCGACGCGCGGTCTGCCAAGATGCAGTCGGTGATGAACCTGAAGATCAAATTCCGCGAATCGTTCCGTCCGTTTGCGCCAGCCGTGCTGCGCGAGCACGTTCACGAATGGTTCGAGCTCGACGACGAAAGCCCGTACATGCTCCTCGTCGCCGACGTTCAGCCGTCACGACGGCTGCCGTCGCGGCCGGAAACCGACAACCTGTGGGGCATCGACAAGTTGAACGTGCCGCGGTCGACAGTGCCGGCAATCACGCACGTGGACTACTCGGCGCGCGTGCAGACGGTCCGGCGCGAAGCCAACCCGCTCTACTACGACATCATCAAGGCGTTCCAGAAACGGACGGGTTGTCCGGTGATCGTGAACACGTCGTTCAACGTGCGCGGCGAGCCGATCGTCGGCGCGCCCGAGGACGCGTATCGCTGCTTCATGCGAACCGACATGGACGTGCTCGTGCTCGAGCATTTCATTCTCGAGAAGAGCGAGCAGGCGCCGGTCGTGGAAGACGAGTCCTGGCGGAAGGAATTCGTGCTCGACTGACGTGCGCGCCTCAGGCGTGCGCGGGTGAGAAGGGCCGCTGCTCCGCCTGCCTGGAGTGGAACAGGCGTTTCGAGAAGAATCGCCGGACCTGATCCGTGCGCGATTCGGCCACGAACCACACGAGGCCGGCATATGCCACGGTCGCAGCCGCCAGCAGAGTGGTGAAAAGGACCGTCCTCCACTCGACGTGCCAAGGCTGCCCCTTGACGATCACCGCACGCAGGAACAGCAGAAACGACATGTGCACGACGTACATGCTGTAGGACATCTGAGACAGCATTCGCGCGCCGCGCACGTACAACGTCTCGCTGGCCGATCGCAGGTCGTGGAGGAGAATGTACAGTCCGGCCGAGAAGACAAGGCCCGTGATGTAGTCGGCGTACAACTGGGAGCCGTTGACGCCGTGCCTCAGCCCGTCGAGCAGCGAGGCATGCGTCATCGCGATGCCGCAGACGATCGCGATCGCGATGCCGACGCTTCTCAGGCGCGGATCGCCGTGCTGAATGCGCCGATTCAGCGGCAGCAACTGCAGCACGAATCCGAGCAGCCAGATCGGAAACATCAAGAGGATGGCCGCGCTGAAATGCCGGACCAGCAGCGCCGTCGCGATCGCGCCGCCAATCCGAACCGGCCAGCGGCTCGACCGCCAGACGATGAGTAGCGCGGCCGGGAATATGAGGTAGTAGGCAAACTCGTAGGTGAGGCTCCAGAGCGGCCCTGCCGTGCCATATGGCGGGACGCCGTTCATCGCGTGGAGAAATGCCAGATTCGCGAAGAACGTCGAAACGCTCGAGTGGTCCGCCACTCGCGAAAAGTCGTGGATCCACGTCTGCGGGGCACCTGTATAAACAGGATGACCCGGAAAGAGGCGCATGCCGAGCTGGTCCCAGAAGACGGTCAGCAACAGTCCGGGTATCAGCACGACGTACAGGCGTGTCAATCGATTCAGCAGATAGTGACTCGGCGACCACGTGCCGGCTCGAAGGTCTTTGAGAATCGAGCCGGAGATCAGATAGCCGCTCAAGACGAAGAACACGACGACCGCGTCATGACCGAACGACGTCGCGGTGTAGAACAATTTCGTGAACACGTCCGATTGGCCGACCTGTGAGTAATCGAAGAAGAAGTTGTATCTGATGTGATAAATCACAACCGCGAAGGCCGCCAGTCCGCGAATCGCATCCAGGTGGATCGCCGCATACGTCGGCCGCCTCTTGCCGGCCGATCGTCCTGCGCCGACGTCGGTAGGTCGTGCTTCGCGTTGCGTCGTGTCGATGGACGGACCGTACACATCCTCGAGCGTCACGACGTCTGCGTCGAATGACGGTGAGGATGGATCGGTATCGAGTCGACGTCCCCCAGATCCGTCGCGTTCGGCGGCCGTGGCAGGTCCGTTGATCACCATGAGGGTCGCAGCCGCGGCCCGAGAAAGGAAAGGAGAACCGGCCTTACTCTGCCTGGCAGAAAGGCAAGCTTACACCGAACGACGGGCGTTGCAATGTCAAGAAATGTGAAAAATGGCGGCGAAATGAGCCAGCTGAGCCGGCCAATTCTGGGGCAGCGCTATTTCCGCCACGTAAAGATAGACGTGACGGCGTAATTCCAAACCACGCTGGCGGCGGCCCCGGCCAGACCCGACAGCCACCAATCGTAGTGCTGTTCGAAAGCGGCCGATGCCAGGCGTACGTTTGCGATGGCGCCGATGCTGCAGATGGCGCAGAACGTCAGAAGGCCGGCGACGAACTTGGCGCCACGCAGCCGCCTGTCGCGATACGTCAGTGCGTTGTTGATCGTGAAGTTGCTGACCATCGCGACGCCCGTCGCGGTTGCCTGCGCCACCGGGAACGCAAAGCCGAGCAGCATCGCGCGAAGCGTCGCCAGGTGCACGACAAGACCGCAGGTCCCGACCGCCGTGAAGAGGACGAACCGCGACGGAATCCATTGCCCGACCGATTTGTCGACGAGGAGCATCAGGTACTCCCAGACGACCAGGCCGTCGAGTTTGCTCTCGCCGCGGATGCGATCGCGGAACTGATAGGGAACTTCCTTGAAGCGATACGGCGTCGGCGTCGACGCAAAGAGGTCCAGGAGGATCTTGAAACCCTGACCGGAGAGGCGGCGCACCGCGCGCTCGAACGCCGGGCGCGTCAACACGAAGAACCCGCTCATCGGGTCGGTCAACTCGGCGGTAACGACGAGGCGCGCGAGGCGCGTCGCGAAGCTGCTCATCGCCGCGCGGCCTTTGTTCCACTCGCCGATGCCGCCGCCAGCCGTGTAACGGCTGCCGACGACGATATCCAGGTTCTCCGCCTTGAGCGTCGCGAGCATGCGCGGCAGCACCGTCTCGTCGTGCTGCATGTCGGCGTCGATGACGGCAATGTGCGGCGCGCTGCTCGCGAGAATCCCTTCGATGACTGCCGTCGACAGACCACGGCGGCCAATCCGCTGGAGGCAGCGGACGCGTGGGTTGGTTTGCGAAACTTCACGGATTTTCCCAGACGTCCCGTCCGGCGAGTCGTCGTCGACGTACAGGACCTCCCATTCCAGATCGCCGAGCGCCTCTTCCAGGCGTTCGACGAGCAGGTCCACGTTGTCCCGCTCGTTGAAGGCCGGTACGACGACTGTAAGCTCGATGGGCCGCGCTGCTGCCTGCGCGCGGAGGGGCGTGCGCACAACGGCAGGCCGAGGCCGGGGAGTCTCTCGCGCTGAAATGATGCCGGGCACCGGGTGGGGAGGAGCAACTTGAGTACCACGTGGATCCTCTGGATTCCCAGCAAAATGGCCAGGTTCGGGCCGGATCGCGCAGCAGGGTAAATTAGTCCCGGGTGGGGCGGGACAAATGTCTACCGGATCCGGGATTCAGTGCGCAAACACGCCTGTAATCAGCGTTTTGGAAGGGCGCCACTGGCCGGTCCTTTGCGTTTGAGCCTTCGCAGCGCCGATGATCAAACCTGATACCGTCGAACCGAACCCCGGTGAAGCCTGGGGGCCTCGCCTCTGGCTTGTCCTGGCGGTCGTTGTCCTCGTTGCGTCCTGTGTGCAGCTCTATGGGATCCGGACGTGGCCGATGGCCGACGACGAGGTGCCGTCGCTCGTCGAGATGGGCCTGATTCAGGTGGATCCGCAGGCCTTTTCTGTTCCCGTCGATCAGATCCCTCGCCTCCCTCGCGCGGTGCCGGTCTGGTACAAGTTTCAGCGATTCGCGATCGACCATCTTCCGGCGAGCGAAGTGTCGTTCCGACTGCCGTCCGTGATTTTTGGTGTGCTGACGTCGGCTCTGGTCTTTGTGGCCGCAGCGCGCCGGCGCGGCTTGTGGTTCGGGGCAGCGCTCGCGCTCGTCATGAACGCGAGCCAGCCGTTCGTCTATCTGTCGCAGCTCGATCGCTTTTACAGCCTGCCGCTGCTGTTGATGATCACCACCGTGATCTTGATGTGGCTACCCGCTCAGCACGTCGTGATTCTGCCGCTCATCGCCGCCCTCACGTTTCTCGCTGTGCTGTCACATAACGTCACGGTCCCTGTGTTCGGTCTCGCCTTTGCTGCATCCTGTGCGTTATGGCTGCTGGGCCGCGTCCGTCTTCAACTCGTCGTGCGAAGCGGCGTGGCGCTCTTCGTGAGCGCTCTGATCTACGTCTTCTACCTGCTCCCGCTCGTTCGCGGTTGGAGCAGCACCGGCAATCCCACGCCCGTGATGATCTCCTTCGCCGCGCATCTGGGCATACCGACGCTTGCGCTCGCGTTGCTCGGCGTCAGCGTCGCGCTCCTGCGGCGGGAAACAGACGCACTCATGTTGTGGTGCTCGGGGATTTTCTGTGCCAGTCTGATGCTGCTGCAATTCACGAGCATGACCTGGAACCCGCGCTACTTTCTCTTCTTCATGCCCGCGGCGTGGGTTCTCGGCGCGCATGCGGTGTCGCATATCGCGCGGCGGCTCGATTATCGATTGCCGGCGGTTGCGTGGTACGGCGCCGTCGCGCTTCTGCTCGCGCCCGGTCTCGTGAGCCACTACGTGGACGGATCCCGCCACGACTACCGGACGGCTGCAAACGTCCTGATTGGACGCGATCTGAGCGACGACCCGATCCTCAGCGACGATGCGGAAACGATCTCGTACTATCTGCCCGAGCACCTGAAGCGAGGGTTGTTCGTTCGTACCAAGACGAAGCAGTATCCCGCGTCGCAGTTCTACCTCGTCACCCGATCGAACGCATGGACGCCGTTGCCACGAATCCCTGAGCGCCAGGTGGAGCTTGTGGCGGAGATCTACCGGCGTCGCTTCGATCAGTTCTCCCACATTCTGCGCGTCTATCGCATTTCGGCAGGTCCGGCCATTGCCTCGGGATACTGACGTCCGCGCGGACGAGCGTGACGGCGGCGGCGCATCATGGCTCCTTCGCCTCGTGTTTCTGGTTGCCGTCGCCTTCACGACCGTCGGCGTCATCGAGTCGGCGTTCATTCTCTACGACTTGCCCACGCGTGCTTTCTCCATTCATCGCGCGCCGGATCTGGGTTTCGGCATTCGGAGTTGGACCGTGCACCACGCGCTGCGACCCGGCTACACAAGCCCGGCGGTGCACATCAATTCGTTCGGCCTGCGTTCGCCGGAGGTCGCCGTTCCGAAGCCGTCTGGAACCGTGCGGATCCTGCTGCTCGGAGATTCGTTCACGTTCGGGCTGCGGGTCAGCGACGATGAAACATTTGGGAGGCGGCTCGAGGCCGCGCTTCATGGCAGGTATGGTGCGGCGCCCGTCGAAGTCGTGAGCGCCGGTGTGGTGTCCTACTGTCCACTGCTCGAATACCTCCAATATCGCCATCACCTGCACGTCCTCGAGCCCGATCTGGTGATCCTGAATTTCGACATGTCCGACGTACAGGATCACATGGCGTACTCGCGCGACGCGGTCGTCGGCAGCGACGGCGTTCCGCTCTTCGTGACCGAGCCGTCCCTTCGGAATCAGTCGCCAAGCGCGATGCCGAGGCTGTTGTTCTTTGAATGGCTCGGACGCCGGATCCAAGGCGCGAGGGGACGCGTCGATTCGACGCTGGAAGGCGTGCCGTTCGTCCGCGATCAGGACCGCTATTTATGGACGTTCGACTCCGGGCCGGAATGGGACATGGAAGCGCGGAACGCCATGGCGCCCATTGCCGACCTCTCTCGTTTGTTGGAACGCGATGGGATCCCGCTGCTGCTGGCTACCTATCCGCAGCCGTGGCAGGTGTCGGCCACGGCAACGTCGATTCCGCCAATTCGGGATCAGTACGGTGTCGGCCGAAACACGGTGCATCTGAACGATCGGCCTTTCCGGAAAGTGGCCGCGTTTGCGGCAGAGCACCACGTTCCGTTCGTCAGCGCGGTCGACGTCTTCCGCCGCGATTCAAATCCGGATTCGTTGTTTCTGGGAAACGACTTTCATTTCACGCCGCGCGGTCATCAGGTGTACGCGGACGTGCTCGCCCGCTCCATGGGCGATCAGAATCTCGTCAAACCGCGATAGCCGGCGACGTGGCGACGTCTGCGAGCAGTCGAACCAGCGGCTGCAGCTGCGAGTCCCAGCTGAGGGTCTCAAGGTCCGCGGCTGCCGCAATCTGGCGGCGTTGACTCCCCGAGAGATTCAAGAGCGCGAGCGTCTCCGCTGCGAAGGTTTCGCTGGACGTGCCCAAACGGCACGCGCCGTGAACTGACGGCGGCAATCCATCCCAGACCTCCGAGCTGACGACGGCGGGGAGGCCGGCGCCAAGAGCCTCGAGCACTTTGTTCTGCATGCCCCTGGCCGTGAGCAGCGGCGCGACGGCGACCGCAGACTTCCACAAGTACGGCCTCACATCGTCGACGGTTCCGGTTACTTCGATGCCGTTCTCATCGGAGTGGAGTCGACGGACGCCCTGATTGGGGTCCGATCCGACGATGACGAAGCGGGCGTCGGGCCGGCGGGCGCGAATGGCCGGCCACACATTCCGCGAGAACCAGATGGCGGCATCGACGTTCGGCGTGTAATTCATCACGCCGCAGAAGACGACGCGCGGCCGCTCCTCGGGTGGGTCGGACGGCACGAGCGGACGAACATCGACGCCGTTCGGCACGATCACTACATCTGTCGCAGGCGCGAGCGCGCGCAAGGTGTCGCGTTCGCGTTCGTTTATGACCAGGGTGGTCGCGGCCGCGTGAGCCATCCGCCGCTCGAACTCCGCGAGGTGTCGCGCCTCACGCCCGTAAATCCAGCGTTTGGGCCACGACGACGATTGAGACAGCGCGGACCACTTCTCCGAGTCGACGTCAACGAGATCGACAACGAGCGGGATGCCAGAAAGGGGCGATTCGAGGCCGAACCGCGCCATCCCCGAACAGTACGCCAGGACGACGTCGGGCGGCCGCTCGCGAACGATTCGTCGCAGCGCCGCCGTGAAACCGGGTGCGTCGAGGAGCAGGTGCGTCAGCGGCTGACGCCCTGCGAGTCGAAGCGTCGCATGCGCGAAGTTCCTCAAGCGCGGCGCCGGAATAGCGCTCACGGGGATGCCCATGTCGCGAAGCCGACTCGTCTGCGCCAGCTCGTTGTCGTCGTGAACCAGCGACACGATCTCGACTTCCATCCGCGCGGCCAGCGTTCGCACGATGTGATAGGCGCGGATACGATCCCCGCGATTCGGCGCGTAGGGCAGCCGATGGGTGAGAAACAGGACTCTCATGCCGATACCGACGTCGGTTCGTCACGTCGCTTGACGATGCGCGCAGGCACTCCGGCCGCTATCACGCGATCGGGCAGCGGACGTGTGACGACGGCGCCGGCGCCCACGATGGTGTGGGTGCCGATATCAGCCAACACGACGGCGTTGCTGCCCACCCAGGTACCCGCGCCAATTCGAACCACCCGGAGAGATCCCGGTTGACCATGAATCGGTGACGAGGGATCCGTCCCGTGCGTATACGGTCCGCTCGGAACGTGGACGCCTGCCGCGAGCAGAACGTCACGCTCGAGGTGCACGTGACCCAGATGGCACCGCGGGCCCACGTAGACGTTCTCGTCGATCCGCGCGTCGACTTGCGAAAAGAGCGTGCCGAATTCGATCGCCGCCGACGAGGCACAACCGCCGCGAAGAACTCGCGCGAGAAAGGCGCGCCGCAGGTACTGGCCTGGAAGACCGGGCACCAGGGACAACACCTGAGATGACCCGACGAGCGCGCGGTTGGCGCCCATCAGCATTGCGCGAACCTTGAATGAAGCGAGCTGCGGCAGGATGGCGACCGTTGCCACCGCTCGGGCCGCCGCCTTCATCCATTCCCTCATGTTCGGGCCGCCGCGAGATGTGTCGGATTGGTTCCCGAGCGGCGCTGAAAGAGCTCGACGTAAATGGCCTCGACCGCGGCCATCCGTGCCTCGAACGAAAGGTCGGTCTCGACGCGATGGCGCGCGGCCTCGACTCGGGCGCGTGCGGCTTCGGGGTTTTGAAGCACGGACTCGATCGCCGCCGCAATCGCTTGTGAATCGCCGATCGGCACGACTAGTCCATCGACGCCGTGGCGCACGATCTCCGCCGTGCCGCCGGCGCTCGTGGCGACCACGGGCGTTTCCAGCGCCATAGCCTCGAGCACTGCATTCGGCGTCCCCTCATAGTCGGAGGATTGGACGAAAAGGTTGCACGCATGGTGGAGATCCGCGATGTCGGTCCGATTCCCGAGCAGTTGACACGAGTCGCCGATCCCGAGACGGGTCACTTGATCGTGCAGCGCCTCCAGGCGGCTGCCGGCTCCGACGATCATCAGCTTCAGTCGCGGCCACCGCATTCTAAGGGGCGCGAACGCGTCCAGGAGCAAGTCGAATCGCTTCTGAGGCTCGACCCTGCCGACGGCACCAATGACGAAATCCTCGCCGGTGAATCCGAGATCGCGGCGAACCGGCGCTTCACGGGACCGGTCGCGTCGAAAGAGCGTGTGATCGATGCCGTTCAGGACGACTGATACTTCATCGGGACGGGCGCCGCGATCGAGGAGCTCGCGTCGCGCGTCGCTCGACACGGCGATCACGCGTGGAAATGCCCGCAGCACCCGCTTGTCGAGCGGGTAATACAGCCACCGCTCCCGCAGGCTGTGGCCCGTCCAGCCGTGAACAGTGGACAAGGGCGTGACCGCCTCGAACCGGGACAGCAGCCAGGCGAGAATGTTGGTCTTGTAGTCGTGCGCGTGCACGATGTCGATTTCGCGCTCGCGAACGAGACGCCGCAGGCGCGGGAAGATCGTCGGGTCGAAGGAATGCGATTCGACGACCTCGAGGTAATTGACCGGCAGACTCGCCGCCTTGCGGTCGACGCTGAAGATCGGATCGCGGCGGTCGCGGAGGTAGCACACCGTGAGGTCGAATCGACGCGGGTCCGTCCGCGCCGTCCCGAGCAGGATCGTTTTCTCCGGGCCGCCTCCCGTACCCCAGACGCTTCGGAGCTCCAGAATCCGAATCGGCCGGTTCATGAAGTGGCTGCCAGGCTGCGGGGGCGGATGGTGCGGTGCGGGGCGCGTGAAACGACAGCCAATGCGCGGCCAAGATCGTAGGCGGAGGCCACGACGAACGACTGCAGCAGTGTGGCGATATGGAGCCGTTTCGCCCGGGCGGAGGCGCGGCCGACGCGCAGTGCCGTGGCTGCGAACCCGGCGCCCATCGCGGCTGCGGCGAGCAGGAGCCCGGATCGGCCAACAAGGGGCGCACTCAGCAACCCGACGAGCACCATCGCAAGCAGCACGATGTGAACGATCGGAATGACGGCGCTCGGCACCGACGCCCAGACGATCGGCCGGCGGAAGCTGACGCGGAGGTTGTCGCGGCCGCGCCACCGCTCGCTCGACAACACCTCGCGGAGCGTGCGTGGATCGCCATGGTGAATGTTCTTCAGGCGCGCATCGCTGACGATGCGGTAGCCCTGCGCTCGGAGACGATGGCACAAGTCCACGTCCTCACAGGTGTCGAGGGACGCATCGAAACCTTCCAGCGCGTCGAACGGCTGCCGGCGAACGGCCATATTCCCGCTGCCCAACCAGTCGACGTCGCGCTCGCCTCCGACGGCGCCGCGCAAGTGGCTATACACGCGCTGCACCCATGTTCCGTCGGCGGGGGCGTGACAGAGCGCGCCGACGGCCCCGACCTTCGGCATCTTGAGAGCGTCGAGCGCGGCATAGACCCATCCGGCGACGATCTCGTGGTCGGCGTCGACGAATGCCAGCACGTCCGAGGTGGCATGCCTTGCGCCGCGGTTGCGCAGTTCCGACACGCGGCCCGCGTCAACGGACACGACGCGTGCGCCGTATCGAGCGGCGACTTGGGCCGATCCGTCCGTCGAGCCGTTGTCGACGACGACGATCTCGATCTGGCCTGACGCATGGCTGTTCTGTCGGATGCTCTTCAGACAGGCTTCGAGCCGAGCCGCGTCGTTGCGGACTGGAATGATGAATGACACGCGTGGCTTCATTTGCGAGGCTCGCCAAGGGTCCAGAGCGGCGACATTCCTGAAGGCGCCACGTTGAACAGCTCGTACATGCTCGGAATGCTCGTGAACATCAACACGATGAAGGTCACGGTGCACACGATCAGATACGCCATGAATCCACGCTGCCGATAGAGCTTCTCAGGGTTTTGTACGGGGCTGTCTCGCTGAAGACCCAGCTTCATGTAGTAGGCGAAGAGTCCGGCGGCGAGCGGTGCGAACAGAATCAGTTCAGGGTGGTACCGGACGATGAAGATGCCTGCGAAGAGCGCACACGACGTGGCGTAGAAGAAGAGGCTGATCAGCAGGCGCTCCTCCGTGTAATACGCGAACGACGACCGGTACGCCGCCGCTACTTTCGGGTCGCCGATGTGGCGGTACTCCGCGTAGCGCTTCATGGCCATGAAGAACGCGCCCACCATCCAGTACGAGACGGCGAGCGACACCGGCGGAAAGCGACCGGACACGAGCGCGAACCATCCGAGGAGCAGCCTGATGGGGTTGTTGACCGATTCGCTCAGAACATCCAGGTACGGCCATTCCTTGGTGCGAAGCGGTGGAACGTTGTACGCAATCCCCATCAGCCACAGCCACGCGGCAGAGGCGAAGAAGTACCAGTTGAGCGACAGCGCAAGGGCGAAGCCGGCCGCGGCGAGCAGCAGCCATTCCGCGTACGCGAGTGCGGGGCGCACGCGGCCGGCCGGCACCGGACGAAACCGCTTCTCGGGATGCAGCAGATCATTTGGACCGTCGAGCAGCTCGTTCAACACGTAGTTGCTGGAGGCGACCAGGCACGTCGCGAGGACCGCAATGAACAACGGAACGGCGCTCGACCACGACGCGACCTGCGGCTCGTAGAACATCGCCAGGATCACGCCCAGGATCATGAAGACGTTCTTGAACCAGTGATCGACGCGGGCAATCTGCACATACGCCCAGAGGTCGATCCGTGCCGGGCGGTCAGCAACTGTGGTTGTCGTCGAGGACATCACGGAGCCTTTCAAGAGAGGACAGCGACACGAAGTCGCAGGATTGAGACGGTTGGGATGCGCCGACGATCACACACGGCATGCCGGCCGCGGCTGCGCCCGCCGCATCCACATCGGGACGGTCGCCCACGACGAGCACTTCGGACGGGTCGAGTCCCCAGCGCGCGGCGGCAACTTGAAAGCCGCGCGGGTGAGGCTTGAACATCCCGACGTCCGGATCGGTGGAGCAGAGCACGACCGAAAAGCGCCCCTTGATGCCGAGTGCGTCGAGCTTGAGCTCCGGCGGATAATCGGAGAAGACACCGATTCTGATCTGACGGTGGCTCAGAAAATCGAGAAGCGGCACGAGACCTCGCGCGCGACAGCGCGGGAGGTACTTCAGCGGCCGCTCCATCATCCATTCGGTGACGATCGCTTCGATCGCGTCGACCGACAAACCCGTGCGGCGCGCCGCGAGATCGAGCTGACCAGCCGCGCCGCCACCGTTCTCGACGCCGCGCAGCGCTTCCTGCGCCTTTCGAAACTCGGCGAGCACCCGCCAGCTGACCGGTGCCTTCAACGGCCGGCTCAACGCCAGCGTCGCCAGCTCCAGCGCCATCAACGTGCGCACTGGTCTCTGGCGATAGAGAGTACCGTCGAGATCGAACAGGACCGCGCGAACGCGCCGGCCGGCCCGCAGTGGATTGCGAACGCTCGGTCGGCTGTCTCCTGCAGCCGCGACAGCGATCTCGTCGACCGGCTCAGCCAACATGACTCAACAAGGCCGTGATTCGAGCAAAGTCCGACATGACGATCTGCCGAACCCAGACCGACAGCAGAACGCTAACCGTCACCGCGGCGCCAACGAGCACCGGGCGGTGAGACAAGCGGTACGACGGGGTGCGAGCAGTCACGAGCGCGGCGGCGTACACCGCGAATATGGGAATCAATGGCAGGTGGTATCTGGAGTGGCCGAACACAATCGTATGGGCGCCCATGATCACGGCGACGGGCAGCAGCAGCAGGACTTGGGTGCGCCAATCCTCGGGCGCCGCGAGCCAGATGCCGGCAGCACCTGCGATGACGATAGCCATGTAGCCGAGGACGATGGCGAGCGACGCGATCACCTGGAACCATGTCGGCGGCGCGTACAACCCGTTTTGAACGCCGGCGATGAATTCCCGCTCCAGCCCCCAGAAGTCGGCGAACTTGATGAACGCCCGGCGAAGCGTGACGCCCGGATGCGCGCGCATGTATTCGATCGCTTTCCGCTGCGCCCACTTTTCCTTCTGGCCTTCTGTGATCGCCTGACCAGGAAGGTCCGACGAAATGCCGTGCACCCAGCTCTTCTCGCCGCTCAATCCAACCGCGTCCCACATCCGATCGTCGGGGGTGTATTCGTAGTTGCCCATGCGCAGGTTCATCCCGCCCATCGTGTCGACGATGGTGACGACGCCCTGCAGCCTGGTGTTGCGGACTGCCCAGGGTGCGACGACGAGGGCGTAGCCCGCCAGGACGAGACCGGGAAACGCGAGACGGCGCGACAGCGGGGCACGGATCGAGACGGCCAGCAGCGGACAGAGAATCAGCGGCAGCGGCCAGAGGATGCTCCGCGTGAGAGCCGTGAGGCCCAGCGTGAGGCCGCACGCGATCGCGATCCACGCGCGTGGCCTCTGGACGAGCACGATCGCGCACAACAGAAACGCCACGAGCAGAAACGTGAACAGCGTTTCCGTGAGGATCAGAAAGTTGAAGAAGATGAGCGAGGGGTAGAGCCAGCAGACAGCCGCGGCCCAGGCGCCAGCCCTCGGCCCATAGAGCCGCGCTCCGATTGCGTAGACGAGCGCTGCCGTCGCCAGACCTAACAGAATCTGGATCACCCGCACCGCCTGCAGGTTATCGGGGCTGATGGTCCACACGCCGGCCAGGAGGGCCGGGTAGAGCGGCGGTCGAATCGACGTTGGCCGCCCGGCGTCCCAGGCGAACCCATTACCCGCGACGATGCTTCGCGCAATCTGGCTGTATTGCTGCTCGTCGACGATCTTGGTCGTCAAACTTCCCGTGTTGGCGAGGATCACCATTCGGACTACGAGTCCGACAACGAAGGCGATCGTCAAGGCTCGCCTGGAGGCAACTGACGAAATCCGAGTCATTTCGGAGCTGTTCTCTGTAATCTCAGACAAAAGTCCCGTCGTGGGAAGACTATTGGCAGGATTCGTCGGGAAAACACCCCTACAACCGACCAACCGCCGTTCCAGTCCGGGCGATGGGGTGCAAGCATTCAATTTGCATACCCGTCAGCTGACAAAGCAAGGTAGTGCAAGGGTTTGGGGACGTGCACGATGCTGCACGCCAGTGGCGTAATTGGCGGCGAAATCGGTGTCCTCGCGAGGGTCGCGCGCGCGTTCAATCAGCGGGGACCGGGGAGCGGTTGCGTGGAGAGGCGACGGTACTTCGAACGAATGAGGCAAGCCGCATAGGTTTTCCACATGCGGTAGTCGGTTGGGTTCAAGTGGAGTCCTCGCCTGAACGACTCGAACGCTCGGGTGACATCGCCGGTTTCCCAATAACACACGTAGCCGAGATCCCAGAAGTAATGGTGGCTGAGCGTACGCCGCAGCGCTCGACGCTGTTCCGCGCTGAACGCCAGCTCCTGGTCGAGACGCTCCAGGCCGACGATGCTCTCGCGCCGGATCCGCGCGAGGCTTTCGCGGTTGGTGCCCGTGGACGACGCAGACGAATTGCCTTCGTGGATCCGATAGATGACGTGAACATCGGGCAGGTACCCGAGCCGCACGCCGCGAACGAGCGCGCGCACGAGAAACATGACATCGTCGACAACGCGAGAGTCTTCCCAGAATCGGTGACCGTCGAACACACGGCGGCGGATCACCGAGTTCTGCAGGCCGGCAAAAAGGCCATGGGTGAGTTGACAGGCGACGATACCTGGGTCGTCGATGACACGGAGGTCGTCGATTGCCCGCGTCTTCAGCGCGCGAAAGGGTCGCGGACCGGTGGAGGTCTCGAACGTCGTCGGCTGAACGACGGCGCCGCTCGGGTCGATGCTGCGACAGGCCGCAAACACCCAGTCGACCTCTTGCGCGCGCTCGAGCGCCTCGACGCATCGCTCGAGGTGATGCGGGAGCCAGAGATCGTCGCTATCGAAGAATGCGACATATTGGGCGCGCGCGTGATCGAGACCGGTATTGCGCGCGCCGTAGGCGCCGCGGTTTTCCTGCTTCACGTAGCGGACGGGCCGCGAGAGGCGTGTTGTCCATTCGGTGACGACTGCCTCGGTGTCGTCGGTGCTGCCATCGTCGACGACGATCAGTTCCCAGTCGCGAAATGTCTGCGCGTCAATCGAGGCGAACGCCTCGGGAAGGAAGCGAGCTCTATTGAACGTCGGCAGGATGATCGAGACGCGGGACACAAGACTTCTCACGTAAAGGACCGGGCCTGTCGCGCCAGAGCGCAATCATCGAAACAGGATGCGCGACGGCGGGTGATGGCGACAGGCAGGGCGCGCGAACGGTGGACCACAAGCGCCATCGCGTATGATACACGAGTCTCGGAAGCCGCCTGATCATCGTGCGCGTTCTCTATCTGACCGACAACCCGACGCTGGGCGGCACGATCCGCATTCTTCAAAGCTGGTTGCTTCTCGGACGCCGCACCGGCAGTGTCGAGGGTCACGTCGTCGTGCCGACGGGCAGTCAATTTCAGCAATGGCTCCGCGCGAACGAGATTCCGTTCACGACCAGCCAGTTTCCAGTGCCGAGCAAGCTGTGGCCCTTTTCCGCGTTGTGGCAGGCGGGGCGGCTGGCGCGGTGGATGCGGCGACGTTCGATCGAGCTGATTCATTGCAACGAGCACAACATCTATCCGTTCGCCGCGCTGCTGCGGCGTGTCACGGGGCTGCCGCTCGTCTGTCACGTTCGATATCAGTTTCGTCGCGAGTACGCGATGTGGGCGTTTGGACCGCGATCGCGTCAGCCGGATGCGTTGCTCTGGACCTCGCAGCAGCAGAAGCAGGATTGCGCCGACGCGATACGCGGCATCGTCCCCGAGGAAAAGCAACACCTCATTCCGCTTGGAGTGGATCCGTCGGTCTTTGGCGGGCGCACGCACGAACGGCAGGTGATGCGGGCGGCGTGGGGCGTCGGCGACGAGGAGGTCGTCATTGGGCAGGCCTGTGCCCTCAGGCCGCGAAAGCGCATCGAGGAATTCATCGACTTGATCGCAGCGCTGAGCCGCGAGGCGCTGCCGGTGATTGGAGTCCTCGCCGGTGATGCGATGCCGGGGGACGAAGCGTATCGCGATCGCATCGTGCAGCATCTTACGGACCGCCGGTTGGGACGCCGATTTCAATGGCTCGGGAACATCGACGATGTCGAGCCGTTCGACCAGGCCATCGATCTGTTCGTCAGCACGAGCGAGTACGAGACGTTCGGGAACAGTGTGTGTGAAGCGATGGCGTGCGGACGACCCGTGGTTGCCTACCGAGGCGGTTCGGTCCATGAGGTTGTCGGCGATGGAGGCCGGATCGTGGCGGACCGCGACCTGCCGGCGCTGATCGCCGCGACCCGCGAGTGCGTCGTCCGTGCAGATGTGCGCAACGAGCTGGGCGCAAGGGCGAAGGAACGTGTCATCGATCAGTTCTCGCCCGCCGCGACCTTGAAGCGCCTCGTTGGCATTTATGAAGCGATCAGCCGCCGATAGATGGCACATGAACGTACGAAGCCGATGAGTCGCAAAGTGCGCGTCGCCCTGATCGGGTGCGGAGCCGCCGCTCGCGAGCTCCAGATGCCGGTCCTGTCGGGACACGAGCAGGTGGAAGTGACGGCTCTCGTCGATCGCGACGTGAATCGCGCCCGCGAGCTGGCCGCTGCGTACCACGTGACGCGGGTGTTGAGGGACGCGGAGGAGCTCGATCAGAGCTTTGTCGACGCCGGCATCATCTGCACGCCGCCATTTCACCACGCCCCGTGCGCCATGCAGTTGGCGCGGCGTGGTCTCCACGTGCTCGTCGAGAAACCGATGGCGACGACGTACGAGGATGCCATCGAGATGGTTCGCGTCGCGGAGACGGCTCGCGTCACGCTTGCCGTGAGCGTGTTCCGAAGGCTGTTTCCGTCCACTCGGATGTTGCGGGCGCTCGTCGATGCTCGCTTTCTGGGCAAACCGCTCTCGTTCGATGTCGAGGAAGGCGAGGTCTATTCATGGCCGACGGCAACGCTCGGCAATATGAGACGGGACCTCGCGGGCGGCGGAGTTCTCATCGATTTCGGATCGCATGCGCTCGACCGCCTGAAGTTCTTCTTTCCCGGTTCCGCGACAGTCGTTCGGTACCGCGACAACGCGGTCGGCGGCGTCGAATCGGATTGCCTCCTGTCGCTGCGGATGACCACAGCCGAAGGCGAGCCGATCGACGGCACGCTCGAGCTGAGCCGCACCCGCAACCTTCGGAACTCGTTTCGCGTTCATTGCGAGCGCGGCACGCTGGAGCTCCCGTCGAACGACCGTTTCCGAGTCCGCGTGCGCCCCTCACAAGGGAGAATCCTCGATCCGCTGACTCAACGGCCGGAAGAACCAGTCATCGAAGCTGCGTGGAATTCAGGCGAGGACTCGCACTGGTACGAGGCGTTCCGGGCGCAGATCGACGACTGGGTCGACGCAATCACGACGGGTCGGACGCCGGTTCTCAGCGGTGCGTCCGTGCTGCCATCGTTTCAGCTGATTCGCGACGCGTATTCGAAGAGCGAACCGCTCGACGAAACGTGGGGGCGTGGAACGCTTCAGCGGCGTCGTTCGCCTGCCACCGGCAACACGCGGCGCGTCTTGATCACCGGCGCCACCGGATTCATCGGTGGCCGGCTCGCTGAGATCCTGAGCCTGCGGGACGGCTGGGCGGTGCGCGCCCTCGTGCACAATCCCAGTCACGCGAGCCGTCTTGCGCGCCTGCCCGTCGAGATGATGATGGGCGATCTCGATTCAGCCGA